>Ga0210405_10001731_pt1 | contig 24095 bp, 18 predicted proteins | sample IncBWH11MmetaG_FD_155492 | JGI IMG/M metagenome (GOLD analysis project Ga0210405, IMG submission 155492) | Forest soil microbial communities from Barre Woods Harvard Forest LTER site, Petersham, Massachusetts, United States - Inc-BW-H-11-M | ecosystem: Environmental > Terrestrial > Soil >... | reverse complement strand
CAAATCATATTCTGGAGTGGAAGCGTCGAGGACAACGGCAAAGGTCCTGTGGAGAAAGGCGCGCACTTCTACCGCTCACTGCAAGTGGATGCGCACGGCCATGGCATCAACAAGCGCAATGCATGGGCCACTCGGGCCGTGGTGTATGTGCATCTGATTCCGCCGGGGGCGGCCGACACGGTTCACTTCCGTGTGCATATTCCCGACGGCTCCAGCAACAAAATCACGCTGCACGCCCGCCTCTGCTATCGCAAGTTTGCGTGGTGGAATACGCAATTTTCATTCGCCGGCGTTCCCGACCCTAACCAGCCCAACGGAGATGTTAGCCCTGACTACGACGACAGAAAGTTCGCGTTCGCAGGATCGCTGAAAGGCGTATCAGCAAAAGAAGAAAAAATACCTGACCTCCCCATCGTGGCTTTGGCGGAAGATGAAGTCACGCTGAACGTAGCCTCCCACGCTTCCCCCCCGGCCGCGCCAAAGACCATTTTGCAGGCGGACGATTGGCAGCGCTGGAACGATTACGGCATTGGTCTCTTGCTGCAAGGGGATCTGAAAGGTGCGCAGGCGGCCTTCGAGAAAGTGACGGAGATTGATCCGAAGAATCCCGACGGTTGGGTGAACATTGGACGCGCTGCGGTGCAAGAGGGTGACATGGATCGTGCGCGCACGGTACTGGCAAAAGCATTGTCGCTCAGTCCGAATCTGGCGCGAGCTCAGTTTTTCTATGCCAAAGTTCTGCGCAGCGATGGCCGTTACGACGAAGCGGCGGATCATCTCCGCAAGGTTCTCGTGCAGTATCCGCGAGATCGGGTTGCGCTGAACGATCTGGGACGCATTCTGTTCCTCCAGCGCAAGTACGCGGACGCGGTAAACGTGCTGCAATCAGTTCTCGCGGTCGATCCGGAAGACTTGCAAGCGCACTATAATCTTATGCTCTGCTACAACGGCCTTGGAGATGAGAAGCAAGCCCACGAGCACGAGGTGCGCTACCTGCGTTTCAAAGCCGACGAAGCTTCGCAAGCGATCACCGGACCCTATCGCCAGCTCAATCCGGAAGACAACAACGAGCGTCAGGCGATTCACGAACATGTTTCGGTAACGTTGCCGGCGAGTAGCCCACGCCACGTGAGCACGGCCGCCCCCGGCCGGCCGACCGAGAGAAGCTCGCCTATCGCCAAGGCCTCGGCAGAGGCTCCAAGATAATGCGCAACATGCTTGTATCTCTCTTCTTGTTGCTGTTGGCCGCGTCCGCATCTGCGCATCACATCCAATTTCGCGACATCACTTCGCAAGCCGGCATCCATTTCGTCCACAACAACGGCGCCTTCGGAAAGAAGTATCTTCCCGAGACCATGGGTTCGGGTTGTGCCTTCATCGACTACGACAATGACGGTTGGCCTGACATCTTGCTGGTCAACGGCGAGGATTGGCCTGGGCACAAGCGTTCTGATTCCATGCTGAAGCTCTATCACAACAATCACGACGGCACATTTACCGACGTGACTCGCAAAGCTGGTCTCGCGATTTCAATGTACGGTATGGGCGTCGCAGTGGGAGATTACGACAACGACGGCTACGACGACATTTTCATCAGCGCTCTTGGCCAGAGCCATTTGTTTCACAACAACGGCAACGGCACGTTCACCGATGTAACGAAAGCGGCTGGATTGTGGGGGCCGAACGAGTTCTCGACCAGCGCCGCCTGGGTGGACTACGATCGCGACGGCAAATTGGACCTGGTCGTCGCGAATTACGTACAGTGGTCTGAAAAGGGCGATCTGTACTGCACGCTCGATGGCGCGCACAAGTCCTATTGCACACCGGAATCCTATAAGGGTTCGTCCGCACGACTTTGGCATAACCTGGGCAATGGAAAGTTTGAAGACGCCACGCAGAAGGCCAAGTTCTACGATCCGACTTCGAAGAGCCTGGGCTTGGCGATTGTCGATTACAACGGGGATGGCTGGCCCGATATCCTGCTGACCAATGACACGCAGCCAAACAAACTTTACCTGAACAAACACGACGGCACGTTCGAGGAAAAAGCCGTTTCCGCGGGAATCGCATTCAGCGAAGACGGCGTGGCCCGCGCTGGCATGGGCGTGGATGCTGCCGATTACGACCGTTCGGGGCGCCCGAGTTTCATCATCACCAACTTCGCCAACCAGATGCTCTCGCTCTATCACAACGAAGGCAACGGCCTGTTTGTGGATGAGGCGCCGCAGTCCGAGGTCGGACGCGCAACCCTGGTGACCCTTGGCTTCGGTTGTTTCTTCTTCGACTATGACAACGATGGCTGGCCCGACATTTTCGTGGCCGATGGCCACATCGAGAACGAAATCGAACGGGTGCAGAAGCGGGTGAGCTATGCGGAGCCGCCGCACGTCTTTCGCAATCTCGGCGGCGGAAAGTTTCAGGAAGTGACGACATCGCTGGGACCTGCATTTGCCAGCCCGAAAGTCGCTCGGGGCGCGGCGTACGCTGACATTGATAACGATGGCTCGCTCGACATCCTGATGACCACGAACGGCGGCCGCGCGTATCTGTTTCACAACGAAGGCGGCGACAATCACAGCGTGCGCATAAAGTTGGTGGGCACGAAGTCGAACCGCGACGGCATCGGAGCCATCGTCCGCTTGAAATTAGGAAAAGATCAGCAGTGGCAGACGGTTCATAGTGGCTCAAGCTATTTGTCCCAGAGCGAACTGGTATTGACGTTCGGGCTCGGGGAACAAACAAAAGCCGATTCGATAGACGTGCAATGGCCGAGCGGGCAGATCGACAAACTCTCAAGCGTGGCCGGAGGCCAAACCATCACGATTCAGGAAGGCAAGGGCGTGGTGGCGAACAAAGCGTATAGCAAGGCACTGACGATTCGTGCTCCTAAGTAGAAATCTGCTGCGTCCATGCAATGCCGTGACTCTTCGAATTCCGGCATCACTTCATCCGATTTTCCTTTGTGTACCCTTGTATCCTTTGAGGTTGACTTGGTTTTCGCATGATAAAAATGATTTTCGTCGTTGGCTCCGTCGTCGTTCTGGCGACTATTGCTATCTTCGCGGCCGTTCCGCAAAGTGCTCCTGGTACAAAGCAACCGGAAAAATCCACCGAGGCCGCTCGTCTCAATAATCTCGGCGTTGCCTACATGAATCAGCAGCTCTTCGAAAAGGCGCTGAAGATGTTTGAACAAGCTGCCGCGCTTGATCCAAATTTCAAGATCGCTCCCATGAATGAGGGCGTCGCGCTGCTCAACCTGGGGCGCATCGATGCGGCAAGGCAATTTCTTGAGCAGGCAGTGAAACAGAATCCCGATGATCCGCATGCCTGGTACAACCTCGGCATGCTGGAAAAGAACTCCGCGAATTCGCATGCCGCGGTCAATGCCTTCCGCCGAGTCAGCGAAATTGATCCGAACGATGCGGACACGTGGTATTTTCTGGGTGCCTCCTACGCCCAGAGTAAGCAATATCCTGAGGCAATCGACGCTTTTCAGCATGCGCTGAAGCTCAATCCGCTGCACGCCTCAGCCGAGTTCGGCCTTTCTCGCGCTTATCAGCAATCGGCCGATCTCACTCACGCTCGCGAACATCTGACTCGCTTTCAATACATCACGCAAAACAAGCTAGGCTCGCCCATCAGCCTGGCTTATGGCGAGCAAGGAAAGTATTCGCCCGCGGAAGAATCGCCGGAGACGGTGCAGAAAGTCCCGCCGCAGATTCCGGTGCGGTTCGTGGATGTAACTGGATCCGCTCAACTGAAGACAAACGCCTCGACCTCGATGGATCTCACCTCCTACCGTGGACCAGGCGCTTGCTTTCTTGACTATGACAACGATGGCCGGCCCGACCTCTTCCTGCCGGACAACGGTGAGGAAGGCGGAATGTCGCTGTACCACAATGTGGGTAATGGCAAATTTGAGGACGTGACCAAGAAAGCGGGACTCGATCCGACGTTGCATGGCATCGGCTGCACAGCAGGCGATTACGACAATGACGGTTTCACCGATCTGGCGGTGAGTTCTCCTAACGGGATTTTGCTGCTGCACAATGAGAAGAACGGCACCTTCAAAGATGTGGCTCCAGAAGCACGCATAAAGTTTCTGGGTATCAGCGGCCTAACATTTATCGACTATGACCATGACGGAGATTTGGATCTCTACGGCTCAAGCGGAATTGTAATAACCGTCGGCCCTGTAACCAGCGGCGCAAGTGCGATGTGGAGAAATAATGGCAATGGCACGTTCACAGATGTGACGGGCGCAATAGGCGTCTCGATCCCTTCTTCGGCGAACAACGCGATTGGCACCGACTACAACAACGACCGAGCTGTCGACCTTGTTGTGGCGGACTGGTCAGGGGGGACGATCTTCCAGAATCCCCGCGAGGGCAACTTCCTTGCTCTGCACCCTTTTTCTGCCACAGCAGTCAGTGACGACAAGCGAGTAAATTCCAACTCTCCCGAGATCCCCACTGTGGGCATTGTCGCGCTCGATTTTGATCACGATGGATGGATGGATATTGGTTTAACACGTCTCACGAAACCTGCCTTGACCCTCTGGCGCAACGACCATGGCAGGAACTTCGAGTCTGTGAAACTGCCCGAGACAAACTGGGCCCGCGCCTACGGCGTGGCCGCCATTGATTATGACAACGACGGATGGGTTGATCTCGTCGCAGTCGGCGAGACACTGGACGGCAAGGGCGAAGTGCGGCTGTTCCGTAATCTTGGTCCTGACGGCTTCAAGGACGTCACCGCCGACGTTGGCCTCGACAAGATCGTCCTCAAAGATCCGCGCGCCATCATCACCGGCGACTACGACAGTGACGGGGCGACCGACCTACTCATCACCCAGAATCATGGGCCAGCTGTTTTGCTGCGAAATGAAGGTGGCAACAAAAACCACTGGCTTCGCCTTAATCTGAAAGGGCTTGCGGACAACAAGAGCGCGATCGGCACCAAAGTCGAAGTCTTCGCAGGAGGAAATCGCCAGAAGTTCGAGATCGGAGGATCGTCCGGCTATCTCGGACAGAATTCGCCCTACCTCACCGTCGGCCTTGGCCAAGCTACCCAAGCTGACGTCGTCCGCATGCTCTGGCCTACTGGAGTTCTGCAGGACGAAGTGGAAGTCGCCGGGGATCGCGAACAAAAATTCATGGAAATCGACCGCCGTGGAAGTTCGTGCCCCACCCTTTTTGTTTGGGATGGAGAGCGCTACAAGTTGGTCGGGGACATGCTCGGCGCGGGCGTCGTCGGACATTGGATTGGGCCCGGCCAACGCGATATTCCTCGGCCTACCGAATACATCAAAATTGATCGCAAAGCCATTCGAGAGAAAGACGGCAAGCTCAGTTTCAGGTTCATGGAGCCTTTGGAAGAAGCGGTGTATCTTGACCAGGTAAAGCTGCTGGCCGTCGATCATCCCGCCGATCTTGACGTTTATCCCAACGAATACTTTGCGAGCAACCCGCCGTATCCGCCATTCAAAGTGGTGGTCAGCCGGGGCGCGCGACCGCCGGCCGCGGCGCAGGATGAGCACGGCCACAATGTGCTCCCTGATCTGCTGGCGCACCGCTACTTCGGCGATTTTAGCTTGACTCAATTTTCCGGCTTTGCCAAGTTGCACACACTCGAACTCGATCTCGGCGAGCCTTACGCCGGCGGGTCGCTGTGGTTGCTGCTTCACGGAGAGGTCGAATATTACTCCGCGAACAGCATGTACGCCGCGTCGCAGTCCGGGATCGAATCCATCTCTCCTTATGTCGAGGCGCTCGACGCCAACGGAAAATGGTTTCGCGTTATGGACGACATGGGCTTTCCTGCTGGTGGGCCGCGAACTATGACCGCCGACCTGACAGGGAAGCTACCCTCTGGCACGCAGCGCATTCGGATCTCGACCAACCTGCAAATTTACTGGAACAGCATCCTGATTGATCGAACCAGTCAGGATCAGGACGTTCGTCTGACGACGGTTCCGCTCGCTCGCGCCGATCTGGGCTTTCACGGATTTCCGCTGAAGATCGAAGGCACGCCGCCGGGCAACGTCATGTACGTTTACGAAAAAGCCAGCGCCACCGGGCCTTACACTCGCCCCGCTGGCGCCTATACACGCTACGGCGACGTGCTCCCGCTGCTTACTTCGCTCGATGACCGGCTGGTCGTCTTTGGATCGGGCGATGAAGTCGCTCTGGATTTTGATCCCTCGAAACTTCCTGCGTTGCCCGAAGGCTGGTCCCGCGATTACTTCTTCGTGGCCAATGGCTACGAGAAAGATATGGACTTCTACGCTTACGACTTCAGTCGCGTCGATCCGCTCCCGTTCCGCGACATGACTGGGTATCCGTATCCTGCCGACCAATCGTTTCCTCTGGACGACCCGCACTTGAACTATTTGCTGGAGTACAACACGCGTTACATGTCAGGGAATGAGCCGCGAGGCTACGCGTTCGATTACTCCGCTCCGCAGTGAGCAACTAGAACGCTTGTTGTCAGGGTTTGTTTTCTTTCCCGCTTAGATTCGGGCGTCCGATAGAGGCGTCCACGCGGACGTCGCCGGATTGGAATAAAACTAGGGGTACCCCCTACCCCTCGATCTTTTGGAATCCATCCCGACGGTCGAGGCACTTGCTCAACAATCTGGAACCAGTTCCATAATGGGAAATCGCACGACCTAGTAACTGCGACTTAAAGCCCGGCGTAATCTGTTCCCCCTCGCACCGCGTACGTATAACCACGACAGTACCCGCTCGTACAGCAAAGGCGCAGTTCTTGGCCGCTGTCCCGCCGGCTGCGATCCGACGAGAGCAACCCTGCGAATCTTGTTTGGGGGATGAATGCGAAAAGGATGGGTGACCCTTGTAGTGATGGTTGGCAGCGTGGCAACCCTGAGCGCGCAGATTTCTAAAGAGGCAATCCACCTGACGCCGAACGGCAAAGGATGGGGCGTAGAAACCGAGGTGCCCAGGGAAGGGGGAACATTCGGCAACAAGCCCGCCACAACCAACGGCATCGGCTATCACGGCGGCCCGGTAATGCATGCCAACCCGGTTAATGTGTATTTCATCTGGTACGGCAACTGGACGAACGGTCCCAAGCCTTCAGACAGTCAGACGACTGTGAACCTGATGGACGCTCTGTTTGGACCCACGCGCGGGATTGGCGGCTCGAGCTACTTCAAAATCAACACGACTTACAGCGATATGGCTGGCTATGCGACGGGGAATATCGCGCTGCTCACCTCCTCTACCAATCACTACAGCCGAGGGAAGCAGCTCGCGGATAGCGACATTCAGAATATCGTCAGCAGTGCTATCAGCAGCCGCGCTCTACCGAGAGATGCGAATGGTCTGTACTATGTGCTTACCTCGTCGGATGTGGCTGAGACTTCTGGGTTTTGCACCAAGTACTGCGGTTGGCACACCAGCAGCACTATCGGGGGAACGAACATCAAGTTCGCGTTTGTGGGCAATCCCGACCGTTGCCCGTCTGCCTGCGAAATGCAGATCGTAAGCCCGAACGGCGATAGCGGTGCGGATGGCATGGCTTCCATCATGGTGCACGAAGCCTCCGAAGCGGTTACCGATCCGGACCTGAACGCATGGTATGACTCCCTGGGCAACGAGAGCGCGGACAAATGCGCCTGGAAGTTCGGGCCGGTCACGGGCACGCTCGGACACGGCGCCTACAACCAGACCTTCGGCACCTACAATTGGCTGATCCAGATGCAATGGGAGAACAGCCGCGGCGGCGGTTGCGACAAAGCTCTGGGCGGCAAGTTCTACCTCCAGTAACCAAGTCGCTCGCACGAACAGGTCTAGGTATCGGTGAAGGCATAGCGATCAGTGGTCCGACCTCGAAGGGAACGTCTTTCATGTCCAGCCAAGGTTTTATCAAGGAAAGGCCGACAGCTTGAAGAATTCATCGTCCGAACGCCGTCCGCCGCTTTCTGAGAGCCTCATTGAACGTGTCAATGCCTTGCGTTCGCGGTTCCCGAATAGCGAATGGATGTTTTGCTCTGAAACGGGCATTACTCCACTGAACCCGGGAACGCACTCAAGCGATATATCCGGCCTGTCGTAAAGGGTCTCGGTATTTCTCATGGTGGGTGGCACGACCTTAGGCACACGCTGACGACAACACTTCGCCGTGATGGTGTTGATCCGAAGATCGTTTCGGGAATCCTCGGCCACCGCAAAGTGAACATCGCGCTGGATGTCTACGACCATGCGACCGCGCAGGACTTCCGGCAACCGCTGGAGCGCTTGCAGAACGCGGCTGCATAGGCAGGAGTTTGCTACCTGTTTGCTACCAAGTTGTCTCTCGCGAGAATGATGGGTGTGTAACCAATTGAATGTAGTGGGGATGGTGAGCGCGGAAGGAATCGAACCTTCAACCTACTGATTCCCTCTCAACAGCTAAATGCAAATGGTTTCAACGGTTTCCCGAAGTTCTTGGTTGGCAGAAGTAAACAGGTCGAGGCGAGGTTGTTACGAAGGATGTTACCAAGTTGATTGCGTGGACGCAGAAGAACTCTTTACCATGCTTTTCCGCTTCCAGGAAGACCAAAACAGCCCCTAAATGCCTTGTCTTGAGGGCAAGTTCTAGTAGTACCCTCGTCCGACACCCCGCCGACAGCTCACGCCAAGAGGATTCCCATTCGCCTCAGACACCCAACTTTCCAACCACGCACGTCGTCAGATCGCCTCAACAGCTACAATAGAAGCCCACCCTTGTGAGCCGTTGGTAGGTTTCAACTGGACCGATGCCAGGAGCATAAGTGTTACTATCGGGTCCATAACCCTGCAGCCAGTGCTTCATTGTATTGGCATCGCTGATATCAAAGTGAAAACTCGGCAAAACACCAAACAGAAATCCGTTTGGGTTGTTATCAGGATCATATGGAGCCACACCACCCGAAAAAGTGCCGTCCCACTCATCACCAGAGTCAGTGCTGCTGATATCGCATTCCCAACGGGTCGCCCCGTTTTCGTAAAACCGAAATTCATTATTGGGATAGATTGTGCAATCCCCTCTTTGAATTCTTCCGAATATCCACTTCTTGTATTTTCAAACCGTTTTTGGGATCGATTTCCCCCTTGCTAAACTCCAGAACACTCCAACTACGAGATGACCCCTTCGATCTAATTTTCTCTTCATTGCTCATTTCTGAAGCTCCTCAAAGACTGGACCTTAATACTTCCTCTGGAAGTGTAAATCCACATCGCAAAAAACTCAGTGAACATCCCATCTCGCCTCCGCGTGGCCACTCATGACTCAATCCGCAGCGGCGCAATCCCAAGTTTTGATGTTGGTTACGATTGGTTATCTCTGTCGTTTCGAAACAAATAGAACGCCAAGGGCCGATGCCACCAAACCCTGAAACGGGCCGAGCCACAGATTAGACATCCGCATCAGATCCACTGGACTGCCAGGCGAAAGCGGTTGAATGAAGATCGTAAGCAAAATCAAGAATAGGTACGAAGCGGAGAGCCAGAAAGCTAGTGTGAAAAAACTCTTCCTGACCGCTGTGCCGCTAATTGCTGGGTCAAGAGCCGTGTAACCCAGCACTGTTACAATCATTCCAAGTGTTGGCATAAGCGTGGGAAGTATCCAACCCCAAACCTCTTGAACTGCGGGACCGTAGACCAAGCGCAGAGACTGAACAACTAGGGTTAGAATAATTAATCCGGCGCCGCTTAGCCACAGCAGCGCCAATCGACTCCGAACCCGATCGATTGGAATTAGCTCTTTGCTCGGCAAGTGAATGCTCAGTTTTTGTGGCAAGGCAGAGCTCATTTGTTCAACGCTCCCAATAACGATGATCGCTCTAAGTGTGTCCTACCAGTAAGTGATCCTGGTACATGCAAAATCGCGTCTGCATTCCTTGAAACCTGCTGAAATTCGTAAATTAGAGCCGTACAGGAAACTTCGTTTGTATAACCTAGAAATGCGATTGTTGTTGGCAGCCTGTTCGCTCCTGCCCACACCCAATCTCGGGGAGAACTGTATTTCGTGAACGCGCCCGACTGAACCAACGGCCTGCTCGTAACAACAAAGGCGATCACTCTGTAAAATCCAGGATCGCTCGTTAAGAGAGCTCGTATATACGAGCTGAGCGAAAATATTCGTGGAGGCTGGGTGGTCAGCGGCCAACGCTCATCCCCCTCTTTCGGCCTTCCGTCGGGGTAGATATGCTCGATTCTGCTAACCAGCGCAAAACCTCCCGGAACCGCATAAAAGCTTCTTTCCCCGTAACCAGCTTGGTCCAACGCGCTTAGCAATCTAGTAGCGGCGTCCATGACCAGTGGTCTGGAGATATTCTTGAGAAGTAGATCCCGAGGAATATCCATGTTCGCCGATGCCTGGGGAGGGGGCCATGACGGGAATTTCGGAATGTTGTCATCTCCAGGATCAAAACCTTGGCCTCCGCCCTGTTCCGCTCTGCCGTCATGCCATCCTTCGATTGCAGCCTTGAATCTTGCATGTGCATCAGGGAACGCTGCGCTTTGATGAGTGTTCTGGAAGAATTCCTCCAGCCCCTCGATATTCCCAAGTGTCGCTCCAAGCTGATACAAGAGGTATCCACCAAATCTATCTGCTTCTAATTCAATTTCTACGCGCATCCGCGGTTCCAGTGTCAGCGAATGATTACTCGCATGATGCCCAATCTGATGGGCGATCAACATCGATAGGCGCCAATCCTGTCGACCCTCTTTCTGGAAGCGGTCAAGGACGAATTGATTGTAGAGTAGCAACCTCTCGTTCCCATTCTCCGCTGCAGCCACCTCTGGAACGTTCGCCGCCTTCACGACTACGTGCAGATCCTTGCCAGATTTCGCCAGCATCTCCTGGAACATGTTTAGCGCTTGCTTGTCCGGCGGGAAGACATATAGAGACTCATCGAAATGGTCAGAATCGAAAAGGCACAATCCATCAATATGAACGCTTTCCTGTCCCAAGCAGCAAGCGCTTAAGAGGAAGGTGAGTGCGCAAAGAGGGCCAATTAATCTGAGTGCAAAACGCTTCAAAGTCCTCCTTAAGGATTGCCGGATGTTCCTTGACCGATAACTCCGCGACACCAACAAGTTACGCCAATTGGACCGTTGTTCGGGAGATTGCACCACCTGCGGCCCCAGTTGTCATAACAGCCTCTACTGCTTGCAGCTTGCTCCGCCTGCTTTTCCGCCCGCTCTGCGGCTTTCCGTTCCTTTTCCGCTTTCGCAGCATCCTTCTTGTCTTGAGCCGCTTGAGCTGCGTCCTTTCGGTTTTCTTCCGCCTGTCGGTCTCTCTCGGCTTTCTCGGCAGCTTTGCGGTTTTTCTCTGCTTGGGCATCATTTGCACCACTACTCGTAACAGTAGTGACCGGCGGAGTTTCATTAGGCCTCGAACTAGCGGCTGCCAGTTCCTGGGCGTTAATCCACCCGTTGCCGACGGCTAAGAGCCTGACCGATTTCTTGGGATAGTATGGTGATTTAGTTTCCGGCCTCGACTCCATGGCGGCTTTGGCTTCGTCCAGAGTCGCACCCATCTTAAAGAGAATGTTCCCAGAAAACCTATCGGCGACCAATTCCTGCTCAGCTCTGTCGCCCCCGAGACCGAGGGTGTGCAGGTTCAAGTGGTGGCCGATTTCATGGGCCAGAATGCTGATCGCTGCCCAATTGGTTGCGGTCTGCTTCGCGACATCCTTCATGAAGAGTTGATTGTAGAGAATCAGCCTTCGGGTGCCTTCCACCGTTGCCACAGCTGTCGGAACGTTGGCTGCAACCAGTTCGAAGTTCACCTCTAAACCTGTGTATTTCATGATCCTGTCGACCGCAGATTTCGTTTCTTTGTCAGGGGGGAAACTGTAGAGGTCATCGGGGGTTATTGCGTCTTCGTTCCAGCTACACATAGTTCCCCGGCTAATATTCAATCGTTGCTGAGCAAACACTGGGGAACCAAGTGCCAAAATCAAGAGTGCTTCAATGATCCTCATTGGGTGCCTCTGATGTTGCGCGAGCAGTCCGTCTGCGGCAGACGCAGCAGATACCAAAGGCTAGAGCATCTTTCTTGCCAGGCGAATTTCGAACGGACAAAGAACCTGTAGCTTTTCTTATCTCGGACTTGCAGGATGAATAGCCACGCCGTATTCTTGAGAGTCCTATCCGATTGGATACAAGCCCTATCCATTCGGATATAGTTCCGCGTCTGAGGACCAGGTCTCGCAAGGCCCCAGCATAGCGTCTACCGTTCTCGCGAAGAACGCGACAATAAGACGTAGTCTTGCTATATGGCAAAAGCGAAAGCATACTTACCCTTCGGAAATCGGATTTGCGGCCACCACGCGTCATTCTTACCCCTCGCCGCAGATGTCCGAAGCAAGAACAAGGTACATTTATCGTCGGGTACCATCGCCGCCTCGCCGCTGTCGAGAATTCCCTGTGTCTCACGGCGGTTTGCTAAGAGGCCACGATCACGGTCTACGTAGACGTATCCGGTCTTTTGCTCGTGTAGAAGTGCGAACTGTTTAACTGACTCGGCTACTGCCACGGGATTCCATACGTGTTCCGACTCGCGCTGGTCCGGAACGGTCAATTCTATTAGTGCCCGCAGCTCTTCCATCGGCAGCTCTTGATAGTGTTTATCCTTTATGGCCTTTAACCTGTCGTTTATCTTCGCGGTCGAAGCTATGACTGTTTCGTCCCGCACGACCTGTGCGGGATTGTAAATGCTGCCGCCGGAGTACACACCGATAGCACCTGGTGCCAGAACATTCTTTCTGGTTGCATTAAGCGTGCCCTCTACGTAAACACCCCGGAATTTTTCAGAAGGGGATTCAGCAATGAGTTCTCTAAGCCCACATTCCATCTTGTTAATTGCTTTGAAAACAGTGTGGAGTTCGAGCGGAAGAAACAAACGCAGCAGCCCGATGTCTTTCCTGCGGTAGCCATACATGCGGGCATGTTGAAGTACCGTATCGGCCTGCGGTCTCTTCGGATTTCGACCATAGTAGCTGACGAGAAGATTCTTGATCGTGACGCCTCGACCAAGTTTGTTGCCACCAACAAAAAGGTTGTACGGCGACTTGACGACTACGTCCTCGTCTGTCTGGCCGTTAACTAACTTCACGGTAATGCCCGGCGAGAAAAATTCAATTGCCCGCACGAGATCCTCAAAACTTGTAGCGCGCAAACCCTCATGGGTTGTTGCCAAATCGTTATATGCCGTCTTCAGCCTGTTCAGGAGAGCGGGTTTCTTATTCTTCGCGCCGGTTGCCAGGTCCATCTTGTATCGACGCAAGAGATCCACGATGTGGTCATGGTCGTCGGTTCGCGTGCTGACATGGCACAAGAAAGCGCAGTTCTGATCGGCCTCGTGCATCCGCTTGTAGGTCGCTCCGATCACGAACGTGTCCAGTGCCTGGAGAAGGGATTTGGGAATCTCCAGAGTCGGGCTGGGCTGCGCTCCAGCGGAAAGCGTATTGATGTCGTCAAGGTCGAACTCTCTGACAAGGTTGGATTTGTCCCCAAAAAAATCCTCGCCGCCCACATAGTCCGATCCTGGATGGCTCAGCACCGTGAACTCTGGTCGAAAATCATGGCCAGGCGTTTGAAGGAATAGGGCCTGCGGTGTAGCGGTGACCTGCAAGTATGTATTTTTTTGAAAAAAAGTGCGGAGCTGCATAATTTTGTCGTTAATGGCGCTTCTTTCGCCATCAGCTTTACGCTCGCGCGTATTAAGGCTTGCTTGGTCCGCCTCATCATCAATGATTAGGCATGTCAGTCCCTTGACGTTCCCCTTCGTGAAGTTCTGAATCAAAGTCTTCAGGAGACCGGAGTTCTTGGTGGTCACGACAACGCAGGTTCCACCTTTTATGCGCTGCAAGAAAGCATCAGCGTCTTTGAAATCCTTCTTGCCGATAATGTCCATTCCGGGGAACGCCTCTTGTGCACGACCAAGGGTCTGGTTGTAGAGAGGTTCGATGTCGGACGTTAGAATGATGATGGTTCGGTATCCCTCATCGGCGCCAATCGCCCCGGTGACCGTCAAAACGCCAGTTTTTCCGCTCTGGACCAACCCGTAAATCAACCCGTTGGTCTCTTCTTGCCCTCCGCTTAGAGGGTCCACCCACTTGCCAGCTACCTCTCTGGCTGTCTCTTTAATGTCCTTGACTTCCTCCGAATTGCCGATTTGCTTCTGCAGAAGAGCCAAAATCTGCTGACAGTGATTCATCATCCGATTCCCTCACACTCAAGAATGCGTCGCCAACTTGAGGGCGACACTTTTCCATCCAATTGTCCATCGGGGCCGTTAATCTCGTAGTGCTCACCGTGTTGCCTATAACAGGCGATATGGACCGCGACTTTTCTGGGTAGCGCTATTTTCAGGTAGTCTTGGTACGTAACCGCAGCGACGCCATCCGAGCCACAAATGAGTGCAATGACCGTCTTGATTTGGAAGCATTTCCCCTGCATGAGCTCCTGCTCATCATGGGTAAAGGTGAAGGCCCATGGACTTCGACCCTTCGTGCTGTATTTGAAGTGGACCAGCAGATGCTCGTTCAGCACAAAGAACGGAGCTTCGTACCTAATACCGCGAATTCCGCCAGCGCGGACTAGCAGATGGAGCGCTGCTCCCTCATAAAACTCCTGCTTTTTTATGGCCATTCCCTAAAGTAAAATGGGGCCCAAAAACGGGGGAGACTGCTTCATTTCAAATGATTATGCTGTCAAGACTACCACCACAAGAGTCGAAATCCTCCAAACCCCTGTTTTTTCATTTGCATAATCAGGATCACCGTTCACGAGCAGTTTTTCCTTGTAATGCCAGCCAAGGTTTCCTAAACTCTTATCATTCAATGAGTTGCCTTCCTGGAGAAGAGTTGAATGCGTGCGGAACTTCACGAGCGAAAACTAACTGCGATTGATCTTTTCGCCGGCTGCGGCGGCCTTACTCAAGGACTTCGACGAGCTGGCTTTCGTGTGCTAGGCGCGATCGAAAATGACAAGAAAGCAGCAGCAGCGTACAAAAGTAACCATCCAAACACCCACCTGTGGATCGATGACATCCGCGACGTTAAGACGCTAAGCGTGAGTCGAAAACTGCGGCTTCGCAAGGGCGACCTAAGCCTGCTTGCAGGCTGCCCTCCTTGCCAGGGATTCTCGGCAATGCGAACGCTGAACGGTAAGCGATCGGTGAGGGACGGGAGGAATAGCCTCATTTCTGAATTTTTGCGCTTTGTCGAAGCGCTTCTCCCGAAGGCTGTAATGATGGAGAATGTTCCGGCGTTGGCTGGCAATCGTCGATTCGCACAATTTTGCAAGCAGTTACGAGAGATGGGTTACCAGGGGAAGTACCACATCCTGAATGCTGGAAGCTTCGGGGTTCCGCAACGTCGGCGCCGGCTCATATACCTCGCTGGTCTTAATATGAAGCTCAGTTTTGCAAAACCAAGACCGGGGCTTAGATCGGTCCGCGACGCTATCGGTTCGTTACCCGCTTCAGGAAGAAGTGGTGACCCGGTGCATGACATTCCCGAACGGCACAGTAAAAACATTCAAGCCCTCATAAGAAGTATTCCCAAGAATGGTGGTGGCCGAACCGATCTTCCGGTTAACCGACAGCTGGAGTGCCACAAACTATGCGACGGCTTTAAGGATGTTTATGGCCGAATGGAATGGGACAAGTTAGCCCCCACGATTACAACTGGATTTTTTAATCCATCTAAAGGGCGCTTTCTTCACCCCTCTAGACATCGTGCCATTACTGTTCGTGAAGGAGCTCTTCTCCAAGGCTTTCCGAAGTCCTACAAATTCGAAGTCGAGCACGGAAAAGTGGCTCTCGCCCTGATGATTGGAAACGCACTCCCGCCACCTTTCATAACCGCACATGCGCGGGAAATAAGGAAAGAATTGCTGAAAACCAAGAAATAAATCCTTAATTCCAGTGGTGGAAGAACATGGACAACTTGACCGCGCGTCAGCGTAGCTATTGCATGAGTCGAGTTAAGAATCGCGATACCGACCTTGAATCTTTGGTTCGTTCTGAGCTTTTTAAAAGAGGCTGGCGTTTCCGAAAGCACGTGCCTTCACTGCCTGGAAGACCTGACATAGTTTTTGTACGACAGCGTGTGGCAGTTTTTGTTGACGGTGATTTCTGGCACGGTTATCGCTTTCCAAGGTGGAGCGCGAGTGTTTCCGAGTTTTGGGTTAGGAAAATCCAGAAGAATAGAAAACGTGACCGCAACAATTACTCGAAGCTGCGGCGACTTGGTTGGCGAGTAGTACGAGTTTGGCAACACCAAATCAAGAGAGATTTGAATAGCTCAATCGAACGACTAGAGAGTTTACTGTCAAAGAGACATTGCAGGGAAGATTAACTACCCTCGTGGTTTGTCCGGCAAACCCAGTCCGAGAGCCCTCAAATTATTGCCCTGATCCCGCTTCGGTGGATGATACTTTTCCGGAGTCCCGCGACCATATTAAAGACGCGGTGACGCCCACGATGAGTCCCTGGAACTTCGAATGCTTTTTGAACGATTTGTATAAAGAGCGATGCCCCCGCAATCCCAAAACCGACGGGCGGAGCGACCACGGTCCCAATCATTGTCAACAGCCCACCGACATATAGAGGGGTCCATTCCTTAAAGCTTCGCGCATAGCGCGATTTCCGGTATGTCTGATACTCTTTCACAAATTCTCGGGCAGTGCCTTCCACCTCATCGCTAAGCAGGTTTGGGTCGTGAATGCGGTTTAGGCGATTGATCCGCGCCAGGTCCGCTGTTAGCTCCTTAAATGCTTCACGAATAGGTTGATAGGCATTACGAAGATCTCTATACTCAGCAACCTTGAGAGTCGCAACTTCTGCAGGAATAAGAATGGACGTTAAAGACGCTAAGAGGGCCCCCTCCGCTCCTCCGGAGCCGAGTGCTCCTTCCAACCCAAGCTCATTAAGTGCATTGAGCGTGAAAGAAATAGGTTTGTCAGTAATGGCGTCCAAACCAGTTCGACGCGAAATATTCTCAGCGATGCCAGAAAGAATGAGATCAGCAGCAGTTCGATCGACCACAATGAATCCTTCTTCCGAAAGATTGTCCAGGTCACGAATTACAAGTCCATTGCGCCGCAACTGCTCATTGACAACTGGCGATATCTTGGCGTTGTGAAGAAACACATGGCCAGCGATCGAAATCGAGCCGTTGTTAGAGATCTCGATCACAATTTTCCGTTGCGTCGTCTTTCGCCTTTGAGAGCGTCCTAAAAAAGAGAATGCCTTCGTAAGACGAGGCAGGCTGCCACGTTCAATCGCAATATCGTCTTCTTTAGGTGAAATCGCCGACAGACAACCCGGAATAGAATCCTGCAGTTCTAAGAGCTTCTCTGTGTCATTGAGCTTTACGTCAGTCGGAACTATCCGAGTGACTTGGTCAGTTAGTAAGAGAACTCGGCGGAGCCAGACCACATTCGGGTGGAAGTCCGGGTAATACAATACTGTGTACGCCTTCATAGCGAAGAACTTTCTAGTTCATTTTGCGACAACGCCACGTAGTTCGCGTTATTGTTTATGAACATCGCGACTAACGCTGCGAATCTCAGAAAACTCCTGCTTTGGCGTGCTGAGCACATTAGGTGCGCAACTTCTTCACCTTCTTGACAGGTCGGAACAACAAGATTTCCTTCCCATCGAGTTTGAGCTCCTTTAAGAAAATGAGACGACGATATTTTCCGACCGCCCCGGTGACCTCATATTCGGCTCCGCCCTTAAAAACGCGCTGCCGTTTTCTTGCCATTATCAACCCCCTATCCGGTCTCTGGAACGACGCGAGTGTACGTCTTGTATGATTTTGCGTCAAATACAAGTGGGATAAAGCCCCTCCGTCTGCGTACCGCCCTGTTCTAGGCACAACACTAGACCAACTACGTGACGCGCGCGGGAGGACGCGAGAAGGGTAGCATTGGCGAAGACATAATTGTTAGAGAGCCTCGCGTAGCGATGAATTGCTAATCGCCACTCGCTGTGCCAGCCGAGGATCTTCCGGAGTCCAGATCAAGTCTTGGTGAGTTTTTCTAGGCCACGATTGAGAACGCTCTTGGTGTTTCTTAGGGGCTCGATTGATCGGGAAATCGCACTGGACTGAGCTTTCTTTTCCACCAAATGCCGTAGACCGCTTAGATGTTTCTCTGTGTTTTGTGCTCGCTTTCCTTTTAGGTATTGTTTCCAGGCGTTCTCGGATTTGAAGGCGCTAGCTGGTATTCGGGTCGTCGCCAAGCTTTCCAGCTTTGCTCGTACTGCGATCCTGCCCTCGCCAAAGATTCCGGGATCTTTTTCCACCAAGAAAGCCCAATAAGCCGCCATTAATATTCCGTTAAGATCGAAACTGACTCGTCTTGCATCCGCAGCGGGATCAATTTCTTTTCGATCTTGCGCTTTGAGGACAGCGCTCTTTAGACTGTTCCACCAATCTCGCGCCATGGCGTTGATCTCTGTTTCCGCCGCCCCGGATCTCTCCGCGCATTCGAAGAACGCTCCCGTAAAGAAATATCCGCCAGGGAAGACCCGGCGCTCGATGTGCGCCAGCCATGAGTCACATAGAATCCACAAACGCTCAATGCCCTCCTTGCCAGCCGTCGCGGGTACCAATACCTGACTAGTGAAGACCTTTCGGGCTTCGTTAATCGTGGCCAGCTCAAGAATCCGCTTGGAACGGAAATGAGCGAACAGCCCGCTCTTGCTCATTCCTAGATCTCGGGCCAGACGCCCGACGGTCAAACCCGCCAGTCCATGGCTGGCGGCAACCCTCAGCGAGTGCTGGAGAATCCTCCTGCGCGTCTCCGGCCCTTTCGACGTGCCAGCAGCCTTCTTAGTTCCATGAGATTTCCTTCGCCACAAGGGTGCCATACCCTCATAATAGCACGAACGTTCGTTCTATATAAGGAAATCCCTGCCCATCCGGATTATGGATTTTTGTTACCCTTTGGGAAAAACATCTCGAAAAGTTGTTCCGGGGTCGGCATAAAGAATGCCGCCGGAATTTGACGTAGAACATCCATTATTTCGGTATCTTTCTTGGATCCGACGAAGCTGCCATTCTCCTGAACGATGCATTCGAATCCTTTTCCTCGAAGAGATATCTCGACGTACTTCCTCCCATCTCGTGGACTGTATCGTTTAGCCATAAATCCATCAGCACCGTAGACCTCAAATCGCTCCCACGAAGGCTTGCGCAACCAATATCGCAAACCCTCGTGAAGAGCCACTTCAAGATCTTTGAGCACCCGCGACCTCTGTTTCTTTAAAGCATCCGCATCATGACTTCTTCGGCAGGCGCAGACTTCATCGAAGCAGTCGGCCAACTCTTCGGCACTCAGCACTTTTAAACCCAGATGAAGACCAAGCTCAAGCAAATCAGTATGCGCCTGATCCACTTTGAACGGCCGTGCTGGACCGTGACCGTTGCTCAAGCGCCAGAACTCATCGTTCGCCCGCACCAGTTGCTTATGGGCTTTTAAGTCACCTTCTTTTTCCTTCTCCTGTGCCACCCAACGCGGTGTCCGATTCCGCTTGAAAAAGAACCAGTCCAATACTTGTTCGAGCTTTTCTTGAGGCGATGGCGGCAGATGGCCAGTAACCATTACCTGCTGCCACGGCGTTCCTGGAGGGTTATCGGGATGCTGAGAAAGCAATTCGCGCCGTTTTTCGAAGGACGAACTGAGGATTTTTCGCACTTCGCTAGCCCGCTTCTCGCCGTCGGGTAGCTTTCGGGCAACCTCCAAAGCGCGGTACATTCCCGCGATCTCACAAAAGGCTGGACTTACTTTCCCCTTCCACGAGTCTGGTGCCCGGCTCATATCCCGGAGCTTACAACCGAATTACCAGTCCAGGGACGTGAAAAATAATTACGTGTACCTGAAAGGTTCAGGGCTTCTCCATACGATGTCTATAACCTGCCGGGCCCGAGCTAACAAATGCGGCAGGCTACGAGAAATGCACGGGAGAGGCACTCAATGACATACACGCTTCGTACAACCACAGCTTTGGGAGGCCAGTTGAGCTCCGGGCAGATGCGTTCCTGGATCGCGGAATTTCTACGCCGGCCTCATCCTCTGCCCGCCGACCCTGGAGCAGGAGAATACCGGCTCTCACTCAACTTGTCAGATGAATCAGTTCACGACTTGGCAGGACTCCTCCGTTGCTCCTCCAGTTCGGCACTCAGGCGAATTGCCTTGAATGCGTTGCAGTCGTCGCTGGCACTTTCCGCTACGCAGGCCGATTATGCCGGGGGCAGCGACTCGGCCTCCGCGAGAACCAATCGTGTAGGTGAGGGTTTTCTGCCAGTTATGACAGAAGGCGAGATTTTGGGAATGCTTGTCGCGATTTCTCTTCTCCTGTCATTGGCTTTCTTGCTTTTTGTCATATATCGCAAGCGTAAACGTCGAAAGACTGAACTTAGTCATGAGGGTCAAATTGATTACGCGATCAGCGCGAATCCAAAGAATTAGGTTGCTGAAAACACGCTAGATCAACTTGCGTTTTATTTAGTTGTCATAAATGAAGATGGATCACCTAGGGCAAAACTCGGAACTGGAGTCCCACCGCTTGCTGGACGTGTCACAAGCGGCGGAACTGCTCCGTGTTTCTGAGTCTTGGGTGCGGCGTCATATTGGAGAACTGCCGGTCGTCCGCTTAGGACGAACGGTCCGCATCGATTCTGTATTGCTTTCCGCCAAGATCCAAGGCACAATCTCGCACGGGAAATCGTTGAAACCGGAAAGGAAGCTTATGCTTTCGCGGTATCAACGAGGTTACGTGTATCAGACAGGAAGCAAAGTGAAAACGTGGTATGGAAGGTTTCGTGAAGATGTGCCGCAAGCGGACGGGCAGATCGTTCGACGGTCGCGTAACGTTCGTCTCGGGACGGTCACAGAACTTCCAACTAAAACAGCAGCTCGAAGCAAACTGGCCGATCACTTGCAGAACTCAGATCCTTCAGTCGAGATGGACTTCTGTGAGCTATCGGAACGTTGGCACGCAGTAATCCTGCCAACGTTAAAACTCACCACCGGCGCTCACTATCGAAACGCTCTCCGTGCATATGTGATTCCTGCTTTTGGCAAGCGCAAGATCTCGACAATCGGGCGTTTTGATGTGGAGACGTTCCTGTCACAGCATTCCAAGAAATACAGCCGGAGCACTCTCCGCAGCATGCGGGTTTCGCTCAGCCTGGTCATGTCTTGGGCTGTCGCTTGTGGATGGATCGGTAAGAATCCTTGCGCCGGAGTTAAGCTGCCTCGCGATTCGAATTGTGCGGGTAAGAGAGTTGTACGAACAGTTCTCAAGCTCGCACAGGTGACTGCTATTGCGGAGAAGCTAGAAGAGCCTTATTCAACTCTGGTGCTTTTCCTCGCAGTCACGGGACTCCGCATTGGAGAAGCCATCGCTATCACGTGGTCAGATTTCGAGGGTGACGTACTCTCAATTACCCGAAGAATCTGTGATGGTGATCTGGACACGGTCAAAAGTGAAGGCTCAAACCGTAGACTTCCAATTCCTCCGGAGCTCATATCTCGGATGAAAAAACTCGGAGAAGGCGAGTGGATCTTCCGCTCCAAGGACGGCACACCTGTCAATCCGGGAAACGCTTTGAAGCGATATGTCCGACCCGTTGCAAAGGAACTTGGCATCGCAATCGGAGGATGGCACGATTTCCGGCATACGCTTACGACGAATATGCGACGGAGCGGGGTGCATCCGAAAGTGATTTCAGGAATTCTTGGACACAGCGGCGTAACGCTGGCCATGAACACCTACGATCACTTGGAGGCGGAGGATTTTCGGCAGCCACTGGCGCACGTGTCTGGAGAGTTGTTACTAAATGTTACTAAATCGGGCGATGCAGTCTAAAAGCTTTTCGCCAAGTGATTGACAATTAAAGGGATGGTGAGCGCGGAAGGAATCGAACCTTCAACCTACTGATTAAGAGTCTGAGTCTTTATTGTTTTTACGGACAAAGACGGACATCAAATAATCAATAACTTCTAATGAACACCGCATCAGTAAAAGACACCGATAGACAATCCGCTGATTATGTGAGACAGTAAGAGACATCCGTAGCCAAAAATTACGGACATGGAACGGACACAGGCTCGGACATGGCAAACCTAACCCAGACGTTCGCAAAACGGGTGCAGCCCCCGAAGACGGGCTATCGAATCCACTATGACAGCGGTAATCACGGTTTTGGGTTACGCGTCACCAACAATGGCGCCAAGAGTTTCGTCTTGAACTACCGCGTGCATGGCCGAGAACGGCGCTACACGATCGGACAGATGGGAGCATGGACGGCAGATACGGCGCGCCAAGAAGCGCAGCGATTGCGTGCGTTGGTCGACCGTGGCCAAGACCCCTTTGTGCTGGAAGAAGCGCGAAACCGACAGGCTATCGAGGAAGAGGCACGCCAGCGGACGATGAAGGACCTGTCCAATTACTACCTGTCCAATCATGCCGAGGTACACAAGCGGCCTCGGTCGATTGCCGAAGACAGGGCCATGCTGGAATCAATCATCCTTCCCCGATTGGGCCGGATGCGTGCCTCCAGCATTACCCACCGTGATGTATCCGAGCTGCACGCTTCGCTGAAGGCCACACCTTATCGTGCCAATCGCATGCTCGCCCTGCTGCACAAAATGTTCAGCTTTGCTGCTAGCGACACTACAAACGAGTGGTGTGTCACGCAGAACCCCGCGTCCGGCATTCAAAGGTTCCACGAGGAGAAGCGTGAACGATGGCTATCCGAGGATGAGTTGCAGCGGTTGGCTGTCGCCTTGCAGGAATATCCAGGTCGCTGTGCGGCCGATGCCAAGGTGTCAGAGAAGCAGCGCAGATTCTTACACACCGAGGCACAACGCGCCATGAACGCCATACGGCTTTCGATGGTGACCGGCTGCCGCAAGAGCGAGGCGCTCACATCGAAGTGGAACGACTTTGACCTTGTACGACACGTATGGACGAAGCCCAGCCATCACACCAAGCAGAAGCGCACGGAGTATGTGCCTCTAAGCGAACAAGCATTGTCGCTGCTGGACAGGTTGCCACGGGAGGGTGAATATGTATTCCCAGGCAGGACGGGCCCGCACTTGACAGACCTGAAAGGCCCGTGGGCCAAGGTCTGCAAGATTGCCAGACTTTCCGGGGTGCGCATCCACGACTTGCGGCACTCGTTTGCATCACATCTTGTTTCCAGCGGCGTGTCTTTACCGATAGTAGGTAAGCTTTTGGGACACACCCAACCGCAGACGACGGCGCGGTATGCGCACTTGGCCGACAATCCATTGCGCGAGGCGGCGAACCGTTTTCCGGTTGTGTTGTGAGGTCGGAAATTGGCGCGATTAGAGCACTGGGACGGCGTGCCCTAATAATTTAGGCCTTCTTCTTGCGCCCCCTCCCCTTTCTATAGTTCGCTTCCTTGTGTGCGCGGACTCGACCCACGTCGGCCTCGCTCCAAACTCGAACATCCTGACCGCCAGCGATCTGGTGCCCAGGTTCAGGGACTCTTCCATTCCCCAGCCAACGCAAAAGGGTCTTCTTACTAATTCCCACGGAGCGGGCGACTGCTACTGTTGAGTACGGGTGCATATACGTCCATAGTATAGACGTATATCAAAGCATGTCAACCTGAGAAACATGGTTTTTTCCGGGTTATATCCGGGTTCCAGAAACATCAACTTTCGACCAACTCACTGGGAGCGCATTGACTACAGCAACTTACTGTTGTTTGTTGAGTTTAGAGATCATCAGTCTTTAACGATGGTCAGATAACTTCGGGTGCGAGTTCCCGCAGCATGCGTACCCTGTACGCCCAGTCATGCCATGCGCGGCATCGCTGAAGGCGGTCGCTCCGAAGTGGGCAAACGCCAGGTTCAGCAGATAAAACCATACGATGTAACGTTTATTGCGGCGCACGATGGCAGCACCCGCGGCAACCAGACTCGTTTTCCCATTCATTCAGATATCCCCTTACACCAGCCACCAGGCCAGGAATTGCGCAAAGAATTGGCTGATGCAGGTCCAGTAATTCGCCAGTTTGCGCGCCGGATCGCCGTTCGGTTCCGCAGTTTGGC
>Ga0210405_10001728_pt1 | contig 24132 bp, 23 predicted proteins | sample IncBWH11MmetaG_FD_155492 | JGI IMG/M metagenome (GOLD analysis project Ga0210405, IMG submission 155492) | Forest soil microbial communities from Barre Woods Harvard Forest LTER site, Petersham, Massachusetts, United States - Inc-BW-H-11-M | ecosystem: Environmental > Terrestrial > Soil >... | reverse complement strand
GCACGGCTTCGGCGGTCCCGGCTTTGGTGGTCCCGGCTTCGGTGGCCCAGGCTTCGGCGGGCACGGCTGGGGCGGACCTGGCTTCGGTGGGCACGGCTTCGGTGGGCCTCGCAAGCGGGTGGTGATCGGCACCGCCGCCCTGCTGCTCGACGGGCCGGCTAACGCCGCGCAGATTGTGCAGCGCGTTTCTGAGGCGACCGACGGCGCTCTGACTCCCCCGGAAGGGATCGTCGAGCTTGCAATTGGACACCTGGCGGGTCGCGGCTTCGTGACCGTCAGCGACGGGGTGGCCACCCTGACCGAGCAGGGCACCAATGTGTTGGCGTGGAAGGGCGTCACGAGCGAAGGCATCCACGCGCGGCTCGCTCAGGTCGCAAAGTTCGGCGACGTCATCAAGATCCGTTGGGGACTTGTCGAGCTTGCTGGACTGGCGCGGACCATCGTCTGGTCGGGCACGGATACGCAGAAGGCCAAATTGGCCGAGGCTCGAACCAAGGTCTTGACCGCGATCAACGAAGCGAAGCAGTCACTGCACAGCGCGCTCGCCGAGAGCTGACGAAACCAATCCGCCAGCGCGGCCGTGGCTTACGCCCGGCCGCGCTGGTGCAGTTTTTCGGCCAGCCGGCGGTTGACCGGCTCGGGCAGCAGCTCGGAGACATTACCGCCAAGCAGCGCGACCTCTTTCGCCAGCGATGACGACACGAACGAATACCGCGGTGTGGTTGCCACGAAGAAGGTGTCGACACCGGCGACGTGTTTGTTCATCTGCGCCATCTGCAGTTCGTATTCGAAGTCGGTGCCGGTGCGCAGCCCCTTGACGATGGCCGTCATCCCGCGCGCGGTGACGAAGTCGACGACCAGACCTTCCCCGGCCTCCACTCGCAGGTTGGGCAGATGCGTCGTCGACTCCTTGATCATCGCGATCCGCTCGTCGAGGTCGAACATGCCTTTTTTGGCGGGGTTGACCAGAATCGCCACCACCACTTCGTCGAACTGGGCCGAGGCGCGTTCGAAAACGTCGATGTGGCCCAACGTAACCGGATCAAATGACCCCGGGCATACCGCGCCGCTCATTTGCGCCGCTCCTCCTCATCGCCACGCTCTGCATCGTCGCCGGGGTCATGTGCGATGACGCTACACCTGACTTAGAGCCATTCGGCCAGCTCCAAACGGGTGTCGCCGTAAACCCGGTGCTGCCAGGGATGCCACCGAGTCGGCCAACTCAGCGGCGTGCTGCCGGCCGCGCGTTCAAAAACGGCGAGCGTTCCTTCGTGAGCCCAGCCGTGTGTGATCAGAGCGGCCAAAACGGCCTGAACGTCGGCCGTCTCGACGTCGTAAGGCGGGTCGGCCAAGACGAGATCGACCGGCGCTGCGGCCCCGGCCGCCAGCACGGCCGTCACCAACCCGCGACACAGCGTCGCGCCGGGCAGGTCGAGGGTGGCGATGTTGCGCGCGAGCACGGCCGCCGCGCGGTGGTCGGACTCGACGAACAGCGCCGACGTCGCACCGCGCGACAGCGCCTCCAGGCCCAGCGCACCCGAGCCGGCGTACAGGTCCAGGACCGACATACCGTTGAAGTTTCGCCGGGCGGCCACGATGTTGAACAGCGATTCGCGGACCCGATCAGTGGTCGGCCGGGTTCCCCGCGGCGGTACCGCGATCCGCCGTCCCCCGGCGACGCCGCCGATGATCCGAGTCAGGTGAGCACCACCAGCAGATCCCCGCCCTCTACCTGGGCGGTGGCGGACACCGCTACTCGCTCCACGGTGGTGTCGGCGGACGCAGTGATCGGCGCTTCCATCTTCATTGCCTCGATGGTGGCGATGGTCTGGCCGGCGCTCACCCGGTCGCCGACCGAGACGCCGACGGTGACGACCCCGGCGAACGGTGCCGCGACGTGGTTGGGGTTGGCCCGGTCAGCCTTCTCCGCAGTCGGAATCGTGCTGGCGATGCCGCGGTCACGCACCTCCACCGGCCGCAGCTGACCGTTGATGATGCACATCACCGTGCGCATGCCGCGTTCGTCTGGCTCGGAGATGGCCTCCAAGCCGATCAGCAGTTCCACGCCGGGCTCCAGTTGCACCCGGTGTTCTTCGCCTTGGCGCAGGCCGAAGAAGAATTGGTTGGCCGACAGCCGCGACGTGTCGCCGTAGCTTTCCCGGTGCGCCTCGAATTCCTTTGTTGGGCCGGGGAATAGCAGCCGGTTGAGGGTGGCTTGGCGTTTCGCGCCAAGCCGTGCGAGGGTCGCCTCATCTTCCGGCGTGAGTTGCTCGACAGGCTTGGCCGGGCCCCGGCCGGCCAGGGCCTTGGTGCGCAGCGGTTCGGGCCACCCACCTGCCGGGTCACCCAGTTCACCACGCAAGAATCCTAATACTGACTCCGGGATATCGAATCGCCCTGGATCTGCGGCGAATTCGTCCGCACTCAGGCCCGCACCAACCAACGCCAGCGCCAGATCACCGACCACCTTCGACGATGGCGTGACTTTGATCAGCCGGCCCAGCACCCGGTCGGCACCGGCGTAGGCCTCTTCGACCTCCTCGAACCGATCCCCCAGCCCCAGCGCAATGGCCTGCTGGCGCAGATTCGACAATTGCCCGCCCGGAATCTCATGGTGATACACCCGCCCCGTCGGGCCGGGCAGCCCAGATTCGAAGGGCGCATAGACCTTTCGCAGCGCCTCCCAGTAAGGCTCCAGCGCGCACACCGCCGACAGCGACAGACCGGTGTCGTATTCGGTGTGCGCGGCGGCGGCGACGATCGAACTCAGCGCCGGCTGGCTGGTCGTTCCCGCCATCGGCGCGGCGGCACCGTCCACTGCGTCGGCGCCCGCCTGCCAGGCAGACACGTAGCTGGCCAGCTGGCCGCCCGGTGTGTCATGCGTGTGCACGTGCACGGGCAGGTTGAAGCGACTGCGCAACGCACTGACCAATTGCCGTGCCGCCTGCGGCCGCAGCAATCCGGCCATGTCTTTGATGGCGAGCACATGTGCGCCGGCGTCCACGATCTGCTCAGCCAATTTCAGGTAGTAGTCGAGCGTGTAAAGCTGCTCACCCGGGTCAGACAGGTCGCCGGTGTAGCACATCGCGACTTCGGCGATCGCAGAGCCTGTTTCGCGCACCGCGTCGATAGCTGGACGCATCGACTCAAGGTTGTTCAGCGCGTCGAAAATCCGGAAGATGTCGATACCGGTGGCCGTCGCCTCCTCCACGAACGCCGACGTAACCAACTCCGGATACGGTGTGTAGCCAACGGTATTGCGGCCCCGCAGCAGCATCTGCAGGCAGATGTTGGGCATCGCTTCACGCAGCGCGGCCAGCCGTTCCCAGGGGTTCTCTTTGAGGAAGCGCAGCGCCACATCGTAAGTCGCACCCCCCCAACACTCCACGGACAGCAGCTGCGGCATGGTCCGGGCGATGTAGGGCGCGACCATCACAAGACCGCTGGTGCGTACTCGTGTCGCCAGCAGCGACTGGTGGGCATCGCGGAACGTCGTGTCGGTGACGCCTACCGCCGGCGACTCCCTGAGCCAGCGCGCGAAACCCTCAGGCCCCAACTCGACCAGCCGTTGCTTAGAGCCCGGCGGTGGCGAGACCTCCAGATCGACGTCGGGCAGCTTGTCGTGCGGATACACCGTCGACGGTCGTGAGACATGTGGTTTGTTGACGGTGACGTCGGCGAGGTAGTTGAGGATCTTGGTGCCGCGATCGGCCGACGATCGTGCCGTGAGCAGCTGCGGGCGCTCGTCGATGAACGAGGTGGTGACGCGGCCGGCCTGGAAGTCCGGGTCGTCCAGAACCGCCTGCAGGAACGGGATATTCGTCGACACGCCACGGATCCGGAACTCGGCGATCGCGCGCCGTGCCCGGTTCACCGCAGTGTGGAAGTCACGGCCCCGACAGGTCAGCTTGACCAGCATGGAATCGAAGTGTGCGCTGATCTCAGCGCCCAGATTCGTTCCGCCGTCCAGCCGGATGCCCGCCCCGCCCGGGCTGCGGTAGGCGCTGATCCGGCCGGTGTCGGGCCGGAACCCGTTGGCAGGATCTTCGGTGGTGATGCGGCACTGCAGCGCAGCGCCATGCGGCCGGACCGTCTCCTGGCGCAGACCCAAATCGTCGAGGGTCTCACCTGAGGCGATCCGCAGCTGGCTGGAAACCAAATCGACGTCGGTGATCTCCTCGGTAACGGTGTGCTCAACCTGGATACGTGGATTCATCTCGATGAAGACGTGATGCCCGCGCTCGTCCAACAAGAACTCCACGGTGCCCGCACAACTGTAGTTGATGTGGCGGGCGAAAGCCACTGCGTCGGAACAGATTTTGGCGCGCAACTCCTCAGCCAGGTTGGGAGCGGGGGCCAGTTCGACGACTTTCTGGTGGCGTCGCTGCACACTGCAGTCCCGCTCGTAGAGGTGGATCACGTTTCCGTGAGTGTCGGCCAGGATCTGAACCTCGATATGGCGTGGGTTGATCACCGCCTGCTCGAGGTAGACCGTCGGATCCCCGAACGCCGACTCGGCTTCTCGGCTGGCAGCTTCGATGGCCTCAGGCAGCGCGGCCGGATCGCTGACACGCCGCATCCCGCGGCCCCCGCCGCCGGCCACCGCCTTGACGAACAACGGGAATTGCATGTCCGCGGCGGCGGACACCAGTTCGTCGACAGATGCCGACGGCGCCGACGACCTGAGGACCGGCAGACCGGCCTCGCGCGCGGCCGCGATCGCGCGGGACTTATTGCCGGTCAGCTCAAGCACTTCGGCGCTAGGGCCGACGAATGTGATACCCGCGTCCGCGCAGGAGGCCGCCAGCTCGGGGTTCTCCGACAAGAACCCGTAACCGGGATAAACCGCGTCGGCGCCCGAACGTCGAGCCGTGTCGACGATTTCGTCGACCGACAGATAAGCGCGCACCGGGTGGCCGATCTCCCCGATTTGGTAGGACTCGTCCGCCTTGAGGCGGTGCACCGAATTCCGGTCTTCGTAGGGATAGACCGCGACGGTGCCGACACCGAGCTCGTAGGCGGCGCGGAACGCACGAATGGCGATCTCGCCGCGATTGGCCACCAACACTTTTGAGATCACGCGCGTCCCCTACCTCGGCTTTTTATAGAAGCGTCGACCAGTAGTCCCAGAACCGGGCCAGAATCAGCAGAAAGACCGCGGTGAACCACAGCGCGGCAATCGACCAACGCCAACGGTAGAGCTCACGGATCACTGCGCTGTTATGGCTTTCACCGGTTGGCCGGAACGCGACCGCGCTGACCACCACCAACAGCGAGATGGTCGCCACCCACACCACCATGCAATACGGGCACAGGGCCCCGATGCGGTAAAGACTTTGGAAGATCAGCCAATGTACGAACGCGGCCCCGACCAGTGTCCCGACTGTCAATCCAACCCAATACCACCGCGGCAGCGGCACTTTCGCCACAGCCAAGACACCGGTGACTGCTACCACAGTGAACCCGGCAATGCCGATGAGCGAATTGGGGAAACCCAGCACCGAGGCTTGTGGCGTCGTCATCACCGAACCGCAGGACACGATCGGGTTGATGTTGCACGACGGCACGTACGACGGGTTGAGCAAGATCTCGATCTTCTCCACGGTCAGCGTGAACGAGGCGATCAACCCGATCACACCGGCTATCAGCACCCACCATGCGCTCGCCGGCGGCACCGTCGCTGCATGCCGAGACAGCGAAGCTGAATCCTTAACTGGCGCGCCAGTTTGCGCTGACGCCGCGGCGGTCACGACGCCGGTGGGGTCGCCGCCGCGTCGAGGCCCGGGACATCGCCGACGATCTCTTTGATCTTGTCCACCAGCGCCTGAGGCGTCGACCATTGGTAGTCCTGGCCGTTGATGCGGACCGTCGGGGTGGCGTGAATCCCGGTGGCTTGGGCCAGGCCGTCGACCATCGGCAAGTACTTGCCGCTGTTGACGCAGTCGGGCACCTTGCCGACCACGCCGGCCACGCGGGCATACTCGATCAACTGGGCATCGCTGGGAAATGTCGTGCCGGCTTCGGAGGGCTGCAGGTTGCTGCGGTACAGCGTCGTGTGGAATCGGCGGAAGGCGTCGATCGATTCGTCGGCGACGCAGTAGGCCGCATTGCCGGCCCGCGAGGAGTAATCATCGTTCTGCGGTCTGCTAAGCAGACCCACCATGTAGTAGTCCGCGGCGATCGCGCCGGTGTCGATCAGGTTCGCCACCGTCGCTCCGAATTGTCGCTCGAAGTTCCCACACGCCGGGCAGAGGAAGTCCTCGTAGAACGTCACGAGCGCTTTGGGGTCCTTGCTGCCGTCTTTGGTGATCAGCTTGCTCGACGTCACGCGTACGGCGCGCTCTGCACCGGAAGTCTTCTTGTTATGCGAGATCACGATGTAGCCGACCAGGACCACGGCGAAAATCAGCACGATCGCGGTAAGCCCGATCCTTACTGCCAGATCGCGTCGGCGCCCGGCGGCATTCAGGTCGTAGCTGGCGGGGCGTTTCGATTTGGCGGCCACGGACTCGCTCACCCTCCGTCGTGTGAATGTCGGCTTTACTGCTCCGACCGCGGCGCGGCCGGTTATCGCGTCTATAGCGTACCGGCGTCAGTAGCTCCAGCTCAGACGCGGCTGAGGTGGGCGCGCAACGCCGAGACCAACTCGGTGGTTGCGACGGCACTGCCACCGCCGAGCGGGAACAGGTTGGCGAAGCCATGAGTCAGCGACCCCAAAAAGCGCAAGTCGACGGGCGTGCCGGCTGCGCGTAGCGCCGCCGCGTACCGATCACCCTCGTCGCGCAGCGGGTCGAAGCCCGCGGTCGCGATCAGCGCGGGCGGCAAACCTGACAGCGACTCGGCGAGCAGCGGCGATATCCGCGGATCTGTCGGCTCGAGGTCCGAATCGCCCAGGTATTGGGTCTCGAACCAGTCCATATCGTGCTTGGTCAGCAAAAACCCCTCGGCGAACAGGCTCAACGACCGGGTCTGCGCGGTGAAATCAGTCCGCGGATAGATCAGCCACTGCAGCACCGGCAGGGGACCCGGAGGGTCCTGGGTGGCCCTGTCGTCGCGCGCCAGCTGGGACACCACGGCCGCCAGGTTGCCGCCGGCGCTGTCCCCGCCGACGGCCACTTTGCCGCGCATCGCCCCGAGCTCGCCGGCGTGTTCGTGAGCCCACCGAAACGCCGCATAGGCGTCGTCGACCGCGGCGGGCGCCGGGTGCTCAGGGGCCAGCCGGTAATCGATGGACAGCACATGGACGTCGGCGTCACGGCAGGTCAGCCGGCACAGCGCATCGTGGGTGTCCAAGTCGCCGATCGTCCAGCCGCCGCCGTGGTAGAAGACCAGCAACGGCGACGGCTCCGCGGTCGCCGGGCGGTAGTGCCGAGCTGGGATCTGACCAGCGGGTCCGGGTATCGACAGGTCGCTGACGCCGACGTGCACCTGCGGGCCGGCGAACCCAAGGCACGTCTCCCGCATCAATGTTCGAGACGCGGCGACGTCGTCGCCGACCGCCAAACCCTCGATGCCCAACGCCCGCTGCCCCGACAGGAACAACTGCAACGTCGGATCCAGCGTATTGCCGTCGATCGAGACGGAGCGGCCCCCCGCAAGCAGTCGCACGGCGCGGGTCGGCACCCACGGAATCACCTTGACACCGACCTTGGTGGCGACGCTCTGCAGCCGACCGGCCCACCCGCTCTGCACTTTGAGCTGCAGGTCCGGCGTGCCTGGCAGACTTCGTGTCATGGCTAGTTCCTTAGGCCCCTTGATCCCACTGAACGACGGTAATGGCATTCCCGCCGTCGGATTCGGCGTATTCAAGATCCCGCCCGCGGACACCGAGCAGGCGGTGGGCACCGCGCTGCGCACCGGTTACCGCCATATCGACACCGCGGCGATGTACGGCAACGAACGCGAAACCGGCCGCGCAGTGGCCGCGTCCGGCGTGCCCAGAGACGAACTCTACTTGGTCACCAAGCTGTGGAACGCCGACCAGGGCTACGAGAGCACGCTGGCGGCATTCGACGCCAGCATGCATCGACTGGGGATCGAATATCTGGACCTTTACCTGGTGCATTGGCCGATGGCGCAGCGGAACAAGTTCGTCGACACCTTCAAGGCGTTCGCTCACCTGCGCGATCAGGGCCGGATCCGGTCGATCGGGGTCAGCAATTTCGAGCCCGAGCACCTCGATGTCCTCATCGATGCCACTGGGATTGTGCCCGCCGTCAACCAGGTCGAGCTGCACCCGTGGCTGCCGCAAACCGAGTTGCGGGAGGTCCATACCCGCCTGGGCATCGCGACCGAGGCGTGGGGACCGCTCGGGCGGGGATCGTTGCTGACCCATCCGACCATCACCCGGGTCGCCGAAAGCTGCGGCCGAACGCCCGCCCAGGTTCTGATTCGGTGGCATATTCAGCTCGGTAATATCGTGATCCCCAAGTCAGTGAACCCTAAGCGGATTGCGAGTAACTTCGACGTGTTCGATTTCGAACTCAGCAGCAACGACATGGCGTCGATCTCTTCGCTCGACGACGGCAACCGGCTCGGTCCTGATCCACGAACCTTCGACTTCACAGGCAGGTGAATGACGTTGACCGGCGAGTCGGGCGCCTCGGTCCCCTCCATAGCACTCAATGACGAGAACACGATGCCGGCAATCGGTCTGGGCGTTGCCGAATTGTCCGACGACGAGACCGAGCGCGCAGTCTCGGCGGCACTGGAGATGGGGTATCGGCTGATCGATACCGCTGCGGTCTACGGCAATGAAGCCGCGGTCGGCCGCGCTATCGCGGCGTCCGGGATCCCGCGCGCGGAACTGTTCATCACCACCAAGCTGGCCAATGCCGACCAAGGCCTCACCTCTACCCAGAATGCCTGCAAGGCCAGCCTCGAGCGGCTCGGCCTGGACTACCTCGACCTCTACCTGATCCACTGGCCGGCACCGCAGTTGGGCAAGTACGTGGACAGCTTCGGCGGCCTGATTCAGGCACGCGCCGAAGGCCATACGCGCTCAATCGGCGTCTGCAACTTCACCGAGGACCACCTCGAGACGGTCATCGACCTGACCTTCGTCACCCCTGCGGTCAACCAGATCGAGCTGCATCCGCTGCTCAACCAGGCCGAGCTGCGCGCGGCCAACGCCGAACACGACGTGGTCACCGAGGCTTATAGTCCGCTGGCGGTCGGCGGGTTGCTGGATAACCCGACGGTGACGTCCGTCGCCGCCGAATACAGCCGCACCCCCGCGCAGGTGCTGATCCGGTGGAGCCTGCAGCTGGGCAATGTGGTGATTTCGCGATCGGCCAAACCCGAGCGCATCGCCGAGAACCTCGACGTCTTCGATTTCGAGTTAGCCGCGGAACACATGGACGCACTCAACGGGCTCAATGACGGCACCCGGGTGCGCGAGGATCCGCTGACCTACACCGGGATCTAAGGCTTTACCCGATCGGGCAGGGCCAGTCGCCGGTCGACGGCCCACCCCTTGCGTGCACCTACGTTGGCGTCACTTCGGTAAGTTACTTGCTAACTGTATAGCAACTATTGTACATTCGCAGCGTGATGGCTCAGCCCGATAACGGATCGCCGGAGTTTTGGGCCGCCCAGCGGCCGGGTGCGCCTGCGCTAATCCATGGCGATACCGCGCTGACGTACCAACAGTGGAACGATGCCGCCGACCAGGTCGCGGAGGGATTGGCCCAGCGCGGCCTGGTTAGTGGAGACCGCATCGGCATGCGCTTTCGGCTGTCGCTGGAGTGGTTCGTCATTCAGCGTGCCTTACAGAAACTCGGGGTGGCGCAGGTGGCCGTCAACTGGCGCCTCACCCCGGACGAAGCGATCTACATCCTGCGGGATAGCGGCGCAAAAGGGTTGGTGTGCAACGATTGTGACGCTAGCGGGTGGTCCCCACACGACGTCGGGTTGCTGATCACCGTAGGCCAACCCGAAGCAACCTCGGGCTTGCGGTACGAGGACTTGCTGACCACGCGTGTCAAGACACCACGCTTCGGAGCCGCTCGCCCCTCAATGGTGCTCTACACCTCGGGCACCACCGGCAGGCCGCGCGGCGTGCCACCAGTCGACCCGGCGACGGTACGCGACGTGGATCGACTGGCGCGGTACATCAGGTCGGTGGCCGGCATCCCGCCCTATCCGGACAACCCGACCACCCTGTTGACAATGCCGATTCACCACGGCGCCGGACCGCATATCGCTGCGGCGACCTGTGCCCGCGGCGGCACCGTCGTGACGCTGGATCCCTACGAGCCAGAAGAAGCGCTGCGTCTGATCGAAACCCACAAGGTGCAGTCGTGGACCGCGGTGCCCACGATGCTCCTGCGCATCCAGAAGCTTCCCGAGTCCGTACTCGGGCGCTATGACTTGTCTTCGCTCAAGGCGGTGAGTGTGGGCGCCGCTCCGGTTCCACAATCGTTGAAGGAGTGGATCATCGACCGGTTCGGAGACAACGTGCTTTGGGAAAGTTATGGCGCCAGTGAGGCGGGCATGATCACCTACACCTCCCCGGAACATCAACTCACCAAGCCTGGGACGAGTGGCCGCCGCTGCGACGGAGTCGAGGTCGCGATCGTCGGCGACGATTGGCATCGGCTCGACGCCGGGGAAACCGGCGAGATCGCGGTCAACACCCCCGGCGTGCTGCGTAACTACTTGGGCGGGAAGGCCCTTGGCGAGGACGTCGTCAAGGACGGTTTCTACCGCACCGGCGACGTGGGTCACCTCGACGCGGACGGGTTCCTGTTCATCACCGACCGCATCAAGGACATGATCGTCGCCGGCGGGGTCAACGTCTATCCCGCCGAGATCGAGAAGGCGCTGGTGTCGCATCCAGGCGTCATCGATGCCGCCGTGATCGGGGTCCCCGACAACGACTTCGGCGAGAAACCATTGGCGTTCATCATCGGCGGCCCGTGTTCCCCGCCGACCAGGGAGCAGTTGTTGTCTTACCTCGATGATCACTTAGCCAAGTACAAGAAGCCACGGGAGTTCGTGTTCGTCGACGAGTTCCCCCGCAACCCGATGGGCAAGGTCCTCAAAAATGAACTCCGCAAACCCTATTGGCAAGGACGGCAACGTCATGTCTGAGGTGAACCGCACACCGTCCTCGCTCACCGAACTACTCGATCTGACGGGCCAGGTGGCGCTGGTGACCGGAGCCGGGCAAGGCGTCGGTGCCACAATCGCGCGGTTTCTCGCCGCGCAGGGCGCGGCCGTCGTCGTCAACGACTACTACGCCGATCGCGCTCGGGCGATCGCCGAGGAGATCACCGCGGCCGGTGGCGCAGCCATCGGGGTGGCGGCCGACGTCACCGCCTTCGATGACGTCGTGGCGATGGTCGCCGACGTCTCCCATCGGCTGGGCGACGTTTCGATCCTGGTCAATAACGCCGGCAATGCCGGCACCGGCCCGCGACCGGTCGCGCCGTTCTGGGAGTCCGACCCGACGGCGTGGGAGCCGTTCATGGCCGTGAACCTGTCAGCCGTCATGTCGTGTTGCCGAGCGGTGGCGCCGGGCATGATCTGCATGAATCGCGGCCGGCTCATCACCGTCATCAGCGACGCCGGCCGCGTCGGAGAAGCCGGCCTGGAGGCCTACTCGGCGGCCAAGGCCGGCGCGGCCGGGTTCATGCGCGCGCTGGCCCGGAGTCTGGGCCGCTTCGGCATCACCTCCAACAGCGTGGCCATCGGCATCACCCGGACTCCGGCGATGACGAAGGTTCTCGCCAACGAGGAGATGGTCAAACGCGTGCTCTCGCAATACACCATCCGCCGTGTCGGCGAACCAACCGACGCGGCAGCCATGATCGCCTTCCTGGCCTCTGAAGCGGCCAGCTGGATCACCGGGCAGACCTACCCGGTCAATGGAGGTTTCAGTGTCAGCCAATGATTCGACGTCCGGTGTCTCCGAACACGGCGACGTCATCCTCACCGAGGTCGTCGACGAGCACATTCTCGTCATCACCATGAACCGGCCGAAGCGGCGCAACGCTTTTGACGGCGCGGCCGCCCGCGCATTGGAAACGGTCATCGATCAATACGAATCCCACCCCGCGTTGCGCTGTGCGGTGATCACCGGCTCCGACATCGTGTTCTCGGCAGGTCAGGATCTCATCGCCGCCGCAACCGGGGACATGGCCGTTGGGCAGCGCCGCGGCGGCTTCGGCATCATGGCCAAGCCACCGATCAAGCCCATTATCGCCGCCGTGGAGGGTCATGCGCTGGCCGGCGGGCTTGAGCTGTGCCTGTCGTGTGACCTTATTGTGTCGTCGAGTACCGCCACCATGGGCCTGCCCGAGACCGCGCGATCCCTGGTGGCCATGGGCGGCGGCTGTTTCCGCCTCCCCAAGCGCATCCCGTACCACCTCGCGATGGAACTGATCTTGACGGGAAAGGCCTGGCCGGCAACGCGGTTCGCCGAACTGGGACTGGTCAACAAGATAACCGAACCCGGGCATGCGTTGGCGGGCGCGCTGGAACTGGCCGCTGAGGTGATCGCCGCCGGTCCATTGGCGGTCCAGGCCAGCAAGCAGATCGCCATGCACGCCCACGACTGGACCGACGCCGACGCGTGGCGGAACCAAGCCGAGTACATCGCACCTGTGATGGCCTCGGAGGACCTGCAGGAAGGCCTGCGTGCCTTCGCTGAAAAGCGCGCTCCCGTCTGGACGGGACGCTGAACATGCTGATCGAACCGACCTTGCGGAGCAGCCTGCTCGAGGGCCAGGTCGCTGTCGTCACCGGAGGTTCACGGGGAATCGGCGCCGCAACGTCAACCTTATTGGCGGCCAACGGCGCCAAGGTCGTGATCGCCGACGTCGACCAGGCCAAGGCCGACGAAGCAGTCACTGAACTCAACCAGGAGTTCAGCCCGGACACCGCCTCGGCGTTCGTCGCCGACCTGGCGGCTCCGGACGCCTGCGACGAGTTGGTCGCCCACGCGACGGCCCACTATCACGGCCTGGACATCGTTGTGAACAACGCGGGCTACGCCTGGGACAGCCGGGTGCACGCGATGAGTGATGAGCAGTTCCAGGCGATGCTCGATATCCATCTGGTGGTGCCGTTCCGGCTCGCGCGGGCCTGCGCGCCAGTGTTCCGGGCCGCGGCCAAGGCCGATGCCCAAGCCGGCAAAAGCGGGCTGCGCCACCGCAAGACCGTCATGGTGTCGTCCATGGCCGGCCTCTGGGGTCTCGATGGCGCCGCCAACTACGCGGCCGCGAAGGCCGGAATGCTCGGGTTGATGCGCTCGCTGGCTCAGGAATGGGGAGCGATGCGGGTCAACGTCAACGCCGTCGCGTTCGGCATCATCCAAACCCGTTTCGGTCTGCCCCAATCCGAGCGGGAAGTGATCCACACCGGCGGCCGGATCATCCAGGTGGGAATGCCCGCCAAGCAGGCCCAGCGGCTGGGAGTGAGCGTCGACCCCGACAATCCACCCACCGAAGCCGAGATTTACGCCGCCAAACCGATGCCGGGCATCGTGCTCGGGCGGACGGGGACGATCCACGAGGCCGCCGACGCCATCTTCTGGCTGTGTTCGCCGCTGTCGAACTACGTTACTGGGCAACTCATTCCGGTTAACGGCGGTGCTCGAGGCGGGATGAGTTAGGCGCGATTCAGGAGTCAGCTTGCCGAGCACTCAGCAACTATCGAATGTTAGGTTGTCCCGATGAGCCCGCGTACGGGTAAGCCGGCCGCATCAGCGGACAAGGCCGGCACGCCGGCAAGTCCGGTCCGCCGCACCCAGCAGGAGCGCAGTTCTCAAGCCGAGAAGGCGCTTATGGATGCCGCAGCGGAACTCTTCGCCCGACACGGTGTCGACCAAACCTCGTTGGCCGACGTCGGCCAGGCCGCCGGATACAGCCGAGGCCTGGTCAACCACCACTTCGGGACGAAGGCGACGCTGGTGGAGCGCCTCGCGCGCCGCGCCCAAACCGACGTCGTCGCCAATTTCGACGAGGTCGACGGCGACGCCATCGACGTCTTGGTGACACTCACCGAGAAGTACTTCTCGACGCTCGAGCACGGCGGCGAAGCGGCGCGCGCCTTCTTCGTCATGTGGGGTGCCGCGATACCTGCGGAGGCGACGCTGCGTCCGGTATACGCCACCGACGATGCGCGGTTCCGGTTCGCGGTGGAGGCCATCCTGCGGTCCGGCCAGGACACGAAAACCGTAGCTGCCGACGTCGACCCGAGCGCGGGTGCCGTCGCAGTGGTTGGGCTGCTGCGTGGTGTCAGCGCGCAGTACCTTGTCGACCCCGACGCCTTCGACATCTCGGCCGCCAAGAAGACCTGCCAAGACTTCGTGCGACGCAGCTTCGCGCCCGCTACGCGACGCGCTCGCACCACGAAGTGAGCACCAAGCTCAGGTTCGCGTGATCGACCTAGGCAGGTCAGTCGCGAGACAGCACATGGACCGCACAGACGGCGCCCGCCCCGACCATGTGCGCAAGCCCGACGCGAGCGTCGGGGTGTTGTCGCGGGCCGGCTTCCACGCGCAGTTGGGTCGTCAATTCGGCGATCTGACCGACACCGGTCGGACCGATGGGGTGACCCATCGACAGCAGCCCACCCGAGGTGTTGACTGCGACGCGGCCGCCGATGTCGAACTCACCAGCGGCCAGCGCCGACGCCGCCTGGCCCGCTTCACACAGCCCCATCGCTTCGACGTAGAGCAGTTCCTCCACGGTGAATGCGTCGTGTAGCTCCACCACATCGACCTCGCTAGCGGTAACGCCGGCCTGTTCGAGCGCCATAGCGGTGGTTTCGGCAGTGAGAGCAGCATCGAAATTCGCTGTGCCGTAGTACGTTTCGGAGCGCAGAACCGACGATCGCACTCGCACCGCGCGGTCCCGGTTGAGGCCAAGCGAGTCGAGCGCGCTCTCAGAGACGACGATCGCCGCTGCCGCGCCCTCCCCGATGGGACAGCACTGTAGCCGGGTGAACATGCCGCTGATCTTTGGCGGTGCCAGCACCTCCTCCAAGGATCGTGCCTTCGAGCGCTGCGCATAAGGATTCAACGCCGCGTTTCGGCTGTTCTTGACCGCCACGGCCGCGATCTGCTCGGCGGAGGCGCCGGTGGCGTGCATGTAGCGCGAGGCGAGCAGGGCGAAGTGCGTAACGGGCAGCACCCGATTGCCCACCAGGTCGTCGAGTCCGGCGGCGCGTTGCGGCGAGGTCAGGTTGAGCGGCTTGTCGACGCCAACCGCGATCGCCACATCGTCGATTCCTGCGGCGACGTCGATGCACGCCTGTCGGAACGCCGTCGATCCCGAGGCCGAGGCGTTCTCCACCTGAAGCATTGGGATGCCGGTGGCTCCGAGGTGTCGATACATGAGCCGGGACAGCGCCATCGATGTGGTCGCCGTACCGGTGTAGGCGGTCTGGACCTGGCTCCAGTCCAACCCGGCGTCGTCCAGGGCTTCTCTGACGGCGGTGACTCCCAATTGGGGGTAGGGGGTGTCGCTGGGCTTCTGGTAGCGATGCAGCCCGACGCCGATGACCCACAAATCGCGGTTTCCGAGCCCACTCACCGTCGCACCTCGGGGTCGCGCACGAACGCAGGCTCGACCACGTCGCCGCCCTCATCTTCGTGTCCGATCACGCTCCACCGCGCGGATACTCGATCGCCGATCTTCAGGCCGTCGGTCACGTCGGGGTGGACCATGGCACGGATTAATGGCCCGTCATCGAGCACGATTTCGGCGACCGTGAAGGGCGTCGGAGTCTTGGCTGGGCTCAGATGCACCTCGGCGACCGCGTGCACAACACCTGCTGCAGTCAACGCTTTGGGCTGCAGCTGATCAGCGGGTGCGCCGCAGATCTCGCATCCGATGCCCACCGGCGGAAAGTAGACGTGGCCACATTGGGCGCACTCGACACCGTTGAGGACGGGATCGTGCATCAACGGGTCATACAGGCGCGGATGGGCGGCGGTGCGCACGATTGTCTCCTCATTTGCTTGATAAGCGTTCAGCAAGTTTATACTGTAACATCGCGCCGCTGTGGTGCTGCACGGTGCTGATGGAAGCAGACCGCCGCGCTTTACCCGACCGGGCAGGTGGCCGTCGCCTGACGCAACACGTCCGCCGAAGCCTGGTCGACGGGAAGCGCGTAACCGCGCGACACCGCGACGTACTGCATGCCGTACTGACACCAGAACGCTTTGTTGGGCGGCATCCATAAGGCCGGCTGGGAATCAGCCTTGTCCTCGTTTGCCTTTCCGGACACCGCCAGCAGGTTAGCCGGATCGTTGGCGAACCGCACCCGTTCGGCAATCGGCCAGCCGTAGGCCCCCATGTCCCAGGCCAGCGCCAGCGGCACGATGTGGTCGATCTCCACCGACGCGCCGACCCCGGCGCCACGGTGAAAGTTGATGGCGGCGTTGGTGTACGGGTCGCGCAGGATGCCGGTTTCGACGGCGTCGGGGCACCGTTTGATCCGCACATACGTCGTGTCGACGAGGTCGCGGTTGAGAATATCGTCGCGGGTGTCGCATCCGTTGTGCCCGCCGGGCGCGTCGGTGTCGTCGGTCCAGGCGTCGCCGAACGCCGGACGACGGTAGTCATAGCGACGGATCCTGGCCGGCACCAACACGATTCCGCGTAGCACGTCGACACCGGGCTGCACGGTGGGAACGTCGGCTCGCGCCGCGAACTCCCGGGCGCGGTCTCCCGCCGACGTGGCCACCACCTGATAGGCGACCAGCACCGCGAGCACCGCGATCGCCGACAACCACAGCAGCGTTCTGCGATTCATATGCGCCGCTCCTCGGCATCACAACGCTCTGCATCGCGGCTGGCGGTCATGACTTATCCAAGTATGCGATGCGCTCGGTTCCGATGAATGGTGCTGCGAGTAGGCCCAATCCGGGATGCGCGGACTCGTCGTCGTAGACCTGCTCGCAGAAGTCCCGGGCCGCCTCGATCACATGCTGGTGATCGATCAGCGACAGCAGTTGTAGCGTGATCGCACGGCCGGACTGGCTGCGGCCCAGCACATCTCCTTCTCGGCGCTCCCTGAGATCCAAGTCGGCCAGAGCGAACCCGTCGAGCGTCCCGGCGACGGCATTCAGTCGCCGACCTGCCCGGGAATCCGGCGCCACCCAGCTCGCCAGCAGACATAGGCTCGCATGCGCGCCCCGACCAATGCGGCCGCGTAATTGATGCAACTGGCTGATCCCGAACCAGTCGGCGTCCATAACCAGCATCACGGTCGCGTTCGGGACGTCAACGCCGACTTCAATGACTGTGGTGCACACCAACACATCGATCTCGCCGGCGCGAAACGCCGTCATCACGGCATCCTTCTGCTCGGCGGACAGCCGGCCATGCATGAGTCCCAGTCGTAGACCGGCGAGCTGGTCACGGCGCAGCCGGGCGAATAGCTCTTCAGCTGTCGCCGATGGCCTTCCACCGTTGTCGGTCTCGCCGCTGCTGTCGGTCTCGTCGATCCGCGGCGCCACCACGTAGGCCTGACGCCCGTCGGCAACCTCCTCGATGACGCGCCGCCAGGCCCGGTCCAGCCATGCCGGCTTGTCCTTGACGAAGATGGCGGTGGTGGTGATCGGCTGCCGACCGCGGGGAAGCTCACGCAGCGTCGAAGTCTCCAAATCGCCGTAGACGGTGAGCGCCACTGTCCGCGGTATCGGCGTCGCCGTCATCACCAGCAGATGCGGTGTAATCCCGGCAGGGGCCTTGGCCCGCAACTGGTCTCGTTGCTCGACGCCGAACCGATGCTGCTCGTCGACGACGACCATGCCGAGCTGGCGAAATTCGACCGCGTCTTGCAGCAGCGCGTGGGTGCCCACGACGATGCCGACCTGGCCGCTGGTGATCTCGCCGCGAACCTGTTTTTTCTGTGCCGCCGACATCGAGCCGGTGAGCAGCGCCACTCGCGTGGCGTTGTCAGCACCGCCGAGCTGGCCGGCCATCGCCAGTGGCCCAAGCACATCGTTGATCGACTGGAGATGTTGTGCGGCAAGTACTTCCGTCGGCGCCAACAGTGTACACTGGTAGCCGGCATCGACCATCTGCAGCATTGCCAGCACCGCTACGATCGTCTTGCCCGACCCCACCTCGCCTTGCAGCAGCCGGTTCATCGGGCGGGTCGAGCCCAGTTCGGCGGAAAGCACCTCCAGCACCTCGTGCTGGCCGGCTGTCAACTCGAATGGCAAGCACTGCAAGAGTTCTTGCTTGAGCCCATCCGAACGCATTGACGCCGCCGGCCCAGACTGGGCCAGTTCGCCGTGGCGACGGCTCACCAGCGCCCACTGCAGCCCGACGGCCTCGTCGAACGTCAACCGTTCTCGGGCACGCCGGCGGTCGGCATCATTTTCGGCCAGGTGGATGGCGCGCAGCGCCTCGTCTTCGGAGACCAGATTGTGCTTGGCGCACAGCGCTTTCGGCAGTGGGTCGGCCACCGGGTCGAGGACCTCGAGCACCTGACGCACGCAGTTGAAGATGTCCCAGCTCTGCAGTTTGGTGCTGGCCGGATAGATCGGATAGAAGCGGCGCTCGAACGCCTCTTGCAACACCTCGCCGCTGACAGCCTGCGAGGCGTCGGCGATGTTGCGCAGCGACCGGCTGCCGCGGTTCCTGCCGTCCGGGGAGTCGAGGATAAGAAACGCCGGATGCGTCAGTTGCATTGCGCCGCGGAAGAACCCAACCTCGCCGGAGAGCATCACCTTGGTGCCCTTGGTTAGCCCCTTCTTGAGGTAGCGAGGGTTGAAAAACGTGGCGGTGACCTTGCTGCGCCCGGAGCCGAGGGTGACGCGCAATATCTTGTCTCTCGGACGATTTCTGATCGGCTTCTCAACCACATCGGTGATCTCGTCGACGAGCGTGACGTGCTCGCCTTCGGCCGGCCGCTCGTCGGCGGCGCCGCGCACGCTGGTGCCCTCGACGTAGCTGCGTGGGTAGTGGCGAAGCAGGTCGTCGACGGTGCGGATGCCGAACACCTCGTCGAGCGGGTTCGCGGCTTTGGCGCCGACGATGTAATCCAGGCGGTCGCTCAGCGTCACCATGGCTACTCGACCCCGATCAGCAGCGCGTCGCCGCGGTGCCCGGTGTGGTAGGTCACCAGCTCGGTTCCCGGGTGGCGGTCGTGCACGTGAGCTTGCAGCCTGTCGCTAACTTCAGCCGCATCGACGTGCCCGTCGATGTCGGCGCCCACCAGCACCGTCACCAGTTCACCGCCGGCGGCCAACAGCAAATCGATCAGGCCGATTGCCGCCGACGCGACGTCGGGGGCCACGATCAGCACCTCGTCGCCCGCGATGCCCAGCCCGTTGCCGGGTTCACAGGCACCCGCCCAGGTCAACGCCGTTTCGGTCGCGATGCGCACCGATCCATGCTTGGCGGCGCCGGCGGCGCGGGCCATCGTGAAGCCGTCGTCGACGGCTTGCCGGCCCGGTTCGTGTACCGCGAGCGCAGCCAGCCCCTGCACCATCGATCCGGTCGGCAGCGGCACCACGTCGATGCCCCACCCGATCGCAGCCGTGCAGCCGGCCACCAGTTCCTCGGCGGCCAGGTAGCCGTTGGGCAACACCATTACCTGTGCGGCTTCGGTGTCTACCACGGCGCGCAACAGCTGCTGGGCGCTGATGGCCGTCATCGGGTCGGCGACGTGCGGGCCGGGACGCAGCACGCAGGCCCCCTCGCCGGCGAACAACTCTGCGGCGCCGTCGCCGTCGACGACCGCCAACACCGCGCGTTCCCGGGTCCAGCTGCCGGGCGGCAGCCCGCTGGCGGCGCCGGTCAGCGCGGAGATCTGGATCCGCCGCGGATTGCCGAACGCTAGACCCGCTTCGACCGCGGCCCCGGCGTCGTCGGTGTGGACATGGACCGAGTAACCGCCGACCACGCCGGACGTCGCGATGGCCACCGACTCACCGAGCTCATCGAGCCGCTCGCGCAGCAGATCAGCGCCCTCGGTGTCGCACCCACCCAGCAGGTACATCACCTCGAATTGCGGCGCAGGGGGTTGCGCGGCCGGCTCGGCGGTTTGCCGACGCGGCGATGGCTCGTACAAAGTGCGGTTGGGCGCCTGGCCGGTGATCGTCGAGCGCAACGCGTCGAGGAGGACCAGTAGACCCCGCCCACCAGCGTCAACCACCCCGGCGTCGCCCAGGACGTCAAGCTGCTCGGGGGTCTTCTCCAGCGCGACCACCGCGGCGTCGCCGGCGGCGGTGATCGCCCGGGCCAGACCCTCCCCGGCGCTCTGCTCGACGGCATCGGCGGCCGCCCGCAGCACCGAGACGATCGTCCCGGGGACCTCCTGGCCGCCCATCGAGGCGACAACCAGGTCAACGCCGTGGTGCAGCGCCGCGCCGAGCAGCGCGGCGTCAATGACCTGCAGTTCGGCACCGGATTTGGCGGCGGCGTCGGCGGTGACGTCGGCGATACCGCGCAGAATTTGCGACAGAATCACGCCGGAGTTGCCGCGCGCGCCGTTCAGCGCGCCCGCCGACAAGGCGGCCGCCACCCGGACGACATCGCCAGGACCGGCCTTGGAACTAGCAACAGCGTTGGCCTCGGCTAGCGCCGAACGCATGGTGAACAACATATTGACGCCAGTGTCAGAATCGGCGACCGGGAACACGTTGAGCCGATTGATCTCGTCGATGTGAGTGATCAGGTCACCAACGGCCGTGTGCGCCCAGTCACGCAGTGCCGGCGCGTCCAATGCGCGATCCGGTCCAGCCAGCCCCGACCCCACCTAAAACCCACCTCCTCACGCCGTCATCGGTGGGCGCCAGCCTATCTATTGCGGCCGACAGCACAGGTCACAAGGCGCCCGGCGCGTGTTGATCGTTTTGGCGGTTCGGCCCGGCGGCGGCTATCCTGGCCAGGTCGCCGGGCCACCCGTGAGGTCGGGCGCTGCGACGATGTGGGCCTGAAGGGCCTGAGGAGGAGCAGGGCAATCAGCCCATGGCCCCAGAGCTTTGAGGAGTTTAGGTATGGCTGCCGTCTGCGATATCTGCGGAAAGGGCCCGGGCTTCGGCAAGTCGGTGTCGCACTCCCATCGCCGGACCAGCCGTCGGTGGGATCCCAACATCCAGAGCGTGCGCGTTGCCACCCGCCCCGGGGGTAACAAGCACCGCGTCAACGTCTGCACGTCGTGCATTAAGGCCGGTAAGGTCACCCGCGGCTAAGGGATAGCGCGGCTGCACCGTTACGGCAGGCGCCAGTCAATCGGTTCGGCACCCATCCCGACCAGCAGCTCATTGGCGCGGCTGAACGGGCGGGAGCCGAAAAATCCCCGCGACGCCGAAAGCGGCGAGGGATGCGGCGATTCGATCGAGACACACTCGCTGCCCGCCAGCATCGGCTTCAGCGTCGAGGCGTCGCGGCCCCACAAAAGGGCCACCATGGGCTGCCGACGATCCACCAGAGCGCGAATAGCGCACTCGGTGACAGCCTCCCAGCCCTTGCCGCGGTGAGACGCCGGGTTGCCCGGCCGGACCGTGAGCACGCGGTTGAGCAGCAGCACTCCACGCTCTGCCCATGGCGTGAGGTCGCCGCAGGAGGGCGCCGGATAGCCTAAGTCACTGGCATATTCGACGAAGATGTTCTCCAGACTTCTCGGCAGCGGCCGTACAGCTGCGGCCACTGAGAAGCTCAGGCCAACAGCATGCCCTGGCGTGGGGTACGGGTCCTGACCCACAATCAGCACCCGGACCCGGTCGAACGGAAAGGTAAACGCGCGCAACACATTCGGTCCAGCCGGCAGGTAACGTCGGCCCTCTGCGATCTCCGCGCGCAGAAATTGACCCATCTTGGCCACCTGCTCCCCGACGGGCTCCAGTGCACTGGCCCAACCGTCCTCGACGAGTTCATGCAACGGCCGCGCGGTCACGCCAGCCCCTTCGCCAACAGCACCACGCTGTCCGCACCCTTACGGCGATCCTTTGAAATTTCTTGATAGTCAGGAGATTCCGACCACAGACGGAATGCCGCCTCGTCGGGAAAGGACATCAACACGACCTTGTCCCGGTCCCACTGGCCCTCAACCACTTGCGGGGATTCGTCGGCAACCAACAACGTTCCAAGGTGACGACGGAAGACATCCATGAATCGCGTCTGGTACCGGTCGTAGGCGGCGCGGTCGGTGAACCGCAACTGGGCGATGGCGTAGACGGTCACCGGGTCACCCTACTGCCCGCTGCCCGCCTCCTCCTCGGGCCGCTCAGCGGCCCGCATCGTCACCGGGCGTGAAGGACTGCCAGCCGGCGTATCCGTGCCACTCTGCGCCGTCGACGAGCACTTGCGCCGGCCCCTCGAGCACACGCCCGATCACCCGCCATCCGGCCGGAACCGATCCGGCGAACGCCGCGACCAGGGCATGGTCCTCTCCCCCGGCAAGCACCCACGTCCACCCGTCGACCCCTGCGGCTTCGGCAGCACTTAGCAGTGCTTCGCGATCGGCGCTCAGCGCTTCGGTGCTCAGGTCGACGCACACGCCGGACGCCTCGGCCAGGTGTCGCAGGTCGCCGACCAGGCCGTCGGAGACGTCGATCATCGCCTGAGCACCAGCCTCGGCAGCCGCGGCACCCTGCCCGTAGGGCGGTTGCGGCACCAAGTGGTGACGCCGCAACTCGTCGAACCCATCAATATCGTTGTGCCACAGGTCATATCCGGCGGCAGAGTGTCCTAGCCGACCGGCGACGGCGATTCGCGAGCCGGGTCGCGCCCCGGACCGCAACACCGGCGCCCGACCGGCAAGGTCGCCCAGCACGGTCATTGACACCGCCCATTTCGGGCTGCTGACCAGATCCCCGCCGACAATGCCGGCGCCAATCCGCCCGGCCTCCTCCCACATCCCGTCTGCCAGCGCCTTGACCTGTGCGGTCGGCGTCTCGGGCGGTGCGCCGAAGGCGACGACGAACGCGGTGGCCCGTCCGCCCATCGCTTCGATGTCAGCGGCGTTCTGTGCGACGGCTTTACGGCCGACATCGTGCGGTGTCGACCAGTCCAGCCGGAAGTGCCGGCCCTCGATGAGCATGTCCGTCGACACGGCGACGCGACCGTCGGCGGCCATCACCACAGCGGCGTCGTCGCCCGGTCCGACAGCGACCGCGTCCGGCTGGCGCCGGCTCCGAATCAGCCCTTCGATCACGCCGAATTCGCCAACGTCGCCCAGCGTGGGATCAGAGTCGCCGCTGCCCACATCACCTCCGGTAGGTTCTTGTCCGCTGACTTCGGGAGTGTAAGCGTGAATCGAGACGCTGAGCAGAAGGTGAGGTAATGGCCGACTCGGAGGGGCCGCCGCGAGCGGTGCTGATCGCTGCACTGGTGTTGGCGGTCGGCGTCATCGGCGTCATCCTGGCCATCGCGGCCACCCGCCACCCGCCGCCGCAACCGGTGGCCATCCTCGCCGTACCCGCCCCGCGCGCGCAGGATCCCGCGTGTCGGGCCGTGCTGGAAGCACTACCGCAGCGGCTCGGTGACTATCAGCGCGCGCCCATCGCGCAGCCGGTGCCCCCGGGCGCCGCCGCCTGGCGAGCCGCCAGCGGGGGCGAACCGGTGGTGCTGCGGTGTGGCCTCGACCGCCCGGCCGACTTCGCGGTCGGCTCGCCAATCCAGCTCGTCGACCGGGTGCAGTGGTTTGAGGTTCGTCAAGATGATCGATCAACCTGGTACACGGTCGACCGGCCGGTCTACGCGGCGCTCACGCTGCCGTCGGGGTCTGGCCCGACGCCGATCCAGCAGCTTTCCGACTTGATTGACCACACCTTGCCGGCGGTGCCGATCAGCCCGTCGTCGCCGAACTGATTGGCCGACTCGCCCCTCGCCCCTGCGCGGCTGGGGGTGCCCCACCTCGGGCCGCTCCAAGGCCCGCATCGTCGTCGCGGAGGTGATTGGCCGACTCGCCCCCTCGCCGCTGCGCGGCTGGGGGTGCCCCACCTCGGGCCGCTCCACGGCCCGCATTGTCGTCGCCCGGTTACCGCAGACCCGTCCCGCGCGCCAGCGCCGTTTCAACCATGGCCGCCAACAAGGTTGGATAATCCACGCCGCTGGCCGCCCACATCCGCGGATACATCGAAATCGTGGTGAATCCGGGCATCGTGTTGACCTCATTGATCATTGGCCCGTCATCGGTGAGAAAGAAGTCGACCCGGGC
>Ga0210405_10001727_pt1 | contig 24139 bp, 25 predicted proteins | sample IncBWH11MmetaG_FD_155492 | JGI IMG/M metagenome (GOLD analysis project Ga0210405, IMG submission 155492) | Forest soil microbial communities from Barre Woods Harvard Forest LTER site, Petersham, Massachusetts, United States - Inc-BW-H-11-M | ecosystem: Environmental > Terrestrial > Soil >... | reverse complement strand
ACGGCACACGGCACAAACAGGGTTTAGGTCGGCCGCACCTCCGTGAGAGCGTTCTGGTCCGCCTTGTGGAATGGGCCCGCACCCGGCGCTCGGATACTCGGCTGCAGGGCTATTCCTCAACTGAGGATTTCCGTCCTCCCAGGCTCCAGTGGATGTTCCAGCCGCGCGGCGATGCAGTTTGCCAGCAGCCCCGGCGATGCGGCGCCTAGCCGGCCCATGGGCGTGTTCGTCATGGCTGTAAGCAGTTTTGGAGGCCGTACGATGAGGGTACAAATGCGCGGATACTGCAACGTAGCCACACGGACCAGCGCCTCCACGGCTCCTTTCGCCGCAATATAGTGCGGGAACTCACTCACTGGATGTTCCACAAAAATCGAGGAGATGATCACAGCGCAACCGTTGCTTTGGTTCAATAGCTCCAAGAACTCGCAAAGGGGCGTGAGCGTGAGAGACACGGCCTGGTGGATATATTCTTCGATGCGTCGTGCGGCGTTCGGCTGCAGGCGTAGCGGCAGGGCCGGAGGGCAGGCGTTACAAATGAGAAAATCCAGGCGGCCGCGCTCCCTTGAGACCCGCTCCCGCACCCGCCGCAACGCTTCTGGATCCGCGGCGTCTCCCACCTCCGTCTGCGCCGGGTCGCCCGCATTTCGAGAACGCGCCATGCCATATACGGCCGCACCTCGCAAGTCCAGCGCTCGCTGCATTGACGCCCCCAATCCTCGGCTAGAGCCGATGACTACAGCCACCCGTCCCGCCAAGCTGTCCAGCCTCACCCCCGAGGAATCGATCTCCTCAACTTCCGGCGCCGGCGGCCGTAGGTAAGACCAGCACTTACCGGAGGCAACTGTGGAAGCTCCGGTGAGCAGAGAAACATCCGTTTCGATCAGCGCAAACCGAGAATCAACTGACGCAACCGAAGCGCGGTAAGTCATCGCAGCAGAGCACGGAGCCGTCCCGTGGAAATGGAGTAAGAGCTTGGAGAAAAGAGCACACTCTCCAGGCAACTCCATCCCAACCAGATAACTGCTCCACGAGAGGACCGTTGCCAAGAGCCGATCCACGCCTCCGCATTGCGCCGCTAGGGTAGAAAGAGCCGTGGGATTGCAGCCGTATGCTCCGGATACTGTCAATCCGGGAACGATGGATTCCTGCTGTCGCACGGCTGCCTCACGGCGTTCAAACGCTGAGGCGGACCCAATCTCCTCCGGAGCTTCATTTCCGTGGGACGCCTCCGCGGTCACCCTAAGCGAAACTACAGGCTTGCTCCCGTCGAACAGCCGCCCCTTCCACCTACCCCCGTCGCCCGCAGCCTCCACGCGATACTTGACACCTAAGAACATCGGCCTGAGGAACTCGGCTTCGAGAGAGGTAGCGGACCAACCAGAGGGCAGACGGATGTGGCCCAGGCACGCCATCGCCCCAAGGCAACCGAATACGACAGGCTGGCCATAAGGAGTACGCCGGGCATACTCCTGATTAAGATGGAGCGGATTTCGGTCACCGGAAGCATCGCTGAAGAATGCTAGGTCTTGTTCTGTGAATGAAATGGAAGTCTGGCCAGATGTCGAGCTGCTCACGACCTCCAGAATAGTCCATTGCGCCTGGCGCCGACCAGTGTTCCCACTCCAGGCTCATCTTCCGTGATCCGTCCGTAAGCTTCCCCAAGGCTGCACCGAGTGGGCTACAGAACCGCCATGCGTTCGCATGCGGTTGTCACTCGATGAACCGGCCCGCGTGCTAACGCATGGCGGTTCTGTGGCCCGTGCGCTCGGCGCGAGATTACGGACGGATTATGGTCTTGTATGAGACAAGATTAATTCTTGACTGTGCAGAGCTGCGTTCGGTAGGATTACTAGGAGCTTCAGAGTAGTGGCGAACTCCAAAGAAAAAACTTCATGCAAATTCCGCGTCGCCATACTGGGGGCGGGAGGCATCGCCGAAACCCACGCGGAAGTTCTTCGCGGCATACCCGACATCGAGCGTGTCGCGATCTGCGACATGCAGTTTTCGAAAGCGGAGGCTTTTCGGGACAAGATGGGACTCCCGGCGGCCTACCCTCGTCTGGACACAATGCTCGCCGAAGCACGACCGGACGTGGTGCACTTGGCGGTGTCCCCTCCCGCGCATGCGCCGACGGCGCAGACCTGCCTGGAGGCGGGCGTAAACGTTTTCGTGGAAAAGCCCTTTTGCCTCTCGACGGCGGAATGCGATCGCATCGCCAGGAGCGCCGCCAGCACGGGAGCGAAAATCGGCGTCAATCACAACATGGTTTTTCATCCAGCGGTCGCCCGGGTAATCCAGGCGGTACGCGAGGGGCGTCTTGGCGGGATCGAGCACGCTACTATCGCTTTCAATGTGCCGATGCCGGAAATCCCGTGGGGCCCTTACAGTCACTGGCTTTTCCAGAGCAGCGAAAACGTCATCTTCGAGTTGGGCGCACATCCGCTCTCGGTTATGCACCGGCTGTTCGGACGAGTGTTAGAGGCACAAACACTTTGCTCCGGCGAAAAGATCCTGCCTTCAGGAGTGCGGTTCTACAGTACCTGGCAGATCTCGATGAGATGCGAACGCGGCACGGCCAGCCTGCTGCTCTCGCTTGCGGCGGGATTCGAGGACCTTTGGCTGCATATTCAAGGCGAGGACGGCGTCTGTCATGCCGATATTCGCCGCAATACAGTCACCGTCAGTGAGAAGAGCCCGGACCTGGGACCCATCGACGATCTGCGGGATTCAAGGCAAACGGCGCGGAGAATCGCTCGTGACGGGATTCGTCATTACAAGAATTACGTCCTGGCGAGTTTGGGTCGAAAGGCTCCCTATCCGCTGCAGTTTGCGGCGATGGATGCGAGCATCCGGGCGTTCTATGACGCTCTGCGCAGTGGCGCCACCCCGCCAATGAGCTTAGCCGACGGCTCGGCGGTCGTTCACGCGTGTGAGGCAGCCGTCGCCCATCTGGCTTGTCCAGAGGTGCTTTCGAATGGATGAGGTTTTAGTCATCGGAGGCGCCGGGTTCCTGGGCAGTCACCTGGTGCGGATGCTACGGGAGAACGGAAATCCAGTACGAATTTTCAGCCGCAGCGCAGGGAAAGGTAGACAGGAACCCGGCATCCGGTACATCGCTGGAGCGATTAGCGACGCTCAGGCGGTGTCGGACGCAGTGCAAGGCGTGAATGTCGTGTTTGATCTGGCGGCTCAACCGGTGGGCACGTGGGAGGAAATCCGGCGCGCCTATGTGGACGGGGCCCGCAATGTGGCCGAAGCGTGCTTGCGGCATGGGGTCCGGAGATTGGTATACGCAAGCACGACGGCAACGTTGGACTGGTCGCTGACCAAGACCATTGACGAGACGGCGGGCACCGACAAGAAAGCCAATCTGCGGCCCGGTTTTTATCACATTTCCAAGATCGCTGCCGAGAAGTTGTTGCTGGAGATGTACGCCAAGTCGGGGTTGCCGGTGGTCATCCTGCGGCCCGCGATCATCCTCGGTCCAGGCGGAGTGCTTTGTCATTCCGGCATAGGCGCATGGCGCTCCAGCACATGCTGCACGATTGTCGGCAAGGGTTCGCACCCGCTGCCGTTTGTTTTGGTGGCGGATGTCGCGGCGGCCTTTCTCGCTGCCATGGACGCTCCTGACGTCGTAGGACGTACCTTTAACCTGACCGGCGATGTCCGCCCATCGGCCATTGAGATGGTCCGTCATATCGGCGAGCGGTCTCGCCGGAATTTCCGCGCCTATCCTCAGAGCCTATACAAGCTGCACGCGATTTCGTGGTTCAAGTACATGATGAAAGTGATTGTCGGTAAGAAGGGCGACCGGCCAAGCTGGCACAATCTGAAGTGCGAGCAGGTCCGGACGCAGCTTGACTGTTCGGCAGCCAAGAAGTACCTCGGCTGGAAGCCGGTTTCGGATCTCGAGACGTTCCTGCGCGAGGCGGTCGATCCGCACCTGCGGCCGATTCACCCGCAGGACCTGCGGCTTACGGGGTAGACGAAACTTTTGCGGCTGCCCTAGCCGCACTCCTTCTGGCGGACATCTGGGGAAACTCCACGAGCCAGAAATAAACCAGGAGATCGAGACCGTACGGCAGCACGGCGATGAACAATATCTCAAACAGTTCTCTCCACGAGCGTGCTTGAATTCGGGTGTCAAGAAAACGCAGGACCAGCGCTAGCTAGTGGTGTGATTCATAAGTATCGCTATTATTAAATCATCTTTGTCCAGCGGTAAGGGCGAGGGTGATCGTTGAGGTAGTTGATACCCTGCCTCAGGTTCTCAGCGATCGCATCGGTCGTCTTGAGGTTGGTATTGTACAGCGCGGTTTTTTCCAGCACGAGAAACCAAGGCTCGATAAGGTTGAGCCACGAGGCATTGGTCGGAGTCCAGAAAACCTCAACGTTGGGTGGCCTCGTGCTCCACAGATTGAGCGCTCGTTTGTGAGCGCTGAAGTTATCCCAAACAACATAGATCTTGCTGGTTGCTCCAAAATGCGGCAAAACGGTTTCTTGCAGAAACGTGAGCATAACCTCGCCGGTCTTGGTGGAACTGGGAATTCCGACGGCGTGACCCGTGTGAGGCGCAAACGCCGCCAGGAGTTGAATCGTGTTGGATGGATGATAACGGTCTGGCCGGCGCGCGGGTCTCTTGCCCCATGCTCGACCGCCACGAGGGATACACGCCAGTGGACCCATTTCGTCCACGCACACCACGACTCCATCTTTCGGCGGGTTGCGATATAGGCTCACGATTTTGTTTTTTTTGACTCGAAATCGGGATCGTTGCTCTCACACCACGTCTGCCCCTCATAGAAATGAAATCCCTCCTGATGGAGCCGACGGCGGATCGTCGATCGCGTGATCCCCTTCAGCTTGGGTTGCTGGCTCAGGTATTCTTGCAGTTTGGGTAACGACCAAGTCGTAAAAGGCAGTCCCAGATCTTTTGGCCGGGCAGCGGCTGCCTTGATTACCTCGGTGTCGACGTCCTTGCCGTAGGTCCGCGGTCGCCCCGATTTGGGTTGGTCCGAAAGTCCCACTACGCCGGACGACAGGAATCTTTTGACCCACAGGTGCGCGTTCGTGTAGTGAAGGCCGACCCACTCGCTGGCATCCATCAATGACGCCCCACCTGCCAACAGCCAGATCAATTCGGATCGACGACGTAAGCCGGTGGGAGTGGATCGCGAACGAAGAAGACGTTGGAGTTCGAAGAGCTGCGCCGCTTTGAGGCTTGGAAACGAAAGAATTCGCGCCATGCCTCAGCATAGCATGTCGGTCTCTTTATTATAGTGATACTTATGAATCACACCACTAGCTAGAGGGACGGTCAGCAGAAAAGGGTAGGCGAAGCATTCGAATACGAAATCGCGCAGCCGCAATTGGAGCTCACGGCAAAGATGGATCGGCAGGAAAAAGACAGAAGTGCAAAAAAGCGGAATCGCAGTACCCATCGCGACGCCATTGATCCCGTACGGCCGGGCCAGCGCCACACTCAGCGCGAGGTTCGCGGCGGCCTCAATCAGCAGGACTACCGCGGGTTTTGTGGCGGCGCATGGAGAACCCACGCGCGAGCAATTGGCACGGTTGGACCGCAAGCGCAAGAAGAAGGGGTCCAATAAGGAATGGAAAAACCCGTATGATGGCGATGCCCGGATCGCCAAGATGAAGGATGGCCGCACGCACTTGGCACATAAAGCAGAACACGCCGTGGACTTGTCCAGCGGTGCTCTGTTGGCGATTACTGTACAGGGAGCTGATCAAGGAGACACGACGACGATTCACCAGACGCTGGCGGAGGCGGGCGAAGCGGTAGCGGAGTTGATTGAGCATGAAGCGGCGACAGTGCCAACGGAACAGCCGAAGGTCCACTTGGGAGGCGTCGAAGAGGTGGTGGCCGACAAGGGCTACCACAGCGGAGCTGTACTCCAGGATTTGCATGCGGTAGCCTGCCGGAGTTACATTCCGGAGCCGGAAAGGGGTCGGCGGAACTGGGAAGGGAAAGAGGACCGAGCAGAAGCAGGTGTACGCCAACCGGCGGCGGATTCAGGGGGCGCGCAGCAAGCAACTGCAGGGGAAGCGGAGTGAACTGACGGAACGAAGCATGGCGCACCTGTATGAAATCGGCGGAATGAGACGACTGCATCTGAATGGAAGGGCCAACATCCTGAAGCGGCTGCTGGTGCACGCGGGTGGCTTCAACTTGGTGCTGATCATGCGGAAGCTGGTAGGAGTCGGAAAGCCCGGCGATTGCAGGGGGCTTTTGCGGGCATCTTTGCATGCCTCGGCTTACTCCTTCTGTATGCTTGGTCCGCGCTTCGAACAGGCCTCAGATTTAATATTGCCAAGCGGGAGAATGCGGTAACCTTTTAACGACAGGTGACGTTACTTAATCAACTCCACTATTGCGCGTTTGGCGCAGGTCTCCGTTCCGAAAAACTCATCTTTACCACAGGCTGCTAGCCAGCTCCCGGCCACGTTCTTAATGGTTTTTAGATACACCTCTGATCCAGTCTATCTGAAACAGAAACCCGAGAATGTGTGGAAGAGTATGGCCCATGCCGGACTATCGCAGACAAGCTGCCCGCACCTTCTAATTTCACCCGAACATCAACGGATCGGAGCCCGTGGAGGGGTCCAGCGGCTTTTGACAGACAATGCATTTTGAGGAAAATTGGCATGAGGGCGATGTTTTCGTGTTTCGCGACACCGCTCTTCCAGGCTCAGCGATCCGAACAACTTGAGCGGGGCCAACGAACGCGAACTTACCGATCCCTTAAAGCTCGGTAAAAAATCGGCGAATTGAGGGGGATATGTTACAATGACTTGTTAATGTTTAGCACGACAGATCTGGCCCTCTACCGCTCTTCGGGACGTGAAGCGTGAACTTCGCGCAACGCCGGACAAACGTCGTGCCGCGCGCGATGCCGAACATAAGGTGGCCAGTTGACCGCCCGCCACATCCCGTCGCGACAGGCATCTTTCTTGTTTACCTGTTCCTCATGATGAGCCGCGGGGTCGAAATGCTCGCGGTAGTCCTCCACGTAAACCTTCATTTGACGATGATTCTGATGTTCGTTTCGCTAGTAGGTGCGACCCTCACGGGCGGCTTGCTGAATGCATTGAAAACCCCCGTCGTTATCATGTTCACAGCCTTGACGTGTTGGCTCATGGTCACCACCGTTACCAGTCAGTGGCGGGGCGGTAGCTTCATGACAATCACGAATTATTGGATCCCGTCCTTCGCCAGCGTACTGCTGGTTCCGAGCCTGATCTCAACTCTGGATCAATGCCGCAAAGCGTGCTACGCCCTCGCATTTTCCCTGCTTCCGATACTGTGGGCGACCGTCGCGTTTCAGGCTCAAATCCAAGGAAGAGATGAAACCTTTTTCGGCACACTGGGTAATCCCAACGATCTGGCGTTTTCGCTGCTGCTGCTAATTCCATTCGCTGTTTTGGTTATCAAGAGTGAATCCTTGCTGAGCTGGAAGACAATTCTGTGCTCGTCGGCAATTGTATTCGCAGTCACCAAGACGCTCAGAACTGGGTCGAGAGCAGGCTTGCTTACTATAGTGATCTGCTTTGTCATCCTATTTTTGAGCGGAAAAATGAAAACGAAAGTCGCAATGCTCGGCGTGGCGGCGCTGATTGCAGCAATCTGTGTTGCAGCAGTACCGCGAGACATCTTGCTTCGGTATGGGACCCTCTTCAGCGGAACTTCTAACGAGGCGGGCATGTCCGCAGACGAATATAGCGCCGTGGAGTCGACTCGTGCACGAAAACTGCTCTTTCAGGAGAGTGTCCGCCTGATGCTGGAACACCCGCTGTTTGGGGTTGGCCCGGGCATTTTCAGTGCAGCACTGGCAGCCGAACAGAAACAACTCGGCCAGCGTCAGACCTGGCGTGAGGCGCATAACAGCTTTACCCAGCTAGGCTGCGAAGCTGGGATTCCAGCGTTAGGTCTCTACCTGGCCGCCTTGCTTTACTGCATGAAACGGACCATCAGGGTTTATCGCCGCGCGCGCAGCGATCCGAACCAAATCGTAATTTGCCGGATGGCGGCGACGCTCTTCGTGGCCCTAACGATTTATACTATTTGCGGCGCATTCGGGACCTATTCCTACACTTTTCATTTTCCCATCCTCGCCGGGCTCGTGCAGGCTTTTTACATGTGCGCCAGTAAGGAGATGAAAACAGGAGCGCTGATTGTACATGCCCGCCTGCAAGCGCGTCAACCTCGCGGCTTCCGAGCGCGAGAATTGGAACGCCATCAGGAGCGGGGATTTCGACGCGGCCCAGAGGCGAGTCAATCAAGCAGCTCTATCGATCGAGCCAGCCGAAAAGGCCGCGACATGACGAACAGCCCGGCGGATCGGGAACCTCTAAAAGATAGATCGATTCGAATGCGATTACGGGCTCGCGGCTCAGAAGCTCGATGACGCGGCCGTTGTGGCCGATTCACCCGCAGGATCTGCGGCTTACGGGGTAGACGAAACTTTTGCGGCTGCCCGAGCCGCACTCCTTCGGGCGGACATCTGGGGAAACTCCACCAGCCAGAAATAAACCAGGAGCTCGAGACCATACAGCAACCCGGCGATGAACAATATCTCGGACAGTTCTCTCAAGGAGCGCGCTTGAATTCGGGCGTCAAGAAGACGCAGGACCAGCGCTAGAGGGACGGTCAGCAGAAGCGGGTAGGCGAAGCATTCGAATACGAAATCGCGCAGACGCAATTGGAGCTCGCGGCAAAGATGGATTGGCAGGAAAAAGACAGAAGTGCAAAAAAGCGGGATCGCAGTACCCATCGCGACGCCATTGATCCCGTACGGCCGGGCCAGCGCCACACTCAGCGCGAGGTTCGCGGCGGCCTCAATCACCAGAACTACCGCAAGCGTTTTGTGGCGGCGCATGCCGTATAAGACTTTCGGAGAAGTCGCCTGGGCCATCCAGAGCGTTGTCGGCACAATCAGAATCGCCAGCACGGATTGGCTGGATACATAAGGAGCCCCAAGCCAGGCTTGGATGAGCCGGGGGCCGATTGTCAGAAGCACGGCGGCCAGGGGAAATGCGACGAAGGCGCAGTAGCGATTCCCCACCACCAGCACACGGCGTAACCCGTCGAAGCTTCCGGTGGCGTGAAAGGCGCTAGACATCGGGGTGAAGACCTGAGCCATGGTCTGGACAACATCCATGGTGTAACTGGCGAGCTTACCGCCGGCCGCGAAGAACGTTACGGCCGGCACGGAAATGAACGCAGCGACAACCATGGAGTCAAGCTGAAAGCGCAACACCTGGGCGATGGTGATCCAAAACGTGACCACGCCAAATCCGGCCAGTGCGGAAAGAGTGGTCCGGCTCACGCAATTCCAATGCAACAGCTTCGGTGGGCAGATGCGGAAGGCCGCGCCCATCAATACCAGCGAAGTGGCCAGATTGACAGCGACGGTGGCTCCGCCGACGAACACGATGCCGTGGCCAGCCGTAAGGCCGGCCACGATCAAGCCGGCGCGCAGAACAACGGCAAAAGTTTGAATCGTTCCAATAAAGGCAAATTTCTGGAGACCTTCCAGAACTCCGGTGAAGACAGTGATGGGCATTCCGATCGCGGTTCCGATCCCCACGATCAACAACAGTGCGTGCGCGGTGGTCCTATCATCCGGAGCGAGCTTGAACCAGGACTGGAGGTTAGCGGCCGCCACCAAAGTGATCGCAGTCGCCAGAAGAGCGACACATCCATACGTAAAGAATCCGGTGCTCACTACCTTAGCCAGCTCGCCGGCTTCGTCGGTCGCCTGGTAACGGGCTACATATTGTACGATCGCGTTTCGAATGCCGAGGTCGAGCATGCCATAGTAGCCTGTAAATGCCGTGATGAGCACCCACAGCCCCAGAGCCGTGTTGCCCAGCCGATGGAGGATGAAGGGAGTCAGCAGGAAACCGACTACCAAGGTCGTTGCGAGGCCTAGCCAGCTCCCGGCCACGTTCTTAATGGTTTTTAGAAACACCTCTTGATCCAGTCTATCTGAAGAGTATTGCCCATGCCGGAGGAGAGTTGGTATCCTCAGCAGCATGGATCCCACCACGGCGCGCCTGCGGGCGTGCTTCTCGAGAGTGTTTCCGAAGTTGACCGATGAGGAGACGCTCAAAGCCCGCGTCGGAGGTATTCCGGAATGGGATTCGCTGGCGACGGTAACCTTGTTTTCCCTGATTGAGGAGGAGTTCGGCCTGAGCTTGGACCTGGATGACTTCGAAGAACCAATGTCGTTTCAAAATTTGCTAAACCGCCTGTCCCCTGGTGGGACAGGCGGTTTCGCCTGTCGGAGTTGCTAGGTCATATAGTCGGGATTCCCGGCGTTGCGGTAGGCGGCGTCGCCGTCAATTAACTGGACCTGTAAAGGGAGGCCCGCCGGCACTTGTCCTCGCGGGTCGAAGATCTGCACCGGGTCGATAGCGCGAGTGTGAAAACCGCATCGCTCGAGCGCGTAAAAAGACGCCTCGTTTGGAGCGGCGGAAGTGATTTCGTTCACTCCCGGATGCTGAGCTGCTTGCCCGATGGCGAGCGCGTAAATTCGAGTCCAATCCTCAACCTGGTTCGAGACTACCCAGGCGTCCGCGATGCGAGCCTGCCCAGGCGGGAAGGTGAGGCAGAAATAACCGGCGGGTTCGGAATCGCGCATCGCCAGAAAGAAGGCAGGGTTGGTCAAGGGGCATGCGGTGAGATATTGAAACAGCTCGGCATCGCGTTCAAGCAGGAGAGCCTGCGGATCGCCGGCCGGCCAAGGAACGCGCGACCGGCTCAGCTCGAGCGGGTCGATCCGCTGTACGCGCCATCCGTTGTCGGCCTGCCGGCCTCCGCGGCTCCACAGCAGATTACGGGCAAAACGAGCAGGCATTTTCCAATTCCAGCGTCGGGAGGAAAGGATCTGGCGAACTGGCCGGAGCGGGAACGCCAAAGTGCGAACTTCGTTACGCGATCGATAGCCCATGGCGGTTCGCACTTTGCAGGCGACCTCGGTTCCGCCAAACAGAAAAATCACCGGCACGATTTTTGTCATGTGCTTCATGAGGGAAACTCCCGCGCCAGGAGAATCCGAACTCGCCGCCCAATCGATCAGAAAAAACGTAGGGATTCCGGCTCCTGCCAGGATCTTGGAAGGCCACGCGGCGCCATGTGCGACAATCGAGCCGCCGCGTTCCAGCACATAGCTGCGCGAGCCTGGCCAGCCCGGGCGTTCTTTCCAGTACTTCCACTCCATCATGCGCGGATCCACGATCGGTTCGCCGGGGCCGGCTTCAAAGATGCGCCCTAGAAATGCGGCGATCGCGGGGGCATCGGCGGGCGTGGTGGCGCGAAACTCCGCTTTCATGCTCCCCACCTCAGCCCGTCAATGGCTTCAAAAGTGTCATTCGAGCTCAAGGTGTGAGTCCCGAGCAAGCCTTTCCGCCACGTCGGATAGATCGTTTCGATGAGCTCCTCTTCGTAGTCGGTGGGAGAGATCCTAAGCACGCGATTCAGCGCGATGGCGTAACCATAGCGAACCGAACAATTCTGCGCGGGCCGGATCAGCGCGCCGTGACTGCGGAACAAAGGGCCCGCTCCCCGGGCTCTGCGGATATCCGAGCAAATCGGATTGCGTGGATGATAGTGCCATTCTCCGTCCAGGCTATTGGACCAGAACAGGAAAGTCTCATGACCGTGGCGAGCTGAGGTTGTCAGAAGATACCAGATCCCGTCCAAGAACAGCGGGGTCGTATCGACCGCCCGGACGTTTGAGAAGAGAACTTTCTCCAGTTTCCATTCGAAGGGAAATCGGACGGCCCGGTACAGCTCGATCGTATTGTTCGCGGATGTTTCCGGAAGCATGAAGAATTCACTTCCGTCGCGAAAAACAAAAGGATAGGACAAGTGATAAGACTTTTCGAGTATCGGAACCGGTTTGCCGACATCGCCATTTGCGCCTATTTCAAGCACTGAGAGATGACCCTTCAGAGTTCCGGCGGGTATTTCTTCGACAAACAGCCAGTTACGCCCGTCGTGTCCAACCACTATGGGATCGGCAAGCTGGGAGCCGCCAGGCGAGGGGACATCACGAAAAGCTTGAGGTATGAACCGATCCTGGCGGGTCCGGAAAAGATCGGGATTGCTGCGAACGGCGACAAACCATCCGGCTTCGCGCCGAAGTGAGTGCAACCGGGTAGCCGCGGTTCGAAAGGCTTGCCGCGCAACCAGGGAGGCGGTTTCGAGATTCCCTGGCCGGGAAAGCCTGCGCTGGTTCGCTGGTCTTGCCGGCGAGGAATCGAGCGGGTTTTCACGATCCAGAATATTGAGAAGGCTGCGAATCAGAACGGGGCCGGCCAGGGTCAACGGTTGGATGGCGTTCTTAGTCACATGCAACCCCTGCTGAGTTGCCAGGTGACAGAGGGCAAGGCGGCGGACGTTCCCATGGCCGGTGTTCTGCTCCAGGGCGAGCGTGCTCACCGCACGCCCGGACGCAACCTCGCTCCAGTACGGAGGGTCAGAGCGCGGTTCGTCCGGATCGCCGCAGCACAGATATAATACGCCGAGGCGCGCCAAGCCATCGCAATCCAGATCGAGGGCACGGCTTTCGAGCCAGATCAGCACATCCAAACCGGCGGCGACCTGACGGTCTCCGAGCGCGACAATTGGAACACCATCGGGAGCGCGGATTTCCACGCGGCCCAGAGGCGAATCGGTCAAGCTGCTCCATCGAGTGAGCCAGCCGAAAAGGGCGCCATCCGAGGAACGGCTCGACGGATCGGGGGCCCCAACGAGATAGATCGATTCGATTACGATTGCAGGCTCGCGGCTCAGAAGCTCGAGGACACGGCCGGCCCATTTCTCGATACCCCCGCAACCGTCCAGTAGGATGCCGCAACGGAGTTGTCCTGAAGGATTCCGGCAGCTCCTCCACAGGTGCGCGTTCAGGTCAGGTGGATATTCGGGTTCAGCTCTGTTCCGGTTCATGCAGGAGGTGGATGGATCCGGATGAGGGCGAATTGCGCATTCTCGTAGTCTAACAGGTGCTCGCCGGGCTCCGGCCCCTAGCCGCTGGCGGGTTTGAAAATGCCAGCTTTGTAGTCGCACGTCCGGCATCTGGTCGCTGACACGCGCCTCTGTGGCAATCACCCTATTGCCTATCAAGATGAGTGTGATAGAATATTTTTGTGCCACTGCCGGCCATGGAAACCAACGCGCGGAGCATCGCCAAGGCGATCAGCTATCGGGTGTTAGGATCCACCTCCACGGCCGCCATTGTGTTCTTATTCAGCCACAAGTTAAGCTTGTCGCTGGGCGTTGGCTTGATCGATAGCGTCGTGAAGATCGCCATGTACTTCCTGCATGAGCGTGTCTGGAACCATATCGACTTCGGACGCCCCAAGCCTCCGGAGTACGAGATCTGAAAATATCAACTGGCCGCGTCACGCATTGCGCGGTCTCGGTTTAAAGGTCCCATCGCTGAGCCCGGCGCCGAGCGCTACCTGGGTAAGGCCGGCAACACTTCTCACCCCGATCTTTTTCATCAGCGTCTTGCGATACGTACGGACAGTTTGCAGCTTCAACTCAAGCATTGTGGCGATGTCCTTGCTCGTTTTCCCTGCCGCGACGAGCCGCAACACCTGCTGCTCTCGGGGAGACAGCCTGTCGAGCGGCCCGCGGATCTGTCTGGCATCCAGGTCGCTTTGCTGGATCCGGGTCAGGAGGCGATCGGAAACCTCCGGACTGAGATAGGAGCCGCCCTTGGAAACGGTTTTCAGCGCGTCCAATAGATCGGCCGCTGACACCTTCTTCAACAGGAAGGCGCGCACTCCGGCGCGAAACGCAGCCACCACGCTATTCTCATCGTCAAACATGGTCAATATCATTACTTTCGTGCGCGGACAATACCGCACAATCTCGCTGGTCGCCTCAATGCCGTTCATTCCCGGCAATCCAATATCCATGAGGACCAGATCCGGATGGATTTTTTTGCAGATCCTGACCGCGTGCGTGCCGTCCCCGGCTTCCCCGACGACGAGGAACTCATCGCTTCGTTCGAGAATGGCTTTGATTCCATCGCGCAAAATCTTGTGGTCGTCGACAAGGAGAACACTGTATGGCATAGCGTTACAGGTCAGAGCCTTCTTGCGACACTAATATCCTTAGGATCGCTTCCATGTCACTCAAGAAGAGATCGCGCTGAGCCTGTATCGCGCTGGAGGGAATGAGCTGTCGATACGGCTTCTGATGCGTCCACTGGTCTAACACCGCGCCTGTGGGGGCTTCTTGATTCGATAAATAATGTTTCAGGTCAAGCATCTGCTGTTGCAGATTCAGGCATAGCCAGGCTTCAAAAATAGCCCTATGCTCAACGTCTAAAACGTGGCCGACTTCCGCTCTATAAAACTTCAACGCCGGGATTCGCCGGTCAGCTTCCGTCGCCAGGTCTCTAAGCGACGCTACGAAAATCAGGCGTTCAAGCCGGGATGATATGGTTGACAGGGCCGAACGCACCAACGCAGCACAGGCCTTCTCGGAGTCAGAATGATAGTCTCCCGTCGGAATGATAGTCTCCAGCCATCACGGAACAGATGTCTGTAATTTTGTGAGAATGTCCCCGGCTCAGGGACATAGATTCATTGTGGTCCCGACGTCGCAGAGATCCCATCCGAAATCTTTCGGGAATTCGACGGTGAAAATACTGGCCGGCTGTACCTCTTGTGAGGCCACTGGGATCCGGAACCGTAATTTTACGGATACCGGAGGTTGGCGATTGAAGCTCATAATGGCGCTATGGATAAGGCCGAGCGCGCGCGAAGGAGATTCCGTGTCGTTCTGGCGGACGATCACCTGGATTTGCTGGAGGAAATACGCTGTCTGGTGGCGCCGGAATTCGATGTCGTCAGCTCGGTGAAGGAGGGCTTGGCATTGGTCCAGGCTGCATTCGAGTTACGGCCGGATGCCATAATCTCGGACATCCACATGCCGCGGTTGAACGGCATCGACGCGGGCCGGCAGATTCTCCAGGAAGGGCTGTGCAAAGCCGTCATCTTGCTCACCACCTACAATGAGCCGCAATTGGTTTCGAGCGCGATGCAGGCGGGAATCCGGGGATACGTTTTGAAGATCGAAGCAAGCGAGGAACTCGTGCCCTCGCTGTGGACAGTCCTCGGCGGGGGCGTCTATCTGTCGCGGGGAGTCTGGAGGTGAGCCCGGTAGGCCCATTGCGTTTTGGCGCAGGACAGTGCATCTTGCTGGCGTCAACGTCGCGCTATGATAATGACGACCAGCAGGAGTCGGGTATGGCAAGGACGAGGGTTCTCCTCGCGGACGACCATGCGATAGTGGCGCAAGGTCTCGAGGCTCTTCTCAAAGAGAGCTTTGATCTCGTGGGTATCGTGCATGATGGGCGCGCACTCGTCGAGGCGGCTGAGACGCTACGGCCGGATGTGATTGTGACCGACATTTCCATGCCTTTGCTGAACGGATTGGATGCCATCCGGCAAATCCGGGCGCGACGGCCGGACGCAAAAATAATCGTCCTCACCATGTATCCGGAGACTCCGTTGGCCGTGGATGCGTTTCGCGCCGGCGCATCCGGCTACTTGCTTAAGGTCTCACCCGGCGAAGAGCTCATTGCCGCGATTGGACAGGTCGCGCTGGGGAGAGCATACGTCACCACCTTGCTCGCTAAGGACCTGATCGCGCTTCTCATCGAGGCTGCCCAAAAAGGGTCAACCGGCGATACGCCCCTGACGCCTCGTCAGCGGGAAGTTCTGCAATTGATAGCTGAAGGGCACACCATGAAGGAGGTCGCCTCGATCTTACACATCTCGCCGCGGACAGCCGAATCGCACAAGTATGAAATCATGCAGACTCTGGGCATGGAGACCACGGCTGCTTTGATCCAGTACGCGGTACGATCCAAGTTAGTATCGGAGTGATAGCGCGGTGTTGATCTGGGCGCTACTTCCCCGGTTTGCCGACGAAGAAAAAACGCGCGCCGGCCGCACCCTCTGTTTCCTTTCGCTCGGCCTGATGGCGATGGGCTCGTTTTCGCTCGTTCAGGCCTGGCATTATGGCTGGACCGGCGCCGCCTATACATTGGGTGTCGAGAATTTGTGCTTGATCGCCGCCCTTGGATTCAATCGTCGGGGACAAATCGAATGGGCAACCAGGATCATCTGTCTTAGTGAACTGGGCTGTGGGCTGCTCTTGACTTCCCTGTTCGGCCCAGGATTCAGCGACGAAGCGATGCTGCTGTTTCCGCTGATCCTGGTTACTGCCGCCATCCTGCTGGATTGGCGCTCCTACATTGGCTTTGCGGCTCTAGTGGTTGTGTCGGTCGCATGCTCCGGGTTCATTCTTGCCGCAACCGGAACCACTACCAGGTATGCCAGGGTCGTTAACGTGATCAACATCCTCCTGGTCACGGCTGTTGCTGTAGGGCTGCTGGCTCACAATCTCAAGAAAAGCTTGTTGCAGTCGCGGGAAGCGGAGCGGGAAATCAGGGCGTTAAGTGCGCGCCTGATCAGCGCACAAGAGGAAGAGCGGACTCGCATCGCCCGCGAGCTGCACGACGATCTTAGTCAGCAAGTCGCGGCCATGAGTATTGGCATGGGCATTCTGAAAAACCAGATCCGTCCACAACAAGTGGACGCGCGCGCGCAAAGCGACCGGATTCAGCAGAAGCTGGTCAACGTAGCGGAGAGCATTCGCCGGCTTTCGCACGAACTTCACCCCGCTGTTCTGGAGCACTCCGGACTGGCGGCCGCTTTACAGACGTATTGTTCGGAATTCGGGTTGCTGACTGGTATCCGGGTGTCGCTTCAATCGCGCGGCTCGTTCGAAGGTGTTCCTATTCCCGTCGCTCTTTGCATCTATCGGATTACCCAAGAGGCGCTTCAGAATGTCGCAAAACATGCCAATGTGGCTGAAGCCGAGGTCGAGCTCAGGCGCTCGGACGGCATCTTGTGCCTCTCGGTATCGGATCGTGGTACGGGAATCGAAGCTAGTGGCGCCACCCCGCGCGTCGGGCTAGGCTTGGTAAGTATCAAGGAACGGACGCGACTGGTGAACGGCACCTTCGAGATACAAAGCAAGCCGAATCAGGGTACGACCGTACTGGTGAGAATCCCGGCTTGAAGACTTACTCTTGACACCACGCCATCTCTGGAGAGCCGAACTTGCGTCTCCGCCCACGAATTCGTTGATCGACACATCGAGTCGAGTGCGCTGTTCCTTTGAGTTAAGAATTGCGGCACCGCCCACGAGTCGCTCGTAGCGGCGTGTAGTCGCAAGATGTGGTCCCAATCAGAGCCGATTCTGTGTTTGCAGCCGAATTGCAGGTTCCGCCAGCGGACGGATGCGCAAAGAACGCCTAACAGGCGCGGAGCAGGCTCCCGCTCGGAACATAAAGCACTTATAATCATCTAGATAAGATATTTATCGTGGTCCAGTTAACTAATTAGCCATTTAAATTTGACATTACGACATGGCGACTATATAATTATTGGCATGTTGGCGAATAGCTACTCTCTGAATGATTTGGCGGGCGCGACCGGAATCGAGGAGCGCACTATTCGAAGTTATATTGAACGTGGCCTGTTGCCCGGTGCAGAGGCTCGTGGCCGCGCAGCTAGCTACTCAAAAGAGCATCTCTCGAGACTCCAGGTCATAATGTCACTCCGCCGCGCTCGACCGAACATCACCCTCAGCGAGATTCGAATTGTGCTTCAAGGGCTGAACCCAGAACAGATCCACGGGTTAGCGAGCGGGTCGATCACCGCGGCCATCCGTGCCATTGATGAGTCTATGCAGCCGGATGACGTTGACTCGCCGGACGTGGCTGCGGATGACGAGAGTGAGATCTCTGGGACGATCGATTGGGAACGATCCGCGCCGACACTAACAGGCGCGGAGCGGCTTGTTCGCCTCCTCCGCGACGTCACAGGGTTCATGCCGTCCGCACCCACGTCGAAAGTGGAAGGCTGGCAGCGAATCGCGGTAACCCCAGATGTCGAATTTTCCGTTCGCGCCGACTTCGATGCAAACCAATTAGCAGCGTTCCGAGAATTGGCAGATTTGCTCCGGCACCTGCTTCAACGTACGGACGCACTTTCGAGGAAAGGCGATGAACAGCACCTTGATGGAAAACACTGGCAAACCGCGCACGGATCCAGCTAGCCTCTTTGGCGACGCGGAAGCACTTCATCTCCATCAACTTCGCCTGCTGGAGTGGATGGTTACGGCAGGGCGGAAGCGATTCGTGGATGAGGCGCAGCCAGCCCTACCGCACGAACCAGTAGGAATCCCTGACGCCTGGAAGCTCACGAAAGGGGTTGAGCCGCATGCGTGGCAGCACCAATGCATTGCGAAGTGGCGAAAGAAAAAGGGCCACGGGACAGTCAAAGTGGTGACCGGTGCTGGCAAGACGCTGCTCGCGTTATTCATTGCCGAGTTCCTGCAGAACACCGAAGACAAAGATCTGCATCTGGTCATTATCGTGCCGACGATCGTGTTAATGCACCAGTGGTACGACGCGATTCTCGATCACGGCAATGTCCCCGCGGAAGCGATTGGGCGTCTTGGAGGTGGCTATGATGAGGGCTTTAGTGGCGGCAAACGCATTCTGCTCAGCGTGCTGGCTTCCGCGAGCGAACGCCTTCCGAAGCTAGTGAAGGAGGCGAATGTCGAGGAACATCTCATGCTCGTCGCAGACGAGTGCCATCGCGCTGGCGCGAATGAAATGTCGAAGGCGTTGAAAACGAAGTGTCGCTGGTCGCTCGGGTTGTCTGCTACGCCAGAACGTGACGATGATGACGATGCGGGATACGACGAGTCACTCTTGGGCAAGAGACTCGGCCCAATCATCTACGAATTCAATCTAGCCGACGCCCTGCGAGAGGGCTTAGTTCCAAAGTTCACCATCAACCACTATGGCTTGAGCATGACCGCGAACGAGCGGCAGCGCTACGAGGCATTATCCCGTTCCATTACCGACGCGATGTCGCAACTAAAGGCACAGCGTGACTCCCGGTCGGACGGAGACTTTTTCTCGTGGGTCCGCAACGTCGCCTCGCGTAACCAGGGTGATGTAGGCGCGATTGCAATACGGTTCGTTTCCGACGTTTCCAAACGCCGGGAGTTGTTGAGTCACCTTGAGGCGCGACGAGATGCAGTAATTCAACTGATCGAGCAGGAATTTAGGATCAATCCCGAGGCGCGCGTCATCTTGTTTCACGAGAGCATCACAGAGGTGATGGACTTGTTCGCCCGTCTCTGGCAGCGAGGTCTAAAGGCTATTGCCGAGCACAGTGAACTACCCGCTTCGTACAGGGAGACGGGCCTAGACCAATTCCGTAAGGGGATTGCGCGCATCATCGTTTCGGCCCGGTCGCTGATCGAAGGATTCAACGTGCCGGCCGTGGACGTCGGCATCATCGTGGCATCGTCCGGGTCAGTTCGACAACGCATTCAAAGTCTCGGGCGAATGTTGCGGCGGCATCGCGGTCTGAATGGCGAGGAAAAAACATCGTGCATTCACGTCCTCTACGCTGCAGATTCGTCGGAAGAAAACATCTACAGCAAGGTCGATTGGTACGAAGCGACCGGCGTTGATAGCAACAAGTTCTATCTCTGGGATCTCCAATCGGCACCGCAAAGTCAGGTCGGCCCTCCTTGTACACCTCTGCCAACGGACGAGCAGATTGCTGTGGATTCGCTCGAAGCAGGCAGCAGATATCCGGGACAGTACGAGGGTGCGGAACTGAGTTGCGATTCCCAGCGCAACATAACCAATGTGGATGGCCAGTATGCCGTGGGCACGGCCGACGTTGCCGACGCCGTCCTGAAAATCAAAGGTACTGGCGGCAAGTTCCGCGTGACCCCGAAACGGCATTTCGTGCTAGTCCGGGTTCCGTCCGCCGAGGAATGGGAAACGCTGTACGTCACCCAACTTGCGAAACCTCTACGCTTCGAAACGCCAACCCGAAAGGCTGGATCGAGCGAGGAAGCGGAGAAGTGGGCTAGCAGTGCGCGGACCGGAGACCTTTATCCCTTTGCGGGCCTTCCGGTGATCGATGACGGTCTACGTTTCAAACAGAAATCTGGCGGTGTTATCAGCAAAAAGATCCGTGGGGGCGAAGTATTCGCGCGAAGTGGAGACAAGGCGGAGGACCCTAACAAGGGAGCTGAGGCCGTGCGATTGGTGACCGCGATCAAGGGACTGCAGAAGGTCGGAAAGACAGTCAATCGAATCGAAGTCAACGAAGCGAGGCATGTGCTTTACCGGGAAGCTGGGCAACTACTTTTTATCTGCGCGCTTCATGGAGAACTTGAGTTTCCCCGGACCCAACAAGAATAGGAGCCTTGGTATGAATGTCGTAACAACTCAGTTCCACGCATGCCACCCGACGCCTTGGGACGGACGCTACGGGCGGGTAATGGGAGATGGTGCGGTATTTCATCTGCGCCATACCGATGGGCGTCTCTGGCCCGTGCTAGATTGGGAGACCGACGCGGGGGTAGCGACGTGTCCCGCGATTGATTGCGCCGCGGCCGCCGGACTCGCCGACGCCGTAGCGCGGGCCAAACGACATGCCGGTGGGCATGGTGGCGGATCGTTTTTGATCAACGAGTACGGAAAGGTTCTCGTGCCGGCGAGCGACGGAGGCGGGCAACGTTTCCTGGCCGGGCGCCTAAACGGACGGCTTCTCTTTGAGAATCCTTTTCTTCCGGAGGAGCCCATCGACCTTGATGATGACGAGACCTTGGAGAATGGCGACCCATGGAAACTCCCTTACGTCGGCATTCCATACCATCTACATCGCGGCGGCAGAATTTATTTCTACCAACAGGACGAGCAGGGTGGTCGAAGCATTTATCCGCCGCAACAAGATCTTGGGCTGATTCGCGCTATTCGCCACCTTCGTCCTTACGGTCCTGTCCGTATCGTTGTTACCCCCGGTGGGCTGGTGCTTACCAAGGTGCCTTCTGACAGCCGCACGCTGTCAGAAGATCGCTGGCAACCCGTGTTCGTCGGTGTTATCAATCCCAAAGTTTGGTTCGAGGAGGAGTGAAGATGAAAACGTTTACTGTGTTTCCCGGAAACCGCCCCCGCAACGTGTCGAAGGACGCCAAGTACAGCGTTCGCGGTACCGATGGACGTATCGGCCTGACGTACTGCACCGCGGATGACGAGCGTTGGCACTTGACCACCAAAGCTCATCCTGCGCTCGCTGACATGGTGAATGATGTCAAGAGGACGCACGGGGCGGGGCCCAATGGGCCGTTCTATATCAACGAATACAAGCAGGTTATCGTACCCGCCGGCGATGCGGCGCAGTATTACTTCGCCGGAGCCTATGATCAGCCGCTTCAGTTCGAATTCAACGGAAAGACGATCAGTGGCGAGCCACTCGATTTTGATAGGAACCCGTTGCGGTCTGGCGATACCTGGACTGGACCTCACGCAGGCATTCCTTATGTGCTCGCAGCGGCGGGCAACGATGTGTACTACCGCACTTTTCCTCGCCCCGATGTCGAAAAGCGAGTGAGGCTGAGCGCCGGCAGGGGTAAGAGCGCTGCCGAGCAAATCGCGCGACTATTGTCGGCCTTTAAGGGTGCCGGCGGCGGACGTTTCTACGTCAATGAGTTCTGCTCAGTGTTCAGCCCCATCAACGGGACAGACGGCTTGCAATACATTTACATCGGTCAGATTGACCTTGATTCCTGGTTTCCTGACCCGCTGGCCTCAGAGGTCATGCCGGTTACGTAACGATGATCTTAGCTAGCAGGTCGCGGCCATGAGTATTGGCATGGGCATTCTGAAAAACCAGATCCCTCGCGGCCCTGCGAAGCATGATATCCTAGAACTGGGATGAAGCCCTAGTGCGCAGACCGGCTCACGGCGAAGAACCCTTATATTGGGTGGGCTCTTCGAAACGGGACTTGCTGGCGTTCCCCGAAGCGGTCAAGGACGCTATCGGTAGCGCGCTGAGTGTTGCGCAATTTGGAGGGAAACACCCAGCGGCGAAGCCGTGGAGGGGTGAAGGCCCCGGCGTACTCGAGGTTGTGGAAGATCACGACGGAGACACGTATCGAGCCGTCTACACCGTCCGATTTTACAGGGCCGTATATGTGTTGCACTGTTTTCAGAAGAAGTCGCACAAGGGCAGTCAGACACCGAAACCGGATGTGGACCTCGTTTCAAAGCGTCTAAAACTGGCTAGACAGGACTATGAGGAGCGATATGACAAAACCAACCGCAGAACGTAACGAAAGAATCGTGCGGAGTTCGGGGAACGTATTCGCCGACCTCGGCTTTGCAGACGCCGACGAACGGCAGACGAAGGTCCGTCTGGCCTTCGCGATTAATGAGGTCCTGCAGCGGCGCGGGTTACCGCAGGGAAAAGCTGCTAAGCAGTTGGGCATCAACCAGCCCAAAGTCTCGGCGCTCTCAAAATATCGGCTGGAGGGCTTCTCTGTTGAACGCCTGATTCGATTCCTGACGTCGCTCGACCAGGACGTCGAGATTGTCATCCGCAACAAGCCACGGACCCATCGCCAAGGACGAGTTTTCGTGACGGCAGCCTGAGAATTCCTTGCCGCCATGCCGGCTGTCTGGGTTACTCCCGACAACGCCGATATGGGAAGTATCGCGCTGCCACGTTAAGTGAACAGTCTTGCCGTTAGGCCACGACATTCTCTGGTGACGCCTGAGGTGAGGTTCCGTCAGTCAAGGATTGCGTTGACAACTCTGCAATCAGGTCCCGAAGCTTTTCCTGTTCAAGCGGCTTCGTCAGGTACCCATTCATACCCGCGCCCAGGCAAATATCGCGATACTCCGTCGTCGCGTGCGCGGTTAGTCCGACGATGTGGGGCTGGCGGTCGCCAGGGACGCGGCTCCGGATTTCCCGGGTTGCGGCCAGACCATCCACCTCAGGCATTTCCACGTCCATTAGAACAAGGTCATAACGATTTTCCATTACGGCGGCGATTGCTTGGGCGCCGTCCGTCGCCAGGTCCGCAGTCACCCCGAGTTTCTTCAGCAGCATTAGGACGACTTTCTGATTTACTAAATTATCTTCCGCTACCAGCACTCTTAATTGGTTGCCCGCGCCCACTATTGGCGGTGGAGCAATGCGCGGCGCTGCCGGTTCCTGCGCATGGCCCATCGGGACCGTGAATCGGAACCGCGTGCCCTCGCCTGGTTTGGATTCCACTTCGATCGTTCCACCCATCAACTCGACCAGCCGTTTAGAGATCGCCAGACCCAGGCCGGTTCCTCCGTAACGGCGGCTGATGGAGGCGTCCGCCTGATTGAACGATGAGAACAGGCGAGGCAGTTGGTCCGGTGCAATCCCCATACCGGTGTCGCGAACCTCGACCGCGATGCGATAAGATGTCTCGTCACTCCGTTCAACGCCGGCCGAGAGAACGACCTCGCCGGAACTGGTAAACTTCAGCGCGTTTGAGATCAGGTTCAGTACCACTTGCCGCAACCGGGTGTCGTCTCCGGCTACGTACACAGGCAAATCCGTGGCCAGATCGCAACCGAGGCGCAGACCTTTTTCCGCGGCCTTGGCGCGAAACAGCCAGATGCTTTCTTCCAGAGAACGGTGCAGATGGAAGGGCGCGACTTCCAGGTCCATTTTTCCGGCTTCCACTTTGGAGAAATCCAGGATGTCGTTAATCACCCTCAGGAGCGCATCCCCGGAAGAGCGGATCATACGGACCATCTCCAGCGCCTCGGCGGGAACCGTCATGGCTTCCAGCAGTCTGCTCAACCCGATCACGCCGTTCAAAGGCGTCCGGATCTCATGGCTCATGTTCGCCAGGAAGCGGCCCTTGGCTTCGCTCGCCTCGTCGGCGCGCCTCTTCTCTTCCAACACCTTGGTGCGTTCCGATTCCAGTTCGGCCGTCCGTTGGCGCACTGCGTGTTCCAACTGACGGTTCCTGCGCCGCAGCAAACCGTGCCTCCACACAATGAAGCCCCAAACGGCGACGCCGCCAAGCAGCATAGCGGCCGATCGCAGCCACCAGGTTTCCCACCACATCGGCTCGACCTCGAACTCCGCCCTAGCCACTTTCGCTGACACCGGTCCATCCCGAACCCGCGACCGGATCTCCAGCCGATGCCGGCCTGCG
>Ga0210405_10001726_pt1 | contig 24155 bp, 31 predicted proteins | sample IncBWH11MmetaG_FD_155492 | JGI IMG/M metagenome (GOLD analysis project Ga0210405, IMG submission 155492) | Forest soil microbial communities from Barre Woods Harvard Forest LTER site, Petersham, Massachusetts, United States - Inc-BW-H-11-M | ecosystem: Environmental > Terrestrial > Soil >... | reverse complement strand
CTGTTGTACGACATGCAGAGCCCGGACGTGGATTAGGACTAAGATTCACGGCAGTGCGCAATGAAGACCGCCTACGTCTGGAGGAATTGATGAAAAGGCTTCGAGGGTTGAATGGGTGAAGGCTGACTGCTCTCTAGCGCGGGCCACTTTTCGTCAATCAAATCCAGAATATGCGCTGCGCGTTCAATCGCCCTGCTGACAGCGACTTTGGCCCAAAACTCCTTCGCCATGTTTGGCTTGCCTGCCTTGTCCTCTTCTTCGAGGAGTGGCTGTAGTTTTCTCGCCGTTAAGATCACAGTCGCTAGCAAAATAGCGTGTTTCCGCTCTTCGGTCATTGGAGTCCCCGCAGTTTAGGATTGAAATGCGGTAGAGGCAGGAGAGGGGATTCTAACACGCGGCATGCCCCTATCTTGCTTCTCGCGGCCTGCAAGATTCCCTCGCGCACTACAGGCCAGAAAGCGCTAGGGGCATTGCTTTCGGATGACAGGATTCAGCGTTTCGGAAAAGGGACGAAAGTAGACCTGTTCCGGTATCAGGCGGCTGTTCGGAGGGGCTGAAAATGACGGTTTCTGGCATAGGTCAACTCAACTCCACCAATTCATCTCCGGTTCTACTGGGTTTCGGGTATGGGTGTGGAAACATCTCGCCCTGAAGATAACAGCGGGGAGAGCGGGCAGATCCCGATGAGACTGAAAGACCTGACGTCAGAACAGTCCATCTCCGTGCCATGTCCTACGTGCGGGGTCGCAACTGGGAAGCAATGTGTGCTGCTCTCAGGTGGCCTGCGCTCCGAACCACACGGAGATCGAAAGATTCATGCAGCTGAGGCCATTGAGATACAAATCTGGGCCGACGACCCGTCCGGATCGTTGAGAAGGTAGACGACCGCTGGCCCGAGGAAAGGGCGGTAGAGGCAGGAGAGGGGATTCTACACCCGTTCCGTGCATGCCGCTCTCAAAAGCAGATCAAAGATAGTCGGGCGCAATTGACCGCAGATTCCAACAGGTCTAGCATACAAGTCCAACTATGGAATGGCGGCGATGGGTAAACGTTGAAGCGTGGGTCACAGCCTCGCAACATGTAACAGGCGTGGTTCCGTGGGTTCTTGGTTTTACGATCCTATACTTCATTATTAAGACGGTGTTCCCGGAGGGCTGGTTCCGAACTATACTGGAGATTATGGACAAGTTCTTGCTGCTTGGCATATTCCTGCTATTGGGAGCGCAGGCGCTCAAGACGGCGGGCTCTTGGCTGAGAGAAGGAAAGGATACACATCTTGTGGTGGTCTAAGACAAAGCGGTTAATGATTCTTTACTTGGTCTCTGGAGCTTGGTTTGCTCCAGCGGGCTTGATCTACGCACTGCTCGTGCTTTCGCGTCACGATTCGATTTTAGCGGCGCTGTTTATCTTGGCGATTGCATCTGTCCCTGCGTTTCGTACGTGGCGCTATTTTGAAGCCCGATTGTCTCCCGCGCAGCCCGTAATTCTCTTCGTTCCCGATGATGTGGCGGTCAACATGGTGACCGACCAGGTATTTTTTGGGCCTCCGTTGGCGGTGTGCGCTTGCTACATTGTCATTGCCATTGCCCCTCTTGTTAGACCTGCCGTTCGTTGGCACGTTAATGAGATTCGCTGCGAGAGAGCTAATCAGAGCCTCGCTCAGTCGGCATGGGTTTCCATTGATATTTGCCAATGAGTGTTCCAAAAATCAAATATTGCCTTGTTTGCGAGGACGCGCGTCGGGAACGTGGGAATAAGACAACTATCCTTGGCTTTTATGGAATAACTCCAGACGTTGAGATTGGTGTTGCCGATGTTACTAAGCCAGTTGACCGCTTGATGTTTTTTCTTGTCGGTGAAAGCGCTCGGGGCCCAGCCGTTCATAGCGCGAGTGTGCAGATCCTTGACGATAGAGAAGTTGGGGTGACCGGTGCAGTCCAAATGAATCTTGAACTGCCTGACCAGGTGGAGGGCCTGAGCATCTTTGCAGTTGGACTAATCGGTCTTGTGTTCGGCAAGCCAGGAACATTTACCTTCAGACTCACAATTGACGGCCGGGAGCATTTCACGACTCGGTTCCGAGTTACTATAGCGACGCCCGCGCAGTTGGCGATTTGAAGCGGCATTGGCTTACTGCCCGGCCGCTTTTCAACGGATTCCACCTAAACTCTGCACTGGCGTAGTGGCCCGCGCCAGGAAGTAGCAGCGAACACAAGGCGAACACTCCTGGAATGCCCATTCCCGCAATACGGGCCAGCGTAGGGACGCGATAGGTGCCGGGGTTGGGGGGTTGAACGCCTGAAAAAGTAAGCCCCATCTCAAACCTTCTCTCCTAAGCTACAGTTAAGCTATTCCGTCAGTAAGCCTTGCAATATCAGATCGTTGCAGCCGCGCGTAAGATACATAGTCCAGTGCGTCTAGTCGATGTAACAAAATCACCCATATAGACTTACTGGCTAACCCGTGTTTTTGCTTGCTGGCGTCCCTTTTTCGGAGCGAGCAACGACTCTGAGTGTGAAAGAACTGCGTGCTCTGGTTGTGGCGTCGGATTCACTGCGGCTGAGGCCAAGCACCACAAACGGTTTCTACTGATGGAAGGTGCTGCGGTTGGAGCGGTGAGCGTAATCGATCAACGGCTTTTCAAAATAGCGCCACGAAAGGACGGCGAGCGAGAAGGTAGCACCCAGGGCAGGGACGACGATGCCAGCAAGGGGCCAAGAGTGCAGGGAGTTTCTTAGGGCCACAAAGAATAGTTGATGCAGCAGATAGACTCCATAGGCGATCATTCCCAGGCGGCGCAGCGGCGCAAATCGCAGAACTGTGCCCAGCCAGCTCTGTGGCTGCGTAACCGCGAGCAACAATACCACCATGTACAGGAGCGCCAGCCAGGTGAAGCCGATCATCTCTATTCCGTAAGTCCATCCCGGATGGAGCGTTATTACTCCGGCGCCGGCGAGAAGAACGGCGCCAGCGCCCCACAGATAGATTCCGTGTCGTCGCAACAAGTCGGCGGTGCGTTCATTGCGCATCCACATCGCGGCTGCGACTCCAAACAGGAGCGCATCAGCGCGGCACGGCATCAGGACGATAGGAGCAATAATCTTGCTGGGAAAAATGTAAAACAGCACAACGCGGATAATGGGCGCGGCGACGATTCCCGCCCCGATGACCCAGGGCAACGCCTTGCGCACATAACGAACGACGGCGGGCAGTGTAAGGTAAAACTGTTCCTCCACGGCCAGCGACCAGGTAACCGCCCACAGACCGAGATCATTTTTCGCGGCCATCGAGAAATTCTGCAAAAACAAGGGGTACACCCACCAGCGGCCAACTTGGTGCATGCCGATCCATCCCATCAGGGGATGAGTCAGTATCAGAGTGGCCGCATAGATCGGCACGATGCGAAAGAACCGTCTAACGTAGAAGGTGCGGAAATAATTGGGCGCGTCGCGCGAGTCCAGTAGGATTCCACCAATCAGAAATCCAGAAAGCACGAAGAACAAATCTACGCCGCTCCACGTGAGGCGACACGCGGCTTGCAGGTACGCCATAGCGGATCGCATGGGAAATTCCATGGGACTGGCGAAGTAGTGCCACACCAAGACCATGGCGATCGCCACGCCGCGAATGCCGTCGAGTTCCGGGATGCGCTTCATGCGCAGCGAATTCTAGCAAAAGCGGCGATGCTGTTCCTCATTGTTCTCGCGATTCGCCACGCCAGGCACGAATTAAGCAGCTCCTGAAAGATTACGGAGTCAATGGGGAAACTTTAGTTTCATGCTGAGTCTGTTACCGAGTTGGCGGAAGATTTCATCCCCTTCATTTTCCATTATTGCAAAGAGAAACATTCTTCCTCTGGAGCACACATATCCGCAAACCACCCGGCCCTAGCCGTTGAGATAGAAATAATGCGTGCCATCGACGGTATGACGGCATTTAGGCTTTCCTCACCTTCTGCTATGTGCGCCGCTTCGTCTTGGATAAAAAGGGAAGGGTGGAAAGAACGAATGGCATCTGCCCCGCCAGCTATCGCTTCGACGGCTCCCCCGTCCTCCCACACGATAGAGAAAATGTTTTGTTTCTTAATGGGATGCAGGCGCGAAAGTCCTGGCTCTTGGTATCTCAGCAGTTGGCTGGCGTATTCGATCAAATGCAACGCCTTATCCTCGTTTATGGTTTGGATAACGGTTTCTTCCCGCTTCCACTGGGCTGCCCATGTTGCCAAGCCGGCCGCCGCCCAGCTAGTCATCATCGTGCGGGATTTGCAGACGAACAGTTTCCGGCGACGCGCCAGGAATGCCTCGAATAGCGGAACAAAGTAGCTGTGGCGGGGAAATCCGGCTAGGAATGGTAAGCATTGCTGCTCATACTGCGGGTTTTCTGTTTTCGTGTAACGGGTAAGCCAAAGAAGCGGCCCACACTCAAAAGAGGCTTTTGCCTGCTCGCACAGTGCGTCAATCCTCGCGTCCCGTTCCTGCAATGCCGCTTCCGTGAGCGCAAGGATCTGCTCTTCGTTAAGCTCCTCTAATTTCTCAAGAGCAACTTCGCTCAATCTACTGCACAGGGAGGTCACCATCTTCCCTTTCCGCCTTCAGAACTGCCAAGAGGTTTTCAATGAGCTGCGTTTTCGCTTCTGGCCGCAAGTCCGCAACCGCAATAGCCTGCACAGGTTTTCCAAGTCCACGGTTAAGCAGTTCCTCGATAGCCTTGAGCTGCCTGCTCGAGGGACGGCCATCCGCCGCCATGCGGAAAAGATTGTCAACGACGCGCTGCCCCCACGATCTGCCCTTAGAATCGCTGGGATGGAGTTCGTCGGCTTTCTGTACAATCGCCCGCTGCCAGTTGAAAAGTCCCCTCGGCCGCCCTTTCGGGTTTCCGCTCTCGCCCTTCTGCCATCTGTGTTCGCTCATGTTCAATTAGTCCAGTCGTTTACGGCTTTGGGCAAGCGCCCAGGATGCAATTTCGGAGCGGCGTTCCGGCGAAAGACTCCGCGCACGCTCCGCGCCTCCGCGCCGCCTATCGCGCAATGTCCCGGACTGAATTGTCTTTTGTGCTTGCACTCCTAGAAGGTACTAAGAGCATCCAGCGGGTGCACTTGGATATGAAGGGAAAAGCGGGAAAACCGGGGAAAGGGGCAAACAGCCTTACTTAATGCGTTTGTCTCTCATGTATTTCTCGACGGTCTGCTTTGGAACGTGAGTCCTTTGCACTATGGCTTCGACTGCTTCCTGCCGAGGTTTGACCGTTCCGGGCTCACTGATTGCGATGCGTAAAATCCTGTCATCATCAAAATAGTGGTCGATCACGGGGAATTTCTGCCGGAGATTCGGCACACCAGCTTTCACTACACCGTTTGCATTCACTTTTTGGCAATAGGTTGCAGCTTGAAATATCTCCATCTCCAAAGCGAGCCCGTCGTGGCGGATCACGGTAGCCGTGTGGTTGCTTCCTTCGGCTAAGACCCCGATTCCTTCATCATTCATAAATGTAAAGCGCTGCACGCCAGCGGGGAGAGTGGGGAGGACACGTCTCATACTGTTCCCGCTTTTCCCGTTTTTCCCACGCTCCTCCATTGATGCCTCCACACAGCTCGTTCACGATTCTGAGTGTGCGCTAGCCAAATGCTAGCAGCGCTGGGAGTCGCAGTCAAACAAAAAGCGAAACCCGAAAGAGGAGGAGATTTGATGGAAAACCTGTTTTCGGTAGACCAGGCCGCAAAAGCATTAGCCGTATCGCATTGGACTCTTCGCTATTGGCTCAAAACCGGGAAGTTGCGCGGAGCAAAAGTTGGAGCTCGCCGCGTGATCCGCGAGAGCGAGTTGCAGCGGTTGGTTGTTGACGATCCGCGCCCCAGGGCAAGGAAACACGCGGGCGCATAAAAATTAGAAGGCCCGGAACGTTGGGGACGTGGACCGGGCCTAGATTCGGGGATTGATTATGCAACGACACTCTAACATAAATTCCGCTAATGGGCGATTTTTAACGCAAACGCACAAAATCGAAGCTCTGCTCCGCTCCAAGTATGGCGAGTGGATTCCAGCCTATAAGTTTTCCGATCTCGCGCTCCAGTATTGTGCGCGGATTTCCTCGATTCGCAAAAAACTGAAAGCCGCTGGCGATTCCGAAGAAATAGAGAACAAGACGGAATGGGCGAACGGCGTCTGCCACGGTAGCTACCGCATCCGGCGCAAGGATGCGAGCGAGCCTGCCGAATCGCGCCACGATAGGGCAAAGCAGTTTGAGCGTCAATTCCGCCCCGGCTGGCAATCCCGCCCGTTCTCAGAGAAACGCATGGCGCAAGACGATTGCTTCCGTTTGACGCCGCCCCCGGAGCGCCCGTGAGCAAAGAGAACGGATTCGTCCCGATTCGTCGCGGCCTGTGGGAACACTTGCGGGATGGCCGAATGTCTCCCTTTGAGGCTCTGGCATTCGTCTACATCTGCTCACAGGCCGACACCCGCACGGGGGTCTGGAAAGGCTCCGCTGGTGCGCTTGTCACAGAGCTAGGATTCCATCCCCGTACAGCCAGAGACTTACTCGAACGCATGGAACACGGCGGGTATATCCGCCGTTTTGTAAGTCAAGGGATGCGCCGTTGCTACCCGATTCTGATTCATAAATTCCCCGTCACTCAGGGAGAACGCAATGGCGAAGTTCTGGACGCATTATCTTCCACAAAACAAGACGGTTGCTTAGACCTTCGGTACATTTCCTGCGAAGTGCATGGCGAAGTGCATGGCGAAGTGCATGCCTCTCAGAGAAGAAGTGAGAAGAAAGAAGAGAGACAGGAGAAAAAGAAAGAGGCTGACGCCCGCTATGGTCCGTTCCTAGAGTTTGCAAAAACCTCTTTCGAGGCAAAGCGCGGACATCCCCCTACCTGGGATTGCTTTGGGAAGGATGGGTCTGCCCTGGCCGCATTCTTGCGCCGGGCGGCACACGTCACGCTAGAGATTTGGCAGGCTCACGTCCTGAATTTCTTCGACTCCACGGAGGCGTTCACCCTCAAAAAAGGCGGGAGCCTCGCGTACTTCATCTCTCAATTCGATTCGTTTTCATCGGGCCCGATCTTAGAAGGGGGAAGCAGTAATGGAAAACAAGAATCATTCGAGGAACGGAGACAGCGAAAATCGGCGGAAGCACTTGGCGAGGTGCGCCGACGTGCTAGCGAAGTACTTCGAGAAGTGGAGCCTACTCCCCGGCTCGAATCAGGCGAGCAAACCGCAATTGGCCGTCTACGTCGAGGCGCTAATTGACCTCGGCACGGAAGCACTCGAATACGGTTGCGCGGAAGCTACGCGCATGGCGGAACGTTTTCCCTGGCCAGGCCATATCCGCAAGGCCGCAGCGGGATACCGCGCACCGGAAGACCGAAGTGAATTTCTTGGAGCACGTGCGCTCGACTGGAGTCCCGAACTAGAGAAAGAGCGTATCGAGCGGAAGATACTTTTTGAACGGGCGCTAGCAAGCGGCGAGATACAGCAAGAGCCACCCAAGCCGGAAGTGCCAAAGAAAATCAACTATGTCCGTCGCGGGTTCAAATCAATCGAAGAGCAGAAGAAAGAATTGCGCGAAAAAGGATATTTACAGTGACACCCCTACTCAGTATTTCCGATGTAGCGAAGCTCTTGGCTGTGAGCAAAATAACCGTTCGTCGCAAGGTGAGCGCCGGGGAGTTGCCGTGTATCCGTCTGACAAAGGGCGGGCCGATGCGGTTTGACTTGCGGGACGTGGAAAAGTTTGTCGAGCAACACAAGGGTTGACATTCGAGATTTATTGTCCTACGATAAAGCCATGAAGAAACGCGGCAGGCCGACAAAGGCAGCATCGGACAGGCGGGAGACAGTTATCCGCTTGCGTATGACAAAGGAAGAGTACAAGAGCCTTTGCGCCGCTGCTGAAAAAGCCGGGGTTTCCGTTTCCGAATATGTACGGCAAAAAATCCAACGGAGGTAACCCGATGGAAACTACAGAGAAAAAGGCAAGAGGGAAGCGCGGTCAAGGGACGATCTATCAGCCGCAAAACTCTCGGAATTACTGGTACAAGTTTTCAGCGAATGGCCGCGTGATTCAGAAGAGCGCGGAAACCGAATCGCGCCGCGATGCTCTGGACAAACTCAAGGCAGAGATTTTAAAGCACGCGTCCGGCGAAGCGGTGGACAACGGTAAGGTGAGCGTTGAGGCTCTGTACGATGTTCTGCTCACGGATTACCGAATCAACGGAAAGTCTCATTGGTGGGCGGAACTAAATTGGAACAAACACCTAAAGCCGTTCTTTGGCGGGATGCAAGCAAAAGCTGTCGGCACGGACACGCTCTCCCGCTACATCGAAGCTCGACGCGCGGAGAAAGCCGCCAACGGGTCAATCAATCGGGAACTGTCTTTACTCCAAAGAGCTTTCATGCTTGGCTATGAGTCGCAACCCCGGAAGGTTGCGCGTCCGCTCCGCTTCCACAGACTCGCGGAGTCGAAACCCCGGCAGGGCTTTATCGAGCGAAAGCAGTACGACGCCCTGGCCGCGAATTGCGGGGACTTGTTCATGCGTACAATGCTCTGCCTGTCCTATAGTTTCGGTTTCAGGAAAAGCGAGCTATTGTCTCTCAAAGTCTCGGACGTGAATCTGCTAGCTGGCACAGTCCAATTGCGGGACAGCAAGAACGGGGAAGCTCGCAAGGTTTCCTTGACTGGGGACGCCAAGAACCTGCTCACGGCCTGCATCGCTGGCAAGAGCGCGGAGGATGCCGTTTTTACTCGCGGGAAGGGAACTAAGGCAGTAGCGGATTTTCGCGGGACGTGGGACAAGATCACGCTGGCCGCTGGCGTTTCTGGCTTGCTCTTCCACGATCTGCGCCGGAGCGCCGTCCGTAACATGGTACGCGCTGGAATCCCCGAAGTGGTTTGCATGAAGGTTTCCGGCCACAAAACGCGCAACGTCTTTGACCGCTACAACATCACAAGCGAGCGCGACCTTGCGGACGCGGCAAGAAAAATCGAGTTAAGCTATAGACAAGCTAAAGTAGCCGCGAACGCGCAAGAGACAGAGCAAGCGGAACCTGTTAGCATTCAGTGAGTTAGGCAACAAGCCCGGAGTGGCGGAACTGGCAGACGCGCTGGACTCAAAATCCAGTGGTACTTAGTACCGTGTGGGTTCGACCCCCTCCTCCGGGACCATTTTTCCGCTGATAATAAAGATGTTCTCAGTTTGGTTGACCGCTCTCAGTTTGCTCAACTTGGTCAGGTATGCCCAAAGTATGCCCAAACTCACTAGCGGAGCCCTGTTCAATGCGCTTAGCGGCATCCGCGAGGTCCGATTCATTAACAATATTGTATCTGTCGAAGATGCTGCGCGTCCGGTGACCCGAGATTCGCATTGCTACCACTTCGGGCACTCCGACGGCGGAGGATTTCGTTGTTAGCAGGCCCTATGGTAAGCCTGTGAGAGACTTCCGCGCAGCTTGGAGCAAGCTGGACAACATGCACTCCTTCAATAGTTCAAAAGTTTCCGAAGTCAGTTTAACTATGCGGCCATCACTGTTCTTGGTTGTGCCCGGGTCGAGGGTGAGGGTACGACTGAGCAAATCAACTTGCCGCAATCGCAAGTTCTTCAGACTTGCGGAATCCGAAGCTATAGCCGAGAGCGAGCATTACTCGCAGCCACAGTTGCGGACACTTTTTGGAAAGCTGCCTATATTGTGTTTCTTCTACGAACCCAACAGAGACTCTATTCGATTTTTCCGCCTGGTTTCTTGAAGTGATTCGGGTCTACGTCGTCCCAAATGCTCATACAAACGTCTCTGGCAGTGAGTTTGACGGTTGATTGAATTCCCATCCCTCCTATGCCGTGCCCTGGTTTGTCAGCGGGGCTTTGGTCGCCTGGATAGCCGAGAATCCAAGTCCACGCCTGCTCGCCAACTGTGCGGTTGTTCTTGAACACCGTGATTTGAACGGTGAAGTCAGGTTTCTTGCCAGTTTTCAGGTAGAACGTGATGCCGTTGCATTCCTTCGAGTTTTTGAAACCCTCCAGGAACTCATTCATCAAAGCGGCCTCGTGCATCGCACGTGTATCGTGGATGAACTGATTGCCAGGAAGTTCCTTCTCCAACCTTTCTTCTTCGGCCAAGGCATCCGAATCCAAAATTGGCGGAACGCCTTTGATGTGGTTGAAGCCTAATGTTGGAGGTTTCTTCGCAGCTTCCTGCTTCGCTGGAGCAGGCTTCGGTTTTGATTGGAACGTGGGGTGCGACTCCGGGTCCTTCTGTTGTTGCGCTGCGCAGGGACGAGGAACAAACACAAACGTGACAAGGCAAGTGACAGCAGCTAGCCGTCTCATACACCCATCTCCACAGGTCTATTCCTTTTTGTTTACATACAGATAGACGTTATGCCCGTCGCCATCTTTGCATTTAAGATCGCTCAGTGGGAATGTTTGTTTCTCTATGCTTGCTGGCTGTACTGTGCATTCGTAAGTTCTCAGAGGCCGGAAGCCTCGGACGGAAAGAAGAAGCCTGTTCCGCCAAGATCGTGATGTGGTAGATTCTCCGTCTGGGAGAAACTACATTGAAGAATATCAAAGCTGCGCTTCGACGCGAGGAAAAGAAGTTGGAAAAGCATCTGGCTAAGTTGCGGCATCAGTTGAGCAACGTTCGGGCCGCAGCCTCGGCATTAGGCGGTAAGGTGGAGAAAGAGGTTCGCAGGGTTGGTAAACATTCCGCCGCTGCAAGAGCCAAAATGAGCCGCGCTGCCAAACTTCGCTGGAAAAAGATTAAGGCGCAGGCCAAGAAGACTGCTGGATAGCTTATGAACGCGGCAGGGGAGCCAGTACGAGCCTTTTGGCGTGTCCCAGAGATTCCCAAACAAGAGCAACAGTTCGGCACTTTGAAAGACTTCACTAATTTATCCTCGCGTTTTCGCTTGATAGAACTTGTCCCTGAACGAGGTTGCTCGGCGCGTCCATTGCGCTGCCAGTTCTGTTGGCCAACTTGGCTTGCAAATTTTTGATAGTCATTTGCTGCCTCCAGATTGCTTTGCCGAGCGCACAACCCGATTCTGCCTGCCACCAAAACCACGCCGGGCTTGCGCTATTTGCGGGACCGCTGTCGGAGTAATGAATGATGCCAAACTCATTTACGAAGAAACTCCGCCCTTGTCCGCTTGCCGGATTCGCTGTCAGCGAGAAAGTTGTTGAGCCGGGAGTGGTGCAGCCTGCCCCTAGAACTGCCGGAGCCGGGCCGGGTGTGAATTGAAAGATGTAGCCATTAGTTTGAATTTGCGCCTGTGCTCCCCCGAGAAGTAAAGGCGCATCGCCCGTTGCGGGTACGGCAATTCCGGTTCCAGCAAGCACTCCTGGGTCTACATAGCCATTGTGATAAATCTGGAGATAAAACGTTTCTGCATTCTGGATTGCGCGGACGGTAGCGAGTGCTTGACTAGCTTGCTGCGACATCCGCAGCCGCATAAACGAAGGTGCGGAGAAGGCAAGCAGTACGCCTAGAATGGAAATGACTATAAGCATTTCGAGCAAGAGAACGCTTCCACGTTCCGAGATTTTTCTTCGCATAAAATCCTTTCGTTCGCAAAGAGTCCAACTAGGAATTGGCCGTTGTTAGGGAGCCGGGAGCGCCAGGAGGGTATAAGTTACAGATACGGGCTAGCATTTGACAATAGCGGGGTGGCTGGGCGCATGCTGTAACTCCGAAGACGATTTCCAGTAGAAGGCTGAGAACATGGCGAATGGTCAGGACTTAAGTAACAATCACCCCTTGACCGACGCGCAACGAGACGCGCTTATCGCCCGAATGCAGACCGCATGGGCGAACCTCCCTGATGACAAGCAGGCAGCTCTTAAACCCCTGGTCGATGATGCTCATCAGCAATTCACTGATTATCTTCAGACAGGGGCTACCCCGGAACATAGATTCCATCCAATTCTGAGGATGAAGAGCTATTTAACCAACGACTGGGACGGCCATGTGCAGCGCCTTGATCACCCCGCTCCTGCCGAGGCAATTGAGGTTAAGGTAGGCCCAGGAGGCGAGATTCTGGGAACGGGGAGATACCAATTTTTTGATCCGTTGTGGGAGTTGGTGGCGGGCACAGTGTGGCTTGAGAATCTACTCCACAAACATCCTTTTGCTCCGGGCACCCCGACGCCCGTGCAGATTCCTGACCAGGTGACGATTGCTTTGGTGGGCGACTTTGGAACTGGCAATTTTGGCGCTAGCGATTCTCCGAGCACAAAGATTTCAAAATTCATTCCCAGCTTAAACCCGCAGTTCACCATTCACCTGGGTGACGTCTACTACGCTGGAACGTCAGGAGAAGAAAGTAGCAAGCTACTGAATTATTGGCCAAGGGGTTCATCTGGCTGTTTCGCCCTTAACTCTAATCACGAAATGTACCCAGGTGGAGGGCCTTATTTCAATGATGTGGTGGGCGGTCCGGTTTTCAATAAATATCAATCTCCGTTCAGCTTTTTTGCTTTAGAGAATTCCAGTTGGATCATCGTTGGACTCGATTCGGCTTACAACGCAGGTGCGCTACACGCTTACATGAATGGTTCACTCGGTGACAATGCGCAACTTCCATTTTTGCGCGATCTTGCTCAAAAAGGAGAAAATGAAAAGAAGAAACTGATTTTATTGACCCATCACAACGGTCTTCCTGAAACTGACGAGCAGTCGTCAGGACCCGTGAAACTTTTCGCTGAAGTGATGAGCGCATTTCAGGGTCTAACCCCACCCGTCTACTGGTACTGGGGACATGTACACGCCGGTTTCGCTTATAAGCCACTCAAAGATCAAAATGGATTGCTCTGCCGCTGTGTCGGTCATTCCGCGCTACCTTGGGGACTTGCCTCAAACCTGCAACAAAATCCGAATGTGGAGTGGTTCGAACAATGTAATGCGAAGGACCCAGAGAATCCTCTCCGTGTCTACAACGGCTTTGTTTTCTTGAAGCTTGACGGTGCGAACCTGACAGAATCCTTCTATGACGAGATCGGTCGTGTCGCTTGGACACCGCAAGGCGGAGATACACGCAATTGCAAAGCCTAATTATTGTTGTGCCGTAAAGTTCTGATTCCGTCGCCTGTACAAAAAAACGGCGGATGGTGTCCGCGTGGAGACAAAGGTACGCAAGAGGCACCGTGCTTGCCTTTCCCACTCCTCAGTGAAACAATCCCCGCATGATTATAGGCGACCGCCTGCGCGAGATGCGCGAGGCAAAGCAACTCTCCCAAGGTGACATGGAAAAGCGCACTGGCTTATTTCGTTGTTACATTTCCCGCGTTGAAAACGGGCACACCGTTCCCGCAATTGAAACCATAGAGAAGTTTGCACGCGCTCTTGAAGTTCCGATCTATCAACTTTTCTACGATGGCGATGAGCCGCCCGTATTGCCGAATCTCCTCAAGCGCAAGTCGTTGGACGGCATCGCGTGGGGCAGCGCCGGGAAAGATGTACGCTTTCTCAACAAGCTTCGCCGTCTGTTGGGTAAGGCTAGCGAGAATGACCGCAAGCTGTTGCTGAACATGACGCAGAAAATGGCACGTCGCTAGCTACGCTTACAACTGTTTCCCAGGTCTCCGACGTTCGAGGTGCTGAGTCCTTTTCGATTTAACAATCTCAACTACCCACAGTTTCCGGCCAAGATGCGATTCCGAACGTGCGTCACCCATGTGATTCACGCAGGGTTGTAGAGCACCGACACCGCAGGTAGGACAAGGGACAGAAAGGAACTGATCTGGTGTCAGGTCCTTCACTCTCATTGCGGTAGAGAGTGTCACAAATCGTGTGGAAAAGCTGTTGAATTCGGGGCCATTCGGCTTGATCAGGGATCAAGATGGAGGTAAGTCGTGGTCAAGTTTTATTGAATCCTTTACACATCAGGGCGAGATTGAAATGCTTGCCGACGACTGGTCGCGAAAATTGGCTGCCTCGAAGGGGACGTATACCGTTGCTTTGGTAATGGTTTTCTTTATTCTGAACCTTCTGGTGCAGTTCACTTACAAATGGAGCGGGAAAATTAGTTTTTCGTGGATGATCTTGACGTTAATGTTTCAAGGCTTCTGGATGAATCTAACCCATCTGTCCGGGGAAGTTGGAGTCGTATCCGGAGTTATCTTATTCTGTATCGTCGCGACTGCTCTGTTTAGGGGTAGTCTCGCCTTGTTGGGAACGCGAGCGCAGATCATAGGCTGGATTCTCTTGGTTGTGCTGTTCATTTCCGCGTTGCCGATTTTTGATTACAGAAAAATCTCCATATAGAACAACCGGTGAAATTGGGGGACCGTGTCTTCCCGTTGATCTGCCCCCTAGCTCCGCGCACGGAATCATACGACACCAAAATCTCCTGAAATCATGGGTTTTGGATCCGCCTGTTCTCCGAGTCGCGGAGTCGCAGGGAACTCTGCTTACTTCCTTATTGCACTCGCTTCGGCCCCTCCAAAATTACGTCAGGCACACTCGCCAGAAATTCGCCGTCCTCCTCGATGCCTTCTGGCGGATTGCCCATGAACGCCATCCGAATATAGTCTTCAAGAGTGAGTGGCGTCCCGAGTTCGATCATCTTACGAAGCACCACATCATTCTCGATATCGTGGTCACGGTCGTGGACGATTTCGGCTTTCTCAACCATTCTCAATTCACCTGTCGTAACTCTGCTACAAACTTCTCCATTTCGCCTAGCTGTACGATCTCATCCGGCTCCAGCGAACCCTGATGCCGCCGATGTTGGACGAGCATGGCTGCGATGTGGAGCAGCTGGTAAGTAATTTTGTCCTGGCACATCTCGGGCGTGAATCCATATCGGGCCATCTGCGTAATTATCGTTTGTCGGGCTTTGGTTGGGTCATTACTTTACCGACTTCGTGCGCCGCAAGAACTCTTTAATTGCCTTCCGCACAAGATAGCTCGCCTTCAACCCTTCTTTCTTTGCGATGCGCTCTAACTTCTTCATGTCTGCCGCATCCAGGTAAATTGAAGTCGCCTTCAACATACATCTATCCTACCAGAACATACCAGCAGATCAAGATTTATTTACCGTACCACGACCGCCGTACTATTGCGACTACAACAAATGTCTGGCGCATACTGGCCGAGAAGGAAATCGAACTGATGCAAACTTCTGGCTCTCTCCAAGAATTTATCGAATTGGTAACCGCCCATGTCCGAAGGATGTTGCCGGAAGAGAAGCGAGCGTTCCGGCAGCCGACGACAAGCGCTAGGAACCGCGCAGCGTGCTAACCCAGCCCCATGCATTGCATGGGTGAAAAGCCCGTGCGGGTTCGTTTCTGGGCGTGCCCGAAGATTTCTTTGCGCCGCATAGTCACAGTGTTACGGAGGAGCGGAATGGGTATAAACTGGTGTGGTTTTTGAGGGCAAAGGGTATTTGCAGATGAAACGGATTGTTGTTTTCACACTGCTGGCAGCCCTGAGTCTTGCGTGGTCGACACCGGCCACAGCTCAGCGCCTTGATATGGAACAAAGTGCGCGCAAGTCACAGAAGGACGCCAAGAAGCAGCAAAAGATGTACAAGAAGGCCGCCAAGAATCAGCAGAAAGCAATCAAGAAATACCAGAAGTCGCAAGAAAAGGCGCAACGGAAGGCGAACAAGCAAGCGAATCAAGGCGGCAAGCACACGGTATAGATCGGGATTGTTCCGGGCGCAATTCAAACGACTGCGCCAACACCTCCACGCCGGCGTCCCGCAACACTCCACCACGAAATAATAGAGACGAAGCGTATTGAATCGGTTTAAGATTGGGTTCGCGAGAGTCGTTCAATTCATCAGGTGAGGGAACATGCTTCGTTTCAAGTCCGTTTTTGTGCTGCCAATACTTGCCGCGGTCTCTTTTGTCGCGCCTGCAGCCCGGGCCGGGGCCGCGGATAACGCGCCGAATTCTACGCTGAATCTGAACGAGGGCTGGCAGATTCAATCGTCTTGCGACGCGAAGGCCGCGGGGGAGCAAGTCTCGATGGCGGGGTTCGCGGTGACTGGATGGCACAAGACGACGGTACCGAATACTGTTGTCGGCACATTGGTCGACGACAAGACTTATCCTGACCCGATGTTTGGACTGAATCTGAAGCAGTTTCCGGGGATGGATCACCCGGATAAGACGTTTTTTGCGAATCAGGATATGCCGGAGGGGAGCCCGTTTCGGTGCTCGTGGTGGTGGCGGACAGAATTCACGCTGCGGCCGCCAGTTGTGGGCAATCATTTTTGGCTCCATTTTCCGGGCATCAACTATCGCGCGAACGTGTGGGTGAACGGCAAGAAAATCGCGGATGCCAGGGAAGTCGCCGGGACATTTCGGACTTTTGAGTTTGATGTGACCACCGCGCTCAATTTGAACGGACCAAATGCGGTGGCGCTGGAGATCTTTGCGCCGGAGAAAAATGATCTGGGGATTACCTGGGTGGATTGGAATCCCACGCCTCCGGACAAGGACATGGGAATTTGGAAAGAAGTCACGCTGACGTCGAATGGTGCGGTGGCGATACGGAATGCTTACGCAAGGTCCAAACTCGACTCAAACTACAAAAGCGCGGAGCTGACACTCCGCGCGGACGCTCGCAATCAGGCGGACAAGCCGGTCAAAGGCGTGCTGGTGGCGGAAGTAGATGGCCAGACCTTGAAACAAACCGTAGAACTGGCGGCGGGCGAGACGAAGACAGTACGCTTCGAGGCAACGCAGTTTCCGGGCTTGAAGCTTGCCAGCCCGAGGCTCTGGTTGCCGTACACCATCGGAACGCCGAACTTGTACACCGCTGCTTTCCATTTCGAAGTGGATGGCGCGGCAAATGCATCGGACCGGGCGGAGGTGACGTTTGGCATTCGCGAGGTAACTTCGGAGCTCACCGACAAGGGCCACCGCCTATTCAAGATCAATGGGCGTCCGATTCTGATTCGAGGCGCGGCATGGGCCCCAGACATGTTCCTTCGTCCGATGTCCCAGAAACTTCAGGCGGACCTGGCTTATGTGCGCGACATGGGGATGAACACGATTCGCCTTGAAGGTCGCATCGATCGCGATGAATTGTTTGATACGGCGGACAAGCTCGGCATTCTGGTGATGCCGGGGTGGACCTGTTGCGATGCGTGGGAAAAGTGGAAGCGCTGGACCCCGGAGACCTACGCCATTGCCAAAGCATCCATGACGGACCAGGCGCGACGCCTACGCAATCATGCCAGCGTATTCGTGTGGCTCTATGGCAGCGACAATCCTCCGCCTGCCGACGTGGAGCAGATGTACCTCGACGTTCTGAAGGAGACGGAGTGGCCAAATCCTTCAGTCTCCTCAGCGAGTGAACATAAAACTAAAGTGACCGGCATCTCTGGCGTAAAAATGACAGGGCCGTATGAATACGTGCCGCCGGTCTACTGGCTGTCCGATACAAAAGCGGGCGGCGCATATGGTTACAACACGGAGACCAGCCCTGGCCCGGCCATTCCGCCGCGAGAGTCACTGGAGAAATTCATTCCCAAAGATCACCTTTGGCCGATTGATGAGTACTGGAATTTCCACGCGGGGAAGGAGCGATTCACTACGGTGAATGTCTTCACCGAAGGTCTGACGCGACGCTATGGGGCCGCAACTTCGCTCGACGACTATGAACGCAAGGCGCAGGCCATGACTTATGACGGCCAGCGCGCCATGTTCGAGGCATATGGGCGGAACAAATACACGGCGACGGGGGTGATTCAGTGGATGCTCAACAACTCTTGGCCGTCGCTCATCTGGCATCTCTATGATTATTATCTGGTGCCCGCGGGAGGCTACTTCGGCACGAAAAAAGCCTGCGAGCCGGTTCACGTGCAGTACTCCTACGACGACAACACTGTCGGGGTGGTCAACAGCACCTACGAATCGTTCAAGGGGATGAAAGTCAGTGCGAAGATTTACAACATCGATGCCAAGGAAAAAGCTTCACAGGACGCGACGCTGGATATCGGCCCGGACAGCAGCGCCAAGGCGCTTGATTTGCCAAAGGTAGATGGGCTTTCGACGACGTACTTTCTCCGCTTGCAGCTGCATGATTCCGCGGGGAAGCTGGTGAGCGACAATTTCTATTGGCTCTCGACGAAGCTCGATACGCTGGATTGGGCGAAGAAAAAAGATACGGTTTACACGCCGCAGAAAGATTTCGCGGATCTGAGCGGGCTGAACTCCTTGCCACAAGTCACGCTGACTACCAGCTCCATAACAAACACCGCAGCGGGGGATAACACGGTGACAGTGACCGTAAAAAATCCCAGCAGTAGCGTGGCGTTTATGGCGCATTTGCGGTTGACGCGTGGGGAGGGAGGCGATGACGTGGTGCCCATTTTCTGGAGTGAAAACTATTTTTCAGTTCTTCCAGGAGAGGAACGGCGAGTAACCGGAACTTACGCTTCGTCGGTCCTTGAGGGTAAACCAGCTGTTCTTCTGGTGGATGGATATAACGTTGTGCCCGGTTCTTTGCCGGCGAAATAGCCGTCCGTCGATCCGCAAGGGAGCAACGCGGCACTGCTGACGTCCGTTAAACGGCCATAGCAAGCGATGTGGGCAAGGCGGCGAAACCTGCGCGCTTGAGAAATTCCTGGAAGCGCGGAACCCGCCGAATGGGGTCGTAGACGGGATCCGTTTTCAAGAAAACGGTCCAGTAGGAGCGTTCCTCAAGTCCTTTGCCAAGCCATTCGAGCGCCTGATCAATCTCCCCAAGACCGAGATAGACGCGCGCAATCATTGGTGCGGCGACGTAAGAGCCGTCGCGATTCTGCTTCAACTGATCCAGAATCCCGCGCGCTTCGGAAGTTCTGCCTGAGAGCGCATAGGCGTGCGCAAGGGCCGACAGGCCTTCGCGGCTACCGGAGAACTGTATCGCCTGTTCGAACGCCGCAATCGCTTCCTGGTAGCTCTCGATTTGAACGTAAGCGCGGCCCAGATTAAAAAGGGCGGGAGAAAATCGCGGCTCCTGCTCAAGGAGGGCGAGCAAGTGCCGGATCGCGCGGTCATATTCCCGCCCATAGAAAAATGGATCCGCGGCGTTCATGTTCAGCATCAACGAGAGCGGGTCGAGCTCGCGCGCGCGTTTCAGCTCTGCGTGCGCTTCCTGCACACGCCCCATGGCTGTCTGGTAGCAGGCATACCATTGGCGGACAGGAGCATAACTGGGATTCAGCTCGATGGAGCGGAGAAAAGCTGCTTCGGCGGCCTGCCAATCCCACTCGTACCAGAATTTGACCAGACCCATCGAAGCATGCGGTTCGCTGAGAGAAGGATCGATCTCAATGGCGCGCGCGGCCGCCGCTCCCGCGCGAACTCCTGCTTCTTTCGCCGAAAGAACTCCAAACCAGGATAGCAGGCTGGAGCAGTCCGCGATGCCAGACAAGGAACGCGCGCATCTGGGTTCAATGCGCAGCGCCGATTCAAACGAAACGAGTGCTTTCTGCAGACTTTCCACGGAGCGCTGGCCAAAATAGAATCGTCCGCGAAGATAGAACTCGTGAGCATTCGGATCGAAGGCGAGAGAATCCGCCGATTCGCCGGGGAGCAATTCGAACGCAAGCGCTTTCCCGACCTGCCGCGCCACGTCCGCCTGCATGCCAAGGACATCCCGCAAATCGCGGTCGTACGTGGCTGACCACAGGTGGGCCTGATCCTGCGTCTCGATCAGCTGCGCTGTGATTCGAACGCGCCGGCCCTCCCGGCGCACGCTGCCTTCGAGGACGTAGTCTACCTGCAATTCATCCGCGATCTGAGCGATGGATTTTTTCGTGGCCTTGAACTGGTTGGAAGACGTGCGGGCAATGACGCCTAGCCGCTTGGGATTCAGCTGTCCAAGGTGAGCAATCATTTCCTCGGTGAGTCCGTCTGCGAAATACTCCTGCTCGGGAATGCCGCTCAAATTCTCTAAAGGGAGAACCACGAGCATCTTTTTCCCGCCGCGCGAACTGGCGCGGCCGGGCTTGGTGACTGGCGCGATGAAACGGTAGCCCACCCTCGGCAGGGTCTCCACGAAGCGCGGACTTTGCGCGGAATCTCCGAGCAATTCTCGAAGTTTGTTGATGGCGGTGTTTAGGCTGTGCTCATAGCCAACATGGGTGTCCGGCCAAAGCCGTTCCCGCAGCAACTTGCGTGTAACAACCTGGCCCGCATGATCAAGGAGCATTTCCAGAATCTGGAAGGGCTTTTCCTCCATCCGCATGCGCATGCCATTCTTTCGCAATTCCCGGGATTGCAGGTCAACTTCAAAGGTGCCGAAGTGCATTGTGGTTTCAACCTGGTTCATTTCCGCGCTCCGCAGGGCTTTCCGCCAGGAGTCATGAGCCACCCCACCGACTAGATCCGTTTAGACGTGATGTTTCTCCGTAAGTCTTTTCGGTTGAAAGCGCCATGCGTTGATAAAGACTTGTTCTCCTGATGATTTATTCCCCATCCGTTTGCACCATCTAACCCCTCAGAACACTTAGGCATACGTCACAACGGCTGCCTTAACTTAAAGAGGAGCAATCGCCATTTATGAAGAAGTTCTGTGCTTTCTTACTGGGGCTGGTTTTCGTCAACGCCTTGCCTCTCCCGTCTGCTCATGCGCAAACGAACAGCTACAAACAAACCAATCTTGCTTCCGATACGGCGGGGATCGCGCCAAACACCGACGCCAAACTGGTGAATCCTTGGGGAATCGCTTTTATCCCCGGCAGTCCCTTCTGGATTTCCGACAACAACAGCGGGTTTACAACGTTGTACGACCAGACTGGCGCGTCGAGCGGCTCGTTTAAAATCGCCCCGCCGAATGGAAGTTCGAATCCGGCGACGCCAACAGGAATTGTTACGCCAGCTAACGGCGTGACTTTTAGCGTGAACGGCCAGCCCGGGATTTTCATCTTCGACACCGAAGACGGAACGATCTCAGCATGGACGGGCGGAACCTCAACAATTCTGGCGGTGGACAATTCCACGGTTCCCTCTGCCGCCACCGGCGCGGTGTACAAAGGCCTGGCGCTGATCACCAATGCGACCGGCAGTTTTCTCCTGGCCACCAATTTCAGGTCCGGCAAGGTCGAGGTGTACGACAGCGGCATTAAGCAAACGCAGATTCTCGGGCCCGGAGCGTTCAATGATCCAACGCTGCCCGCAGTTCCTGCGGGCTCGGGGTCCCCCGGATACGCACCGTTCGGCATACATGTACTCAATGTCAACAACACATCCATGGTGGTGGTCACGTACGCACTCCAGGACACGCCCATGCACGATCCGCTGCATATCGCTGGTGCGGGCTTTGTGGACCTCTTCAGCGCCGACGGCACCATGCTTCGTCGAATCACTAGCGACGCTCATCTCAACGCCCCCTGGGGGGTGGTTATCCCTCCAGCCGGTTTCGGCTCATTAGCGGGGGATTTGCTGGTCGGGAATTTCGGCGATGGCACGATTAACGCCTACAACTTCTCCAATGGTGCTTTCATCGACCAAATGAAGGATCAGAACGGGACGGTCATCACAAATGCCTCACTGTGGGACATGGTCTTCGGCGGCGGAGGGACTTCCGGCAATTCCAACACGATGTACATCACTGCGGGCCTGGCCAACGAACAACACGGACTTTTCTCGGCCATCACCGCGAATGCCGCGCCGGCTCCCACCTCAGATTTCAACATCAGCGCATCACCAATGACTAGGACGATTGCTGCAGGGCAGCCCGCTTCCTTCACCGTGACGCTAGGCGGGCTCAACGGCTTCAACTCCGCCGTGATGCTTACCTGCTCTGGGCAGCCGAACGGCTCCACCTGTAGCTTCTCGCCGGCGTCTGTCTCGCCGGCTAGTGGCGGAACAGCCACCTCGACGCTGACGATCATGACTTCCTCTTCGCCTTACATGCCGGCGGCGGTGATGGCTAGGAAGTCTACCGGCAACGTTTTTGCGTTTCTGCTTCCGATCCCCGCACTGGGGTTCTTGGGCTTGTTAGTTGCTGGTGAGGGAAACCGTCTACCTTTTGACCGGAGGAGACGGATCCACTACCTCACGGGCACCCTTGCTCTGCTTATCGTTGTAGGTTTCCTACTTGCAGCGGGTGGCTGCGGCTACAACGCAAACAGTGTAGGGAACGGCACGCAGCGGGGCACAGCCACGGTCATGATCACGGGGACATCCGGCAGTCTCTCCCACTCAACTTCAGTCAGCCTCACCGTCCAGTAAAAGAGAGGGGCTGGCGCTCGGCCCGCTGGCCCCTCTTCCTCCACCGCGTGGTGGACTGAACTGCGACGCAATAACGGTTCAGCAGGACGAACTCCAATCCGCAATAGCCAGGCTACACCATGGACGCACGTTCGACATTGTTTCGCAGCGCGTTGTACCAAGACTCAAATGACGAATCGAAAAGGAGGAAGTCCAATGAAGAAAGAAGGGAATGTGTTCACGAAGGCGAGTACTCGGCGTTCATTCTTGAAGAACGGAACGGTGGCAGGCGCGGCAACTGTGGGTGCCGGGCTCCTGACGCGCAAAACGTTTGCGTTCGATCGGGAGGAGGAGGACAACCGTGCACCAATTACCAAGGGCGATATTGCAATTCTGAGATTCTTGCAGGCCCTCGAACAGGTAGAAGAAGATCTTTGGAGACAGTATGCGGAACTCGGCGGGACCCAGGATAGCGAGTTCAGCGGACTTACCGGCGGAAACGCGACTTATTCGCAGGCGCTGCAACTCCTCGACGGGGACATGCCGCAGTACATCCACGACAATACAGACGATGAGATCAGCCACGCGAGGTTTCTAGGAAATTATCTGGAATCAAAGGGTGTGGGCTCCGCCGACTTCAGCAAATTCAAGGTTTTGCCGAGCAGCACAGCCGATGGCGCACAGCAGATTGGGCGGCTCACCAACCTGACGCAACTCACGATAGACACCAGCTTCTGGTCGAGATATCGCAGCATCACCAATCCAGATTTTGATCCCCTGGCCAAATTTGTTCAGGCGGTTCCCAGTTTAAACGTCCACCAGCATACCGCGATTCCGAGAAGCAACGACGACACAAGCGGGAGCGTCATCAATCTGAACGACCCCACACAGTCGACGTTTACTGACCACCTCAAAGCGATCGCCTTCACGGCGGGATTCCACTTTGCGTTCATCGAGCAAGGGGGAAGCAGTCTGTATCCGACGCTTGCTCAGCACGTCACCAATCTCGAAGTCTTGCGAATCCTGCTAAGCATCGGCCCCAGCGAGACGATGCACTTTCAGACCTGGCAGGACAAAGCCGGCAATGCGACTCCGCTGACAGACTTCGACAAAATCAACAATTCGACGGTGACGTTTACGGCCTTGAGTGGCGCTCAGGGAGAGACGAGCCCTGAATCTCTGAATGGGGATACCTTGCAATCCAACTTGATCATGCCGGAGCCAACCCACTTCCTGGACCCGAAGTTCGGGCCGGTGGCCATCATTCGCCCAACGTCAACGCTGCTCGGCGGCGCGCAGGCTGCCGTCAGTTCATTTGTTACCGACGGTCTTTTCATAAATCCTAAGACCAATAAAAACGACACCGGGATCGTCCCAGTGCTTCGAGAACTGGCGGTAGAGGCCGATGAGGCCCGCCGCCAACTCTAGGCTACCGACGACCAGCGCCAAACGAACTCACCCGAAAACATGTCCGAACCATCGGGGCTCAGACGCGATCCGTTTGGGCCCCTTTAGTTTTGGCTTACGAGTGCATTTGAACCTGGCGCCCACAGCAATTCACATAGCAATACTACTCTCGATGATCTTCAGAACCGTATTCAACTAATTGTCCTCGGTTAGGCCCTCCTGCAGCTGGCGCAACCCTTCGCTGCATCACCGCCATCCAATGCAGTAGAATCGGACGGTATTTGGATGCATGAGAGAAAAGTGCGGAGATCATGGAGGTCAGTTCAATTTCCGCCTGAGGGGGAGCACGATGAAAAAATGGAATTCTTTTTTGGCTGCAGGAGTCCTGGGCCTGATTATTGCGGGAGGCGCGTCGGCGGACACGCTGGAATTCAAGGATGGGCGCGTGCTAGCCGGTCGATACCTGGGTGGAACACAAGCCGTGATCCGCTTTGAGGTGAATGGCGAAGTCCAGACTTTCCACACAATTGATATCGTTGCGCTGACATTTACCGGTCGCTCTGATAACAATCCTCCCCCGGCGGCTCCTGCCCCA
>Ga0210405_10001724_pt1 | contig 24164 bp, 15 predicted proteins | sample IncBWH11MmetaG_FD_155492 | JGI IMG/M metagenome (GOLD analysis project Ga0210405, IMG submission 155492) | Forest soil microbial communities from Barre Woods Harvard Forest LTER site, Petersham, Massachusetts, United States - Inc-BW-H-11-M | ecosystem: Environmental > Terrestrial > Soil >... | reverse complement strand
GCCATCAAGGAAAAGATGCACCAGAACGCGATGGTGCTCGAAGCGCGCAACGTGGCGCAGAGCCAGAGCGCGGTACCGTGGCTCGAGCAGGATCGCGAGCAGTTCAAAGCCAAGGTCGTGGCGTTGCCGAAGCGTGAAGATGTGCAGACGCCGCCGATCAACGAGCAGCTCATCGTCGAGTTGTATTCGAAGTAACAGAGTGCCGGGCTAAAGCCCGGCGCTACACAAGAACAATGGCCGGCGCGCGAGCGCCACAGTTTGTGGGGCTGAGAAGATCGGCCCAGAAGGAAGGAACACGATGTGGAAGGGTTTTCAAAAGCCAAAGCGCCTTGCATCCGAACTCGAATCATTGACAGAGAAGTACGGGCGGTTTTCCGCGCAGCCGTTTGAACGCGGATGGGGAACAACGGTTGGAAACGGGCTGCGGCGCGCGTTGCTGAGCTCGATTGAAGGGGCTGCAATTACCGCCGTGAAGATCGAAGGAGTGCTGCACGAATTTTCTTCGATTCCCGGAGTGGTGGAAGACGCGACGGACATTATCCTGAACTTGAAGCAAGTGCCCATCAAGCTAAACACCGATTTGCCGAAGACGATTTTCTTCAACGTCGAACATCCGGGGCCGGTGACGTCGGCGCAAATCGAGGAAGACGCGGACTTCGCGGTGCTCGATAAGAGCGTCTATATCGCGACGGTCAGCGAAGGCGGCAAGCTGCAAATCGAAATGCGCGTCAAGAACGGCCGCGGCTATGTGGCTGCGGACCGCAACTACGACGAAGACCTGCCGATCGGTTACATTCCGGTCGACAGCGTTCACTCGCCGGTGCGCAAAGTCAATTACGCCGTCGAAGCAGCGCGTCTCGGCCAGATGACCGACTACGAAAAGCTCATGATCGAGGTCTGGACCAATGGCGCTATCACGCCGCAGGACTCGATTGGTTTGGCTGCAAAGCTGGTGAAGGATCACATGAGCATCTTCATCAACTTCGAAGAGCCGACAGACCTGCCGGATGTGCCGCAAGAAATCGCCAACGATCCGCGCCTCGAGCATCTGGACCGTTCGGTGGAAGAGCTGGAACTTTCCGTGCGCTCCTACAATTGCTTGAAGAATGCAAACATCCAGACGATCCGCGAACTCGTGCAAAAGAGCGAGAACGAAATGCTGAAGACGAAAAACTTCGGCCGCAAATCGCTCAACGAGATCAAGGATATACTGGTGAAGATGGGCCTCAGCCTGGGCATGAAGTTCGACGAGCACGGCCGGATTATCTGGCCGCCGCTACCGAGCCAAACGGCACCGCCGCCTAGCGAAGACACGGTCGGACTGTAGGGAAGTCGACAGTCGACAGTTGAAAGTCGATAGGTAAGAGCTCACAGCCGATAGCGCGGAAAACGTGAAGCCGGTTGTGAGCTTGAACAAAAACTTTTCACGGCCTGCTTGAAAGAGCAGGCCGTCTTCAGATAGCAGAAGCTAAAGGGATAGACGATGCGGCATCGCAATTCTGGATCGAAACTTGGACGCAACCCGTCGCACCGTCGCGCGACGCTGCGTAACCTGGTCACCAACTTGTTCGAGCACGGACGAATTACCACCACGCTGACGCGCGCGAAGGCAACTCGGCCCGTGGCGGAGAAGATGATCACGCTCGGCAAGCGCGACACGCTGCAATCGCGGCGCCAGGCAGCGGCGTACATCATGACGCCCGCCGTTACGAAAAAGCTGTTCAGCGAAATCGCGCCCAAATTCGCGGACCGCGCCGGCGGCTATACGCGGATCATTCATGCGGGCATCCGCGTGGGCGACGGAGCCAAGGTCGCGATCCTGGAGATCGTCGGCTACGAACTGAAGAAAAAAGAAAAGACTGAGAAAACCAAGAAGGAAGAACCCGTCGAAGCGAAGAGCTAAGGCGAGATGCAAAAACCGCACAGCCAGGATTGGCTGTGCCACTCAAAGCCAGAAATTGAAAGCCCGCTTCGAATGACCGAAGCGGGCTTTTTATTGCTCGTCACGCGGTGATGCGGGAGAGCGGGGTGGGAAGAAAGGAAACCCAAGAGCCCACCCTCAGAAACCGAGGGTGGGGCACCCTCCGCGTTTTTGCGAATTACTTGATACGTTGGGCACTCGTGCCGTCGTCCTCTTAAAGTTGCCTGGGCTACCCGTCCAAGTCAAAAACCGCACCCTGAAAATCGCAGGGTTGCGGCACCCAAATTCATCTTGGCGGTTCGATGGGTGCTCCACCCGCCGTAGATCTAAAAGGCGAAATTCTTGCAATAAATGAAGGCCGAATCGTTTTCTTGCTGGGGTTCGTGGATAACGGTACCCCTGCAAGCTAGGCTGCGTCCTGCACTTTCGCTGTTAGGTGTTTGTATTCGAGGTTCGGAGACAAGATTAGCTTGGTGAGCGTATCGCGGAAAAGAAACTGATTCTTACGCTTATTGAAACGGAAGCACATTTCGTCGTGAAGAAGCACAACGCGAAGGGGAAGAACTAGCTCACGTGAAGAGACTACCGGAAGACCGTTTTTGTGTCGAGTATATAATCCCGCATACGCGTACTGGCTACATTCCCCGGTAGGGCGGGGTTTTGCGTGGGCGGCCTTTGCGGGGGAAGGGGTTGGCGGGGCCGCCAGGAGAAACTGGGACGCGCTGCCTTCGAAGCTCAGGCCCGGGAAGCGCGCGCCTACACGTAGGAGCGGAGAGAGGGCGGAGCTTGCCGGCGGCGAGGGCGTTGAGGGCGCGGAGGCGATCGGCGAGTTCGGCGGTGGTGAGGCGTTGCTCGCGGTAGAGGCCGCGGAGGAAATCGCGCGCGGGGCGTTCGCCCTTTTGCGAATTGCACTCGATGCAGCAAGAGACGAGGTTCCGGTAAGAATTGCGGCCGAACTGGACCCGCGGCACGACATGATCGAGACACTTCTGCGACGGGGTAAGCCGGCGCAAACAGTAAAAACAGAGGCCGCGCTCGCGGGAGTGGATGGACTGGCGAAGCGCGCGAGTTTGCAAGAAGTCGGAATCCTCGAGTGGCAGGGCGCGAGCCTGGGTGTCCGGCGTGCCGTAGGTGCGGACGCCTTTGGTGTCGCGACCGGATCGGGACTTGGCTGGAACAGAGCGACCGGGATAGGCGGCGCGAATCTCGCCGGGCAAGCGAACCTCGACGAGATGACCAGCCTTGGTGCGTTCGACCAGGCGCAAAGCGCCGAGGGCCAGGAGGCGGCGGACGGCTTCGCGGGCCGGTCCACCGGAAACGCGGACAGCGCGGGCGAGCCACTGAATGGAGAAGCGGAGCCGCAGCTTCCCTTCGAGACGGCTATGGCGCAGGAGATGGGAATAGACGGAGCGGTCGAGTACGGAGAGGCGCAGCCGCGGGACGAGAATGTCTTCCATTTGCTTCCAGATTTGAGCTGCGTTGGGGGCGGCGTTGGGCACTTTGTTTGTCATGTGATTTCCTAGAACGGAAAGGTGCTGGACGTTAGAGGCCTTTGGAATTCGGTGAAAAAAGAGCAGGCTGGACTGCCAAGCGAACGAGCTGCGGTGATTTCTTCCAAATGTGGACTTTCGTCCAAGTGATCGGCACGGTCTGATCGACGCCCGGGATGACAATTAGTGATTTGAGGAATGTGTCAGAGAGCCGAAGTGAGTTCAGACCTGGCTCGTGGTGCTAAAGGTTCGGGCGCGCTTTGAGACTCGATCGAGCAAAAAAATAGCCGCCTGGAAGGCGGCGGCAATGGTCGATTGGGTCTGATTCTCCGAAAAAAGAGTACCACCGATAGTATTGCTCTGTCAATAAGCAATTAGCTGGGTTCCGCGCGGTGACTTAACGCCACGCCTGCGTGCGCGTCTAGATGGGGATTGGGTTGCGGTTGGCGAAGGTTATGCGCTGGTGCCAGTAGGGGTAGATGGGCTGCGTGTTGCTGGCGGCGTCCAGTTTGGCGACTTGTTCTTTGGTGAGGTTCCAGCCGACGGCGCCGAGGTTTTGGCGGAGTTGTTCTTCGTTGCGGGCGCCCACGATGACGTTGGCTACGGTGGGACGCTGCAGTAGCCAGTTGAGCGCGATTTGTGGGACGGTCTTGCCCGTTTCTTTCGCGACTTCTTCGATGGCGTCTACGACCTTATATAGATACTCGTTGTCGACTTGCGGGCCGGCATCGGCCGTTTTGTGCAAGCGCGAGACTTCAGGAATGGGGCGAGTGCGGCTGATTTTGCCGGTAAGACGAGCCCAGCCGAGGGGGCTCCAGATGAGCGCGCTGACTTCTTGATCTAGCGCGAGAGGCATGAGTTCCCATTCGTATTCGCGGCCGATGAGGGAGTAGTAGACCTGGTGTCCGACGTAGCGCGACCAGCCGTAACGCTCCGAAATCGAGAGCGACTTCATAAGATGCCAGCCGGAAAAATTGGAGCAGGCGATGTAGCGGACCTTGCCGCTTTTGATGAGCGTATCGAGCGATTGAAGAGTTTCTTCGATAGGAGTGAAGGCGTCGAAGGCATGCATGTGGTAGATGTCGATGTGATCGACGCCGAGGCGGCGAAGGCTATCTTCGCAAGCTTGGATCAGGTGAAAGCGCGAGGAGCCGACATCGTTGGGGCCGTCACCCATGGCGAAAGTCGCTTTCGTGGAGATGAGAACGCGGTTGCGCTTGCCGGCGATGGCTTTGCCGAGGATTTCTTCGGAGAGGCCGCGCGAATAAACGTCGGCGGTGTCAAAGAGATTGACGCCCGCTTCGAGACAGACATCGACCAGGCGCGTGGCTTCCGCAACGCCGCTGGCGCCCCAGGCCTTGAAGAATTCGTTGCCGCCGCCGAACGTGCCAGCGCCGAAACTGAGAACGGGGACTTGCAGGCCGGAATAGCCGAGTTGTCTGAATTCCATGGCGGCTTGGATGCCATAGCGAATAAAGAGGGTACAGGCTCTCGGAGCCGAGCCGGAGCGGAAGCGCCGCCCCTAACATTCCGAGGGTCTCGTAACCGCTCTGTGATCTGCCCTCTGGAGAAGCCGACGAAGCGCACGCATTAGGTCGGCATGAGCGCTCTGGTGAGGATTGCGGCATGGGCCCATGAATTTCAGCTCTGCCTAAAGCCGGGAGGTGATTGGATTCGTTGGCGCAGATGGTTATTGCGCATGTGAGCACACCCCCTTCCCGACTGAATTGATTTGCCGATAATCAAGACCGTATCCTGAGCATGGCTAGTAGTACTGAGCCCAACTCGTTCGTGGATGTGAGCTTGGTCAGGCCCGCGCACAAGGCTCGGCGGTGCGGCAGGGCAGTGAGAACGGGATTCGAATAGCCCGGCGCCATAACTGGCAGGGAACGCGAGGAGAAAACACGGTCATGAAAGCCGCCCAAAAGACTTTATTGGTGACATATCTAACGGCGATATTGCTGCTTGTTGGTGGTTGCAGCGGATACCCTGCAGGATCGACAGGAAACCCCGGCGGCGGTACGGGCGGACCTTACACGATCGGCGGAACGGTCAGCGGACTTGCTACGGGCGAATCCGTCGTTCTGCAAAACAACACCAAGGATAATCTTACGGTCTCTGCGAATGGCCCCTTTACATTCGCGACCACCATTGCCAGCGGCGGCGTGTATGCTGTGACCGTTTTTTCCGCACCCGCTAACCCGGCACAAACCTGCGTCGTGACCGCTGGTGCTGGCACGGCCACCGCCAACGTCACCGGAGTTACCGTCACGTGCACGACGAATCCTGTCAGCGCCACCATCGGCGGTACGGTTACCGGGCTAGCCTCTAATACGAATGTGATCTTGCAAAACAACGGCGGCGATAGCCTCACGATTACGGGGACTACACCGAGCGCACCTATAACCTTCACCTTTAAGACTCCCGTCACCGGCGCGGACGTATACGCCGTCACGGTTCTCACGCAGCCGATCAATCCCAACCAGATCTGCACGGTAACGGGCGGAAGCGGAACGGCCACGGCAAACGTCACCACTGTTGCGGTGAACTGCGTATTGAGCTTTAGCCTCGGAGGTAACGTCAGCGGTGTAGTCGGAACTGGCTTAATCCTCGAAAACAGCTTCAATTCAGAACAGCTCCCCATTAGCCCCGCCAATGGGAATCAGGCATTCACCTTCACAAAGCTCGTTCCAACTGGGACTGCGTACACAGTATCAATTTTCGCGCAGCCCACCGCGCCGGTACAGAATTGCGTCGTCGCTCCTGGCACAGGCAGCGGCACGGTTACTTCCAACGTCACTACGGTCTCGATTACCTGCCCGGCGGTTACGTTCAGCGTCGGCGGAACAGTCGTAGGCCTTGCCGGAAAAGCTGGCACCACTAATGGCCCGATTACAGACAACAGCTTCGCCTTGCAGAACAACTTGGGTAACACCTTAAACGTAAGCGCCAACGGGCCGTTTACTTTTGCCACGCCTGTGGCACTCAACGACCAATATCAGGTATCGATATTCACCCCTCCCAGCTCCCAGCCTCAGGGCTGCACGACTTGGGATTACAAGGGCGTAGTGACTACAAACGTCACGAGCATCGTGGTCGATTGCGCCCATGACGACTGGACATGGATCGACGGAACAAAAACATCCGGAACGGTGGCCTCGCCTCTTTATGGGACGGTGGCAACATCGGTGCCTACAACGCAGATCCCGAACCCCTATACCAACACTCCTGGCGGGCGATACGGCGCTGCCGGTTGGAGCGACATCCATGGAAATCTCTGGATGTTTGGCGGAGAAGGGTGGGAATTGTCGGGAAGCCAGTCGCCCTCCACACTGGATGCGCCAATGAACGACCTTTGGGTGTGTCCCGTTTTTGGCGATGTATGCCAATGGCAGTTGGTTGGCGCGTATGATCCCACGGTTGTTACTGGTCCGCCAGCCACGACAGTTGGCGCGTTGGTTATACAAAATGCTCAAAACGAGAACCAAACCGGATTTTATGGCAGCCCTGGTATTCCAGGAGCCCGCTACGGCGCGGCTACATGGACCGATGCGGCAGGCAATCTTTGGATGTTCGGTGGCAATGGGAACAATGCCACCAACAGAGGACTACTCAACGATCTTTGGGAGTTCAATGCCAGTACCTACAACCCGGCTCTCTACAGTGACTTGACGGGAGCACCCTATACTTCCACTCCGGGCCAATGGAACTTCGTAGGTGGAACTAGCTTCGTCAACCTAAAGGGCACTTACTCGGGGGGCACGCCGGTTCCCGGCGGTCGCGTAAACGCCGTTACCTGGAAGGATAATGCCGGAAACATCTGGCTCTTCGGCGGATACGGCTTCGATGGAAGCACGAACGAAGGATTCCTAAGCGACCTCTGGGAGTACACCGGCGGCAACTGGGTCTTCGTGTCGGGCAACCAGACAACGAACGTAAATGGGCTCTATGGCACGCAGGGAACTCCGGCAAGCGCCAATTTGCCCGGCGGACGACAGGAAGCTGTAGGCTGGGCCGATGCCAGTGGAAACCTTTGGCTCTTCGGTGGAGAGGGGCTAGATTCCACCGGAACACCAAACGGGATTCTCAATGATCTCTGGGTCTACAAAATCAGCACCAATCAGTGGACCTGGGTAGCGGGTTCCAAAACCGCAAACCAGACCGGGGATTATGGATCCCAGCCATTCGTGGGTCCTCCGACTACCGTAGGTGCGGCTGGTACCGTAGGTTTGGCGACCAGTGCGACCGGAACCTTCCCGGGATCGCGTTGGGGAGCTTCTGGTTGGGTGGATCAGGGCGGAAATTTCTGGCTCTTTGGCGGATGGGGCCTGAATTCGACCGCAACGAACGGAAACGGGGCCCTCAACGATCTGTGGGTCTACACTCCGAACGCCAACCCCGACCTTGTCGGTACGTGGACCTGGGTTAAGGGGTCGAATACGGGCAGCCAGAACGGCAGTTACGGAGCTCTGACGCGTCCCTATGAGACCTACTACATCTGGACACCCGGCGGCCGCAGCAATGCGACGTCCTTTATCGACACCCTTGGCCAGCTCTGGCTCTTCGGCGGCGAGGGTTACGATTCCACGAGTACAACCGGGAACGGTTATCTCAACGACATGTGGAGATACCTCCCTTATAAGAATTAATTCGCAGAAGCGCGAAAGCGCTGGCGGCGAGTGACAAGTACAGCTGACTTGTGACTCTCAATTCCATGGACCCCGTTAAACGCGGGGTCCATTCTTTTTATGCAGGCAATTTGGCGTTGGCAAAATTGTCGACGAGCTACTTGGCGCGAAGGATGACGAGTGTCATATCGTCGCTTTGGGGAGCGCCGGAAGCGAAGGCGTCCGCAGCTTGCATGATCTTGGCGATGGAATCTTTTGAGGGAAGACCGTTGCAACTGCTGATCGCGTGAATCAAACGCTCCTCTCCCCATTCTTCAAGGTTGGGATTCATGGCTTCGCTGAAGCCGTCGGTGTAGATCACAAGCAAGTCGCCTGGCGCAAGAGAAACTTCTGCCTGTTCGTAGGCACATTCCGGCAACAGACCCACTACTGTTCCGCCAGCTTGATCGAGACGTTCGATAACGCCGCCATTAGTGGCGCTCCGGAGAAGTATCGGCGGGCAGTGTCCGGCGTTCACATAGCTGAGCCGGTGGGTGGCGGGGTCGTACTGCGCATAGAAGAGCGTGGCGTAGCGGTCTTCGGTGGAAGCGTCGTAGAGCATGGCGTTGACGCGGGTGATCAGGCCGGCGAGGTCATCCCCGGCGCGCATGGCGTCGGCGCGCAGGGAAGCCTGAAGGCTGGCCATGGTGAGCGCGGCGGCGATGCCTTTGCCGGAGACGTCGCCGAGAGCGACGCCAAGCTTGCCGTCGGCGAGAGCGAGAAAATCGTAATAATCGCCGCCGACGCCGAGCGCGGTCCGGCAACGGCCGAAGTAGTCGAGGCCAGCGATTTCCGGCAAGCGCTGGGGAAAGAGGCGCTCCTGGACTTCTCGGGCGATTTCGATTTCGCGATTCAGCTTTTCGCGGCGGCCGATTTCGACTCCGATGGCGGAGGTTAATTCGGCGTTGGAAAGCGCAAGCGCGGTTTGTGCGGCAACGGATTTGAGGAGGCGGACATCCGTACTGGAGTACGGAGCTTCGGAGCGTTTTTCGCCGAGGCTGATGATGCCGAGGAGATTTTGTTTGGTCATCAGAGGAAGCAGCAATTGCGGTTGGAGAGAGGCGAGGTTGCGACGCTCGTCTTCTGAGAGAGCCGATTTGTTGACCCAAGAGTTCTCATCGTCGAAGTAGACGCGCTCAGGACTGCCTTCTCGCTTGAGAAGACTGACTGTGGCGCCGGAATCGGGCAAGTCCACGCCAAACGCAACGGGGAATCCGATAGTGAACGCCGGCCGATAGAAGCCACCCTCTTCGAGAAGGACTGCTACCTGTGGAATGTGGAGCGATTCGGCGATTTTTGTCGCTACTCTTTCGAGGAGCGGGCGTTTCTCGACGATGGAGCGCACTTCGTCGCTGAGAGCTTCGAGAATTTGTTCGGCATTGTAGGCGTCGCGGAAAAAGCGGCGGTCGGTCCATTTACGGAGGCGCTCCGCGCCCTTCCGCAGCCAGAGAACGGCCAGAATCAGAAGAGCAATGGTGGTAATTTCGTTGGGGAGGCTCAGATGATGCGTACGCGAGAACGTAATTCCGGTGATCAGGACCGCGGCCGTAAGGATAATTTGTAAGACGCGGATTCCTCCCGTGGCGAGTGCGTATTGCAATCCAGTGCGCACGACGACGCGGACATCCATAGCGCGATGGACTACAATGACGTAGGCCAGCGTGATGGGAAAGAGGAGCATCAGGGACAACGCGGATAGTACAAGCCATTCCGGGAAAATCTGCTCGAGCTCGCCGCCCTTGATGTTCTGGACAACAAAGAGAATGCAAGCGGGGCCCATGCTGACGGTCGAGCCGACGTAGAGCAAACGGAGGCGCCGCTTGGCGTCGGGCGTGACGGCCTGGCGTAACTTGACGGAGATGCAGGCAAAGAAGGAGCCGATGGCCGCGAAGCTAAGGAGGAAATCAAGCGTGCCAAGATGCTCCAGAGACGCACACAACGAAGCTACGGATGCGTAATTCTCGAACTCACCGAGCCCGGCGATAACATTCACCACACACGAGACAATCAGGAGCGTGATGACCGTGCGCTTGGACCACGTCCACCAGGCTGGGTCCTTCTCAGGGAAAGGCTCGGGAAAGTACAGACCGAAGAGCAGCATGAAAATGGGCCAAGTGTTGGCGACGGCCAGGCGATATGCCTCCGCGACGTCGCGAACGACAGGCCCCCAGCTTTCGACTCCCGCGCTGTAGAAGACCGAGAAAAACAGCATGATGAGGCAAAGGCACCAGGCGGAAGGATCCCGTGGGCGCACGGCCGTGACCCAGAAACCAAGCAGCATGCAAAACGTGGGAATGACGAGCTTCACGATCAAAATGGAAGCGGCGGGCAAACTGAAGGGATGAGCCGTGGCTTGCTCGAGTGGAATAGCGGCCGAGCGAGGAGCTGTTTCACTTGGACGCAGGAACTGAACGTTGAGGATGTCGCCCGGTTTTGCGGTGCGGATCGCTTCACCGAAAACGGCGAGTCCGGCCAGGGGGCGGCCATTCACAGCGAGTAGGATGTCGCCGTTTTGCACGCCAGCTTGACGTGCAGACTTACTCACGAATTGAAGGGTCGGGCGGCCTTTGTCGTAATTTGGCGTGAACGGATAGGCAGCTGGCTGGAGATGGAAATAATTCGGGAAGGCAAACATCGCCGAGCGAATCTGATACGAAGAAGCAAGCGCGAAGAGGAGCGCGAGGCAGACATACTGCAAGATGGGAGGGTTCTTTGCGCGCATATTCAGCGGCTCAATTGGCCGCAATCGGTGGTAAGCAAGGTAACACCCCCAACCGTTGACTTGGAAGTAGGCGGACCCTAGAATCACGCCACTATGACGGAAGTGCCCTCCCTGGCAGGCCGGAGGATTGCCCACTATCGTGTAGTGGAAAAATTGGGCAGCGGCGGGATGGGTGTGGTTTACCGTGCGCACGATGAACGGCTCGACCGCGATGTCGCGCTGAAGGTGCTTCCGCCAGGACTCTTAACGGACGAGGCTGCTCGAAAGCGCTTTCGCAACGAAGCGTTGGCTTTGGCGAAACTGAATCATCCCTGCATCGGAACGGTCCACGATTTCAGCAGCGAAGAGGGCTTGGACTTTCTGGTGATGGAACTGGTCCAAGGCGTTCCCCTGAGCCAAAAGCTGCGGGATGGGCCACTCGACGAAGCGCAAACGCGAAGGCTTGGAGCACAACTCGCCGAAGGGCTGGCGGCGGCTCACGCGCATGGGGTAATCCACCGCGACCTGAAGCCGGACAATCTGCACATCACTCCAGACGGAAGGCTGAAAATTCTCGATTTCGGTTTGGCAAAGCTTTTTCGAACGGGAACGGAAATTGATCAGACGCAAAGCATGGATGATACGCGTTCCGTGGCCGGAACCCTTCCGTACATGTCACCGGAGCAACTCCGGGCAGATGCAGTGGACTCTCGAGCGGATATATACGGCGCAGGAGCTGTGCTCTACGAGATGGCGACGGCCCACCGCGCTTTTCCAGAAGACCAACCCACTCGCCTGATTGAGGCCATTCTTCACAGTTCGCCGAAATCGTTGAGTTCGCGTGGATCTTCCGCTTCCGCGGGGCTGGAATCGATTATTTTCAAGGCGCTTGAAAAGGAACCAACGCGCCGTTATCAATCCGCGCGCGAGCTACTCGCGGCGTTGGAATCCGGAAGTGTTGCCATTGGACCGCCTCATCGCGCCAAGTGGCCTCGCGCAGCCTCGATTGTAATTGTTGTGACGCTAATTGCTGGCGCGGCGATCGGACTCAACCTCGGGAAACTACGGGATAGACTGGCGGGAGCGATCCATCCTGGAAAAGCCGGCGTACAGCCAAGAGTTTCGGCAATACCCGTGCGCCGCTCTGTCGCAGTGCTGGGTTTCAAGAACACTTCGGGACGAGCGGATGCAGCCTGGCTATCCACGGGCCTTTCCGAAATGCTGACGACCGAGTTGGGAACGGGCGAGAAAATTCGCACCGTGGCGGAAGAAAATGTCGCCCGAGCGAAGTTGGATCTTTCGCTATCGGACGCCGATAGTCTGGCAAGAGATACGCTCACGCGAGTACGCAATAATTTAGGCGCGGACTACGTGGTTCTCGGCTCGTTCGTGGACCTTGGCAAGGAAGCGGGGGGCCAAGTTCGAGTTGATATGCGGCTGCAAGATGCGCGTACTGGAGAGACGATCGGAATCGTCTCCGAAACTGGAAAAGAGAGTGAATTGTTTGATCTGGTGACGCGCGCGGGCAGCGACCTGCGAAGCAAGCTTGGAATTGGAAACATTTCGGAAGCCGAATCAGGCAGTGTCCGCGCGGCAATTCCCACGAATCCGGAAGCATCACGGAAGTACGTCGAAGGATTAGAGAAACTCCGCGTTTTCGACGCTCAAGCCGCGCGCGATCTTCTGGAAAAGGCCATTGAAGCCGATCCCCACTACGCGTTGGCGCATTCGGCGCTTTCGTCAGCATGGTCGGCGCTGGGGTATGACGCCAAGGCTGCGGACGAAGCAAAGAAGGCGTTTGACTTATCGGGAAGCTTGCCGCGCGAAGAGCATCTTGCGATTGAGGGGAGATATTACGAGGCCACGAGGAATTGGCCCAAGGCCATCGAGGTCTACAAGACGCTATGGACGTTTGAGCCGGACAATCTCGACTACGGATTGCGCCTCGCAGCGGTCCAGATATTCGGAAGCCAGGCTAAGGACGCTTTGGCGACCGTCGACGCGCTCCGCGATCTGCCGCCACCCGCGTCCGACGATCCGCGCATTGATCTCGCCGAGGAATCTGCGGCCCGAAGCCAATCTGATTTCAAGCGCGAGCTTGCGGCAGCAGTTCGAGCCACTGAGAAGGGCCAAAAGCTGGGTGCGCGGGGTCTCGTCGCGCGCGCCGAACTCGCGCAAGGCCGTGCTTATTACAGCCTCGGCGACTACCCGCATTTCGAGGCCGCCGCAGAAGCTGCGCGGAAGATTTACGCGGACATGGGCGACCACAGCGGTGAAGCAAACGCGCTGCACAATCTGGGGACCGGGATCTACGATCATGGAGACCGTGCCAACGCGCGGAAGCTTCAGGAAGAAAGCCTGGATACCTGCCAGAAGATTGGCAACAAGCGCTGTATGGCGGATGCGTTGAATAGCATCGGGATTGCTTTGAAGGATCAAGCGGACTTCGATGGTGCAAAAAAGGCCTATGAAGAGGCGACTGTTATTCGTCAGGAAACCGGCGACAGGATTGGTGAAGCGATCGGAGTAAACAACGTCGCCGTCCTGTTCTACGAGCAGGGCAAGTTTGCAGAGGCGAAGAAAAAATATGAACAGTCTCTGGCTATCACGCGCGAAATCGGAGAAAAGAGGGGAATCGCTCGTGCTCTCACGAATTTGGGAATCCTGCTTCACGAGCAGGGACAGCTGGTGGAATCGCGCAAACTTCATGAACAATCCTTGGCCATGCGCCGGGAGATCGGAGACAAATCGGGAATCGCTCTCGCTCTGAATAATCTGGCAGTGGTCCTTATTGACCAGGGAGATCTTGCAGCCGCACAAAAAGCCATAGACGAGCAAATGCCTATCTTCCAACAGGCTGGGATACAGCGAGGATTGGCGTATGCCATGTTCCTGGAGGCCGAAGTGTGGAAAGAAGAGGGGAAACTCGACGACGCGCGGAAGGAACACGAGCAAGCACTGGCCTCGCGAAATAAAGCTGGAGAAACGACCACCGCCGAGGACAGCCTTCTGGCGCTGGCGAGGCTCTCGATTGAGCAAGGCCATCCGGCTGAGGCAGAGCAGCCAGCAAGACAAGTGCTGGCCCAGGCGCAAATGGAAAAAGCAACCGGAAATGAAATAAGTGCCCGAGTGGTTCTTGCGCGTTCGCTGCTCGATCAAGGGAAACCCGCGGAGGCCGAAAAAGAAATTCGTGCAGCTGAGCTTGCGGTGGCATCAGCGGAGGCACGCTTGTTGGTGATGGAAGTGGCGGTAACAGCGGGTCGCATTCATGCCGCGAACGGCAAGCCCGCAGAAGCTTCTCGAAGCCTAACCGGCGCTCTCGCGGAAGCTACCCGGCTAGACTGCGGCAGGTGTCAGCTTGAAGCGCGATTGGCCATCGGAGAAATGGAAATGAAACAGGGGAAAAAAGCGGCGGCACGTGAGCACCTCGCAACTCTCGAGAAAGACGCCACTGCAAAGGGCTTTTTGCTGATAGCGAGCAAGGCGAAAGTCGCTGCAGCCGGCAAGTAGAGCCGCCCAAGTATCGTCAACCTCCCATCCGACACAACAACGGCTCTCAGCGAGCGAATTCGATCTGGGTTAGGTAGACGAATCAGCGTTTGCCTGCGCGGCGTTGCGGCGGAAGCGAAACCAGAGCCACAGGGCGGCGAAGGCGAAGAAGGCGCCGATGGAGTCGAGTAGGGAATCGTAAGGTGAAGCGGTGCGGCTGACGACGAAGGCTTGATGGATTTCATCCATGATGGAATAGCCGGCGGCGACAGCGAGGGCGGAGATGCCCCAGGACCAGCGCCAGCCTTTGCGATCGCCGCGGACGCCGCGGTAGATCAGGATGCAAAAAATAAAATACTCGGTGAAGTGGGCGCTTTTGCGAATGATGTGGTGAATAAAGTGGAATTGCTCTTCGCTTAGATGGGGAACAAGCCATTTCACGAAGAACGAGAGAACTGTCGCGGTGTGCTCGGAGGAAAAGGAATCGGTAGAGAGGGTAAAGATGACGCCGGCCCAGACCGCGGCGGGCCACCAGGCGCGGAGCCAGGCGGGGACGAGAAGTTTGTGCAGGCGGGGCTGCATTTCCGGCAATTGTGGCGCGGGCCGGGGATTACGCCAGGGTTGCGAGTCAGACAAGTCTAGGTCTCCGGTTACGTATTCAGTTTAACTTATTGGCTGGTGTTTTCCCGAGACTGGTTGGTCGCGGTGCGAAGAATAGTCAACCGCCGGAACAGCGGGAGCAGGGCTCCCGCACTCTATATTTATTCCATACGATAGTTCGGGGCTTCGCGAGTGATGATGACGTCGTGGACGTGGCTTTCGCGCAGGCCCGCGGCCGTGATGCGTACGAAGCGGGCTTTCTCGGTGAGTTCACGCAGAGTTGGTGCGCCTACGTAGCCCATGCCGCTTTTGAGGCCGCCGACGAGTTGATCGGTCAGCGCGCCTAGCGAGCCTTTGTACGGGACGCGTCCTTCGACGCCCTCTGGGACGGATTTCCCGCGCTCTTCCATATCCTGCACAGTGGCGTAACGATCAGAGCCGGCGTCCATGGCGCCCATCGAACCCATGCCGCGGTAGGACTTGAACGTGCGGCCCTGATAGAGAATGGTTTCGCCGGGAGCTTCCTCCGTGCCGGCGAAGAGGCTACCGATCATTACGCAGGAAGCGCCTGCGGCGATGGCTTTGGTGATGTCGCCGGAATACTTGATGCCGCCGTCGGCAATGATGGGGACGCCGGTGCCTTGCGCGGCGCGCGCGGATTCCATGATGGCGGTGATCTGCGGAACCCCGGCGCCGGTGACAACGCGTGTGGTGCAAATCGAGCCAGGGCCAATGCCGACTTTCAGGCCGTCGATGCCGAGAGCGATGAGATCTTTCGCGGCTTCGAAGGTGGCGACGTTGCCGGCGATAATTTGCACTTCGGGTAGACGATTGCGGATGGCTTTGATGGCGTCCATCACGCGTGTGGTGTGGCCGTGGGCCGTGTCGATGGCCAGTACGTCGGCTTTGGCTTTCGACATTTCGACGGCGCGCTCGAGGTAGTCGCCGGTGGCGCCAACGGCAGCGCCGACTCGCAGGCGGCCTTGTTCATCTTTTGCGGCGCGCGGATATTCGCGTTTTTTCTGGATGTCTTTTACGGTGATGAGGCCCTTGAGATTGAAGTCCTGGTCGACCACTAAAAGTTTTTCGATGCGGTGCTTCTGCAGGATGCGCTCGGCTTCTTCGAGCGTGGTGCCCACAGCCACAGTGACGAGATTTTCCTTGGTCATCACGGAGCCGACCAACTGGGAATGATTCTTTTCAAAGCGCAGGTCGCGGTTGGTGAGGATTCCGGTGAGTCGGGAGCCGCGCGTAACGGGAAGGCCGGAGATGTGGTACTTGTTCATGATTTCGAGCGCCTGGCGGAGGGTTATGTCCGGGGAGATGGTGACGGGGTCGACGATCATGCCGCTTTCCGAGCGTTTTACGCGGTCGACTTCTTCGCCCTGGCGGTCAATGGGCATGTTGCGGTGGACGAGGCCGATGCCGCCCTGGCGGGCGATGGCGATGGCAAGGCGAGATTCCGTTACGGTGTCCATGGCGGCAGAGGCCAGGGGAATGTCTAGTGCTAGTTTGCGGGTGAAGCAGGTGCGCGTGTCGACTTCCGTCGGCAGCACGGAGGATTTGCCGGGCAGGAGAAGCACGTCATCAAAAGTAAGACCCTCAGGAATTGGACCTTCAATCATTACAACCTCGGTTCTGAAGATTAGCGCCCTAAAACAGCGCAGCCCAGCGCGCGGTCGCTGGGCGGTAAAATGAATGCATCAGATTGCAAAAATAAATCACTGTGAAACTTCTATTCTAGGGGGCAATGGGATTGTGGTCAAGTTGGCGGCTTTCTGACGAATGGGTAGTTTCCGATCCTGCGACCAACTAGGAGTTGGCCAAACTGCCAAGAATAGGTTCATTGGTGGTTCACTATTCTGTGGAGCTGATAATCGGGCAACGTTTTCTGATCCGGATACGTCAGACTCTCCATTGCCTGATCGACAGGGTGCCTTTGCGTGACGAGAATACTCCGCATGCTTTTAATTCCGTCTGTGGCTGCAATCCTCGCGGATACGCAGTCGAAATCGATTGGAATATTCTATCTTCAAATTCCTCACCAAACTAACGTCCCTCAAAGCGAAGCTCAGGCCAGGATAGCCGTCAATTCGGACCTAGTAGTCCTGCCCGTAACTGTCAAAGATCGCAAAGGTCAGCTAGTTCCCGATCTGCAGAAAGATGAGTTTCGAGTATTCGATGACCAGGTTGAACAGTCTATCGATGTTTTCACTGCCGAGGCTTTCCCCCTCTCGCTTGTTGTGCTTATTGACGACGATTTGAAGTCCGCTGACGCCGAACAGATGGCTCCCAGCCTCCGCGCGATTGCAGGAGGGATCTCCCCCAGCGACGAAGTTCGTATCTGTCGTTTCGACCTGAGGTTCTATCCAGGTGAGGGTTTCACCAGCGATCCCGGCCCGCTGGCAGCTGAAATAAAGCTTGCGCAAGACCGCAGCGCGCCTTCTACGTCCGGTCCTGTACCTTGGGTTGGTTCGCCGTCAGACCACCCTCTCAGTGTTGGCGAGCCTCCCATTTCAGCGCCGACTGATTTGGGACACGCTCCGACCAAGGCACTCGATGACGCCATCCTTGCCGCCGCGGAACTGCTGCGCGACCGCACTGCCGGCCGTCGTAAGCTCATTCTGTTGATCTCCGACGGGGAGAACGGCAAGCAGTTCAACCACTTCACCTACGGCGATACACTCGCGGCGCTTCTCCAGGGAAATGTTTCGCTCTATAGCTTGGCAGTCGGCCGTAATTCGTTTCATCGAAAATTCACTACGATGCTTAACTACGCGAATGATACGGGCGGCGACATCTTCTATGCAGCAAAAAGGGACGCTCTGGAAAAGCTGTACTCGCGGATAACAGAACAGGCTAGGCACGAATACACGCTAGCCTACAGGCCCCGTGGAAACGACCGCAACTCCAACTACCACGTTGTGAAAGTACTCACCACGCGCGAAGGGGTTCTGGCCAAGAGTCGCCCCGGCTACTACACAACTCAAGTAGCGAATGCCCCTCAAAGTTGAGTCCAGCCGGCCAATGAAAGCGATGACGCATCTTATCTCCGGTCAACTGGAATGTGCCCGCCGCCATAATCAGAAACTGACCTGCAACCGTTCCCCGGATAGCGAGGGCTGCCTACGAGTGCTCTGAGGCTATTTGGACTGCAGGACCTTGTAGCTTGCGAGGATGCAGCCGCCGTCGAGTTTGCGGCACTCGAACAGGGCGAGTTTTATGCGATGTCCGGGATCGCGAAACGTGGGGATTCCGGAGCCGAGAAGAATTGGGTGAATGTTCAGGCGGACTTCGTCAACTAGACCTGCAGCCAGCAGTGATCGTGCCAGTTCGCCGCCGCTCATCAGGCAGATTTCTTTGCCGCGGCGTTGCTTCAGTGATCGGACGAATTCGACAGCGTCGGAGGTCACAAGTTCGAGGCTGGGATCGTCGAGAGTTTTGAGCGTGCGCGAGAAAACATAGTTGCGCATAGTTGGCTCTTTGCGCTTTGAGCTTTTCGTCTTGGCGGGCTTCTTTGCGGACGAAGGTTTCATGGCGACCGAGAAGTCGTATGTTTTTCGTCCCCACAGAAGGGTATCCACGTTTTTCCAATATTCCGTGATCACTTGCTGGACATCTTTGCTGTAGTGCAGCCAGTCGATCGAGCCGTCCGCGCCGGCCAGAAACCCGTCTAGGCTAACGGCTGTGCCGTAGGTTATCCTGCGCATCGTATTGCTCCTTGCACTGCGCAGTGTACAAGGTCTAGTTCAAAGAGTTTAGGCTGATTTGTGTGTCGTAGGCATCGTTTAGATATTCGGACAATTGTGCTTTTTTTGCCGAATTCTTTTCGCCCGCAATCATAGACTCGAGGATGGGAATAAGAAAGCGGTTGTAGCGTGAGAGCGTCGCGTGGTCGTGAGTGGCAAAGGCTTGCTCAACGGCGCGTTGGGTGGCGGGCGTGACTAGTTCGAGGCGCCCCACGAAAACGCGCACGGTTTGGGCTGGCGCGGGGTTGATCGAGAGCGGTAGCACGCTGTCCACGAATTGGCGCGGAACGATATAGAGAAGGCGGCTGCCTTCTTCAAACCAGGAATCGCGCCAAGTTTCAAACATAGCTTGCGCTTCGTCTTGGTAGAGGCCCTGCGCGATGAGCATGTCTTCCACCGCCTGCCTTAGCGAACCCATATTCGCGTTGAGCTCGGGAGGATCAAGAGTTGGTTGGGCCCCGGAAGCATCCGCGATCCGGAAGCCAATCATATCGCCGCGCCGTTCGAACAGGAGCATCGCGGGAATTTCTTGTGTGGTGAGATTTTGGGCGACTATCTTTTCGCTATGAGTAAGCTTCACGGACATCGGAACAGAAAAGCTGGCAACGCCGCGATAGAAGAGAAATTTTTCGGTTTGGTCGCCGGTTTGCGTCTTGATTCGCAGCGGGGTGGAAGACGTCTGCCGGGCGGCATAGTAATGGTTCGTGCTGTCTTCGCGCAGGAGAGTTGCGGAAGTACCCGGCTCCAGCGTGACCGAGTCCCAAGAAATGCTGCTATCGGGCTGCTTCTGGCGGCGGTTCCAGTCATTGTAATAGGCGGCCAAGCGCGCTTGAGTCTGAAGTCCGGCGGGTTCGACGCTGTTGGCGTGCGGATACCATTCGGTGATGAGGCCTTGCGCGAAAGAGACGTGCACGGAAAGGGTGGTTGTGTGATTGGTGTAGAAATACAGGACGGGCGTTTCCATCCGGACGGTGCCGCGAACGCCACCCTTGAAATTGGGGGTTTGGAAGTGTTCGACGAACGCTGGGAGATCGGTCGAACCGGTCAGCGGCAGCCAGTCGGCGGCGCGGCCGTCCTTGCCGGCAATCGAGGTGAATGTGCCCCATTCGTGGGCAGTGAGGGCTGGATCGGAAGACGGCGTTTGCGCGTGGAAGAGAAGCGGCAATGCAGCTACGGACAAAGCGAGAACGGTACAGGCAAGAAGACGAGATTTCATTAGGCTAGCTCCTTGTTTTCCCATCGGCTGGATTGACGCGAAAAAACGGGCAAGTGTTAACAGGCTCTCCCAGCCGTGAGTGCTGCAATATCGGCGGCTTGCCTGGCGTGTGGCGCTGCTCTACAGTGAATTCATGGCTGGGGAGATGGAAAAATTTGAGCCGCATGCGCTGCTGAAGAGTGGGCACGCCATGACGATTGCATCGGCCTTTGTGCGACGCCGCTTTGATCTGCCTCCTGCGGAAGAGCGGTTATTTCAGGTGGATCCGGAATCGCGGATTCTTGGGAAGTGTCATTGGCAGCCAGGGAAGCGGCGGGATGCGCCAGTGATCGCGATTGTTCATGGACTTGAGGGGTCGAGCGAATCGAATTACGTGTGCGGCATTGCGGAGAAGGCTTTCCGAAAGGGTTTTCACGCGGTGCGGTTGAATCAGCGGAATTGCGGCGGTACGGAAGCGCTTACGCCCACCTTGTACAACTCCGGGATGAGTGCGGACTATAAAGCGGTGTTGGAAGAATTATCGAACGGGGACGGATTTGAGCAGGTTTTCTTCGCCGGCTACTCGATGGGCGGGAATCTGGTGACCAAGATGACCGGCGAGTTTGGAGATGCCGCGCCAAAGGCGCTGCGCGGGGTGTGCGTGGTTTGCCCGGCGATGGATCTTGGAGCGTGTGCCGATGCGCTGGAGCGGCGCGACAATTTTTTCTACCAGCGGCATTTCGTAAAAGGGTTAATGGCGCGGTACGCGCGAAAGGCAGAACTTTTCCCCGCGCGCTATTCGCGAAACGGATTCGGAGCGGTGCGCTCCGTGCGAGAGTTTGATGACAAAATCACTGCGCCGCGATTCGGCTACAAGGACGCACAGGATTATTACGATGCAGTCGGGGCTAAGAAGGTCGTGGCAGATGTTCGCGTGCCTATGCTGATGATCACGGCGCAAAACGATCCGTTCGTTCCATACGAATTATTTCAGCGCGCAAATCCTGCGCAGAACCCGGCGATCACATTTGTCGCGCCCGAGCACGGCGGACATTGCGGCTTCATTTCAAATCGCGCCGGAGCGGGACGATTCTGGGCAGAACAAAGAATTGTCGAGTTTTGCGACGCCATTCGACGCGCATGAAATCACCCCATCGGGTTTTCGAGCGATACCTGGAAGTTTGGCGTCAAGAGTTGCGCGGGCCCGTCGGCCATGATGACCATGTCATCTTCGCAGCGAATGCCAAACTCGCCGACAACATAAATGCCCGGCTCATTGGAAAAAGTCATGCCAGGTTCGAGGTTGGTCTTGCTGCCGCGAACGAGATACGGATGCTCGTGGCCGTCGAGGCCGATGCCGTGGCCGAGACGATGCGTGAAAAATTTGTAGTCGGGGCCATAGCCGCCGCCGGCAATGACGGCGCGTGCGGCATCATCAACAGTGCCGGATAAGCGGCCGGCGCGCGCCGCGTCCAAAGCGGCATCTTGAGCTTTCCGCGTAAGTTCATAAGCCTTCGCGATCTTCTCGGACGGTTTTCCGAGAATTCCCATACGTGTGACATCGGATGCATAGCCATCGACGGCGCAGCCGCCATCAATCAATATGACATCGCCTTCCTTGAGCTTCTGTGGCTGCTTGGTGCCGTGGGGAAGAGCGGCCGATGCTCCCAGAAGCACAAGCGCGCCGCCGCGCAAACCCATCTTTGAAAAACCAGCCTCGACAAGATGCGCGATATCGTCTTGCGACATTCCCTCGCGAACAGCGGCAAAAACAGGTTTGTAGACATCGAAGGTAGCCTCGCAAGCGAGGCGCATCAATTCCAGTTCGTGAGGAGTTTTGCGCGCCCGGCAAGCGATCGTGACTGGGTCAGCGGACACATATTCAAATCCCGGAGCTGCCGCGCGCAGGTGATCGGAATATGTGAAGTAAACAGTTTCTTCGACCCCAAGCCGCCCGCTTCGAACGCCTTGATCGGCCAAAGCAGCCGCGGCAAGCTTCGTCGGACTCTCATCTTCCTGCCAAACGCGGATTTCGATCGGGAAGCGCAGTTGTTCGCGCAAGCGCCCCTCTTCAAAGCCTGGGCAAACGAGAACCGGTTTCCCCACGCGAGGCAGAACGAGTCCGACGAGTCGCTCGCTCAATCCCCAGCGAATGCCAGTGAAGTAGTAAAGCGAAGTACCAGGAGCGAAGAACAGAGCGTCAAAACTTGGCTTCAACTCGGACATGACCTGCTGCGCGTGGGCCATGCGTGCGCGGAATTCGTCCGGCGTGATGGGTTTTAGGCGATCGCCGAAAGGCTTCAAACTCGAAAAGTCCGCCTTTGGAGCGTCTTGCGACGTTTCAGCGGACGCCTTCGCATCTGGCAAAAGCGCGAGGGAAGAAGCCGCGGCAGCGCTTTGCAGAAAGCGCCTGCGCGTAGTTCCGAAATAGTTGGGAATCAAAGGTTTCTCCATGGTGGTGAAGACGTTTAACTGGCGGAGGCCTAGCTTGTCAAGCGAGATAAAGAAAAAGCCAAGGAGGGGTAGCAGCAGAGGAAAAGTTCGACGAAAATTCCAGACGCACTACTCCATGCGAATCGCTTGAATAGTCTTTCCCTGAACTTTAAGTTCGATGCCAAGCGGCGGCCGCAGGTCCGATCCTTGCGCGATAGCCCCACGCACCCACACGTTGCCGGGCAGATTTGTCATTTTCGTGGGATCGTAAAGCGTCCGGTTGCAAGGATTGCCGACCATGGGATGCTTCGCCGCGTTGAAGTCATAATCGCTTTTCAGCTTGGCGAGGTCCGTGATGTATTCGAGCTGGCAATTTCCGTAAGGCGCGTTCATCGAAAATGCCCAGTAGGCATTCACTTGGGAGCCAGAACTCGCAGGCAAGCGAATCAGCAGACCGGGGACGCTCTCTCCCGTCAATCCATTGCGAATAAAGAACTGCTTGGAGGACCAGGGCTGGGCCATCTCCGTGATGGTAGCAATGCCTGGATCCTGCTGCGTAGCATGTGGTAGCGCCGCATTCGGATCAGGAGCGGGAGAGGGTACCTCAATTTGAGGAGGAGGTTCAGCCGGAGGAGCCTCCGTATGTCTGGGGCGAAGAATCCATCGCCCGCCGAAAAAAACCACCAGCAGAACGGCGAGAAGGACGCCTACCATCCGCACCGCGGGATTATTCAAAGGGTTGCGGTTCGGGCTTTGCGCGGAAATACCGGGAATCTCCGGCATTTCTGCCTTGTAGCGGTCAGGTGGGGACTGGTCCGACATAAGAATTTGCCGTGCTCTTAGTTTTCGCCGAAGATCCGCCCAGCGAATGGGCATCTGCGGCGGGTGTTGGGCCAAGGATCCATTGCCCGGTTATTGTAAAGCGATACGAAATGCCGGACAACACAGGGTAGTCTGGAAATGGGTTTTGACGCAACCGTACCACCTCTGCCGAACGTCCAAGTTCGTGCCCTTCTTGCCAACACTATGTTATTGAGAAGGTTACAATAAGTGGCGAGAGGCTTGTCTGTAGCTCGCGAGGTCTCTAGTGTAGTAGGAAGCATGGGGGAGAACCGGCTTCCTCGCCGAAGAGTATGAGTCCCGAATCACGCGGGGGCGCGCGGGCATTCGTCCGCAGCCTGAACATTTTACTTAAGTTCGCACGCCTCTATGAATTTGGCCATGTGCGGACCGCGGCGCAGTTCGAAACTGCGTGGAAAGAGCTCCGAAGTGCGCTCGATGAGAGCGTTGGCAGCGGGTTGTTGCTTGGAGCCTCTGGAAATCAGATCTTGTTGGACGGCGTGCCACTCGGCGCTTCCGCCGGCGAAAAAAGCTTCGCGCAGCTGCTGACTGGCTCCGGTATCGCCAGCATCCATTTCTCTCCGAATTTGACGCAACCACAATTTGCCAGGTTCGTCCGCGGATTTCCGAGCGGCAACGCAAAACCGTCTTCTCTCGCGGAACAACTGAAATCCGCGCTCGCCGGCGAAACCAGCATCAAGGTCAACGAGATTCGCTACGTTGCGGAAGACTCTTCGGTGGCGGGAATCAAGATGGCCGCGCAACTTACTGCGAAAGCTCTCGGCGCCCAGGGCGACAAGTTCAAGGATTTCTTTGAAGATCCCAACAAGCTTCTGCAGATGATTCTTGCCGCGGAAAGTTCGCGCGGCGGCGGAGGCGGCGGTGGAGGAGGCGGGGGAACAGGCCCAGGATTCGGTCCCGGCGGAGGCGGTTCGAGTGGTGTGCCCGGTGGCGGTGGTACGGGCGCTGGCGGCTTCGGCACCGGTGGCGGCGGAGGGTCGGGATCAGCCGGCCAAGTTGGCAGCAGTCTTTGGGAAGGCAGCGGAGGCTCAGGGAGCTCCGGCGGCGGATTAGGCACC
>Ga0210405_10001723_pt1 | contig 24190 bp, 22 predicted proteins | sample IncBWH11MmetaG_FD_155492 | JGI IMG/M metagenome (GOLD analysis project Ga0210405, IMG submission 155492) | Forest soil microbial communities from Barre Woods Harvard Forest LTER site, Petersham, Massachusetts, United States - Inc-BW-H-11-M | ecosystem: Environmental > Terrestrial > Soil >... | reverse complement strand
AATGTATTTGTCGAAGATCGCTGCGGTATCGAATTTGACCAGCGGCAGTTTCCATTCACCGGCAATCGCTTGCGCGCACATGCTCTTCCCGCAGCCCTGCACGCCCAGAATAACCACACCCCGCGGTGGTTCCAGACCGAATGCCTGGGCCGGCTCTTCCCAGGTTCCGCGCCGCTGCTCCAGCCAGCGCTTCAGATTTTCGAGGCCTCCGACGCTGGCCAGGGTGTCGGAAACCTCCACGAAATCCAACATCTCCGAACGTCGCAGCATTTCCTTCTTGGCTTGCAGAACATCGGTCACAATCTCGGCAGTCACGCCATACCTCGCCACAATCGCTTGGGATACGGCCCGCTCCGCTTCCTCTTCTGTCAAGCCACGCAGATTGCCGGCCATGACATCTAATCCGCTGGCGTCCAGCGAGCGGCGCAAGGTTCGCGTCTTTCCCACCCGAACGATCATTTCGTCGATGATCTGCCGCAGGCGCTGCTTGTCGGGAAGAGGCAATTCTACGTACTCCACCAGGCTGGCCAACTCAGGCGGCATCTTGATCGATGGAGCGACAATTATTACAGTACGGCGATTCTTTGAGAATTTCTGGCCCACATCGCGAAGCCGTCGCACCACGACCGGGTCTTCCATGTGGCGATGGAAATCTTTGAGAATGAACGCCGCTTCGACCGAGATGCCTTCTAATACCCCGAGCACTTGAGCGGGCTCACGAGTGTTGTAAATCGCTTGCGCAGCAGCATCTGTGGCATCCTGTCCGGTCCCGCTGGCAGGAAATCTACCCTCCACCACGGGTTCCTGGCCTTCATTTCCACAGCGGGCCAACCCACTGGCAATGCTCCATTCGAAGGTGGCGAGATTCAGCGACGCGCACGCCACGCGCACCAAGCGGACCGCTCGCACCTCTTCCACCGTCTCCATCACCACGATGGGCGCGGAGGAGTCGATCAGGACTTTTAGTGTCCCGAGTGGATCCGCCAATGGTTTGACCAGTCGCAAGTTGCTGCCGTAGAATAGTTTATTCGGCAGTGGCAGCAAGTCTCCACCTAAGAGAACCTCAATAGAAACGAAGGTAACGAGATTACATGGCAAATCATTTTTCGGCGCTGAAACGCGCCCGTCAGACTGAGAAACGCACGGCTCGCAACCGCGCCAACACTTCCCGCCTGCGCAGCGCGTTGCGCGACCTGCGCGAGTCGCTGGCCAAAGGCGACAAGCAGGGAGCCGAGCAGATTTTTCGGCAAACTGTCTCCGCCCTCGACAAAGCCGTCCAGAAGGGCGTGCTCCACGAGAACACCGCGTCGCGCTACAAGTCCCGTTTGAACGCGCGCTTGAACGCGGTCGCGAAGAAGTAACCGCTCGGCGTTCAGAAAACGATCTCGAAGTATTTCTTTAGGGCTGCTGACCGCTCCTCGTCCGAAGCGAGCACCTGTTCCTCTCGGATCCCATTGCGGGTAAGGATCAACCTTCGATCCGCGACCGTAATCCTTCCGTCCGGTGTAGCCTGGGAACACACGATCTTCCGGGTGAACGGCGACTGGGGCGATGTTTGATGGTAGTGGCACATCGCCGCGAAGTCGTTGAGACTCCGTGGCGTCAGCGTGAAGGAATACTGCCGCTTCCAGATGCCGTCGCGTTCCGCTCTCTCCATGCGCAACGAGTTCCCTGCGTCCACCACCCGATACCTTCGGCCGTCATGCGATCCCTCGACACCAGACCTCAGCCCAAGCGGCTCGAGGAAAGAGTCCCCGAATCCCACGTCTGCAAGCCAGGGTTCGTCCAATTCGATCCTCAACGCAAGATGATCGAACTCGGGACCATCGCTGCCGTCTTCGCGTGGCACGCGAGCCGAGAGCAAAGTAACCTGAAACCCGATTGCGCGCAGTAAGGCCGCAAACGCCCCATTGAGTTCGTAGCAGAAGCCGCCGCGGCGTCTGCTCACGATCTTGTCGATGAAGGCATTTTCGTCGCACAGGACCTTTCGACCGGCAGCGATATCGAGGTTCTCAAAGGGGACGCTGAACAAATGAGCTCGATGCAGGTTGCGCAGCACTTCCAATGTGGGCGCAAGCGGTCCGGTGCATGCGATGCGGTCGAGATAGGCGGGGACGTCGAGCATGGCGGGCTGCCGAGCTCCGCTCGGCTGGACAGCCGGGGGCGGCTGTCTCCACGTGATTGTTACACCGGCAGCTCTTCCTGCATCCAACCGGCTTCCGGCTTCGGCTCCGAGGTCAGGTCCATCACCAACTTCTCCAGCACGATTCGTTTGCTCGGCGGGTTCGAACGCAATGCGAGATCAGTCTTGGCCACCAGCCGAATGGCGCGCGTAAGCTCTCGCTTCGATTTGTAGCGTCGCGCCTGCTTGATGATGTCATCGGCGGCAAACGGAGGCACTCGAAAGCCCTGCCACAGTGCGGCCCACAACATGCGCTGGTCGCGCACGTTGCGCTCCAGGATCACCAGCATCTGCCGAAAAGTTTTCGCCAGCATATAGAGATGCCCGATCGCAGCTTCGTCCCCTTCGCCCGTGGTGAGAATCGAATCGAGCATCTCTAACGCCCGCACCCGGTCTTTCGAGGAAATCGCGTCGGTCAGCTCATACAAAGATCTTTGCTTCGCGGCCAGCACCATGGTCTCGACATCACCCAGCGTGATGCGCTTCTTTTCGCCGACGTACAGAATCAGTTTCTCCAGTTCGTTCGAAACCATCATCATGTCGCCGCCGAGAGCGTCCACAAGTTCGCGGGCGGCATCGGCATCGATCTTGACGTCCCGCGTGGCGCCGTATTCGCCGATCCAGCGCACCGCCTCACTTTCTTCCACTCGCGCCAGTTCGACGATGGCGCAGTATTGCCCCAAGGTCTCACGAATTCGCTCATAGCGTTCTTTGTCGGTTAAGTCCATGCGACGCGGGTCCGCCGGAATGCTGATGTGATCGGCAACGAAGATCAATACCGCCGCGGGATTGGGATCTTTGCAGTAATCTTCGATGGCTGCGAGTTTCTCTTCGTTGGAGCCGCGTCCGAACAGGTTCTTGACCCCTCGAACAAAGAACACTTGAAAGGGCGCCATCAGAGATGGCGTACGCACGCGATCAAGCACCTCTACCATATCAGTTTCCGCCAGATCGAACTCAAAAAGGCTAAAGTCCCGCAAATCCGGTGTGACCAGGTGTTCGAGAATCGCCTCGCGGCAACGTTTACGAAAAAAGACTTCGGCTCCCACAAACACGTATGCCGGACGCAGCTTGCGGGCCTGTACCTCGGAAACAAAACGGTCGGCCTGGGCGAAGGCTCGCATTAGAAGCCCTCCAGAATGTTCGACACCAGGGCTTGCGCAAAATCGCGCGACAAACGTTGAAACGCAGGCGTGTCTTCCTCGAAAAAACTGTTCAGGTCCCGCGGGACCTCGTACTGCTCACGAAACAGATACGAGGGGTTCTGGTAAAGGACCGTGCCCTTGGTATCCACCAACGACACTTTCATAGAGACCACGACCATCACGCTGGCGGCCCGTCCAGTCTGCGAATCATAGGTAAGTGGATTGCTGTAGGTGGCAAGCACGGTCCCGTGCAGCACCGCGTCAGCATCGTCATTCACCTGGTTGACGACGTGGTAATGGGTTCGCGTGACGAACTCTCTTGCCACAGCAGCGGTCAGCATTTGCTCGATCTTGAAGGTTTGAGTCTGGTTCACGAAGGCCGGGATTGCAATGGTCCGGACGTTATCAGGAATGGTTACCGTGTGGCCGGCAGTGTGATAGCCGCATCCCGTGCCGAAAACGCTGAGCAGTACAACCAGCGCCACGCTACGACTCATCCTCATTGGATTTTGCCTCGAGGCCGGGTCGCTGCCATAGTTTCTGCGCACTCGACCGCAGTCGTCGCGGCGATGCGCAGATTATCGGACGCGGCCCACAGCCAAAATCCATTCGGCTGACTTGCATCCGCGGCAATCGACACCTGAATATCCACCTGTCCCGCTGCATTCACGTTCGAGGGAGCGTCTTCAGCTCCAAGCGTGAGTTTCACATGTTCGCCGGCCAACGCTCGCGAAATGCTTTCGACATCCGCCACCTGTCCGAGTTCGACGTGGATCGCAAAGGCGTGTCCGTGAAAGATGGGAGCCTGCACCAAAAGCAGCGATGGCAGCGGAGCGTCCTCGCCAGCGATTCTCTGATAGTGTTTCAGGACTCTGCTCTCTATGGTTGCCAGCGACGGCACCGAATGTTCACCATAGCGGGCTACCATGTTGAAAGCCACTTGGGTATCGAAGATGTTCTTCGGCAGTTGCTGGAACGAAAGCAAATTCACCGTCTGCTCGTGCAGTTCGTCCATACCCTTCTGACCGTGTTCAGAAGCAGGCTCGAATACCGTGGCCACAGCCCGCTTCACGGGAGCAGCTTTCTGTACGCGCAGTAAGAGCAGCGCCAACACGACCGCCGCAGGATGTGCCACGACGGCCGGACCAGGCTGTAACTCAGGAATCAAAGGCTGGCCCAGTTGTCGCTCGATCCACGGCGAACGCACCGTAGCATCCGGCTCATCTTCCAGAGCAGAAGTAAGATCGATGATCGCGCTGCCCGCGTCATGCGCTGTCTTCCAGTTCTTGCGCGTGGACTCCGGGTCCGAGGCAAAAAAAGTAAAATCTATATTCTGGAACTGTTCAGTGCGAACATTCTGGATAAACGTGACCTCATCTCCTACTGTTTCCAGCTTGCCGAGCGCCTCTTCATCATCCAATAACTTGACATCAATCGAAGGGAAATTACGATCGTTGAGTACCTCCGCGACCTCTTTGCCTTTGAGCGAGCCTGCGCCGACGATGGCGAGGCGGTAAAAATTGCCTCCGCGCACCGGTTCAGCGTGCGACGCCGGAGCAGCCTTGAAATTCGAACTCATGAAGTCTGCGATGCCTCTTTGTACTGCGGAGGCGGCGGGTTCCGCTTGCGCCGGAAAATCCATTGCAAGCGCCAGAACACTCCCGAAAACATATAGGTCAGCGCAATCACGAACAGCACCCACTGGGAGAAAACCCAGATCGCCGCGAACAGCAATCCCATCAAGATCACCAATTGGAACGGCTGCCGGGAGCGGAAATCGATGTCTTTGAAACTATAGAAACGCCACGTGCTCACCATGAGATATCCCGCCGCCACGATGATGAGCATCCAGGTGATGCAACTCCAGAGCGAAGAAATCGGGTCGCCCCCGGAGAAGTGCACCACAGCGGCGATTACGCCCGCTCCCGCAGGAATGGGCATTCCCACAAAATACTTTTTCCCCGGCCGGCCCGGATTCGATGGTTGCGGATTCGATGCGATGTTGAAACGTGCCAGACGGCTGGCGCCAGCCATCAAAAACAGGAAGCTCGAGATCGAGCCCAGTTGAATCATTTTGCCGGTTAATTCGCTGGACCCCAGAAACACCGGCAACTGCCGGAATCCCCACATCCATGCCAATAGCGCGGGAGCGACGCCAAATGTGATGACGTCGGCCAACGAATCCAACTCCCGCCCAAAGTCACTGCTGGTGTGAGTGATGCGTGCGATACGTCCATCCAAACCGTCAAACAGAACGGCAAAGCCGATTGCTTTGGCCGCAAAATCAAAATGCCAGGGTTCCGCAGCCGTGGCATGTGTGACCTGCAAGATGGCGTAGTAACCCAGGGCAATATTCGCCGCTGTAAAAAGCGAAGGCAAAATATACATGCCTTTGCGCAACCGTCCCGAGGGTCGGTCCTCTTTACGCCGCTTCGGAATCACTGGAACTTCCGGGTCCATTACAGTGCTCCTCGCTGAGCCTGTCCGGCGCTGCCCGCCGCGAGTGGTCGCTCGGCGTTCAGGTAGGCCAGCACGCTCGATCCGCCTTTCACGTGATCCCCAACTTTAACTTCAATGGCTGCGGAGGCATCCAGGAAAACATCCACCCGCGAGCCGAACTTGATCAAGCCAACCCGCTCCCCGCGCTCCACCCGATCGCCAAGCTTTTTGCTGAAGACGATCCTCCGTGCCAGAAGTCCTGCAATCTGCTTGAAAACTACGGTTTGACCATCGCCTTCGACAGTTACCACATTCTGCTCGTTTTGTTCGGCCGAAGCCGCATTCATCGCATTTAAAAATTTTCCCCTTTCATACCGCACTTGACGAATGACGCCGCTGATGGGAGACCGGTTCACGTGCACGTTAAAGACATTCAAGAAGATGCTGATCCGAAGGCATTGGGCGCCATTCAGACTCGATGGCGAGACGTCCGTCACCTTCCCATCCGCAGGTGACACGAGCGCACCCGCCTCGCTGGGGATCACGCGTTCGGGATCTCGAAAAAACCATAGAAAGAATGCAGCCAGCAGAACAGCCGGCAACGCCCAAAAGGGGATCGCGAGCCAGCCGATCACTGCGGCTGCGGCCAGAAGCGGAAACGCGTAGTAGTAGGCGTCGCGAACCATTTGGGAGATTAAAAAGAATTATAGAGCAGGCTGAGGGTGCATCTCCGTCTTTCATGTTAAACGCAAATAAAAAAGGCGCTTACGAGCGCCCTGCGTAGAGACAGATAACCCCTCCTGCGGCTGAGCCGCACAAGGTTGGAGCTTAATTAAGCGACCTGGTTTTGCTGCGGCTGTTGCCGGAACTGCCGCTGAATACTCTCCATCTGATCTTTAAGACGGAGTTTGAGTTTCTTCAGTCGCACTTCTTCCAATTTTTCGTCGTCAGTGAGATAGCGCTTTTCGGTGAGTGAATCAAGACGTTTTTCGTAGAGCGTGTGCTCCGTCGCCAGTTTTCGAAATTCATCGTGACTGGCAAAGAGCTGGTCCCTAGAAGTTAGCATCCAGCAGACCTCCTAACCGGGTTTTCAGATTCCAACTTACCACACGACCTAGTTCGCTTCAACGCGAATTTCGGTAGGAGGATCTCCTGAGTTCCCAGCCATTTACGAATCATTGCACCAATCCTGATGCAATATTAGACAAGCCCCAGGCGATACACAATCGCATCCTCTTCCGGCTCGCGATAGTAATCCTTGCGCCGACCAGTCTCCACAAAGGCCCACTTCTCATAGAGCCGCCGTGCCGCAAAGTTGGATTCGCGGACCTCAAGGAAGACAGCCAACGCACTTCGGCCTCGAGCCAAGTCAAGAAATTCTCCAAGCAGACGCGTACCCAGCCCACGACGCCGTACAGGCCCCGCGACGGCGATGTTCTCAATTTCCCACTCCTCGCCCACCGCCCTCCCAGCGATAAATCCCAACACGGCAGCTTCTTCCTCAAGGACCAGCACCACACGGAATGGCACGTGGTTGGAGAATACGGTTTCATACTGCGCCTTAGACCAGTGCGCCGCTGTGGCAGCATGCCTCTCCAGCGTCATCATGGTAGGAATATCTGCAGGGGTGGCAAGGCGAATCCGCATTTGTGGCGCCCGCATGTCGACCGCTCCAACCTGATCGCTTAACCGCCCTTGGCGAAGTGCTCCGCCTCCGAGCGGCCAATGTAGCTCGCTTCCAGCGCCTCCGGAGAAACGGTTTCTCCAGAAACAATCTTTCCCCATCCTAGCTGCGCGATCACGTCGCTCCGCGGCCGCTCCACTTCTACCACGCGCAATTCTTTGAGCCTCGCTGCTTCGGCAATGGCGTGGTCGGCCGTGACGATCAATTCCTCGCTTGTTGACTCCAGCCATTCATTTCGAGTCAGCAGGCGTTCACGAATCAACTGCGTCCCCGCACTAACAACCTGATACTCACCCACGAAAATCTCATTCCGCCCAGCATCGAGTGCAGACAAAACCCTTCCCTGCTGCCCCTTACTCGCCAGCGCTTCCAACAGAGATACGGCCGCAATCGGTTTCGCGAGGACGTCCGCGAGCGCCTTCACGACTGCCAATCCAATGCGCAACCCGGTGAAGGATCCCGGTCCGGAGACCACGGCTAAGCCGCCAATGTCCGCTTTGGTAAAGTTGTGTTTCGCCAGCAAGGCGGCAATCCGTGGAACCAATCCCGCCGAGAATGTCCCTCCCGAAAGATCGGCTACTTCGATGACCTCGCAACCATCGTTCGGTCCGCATCGCGCGATTGCGATACTGCCCTGCTTACCGGAAGTGTCAACTGCGAGCAGAAGCATGGTTGAGAATCGCTGGTAGGCGGATCCGTGGAAATCTGCGAAAATCCGTGGCCGCTTTGAATCAGTGCCCGGACTCGACCAACTCCAGCAGCACTCCCCCCGCGCTCGAAGGATGCACGAACACGTATCGATGCCCGCCTGCACCAATTTTGATTTCGTTCGACACCAGCCTCACGCCGTCTTTCTTCAGGCGTTCGACGACCGCGGTCAAGTCGGGCACGCGCAGGCAAACGTGATGCAGGCCCTCACCTTTTTTCGCGATGAATCGTGCAACGGCCGAGTTTTCTGATGTAGCCTCCATCAACTCCAATCGACTCTCTCCGACCGGCAACATCGCCACCCGCACCTGCTCGCCTTCGACCACCTCTTCCGCCGACGCGACCAACCCCAGCTTCTCGTAGACCCCCTTCGCCGCCGCCAACGACTTCACCGCAATCCCGAGATGGTCAATAGTAAACATAAACCTTGTCCATTACCGTTTTCCGATTGTTCTGTCATCCCGAGCAACGCCCGAGTCGCGCTCGCGCGATGAGGGCTAAGCGAGGGATCTGCATTTTCTCTTCGCGCCTTAAGATCCCGTCTTTCCTAACCGTCCAACAATCTCTTCCACCAGCGTATAAGGATCGCGCTTGTGCTCGGCGACTTCTGCCGCGTAGCGTGCAACGTTACCATCTTGCATCTGTTCGCGAGCCTTTTCCAGCAGCGCATCGCGCAGCATCTCGATCAGCCGTTCCTGCCAGTTTTCAATGCTGTGTTGTAGCGCCAGGTTTTCTTTTTGCAGATACGCCTCGTAATCCGCAATCGTCGCCACCAGTTCATCGATTCCGGTCCCGTCGCTGGCAACGGTCTTCACAATCGGTGGAGTCCAATGATCGCTGCGAATTGCCAGCGATTGCAAGGCCCGAACCTCGCGCTCGACCCGTTCAGCGCCCTCGCGGTCGCTCTTGTTGATCACAAAAATGTCGGCAATCTCCATGATGCCGGCTTTGATGCTCTGCACATCGTCGCCCATCCCCGGCACCAGAATCACAACCGTGACGTCGGCCAGCCGCACGATATCAACTTCATCCTGCCCAACCCCGACAGTTTCGATCATGATCAAGTCGCGTCCGGATGCATCCATCACCGTGGCCACATCAGCCGTGGTTCGCGCCAACCCGCCCAGCGAGCCCCGCGTCGCCATGCTCCGAATGTAAATCCCCGGATCAGAAAAATGATCCTGCATGCGAATGCGATCCCCCAGAATGGCCCCACCCGTGTAAGGGCTAGTGGGATCGACCGCGATGATCCCGACGGTACGATTCTCTTTGCGATAGCGCTTGGCCAACTGATCGACCAGCGTACTCTTACCCGCACCCGGCGCGCCGGTAAGACCCAAAATCCGCGCGTGTCCGGTTTGCGGGAACAAAGCCTTCAGCAGATCCGCCCAGCCGGACGACCGGTTCTCAACCATGCTGATGGCCCGCGCCAAACTCCGCGCATCGCCGGAACGTAGCTGCTTAAGTAATAGTTGGAAGTCGTGGCTCAACCTGTCAGTGTAAAGCACAGGCGTAAAGCCAGGAAATCTTTCGTAGCTGCGGATGAGACGGACACATTCAGTATCCGCGGAAATCTGCGTTAATCCGCGGCGAATTGAGGTCTAGTCTTTGAGCAGCTGCCGCGCAATCACCAACCGCTGCACTTCGCTCGTCCCTTCGCCAATCGTGCACAGCTTCACGTCGCGATAGAACTTCTCCGCCGGATAATCCTTGATGAACCCATATCCGCCGTGAATCTGCACGCCCTCGTTAGCGCAACGCACGGCCACCTCGCTAGCGTACAGCTTCGCCATGGATGACTCCAGCGTACTCTTCGATCCCGCATCTTTGAGCGACGCCGCCCGGAAAGTCAGCAGCTTTGCCGCCTCGATCTCCGTCGCCATATCCGCCAGCTTCCACTGGATCGCCTGGAATTCGCTGATCGCCTTGCCAAACTGCTTGCGCTGCTTGGAATACTTCAGCGCCGCTTCGTATGCGCCCTCGGCCATGCCCAGCGAAAGCGCCGCAATCGAAATGCGTCCGCCATCCAGCACACGCATGGCGTCGATGAATCCATCCCCCTCTTTGCCCAGCAGATTTTCCGCCGGGATAACACAGTCTTCAAAAATCAACTCAGCCGTGTCACTCGCCCGCAGCCCAAGCTTGTTCTCTTTCTTCCCCGGACGAAATCCCTTGGCGCCCTTTTCGACAATGAACGCCGACAGCCCGTGAGTGTGTGCCGCGCGATCGGTAACCGCAATCACAACCAACACGTCCGCGTAATGCCCATTGGTACAGAAAGTTTTGGTGCCATTCAGCACCCAGGTATTTCCCTTGCGCACCGCCGTCATGCGCGCGCTGCCCGCATCCGATCCAGAAGACGGTTCCGTAAGTCCCCATGCACCGATGTGCTCGCCGGTAGCCAGCTTACTGACATATTTCTTCTTCTGCTCCTCGGTACCGGCAATGAAAATGTGGTTCGAACACAGCGAAGTGTGTGCCGCCACGATGATGCCCACCGATCCGTCCACGCGAGAAAGTTCCTCGATCGCCGTGACGTATTCGATGTATCCCATCCCGGCGCCGCCGTATTCAGTAGGAAACACGGTCCCGAGCAGGCCCAGCTTTCCGAGTTCCTTGATGATAGCCAGAGGAAACTCGCCGGCCTCGTCCCATTTCATTACATTGGGCAGGATCTCGCGCTCGGCAAACTCGCGCACACTCTTCTTCAGATGAAGCTGTTCTTCGTTCAATAAGAAATCCAAGATTCCTCCGGTCAAGCTTCGTCCGCTCAAGGACGTGCAGCCGCGCCGAGGATCTAATCCTCGCCCGGCAAGTGCAAAACATTTGATTAGAGCACAGTGCGCGGAAGGAGTGAAAGTGACCTTCGGGAGCAAGCAGCTACGCCCATCTCGACTCTTCTATCGTATGCGTGCGCTCAGCACCCGAACCATCCAAACCGCGTATCCGTGGGATCGCGAATATTGGCGATCGTTCGATTGAAGTATGCCATCGCAGACTCACGTGAAATCGGCGTCAGCTCGCCGATTCTGCTCAAGATGTAGGAACCTGTCCAGTTCTAACGGGGATGAAGCGTTCAAACACTTCGTTGGAAAGAAGCCGGCCCCTCGCCGTTAGACGAACCATATCTCCTTGTTTCTCCATCAATCCCATCTGTCTTAATTCGGCGATGGTCTCATCCACGCCTGCGATCGCGCCTTTCCCAAATGCCGACGCGACCTGCCGTAAATTAACCCCGCCAGTCAGCCGCAGGCCCAGGAAAAACGTCTCCTCGAGCGCCGCGGCCGGCGAAACCTGGCTCCGGTTCAACGGACCTCCAGCAACATAGGCTTCTAGCGAATCCGGGAACGAAAATCTCACCGCCTCGTCGTCCAAACCCTGCAGCATCGAGTGCGCGTCCACGCCAAATCCCAAATACGGCTGCCGGGTCCAATACTTCAGGTTGTGCCGCGACTCGTATCCCTGCCGTGCGAAATTGGAGATTTCGTACTGCCGCACCCCCGCCGCCTCCAACCGTTCACATGCCATGGTGTAAAGATCCGCCGTGAGGTCTTCATCAGGCACGAAATGAGCGTGGTATCTTGAACCGCCAGCGATCAATTCGCGGCCGAGACGGGAATCTTCATCCACTTCGAGCATGTAGACGCTGGCGTGAGGCGCTTGGCTCGCAATGGTCTGCTCTACGGAAAATGCCCAGCTATCGACAGTCTGATGCGGCAGCCCAGCTATAAGGTCGACATTGATGTTTGTGATCCCGGCGGCACGCAGGCTGGCAATCTCATCGAGAACCGCCTTCCGATCATGCAAACGCCCCACCGAGGCCGCTTCCTGATCGACAAACGATTGCACACCCAGGCTCACACGATTCACGCCGCATTGCTGGAGGGCTTCGAGGACAAGCGGATTCAGCGTCCCCGGCGCGCATTCGACCGTAACCTCCGCACCGAGCTGAACCTCGAAATTTTGAGAAATCGCGACAAAAAGCTGCCGCAATTGCGAGATATCCAGTACAGTAGGTGTTCCGCCGCCCATGTAGATGGAGTCAACAATCCGGTCGGTACGCCCGCCCATCTGTGCTACAGTCGGGTTGTCACGCTTCATGTCAGCGCACACCCGATCCACATAGCGCTGAAACACGGAGCGGGAGAAGACATCGGAAGCGAAGTTGCAATAGCTGCACTTGGTACGACAGAAGGGCACGGAAATGTATAGGCCAAGAGGCACCCGACGATTATCCCACGTCGGAACTTGCCGGCGCCTGACGTGCTCTATCTTGAGCGAATCGGAGTGGGAACTATAAAATTGATGACTCTTCCGCGCGTGGTTATCACTGGAATGGGCGTGGTCAGCCCCAACGGCATCGGCAAGGAAGCCTTCTGCCTCTCAGTTCTCGCAGGAAAATCGGGTGTGAAGCGAATCACGCGCTTCGACCCCTCCGATCTGCCGGTACAAATCGCCGGCGAAATTCCCGAGTTCGACGAACTCGCCTGGGTGGACGCTCGTGAGCGCAAACACGTCTCCCGAGTTGTGCCCCTGGCGGTAGCCGCATCAAACGAAGCCATCCAAGACGCTGGGCTGGACCCGGCCACAATGTCTATGGACGAGAAACGCGAAATCGGCGTGATCCTCGGCACCGGCGGCGGCGCCCAGGAGTTCGCCGAGGAGCAATACCGGCTCTGGCATTCCGGACACTTCAAGCAGGTCAGCCTGTTCTGCATCCCAAGTGGAACTATGGGCACGATCCCCAGCGAAATCAGCATGCGTTTCGGCTTTCGCGGCTACAGCCACGTAGTGACTGCGGGATGCACCTCATCCACGGACGCCCTCGGTTATGCCTATCAGCACATTCAAGCCGGAGTGCAGCCCATGTTTCTGGTCGGCGGCGTGGACTCGCCAATCACTCCCGGCATCATCAAGGGCTACACTCTCTTGCGCGCCCTCACCCAATCTTGGAACTGTGCTCCGGAGCGCGCTTCGCGCCCATTCTCTGGCGATCGCGATGGGTTTGTAATTGCCGAAGGTTCGTGGATGTTTATCCTTGAGGACTACGTGCATGCTCGCGCGCGGGGCGCCCGCATCTACGCGGAAGTCACCGGGTACGCTTCCACCTGCGAGGCGTTCCATCGGGTCCGAATGAGCGACTCGCCGGAAGAACCCGCCCGCGCCATCACATTGGCCCTTGAGGAAGCAGGTATCGCACCCCAAGACGTTCAGTACGTCAACCTTCATGGCACCTCCACAGAGATGAACGATCGCGTCGAGACCCGTGCTGTGAAACTCGCTCTGGGAGAGCACGCGAGCCGTATTCCAATGTCCGGACTCAAGTCGCAAATCGGACACGCCCAGGGCGCCTGCGGATCGGCCAGCCTGGCCGCAACCCTAATCGCGATGGAACACGGAAAGATTCCGCCAACCATCAACCTCGACGTTTCCGACCCCGAGTGTGATCTGGATTATGTGCCCGAAGCAGGCCGCACAGCGCAAATCGAACACGCGATTTGTAACTGCGTAGGATTCGGATCGAAGAACTCAGCCCTGGTCCTGAGAAAAATCGCGTAGACGCCACTGTAGAGACGTAACTAGCTACGTCTCCGCCATTCAGCAACGTGAAGGAGACGTAACAAGTTACGTCCCTACAGAAACCTTTTCCATCCTCCCAGGTTTCTTTCCCATCTATCTAAGGTATCTTTAAAGCGTGAGCCCCAGACACTAGCCGCCTCATGGCCTCTGAAGAAGAAGTATTAGGCAAAGCGTATGACAGCCGGTTGATGAAACGGCTGCTCACCTACCTGCGTCCCTACAAGTGGCAGGTGACGGTTGCGCTGGTTTCGATTTTGATCAAAGCCGGCGCCGACGTGCTCGGCCCCTATCTCACGAAAGTCGTGGTGGACCGTTATCTGGCGCCAGTGCGCGGCCTACACACGCCCTTGGATCGGTTCTTAAGCAACAAGCCGCTGGTTGGGATCGCGCAGATTGCCGCCCTTTACGTTGGCCTTCTGATCTTCAGTTTCCTGCTGGAATACCTCCAGACTTATTACATGCAGTGGGCGGGGCAGAAGACGATGTTCGATATGCGCGCCCAGATCTTCCGCCACCTGCAGCGCATGCACATCGGTTTCTACGACAAGAATCCCGTCGGCCGCCTGGTGACTCGCGTCACTACGGTGAACGAAATGTTCACCTCCGGCGTGGTCTCAATTTTCGAAGACGTCTTCGTGCTCGCCGGCATTATCGCCATCATGCTGCGCATGAACTGGAAGCTGGCACTGATCACGTTCGCCGTGCTGCCCCTGATCGGCATTGCCACCAAGATTTTTCGCGACAAGGTCCGCGATTCTTACCGGCGCATTCGAGTGGCCATCGCCCGAATCAACGCCTACCTGCAAGAGCACGTGAGCGGCATGGTTGTGCTGCAGCTGTTCAATCGCGAAGACCGCGCCTTCGACAAGTTTTCCGAAGTGAACGCCGTCCACATGGACGCGTTCAAAGATGCGATCCTGGCGCACGCCGTTTACTATCCCGTAGTCGAAATTCTTTCTGCGATCGCAATTGCCTGCGTCATCTGGTTCGGCGGCAACGACGTCATTCGCAACGCCACTACGCTGGGCGTTCTGGTTGCCTTTATCCAGTACGCGCAGCGCTTCTTCCGGCCCATCCAGGATCTCAGCGAAAAGTACAACATCCTGCAATCGGCCATGGCGTCGAGCGAGCGGATTTTCAAGCTGCTGGACACGCCCGCCGAGATCACCTCATCCTCCGTCACCAAGACACCAAAAGGCCCAGGCCGCATTGAGTTCGACCACGTGTGGTTCGCCTACCGCTCGACACCAGCCGGTGATGCTGTGGGGAAAGACCACGTGGGGACGCCCGCCCCCGGCCGTCCGGTCGAGCAAAGCTCGACTGCCTCCGGCCCCGATTGGGTTCTGCGCGATGTCAGCTTTGCCATTGAACCCGGGGAAACCGTCGCCTTTGTCGGCCACACCGGAGCGGGCAAAACCACGATTATCTCGCTGCTCATGCGCTTCTACGATGTGCAGAAGGGTGCGATCAGAATCGATGGAGTCGACGTCAAGGAAATGGACCTGGTTGACCTTCGCCGTCGCTTCGGCGTTGTGTTGCAAGACCCGTTCCTGTTCAGCGGAACGGTGGCCAGCAACATTCGCCTGGGCACGGAGGGCATCGACGACGACGACGTGGAAAAAGCCGCCGAAGATGTAAACCTGGCGGATTTCATCCGCACCCTTCCGAACGGCTATCAGGAAGAAGTTCGCGAGCGCGGCAGCACGCTTTCGACCGGACAAAAGCAGCTTATTTCGTTCGCCCGCGCCCTGGCGCACGATCCCAAGATTCTGATCTTGGACGAAGCCACGTCCAGCGTAGACACGGAAACTGAATTCCGCGTCCGCGATGCCCTGAGCCGCATGGTCCAAGGCCGCACCTCCGTGATCATTGCCCACCGGCTCTCAACCATCCAGCGCGCCGACAAAATCGTCGTGATGCACAAAGGCCAAGTCCGCGAGATGGGCTCCCACCAGCAACTCCTGGCCCAGCACGGCATTTATTTCAAGCTTTATCAGCTGCAATACAAAGATCAGGAAGTTGCCACCGGCTCTCAAGTGACCGCTCAAGCCGACGACTAGCGAGTCCCCAGCGACCACACCTTCACAGCTGCAGGGTGCCCCACCCTTCTCCGCGCCCTTTGCGGAGAGGGTGGGCGCAAGGCTCTCAAGTTGCAAGACCGGCACCTGTTGATCAGTCCCCCGCGTGATAACTCCGCAGCCATTCACCGCCTCGCGACGACGTCTCTTTTGGCTTGACCTGGCATTCCTACTCGGATAACATATAGACAACGACATTAGCTGTTCGATAAACAGCAATGAGCAACTCCGGCTCTTTGACAATTGAAACGCGCCAGCCGTAGGGCCCAAACACGCTAAAATCTCCCCAAAAAGGCATCTGCTAAGTCCTTTAGAAGGGATATTTTAGAAAGTATCCTTAGCTCACTCCCTGTTTTCAATAACTTACAAAGCGGGAAAGCCCCGGATATCCCCGTCCGTAAGTCCTTTAAAAGGGATATTTTACGAGGGTATCTCGAGAACAGTCCCCTGTATTTTCATAGACCTGGCCAGAAAACGCCTTTTTTGGGGTATATACCCGGTACTATTCCGTTACTGCTGCGAGATTGAATATACCAAAGAGTAAATAGTAGCCAGGGCCTGGATCCCGTTGAGATTTTCGCCTCCCACCCTTCCGCAACGAACGCGGAAGGATGGGGCACCCCCATGGTTGGCGGAGCGAAGGCTGGCAGAGCGAGATTCGATGCGTCAGTCCCCGCGACGCTTCCCAAGTACAATGCTCCGGTGCGAATTCTCATCTCCGCTGGCGAGGCCTCAGGTGAAATGTACGGGGCTCAACTTATCGATGCTCTGCGGCGGCGCGATCCGTCTTTGGAATTCTTCGGGGTGGGCGGGGATCGCATGCGAGCCGCGGGATGCGACACCGTCGTCGATGCGAAAGATCTCGCCGTGGTTGGCATTTCTGAGATCGTCAGCCATCTTCCCAAAATCTACGGGTTGTTTCACAAGTTGATTGCTGAGGCCGATCGTCGCCATCCGGACCTGGCCATCGTTATCGATTCTCCCGCTTTCAACTGGCGGGTTGCTGGGAAGATGCGGAAGCGCGGGGTCCCTGTCGTCTACTACGTTTGCCCGCAATTTTGGGCGTGGCGGCAAGGGCGGGTGCGCCTGCTGCGCAAATATGTCGACAAGGCGCTGGTGATTTTTCCCTTCGAAGAGAAGTTTTACCGTGATCGTCGGGTGGACGCGACTTTCGTCGGGCATCCGCTTGCCGATCTTTCTCTGCCTGCAATTGATCGCGCCGCCTACGCTTCGCTGAACAAGCTCGACGCCACGAAACAATGGCTCACCCTTATGCCCGGCAGCCGGATGAAAGAAGTGCGGATGAATTTGCCCACGATTCTGGAGTCGGCCTCGAAGCTCGGGTCGGGATACGAATTCCTGCTTCCGGTGGCGCCCACGCTGGATCGCGGCTTTCTCGAATCCTTGATTGGCAGCGGGATTGGCAGCGGCCATGCAATCCGCCTGGTCACGGATGCCTTGCCCGCGCTGGCGCACTCCCGCGCTGGCATCATTGCAAGCGGCACGGCTACCGTCGAGGCCGCGATGATGGGCCTGCCGTTCGTGATGGTCTATCGCGTTTCCGCCCTGACTTATTTTCTGGGACGGTCGCGGGTCAAAGTGCCTCACTTTGCCATGGTGAATTTGATCGCTGGAAGAGAGATTGTCCCGGAGTTGGTGCAACATGACTTCGCTGCGGAGAAAGTAGTGGCGCGGCTCAAGGAAATCATCGCCGAAGGCGAAGCCCGCACGCGGATGATCGCCGGCCTGGCCACGGTCACAACCTTGCTGCGCGGCCCTGATTCCAGCCAAGTGCCAGCGGCGGAGCGAGCCGCCCAGATCATCCTGTCGCTTCTCCAGGCTGGCAGGGAAACAAAGGCCGGCGAGCTGACGGGAACGCAGGGGGGCGACCTGTAGCGGCTCCGTGCAACTATCGCCTTGGGTGTTGCAGCGGTGGAACCCTGGGTCACAGAGTGCAAAATCTTTCATCTTGACGGGGACCTCCGCACGCATGAGAATACGTGCCCTTGGCCGCGTGCCTCCCCAGCCGTCGCCCAAGCTGACCCGTTGCCAGTCTCTCGCATGAGCCGCCCGACGGCGGTTGGCATTCTATCTCGACCTCCAGGAGAATCTTCTATGCGCGCTTCCGTGAAGCTTGAGCTGTACTCAGCACTGGTAGTCATTTTCTTGGGCCTCACACTGTCAGCACTCGCGCAGAATCCAACTGCGAGTTCGTCGGCGCCCTCTGCGGTGGCGCAGGTGCCGCGATTGATCCGGTTTACGGGCGTTGCCAAGGACGAGTCCGGCAAGCCTATGACAGGCACAGTGGGAGTCACCTTCTCGCTCTATAAGGATGCACAAGGCGGAGCACCGCTATGGCTCGAAACCCAGAACGTGCAGGCCGATGCGACGGGCCACTATACGGCACTGCTGGGATCAGCGAGTGCGGAAGGAATGCCGCTGGCGATTTTCACTTCAGCGGAGGCACAATGGGTGGCGACCCGTATTTCCGGCCAATCCGAGCAGCCGCGGGTGTTGCTCATGAGCGTGCCCTACGCGTTGAAAGCCGTGGATGCGCAAACCCTTGGCGGCTTGCCGGCGTCGGCGTTCATGCCCGCAAATATAGCGGCAACGTCCGGCAAGGCAGGTGCTTCGCCGACGGCTCCAGCGGGTAGTTTGCCGCCCGCGGGCGTGACCGGCAAGGGCACCAAGGACTTCGTTCCGCTCTGGACCAGTGGCACCGCACTGGGCAATTCCGTGATTTTCCAAACCGGCGGCAACCTGGGTGTGGGCACGAAAACTCCCAAGGCCAATCTTGATCTTGTGGGAACTGGCGTGATCGGAATTCGGGCAACGGTTCCCGGTACGCAGGCGGCTATCTCTGGCGTAGCAACCGCGACCTCTGGCGGTACGACGGGAGTGGCCGGAATCAGCGCCGACCCGAACGGCAATGGGGTATTCGGAATTAACAACGCCAAGAAAGGCGGCGCCGGCGTGATCGGGAGTGCCAACGCCACCAGCGGTCAGCCGGTTGGCGTATTTGGAGTGGCCAAGAGCACGAGCGCGGGCTCCGCCGGCGTCGTCGGTAGCGAGACGGCGAAGACTGGGAATGTCTACGGCGTGGGTGGATTTGCGGCCAGCACGAGCACCGGCGCGACCGGCGTCACCGGCTTTGAAACCGCGACCACGGGCCAGGTATTTGGCGTGACCGGTGGGACCAACAGCACCACAAATTTCTCGGTTGGAGTGAGCGGGATCGAAGGCGCCACCACGGGTGCGGTTTTTGGGGTTGCAGGCGAAACCCCGAGCACCACAGACGGCGCGGCCGCAATAAGCGGCTTCGAGAGCGCTGCTACCGGTGCGGTTACTGGTGTCAGCGGCTCAACATCAAGCACCTCGGGAACCGGAGTATTTGGTAACGCCACCGCCGCCAGTGGTGTGGTTTATGGCGTGCGCGGATACACCGGTAGCACCACCGATGGCGCCGCTGGAGTGACCGGGTTTGAAGGCGCTACCTCGGGAGTGGTCGTCGGTGTCAGCGGCGGAACCGCGAGCACGTCGGGAACCGGAATCAACGGTTACAACACCGCGACCAGCGGCAACACGATCGGTATCTTTGGTTCGGCCGCCAGTCCGAACGGTGCGGGTATAGTCGGTAGCGCTACGGCCACCAGTGGGCCGGCCATCGGGGTTCAAGGCGCGACAACAAGCCCAAACGGGGCAGGAGGCGTATTCGCAAACCTGAGCGGAGGAACGAGCCAGGTTCTAATCGCAAACGGTGCGAACTTCAAGCAGGTTTTCAACGTGGACGCGAGCGGCAACAGTTTCTTCGCCGGTAACGTCAACGTCACCGGCAAACTGACCAAGGGCAGCGGCTCGTTCAAGATTGACCATCCGCTCGACCCGGCCAACAAATACCTGTCACATTCGTTCGTCGAGTCGCCGGACATGATGAACGTTTACAACGGCAACATCACTACGGACAAGCACGGATTGGCTACCGTTGCCCTGCCCGGCTACTTTGAAGCTCTGAATGCCGATTTCCGTTATCAGCTCACCGTGATTGGCCAGTTCGCGCAAGCCATTGTGCAGCGGGAAATCACGAACAATCAGTTCACCATCAAGACCAACAAACCGGGGGTGAAGGTCTCCTGGCAAGTGACGGGCATCCGCCACGACGCCTACGCCGACGCCAACCGCATCCTTGTGGAGGAAGAGAAACCAGCAGCCGAGCAAGGCTACTACCTGCACCCGGAGGTATTCGGCCAGCCAAGATCGAAGAGCGTGCAAGCCGCCGGTCAGAAACCCGCCGCCAGCCCGGTGCTGGCCGAGGTGCAGCCACAGTAGTCACGCTACCGGAACCACCGGTAGAGACGTAGCTTTGCCACGTCTCCGGCGCTAGCTCGCTGGGGAGACGTAGCAAAAGCTACGTCTCTACAGCAAGAAAGGCTCCACCCCTTGTCCTCCCAGCATCTTTTGCGTCACAATCTTCATCAGACTGATTAGAGACCTGCGGGATTTCCCGGGAGACGTTCCTGAATGTTCTTTGAACCTCGGCGCCAGCGTCGGGCCCTGACAATTTTTCTTACCTCGATACTTCTTTTAGTTTCGCGACCCACATGGGCAGCCGAGAAGACGCGGCTGCGGGTGGACGACTATCAGATCGATGCTGAGCTGACCCCTCACACCCATAAGATCGCGGCTCGCGCGAAGGTAAAGTTTACCGCCCTCGAGGACATCACTGCCGCGACCTTTGAGCTGCACAACGGACTGCGCGTGACCAAGGTGACCGATGACGCCGGCAAGTCGCTTACCACCGAGCGCATCACTCAGGACTTTACGGTGCGAGTATTGTTGTCGAAGCCCCTCAGCAAAGACGCTTCGACCACGCTGACGTTCGAATACGATGGCACTCTCGACACCGGGGATGACAGCCCGGTGCAGGGACTCAAGCTGGCCTCGATCAACGATGAAACCAGTTATCTGCTTTATGCCGGGCGCTGGTTTCCGGTAAACGCTTACGGTATTAACCGGTTCACGGCCACGATGAACATCACGGTGCCCGCCCACATGATCGTGATCGGCAGCGGGAGGGAGACGGCCGGCGGCACTTCTACTTCCAAGAAAACTGGCGCGAGCACGTTGCCCACCAAGACGTTCACCTTCGTCTGGGACAAACCGAGTTTTCCGGGGACGATCGTTGCAGGAACGTTTCAGGAATTCAAGAGCGATGAAGCGGGGGTCGACCTGCACGTATTTTTCAAGCCGGTTCACCAGAATCTGGGCGCGATGTATGCGGAGACCGCGATCAAAGAATTCACTTACTACGTGACCCTTTACGGCGCGGCGCCTTCGACCAGCCTTAAGGTCGTGGAGCTTCCGGATGACACCGTGCCTTCGGCGTGGGCTCCGGAAATGGCCGCGGTCGCGAGCCGCGCTGTGACCGAGAAGGTTAATTACCGGCTACTGGCAAATACCATCGCGCACCAGTGGTGGGGAGTGTCGGTGAGTCCGGCGACCATCGACGACTGGTGGATGTGCGATGGCTTTGCCCGCTATTCCGAGGCTCGCTACGTGGAAAACGCTGCCGGAAGCAACGGTCTCGAAGAAGTGGTGAAAGATATGTCGGTGGGAGCGCTGGCTTACGACTCGGTGCCGCTGGCGACGATTGGCAAGCTGGATATGTTCTCGCCGGAGTTCCAGTCGCTGGCGACGGACAAAGGTGCGATGATTTTGCACATGCTGCGCTGGGTGGTAGGAGATCAGAAGTACGATCAGACGATGCGCACCTTTGCCACGAAATATGCGGGCAAGTCAGCGTCGCTGGATGATTTCACCGCCATCGCGGAACAGACTTACGGCGAGAAACTCACCTGGTTTTTTACGCAGTGGCTCGATTCCACGGGGGCTCCCGAGTTCAAGACCAAGTACACGGTTTACCGGCTGGGCAACAACAAGGGCTTTCGCGTGGTCGGGGAGATTACGCAGGATCTCGATCTCTTCCGCATGCCGGTGGAGCTGAAAATTGACACCGACGGCAAGACGGAAGAAAAACGGATTGAGGTGGTGGGAACGGATTCGGCGTTCGCGATAGAAACTTTCGGCAAGCCCCGCCGGATCTCGATTGATCCGGACAATCGCGTGCTGAGAAACTCCTCTGACGTCAAGCTGCGCGCCGACATTCAGCGGGGACAGGCCCTGGTGCAGCAAGGCGATTTTGCCGCGGCGCTCAGTGAATTCAACAAGGCCCTCGAGGTCAATAAGAACAGCTCGCTGGCGCATTACCGCATTGCCGAAGTCTTCTTCCTGCAAAAGAATTACCAGGCGTCGGCCAACGCTTACCGCGACGCGCTTAACGGCGACGGCGATCCGCGATGGACCGAGGTTTGGAGCCACATCCAGCTAGGGAAAATTTTTGACGTGACCGGGCAGCGCGAGCGCGCGACCAACGAGTATCGCCAGGCGCTGCAGACGAACGACAACACGCAAGGCGCGCTGGAAGAAGCGAGGAAGTATCTGCAGAAACCTTTCGAGCAGCAGAAGAGCAGTGCTGGCGCGAATGGCAAATAGAGGCTCCTAGACGGTCTCACGGTTCCCGAATCCTATTACGAACTGTCATCCCGAGCGAAGCGAGGGATCTAGGTTCTTGCCTGTACCGCCGGTATCGTGGCGCAGACAAGGACCCAGATCCCTCGCTTCGCTCGGGATGAACATGTGTTTTAGTCCAGGCCATCTGAAATAAAACTCAGTATGCCCAGCGCAGCAACGTGGCGCCTACGGTGAATCCTGCGCCCACGGATGCCAGCAGCACCAGATCACCCTTCTTGAGCTTGCCTTCCTGGCGCGCCGTGTCCATGGCGAGTGGAATCGTGGCGGCAGTGGTATTTCCGTAGCGATCGATATTGATGATTACGTGTTCCGGCTTCATGGCTAAACGGTCGGCGGTTGCCATGATGATGCGCTGGTTGGCTTGATGGGGAATGAAGGCATCGACGTCGGTGCCCTTCAATCCATTGCGCTCGAGGAGTCTCTCGCAGACTTCGGCCATTTTGCGGACAGCGTACTTGAACACCGCGCCGCCGTCCTGGTGGACGTAATGCATCCTCTGGTCGACGGTTTCGTGGCTCGAGGGGTGCAGGCTGCCGCCTCCGGGCATGTACAGAGAACATCCCCCGGAACCGTCGATCTCATGAATGAAGTCGATCATTCCGAGGCCATCGCCATCGGCTGGTTCGAGGATGACCGCGCCGGCCCCGTCGCCAAAAATAATGCAAGTCGCCCGATCGGTGTAGTCGATGATCGAAGACATTGTGTCGGCTCCGATGACCATCACCTTCTTGTGAACGCCGGTCGCGATGAACTGCGCTCCCGTTTGCAGGGCGTACACGAACGCCGAGCAGGCAGCGGAAACATCGAAGCCCCAAACGTTCTTGGCTCCCAGTTTGTGTTGCACCAGGCAGGCGGTCGACGGGAAAAACATGTCCGGTGTGACCGTACCGACGATGATGGCATCCACATCCGAGGGCTCGAGGCCGCCGGCAGCAAGGGCCTGCTTCGCGGCTTCCACAGCCAGATCGCTGGTGGCCACACCCTTATCGACGATGTGCCGCTCGCGGATTCCGGTGCGTTCGATGATCCATTGATCGGTGGTTTCGACCATCGTCTCGAGATCGGCGTTGGTCAAAAAGCGGGGCGGGACGTAAGTCCCCAGAGCGCTGATTTTTGCTCGGGCAATGCCGGCGCGCACAAGTTGGCTCACTCTATGAGTTCTCCAGTTAGGATATAAACTTGCTATTCTGACGCACGGAACAAGCAATGTCCAACTTATTGAGACTGAATGCGGGCAGCAACGAGTTCAACTGCTCCGCCGGTCGCTGAATGGATTTCTGAACAGATTTCAGCGAAACAAAAAAGCCAGACACCGGCGACCCACTGCACACGCAAGAGCTCGTTACCGTTGCTTCCTTCCGGACCTGGCGGGGTTGGCGAGAGTGCGTCGCGCGGGACCGATGCCTGACCTGTTCGATTCTAACATCCCGATCGTACTCTTCCCTTTCCGGACGGAATCGCCAACAATAGACGAAGCGCGTTCCGTAGAACTGATTCATGACTCTTGCGGGTAGCCCACAATCCGAGATTGCACCACTGCCCACGGCGGTGCAACGCTACTTTGAAGTCGCGTTGTATTTGCTTGTGCTGTGCGGATTCGTGACCCTGGTTTCGACCGGAGCCTTGGACCTACCTACGATTCTGCTGGTGAGTGCAGCGATTGCCTTTCGGGGATATTTGCTGGCCACCCGTCGCACTTTGCTGATTCCCGAGAGCTGGACGACTACGCTCACCCTTGCCTATGTGGCCTTCTATCTCGCGGATTACTTCGTGTTTTCTGGTTTGT
>Ga0210405_10001722_pt1 | contig 24193 bp, 15 predicted proteins | sample IncBWH11MmetaG_FD_155492 | JGI IMG/M metagenome (GOLD analysis project Ga0210405, IMG submission 155492) | Forest soil microbial communities from Barre Woods Harvard Forest LTER site, Petersham, Massachusetts, United States - Inc-BW-H-11-M | ecosystem: Environmental > Terrestrial > Soil >... | reverse complement strand
GTTTGATGCCGCAAACGTCCTGCGTCTGGGCCAGGATTTGATCTATCTGGTTAGCGCAACCGGCAATGAATTGGGAGGACGATGGCTACAGACGATTTTGGGCGATAAATTTCGCGTTCATTTCCTCAAGGATGTCTACTATGGCAGCCATATAGATTCGACCCTGGTGGCGTTGCGTCCCGGACTGCTTCTCTGCAATCCCTCTCGCGTCAACAATGATACTTTGCCCAACGTCCTGAAACAGTGGAAGGTCATCTATAGCCCGCCGATGGAAAATACCGGCAGATATGATGCCGATTATCTGTCCAAATGCATCGGCAGTGACTGGATTGACATGAATGCGTTCAGCGTCAACCCGAATTTGGTCGTGGTTGATAGCGATCAGACAGCTTTGATGAGGCTTTTGGAAAAGGAGGGCCTCGACGTCATCCCGCTGAAGTTCCGGCATTCCAAGATGATGGGTGGTGGCCCTCATTGCACCACTTTGGATATCCGTCGAGCCGGCACATTGCAGAGATACTTCGATTAAAGACAATCGATGTTCCCGTGCTCACCCTTCTTACCCGCTTGAACACCGACGTTCACTTTAGCAGAAGCAAGGGACGTAAACTCCGCTAGCAAACAGGAAGAGATTTGACAGCCATTTTCTTGACAGCGACTTTTGCGATGCTGCTTGCGCTGGCCTATGCGGCGTGGCGGCGGTACCTTTGGGCGGCGGAGAAGGTCCCGCAGGCGGACAACTGCCCGGACAGCCTGACGGATGTGTTCGGCGAGCGGCCCTTCGTGAACGTGCCGCATCAGAAAGGGGTCAAGTGGCTTACGGAGGTCTTCAGCCGCTCCGCCCAGAAGTTCCCTCATCTCACCGCCTTGCATATTCCCCACACCGGGGAGTCACTGACCTTCTCTGAGCTCGACGCGCGCGCCGAAAACGTTGCCGCGGCCATTTCTTCGTTTCTCACCGGCCCCGATCAGGTGGTCGCGGTGGTGATGTCGCAGGACAACTGGCAGATCGTCGCGTGTCACCTCGGGATTCTCAAGGCAGGCGGCACGGTGATGTTCCTCGACGCCACGTTGCCGGACGCTCTGATCACCCACATGCTGAGTGACGCACAGCCGGTGCTCATTCTCACGCGCGGGCAGGAGAGATTTCGCGACCTGCCGACGCTCGACGTTTTGACGTTGACAGAGAGGTTACCGCGAAGCGTTCCGCCACCCTGGTTAGATGATCCCGCCCAGCGCCTCGCCACGATTTTTTACACGAGCGGAACCACTGGAATGCCCAAAGGCGTGGAGTGCCCCCACGCGGGTTATGTCAACCTCGCCCTGAGCTACGCCGACTACTTCGATCTGCTGCCTGGCATGGACGCGGCGTCGCTGACTTCATCGCTCGGCTACGACGGCAGCATCTCGGAGATGTACAGCGCTTGGGTGTCTGGCTGCGCAGTCGTGATGCTGACCAAGGAGCAGATTCGTTCCGGCCCGGAGCTCGTACACGTATTGCGCGACGCCGAGGTCACGGTGCTCTTCTGTCCACCGGTGCTGCTGACCACGCTCACTCCAACCCCCGAATTGGATCTCCCCTATCCGTTGTGCCGCTATGTCGTTCCGGCGGGCGAAGCTTTCCCCAGCGTGCTCGTGGAGCCGTGGACCCGTGGCCGGCGGCAGATCATCAACACCTACGGCCCAACGGAGGCGAGCACCGACACGAGCCGTCAAAGTCTGCGGCCAGGAGAGCCCATTACCATCGGCTCACCGTTTCCCAATGTCACCTACGTCATCCTCGAGGTCGACCAACTTCGACCACTGCCTCATGGCGAGATTGGCGAACTCTGCATCGGTGGGGTGCACGTCGCGCGCGGGTATCGCAACCAGCCGGAGCAGACCGCCCAGAAGTTCATCACCCATCCTCAATTCGGCCGCCTCTACCGCACGGGAGACAAGTGCAAGATCGACATCCAGGCGCGGCGTGTTCACTTCCTCGGCCGAATTGACGCGCAGCTCAAGGTGCGTGGGCACCGCGTCGAGGCGCAGGCTGTCGAAGACATCCTCCAGGGTCAATTCAGCGAGATCGAGGCCGCCGTCCTGGACTATCAGAACGAGACGCTCGTTGCATTCGTCACCGCGCCCTCGCTTTGCCAAGAACCAATTTCAGGAGTTGCCCCAGCACCAACTGAGTGGGCGGCCCGAGTAACAAGCGCGCTCGCCGAACAACTTCCGGCGCCGTCGGTGCCGACGGATATTTTTCTCGTTGAAAAATTCGTGATGAAGCCCGTTTCAGGCAAGATCGACCGCAAATGCTTGCCCAACTTGTCTCGCCTACTGAAAAGCCCGAAACCGGAGGCCAGGCAAGTCCCCGGGGACGGATCAGAAAATGCGGACCACAAGGCGGACATCAAGTTGCCTGACGCCGATACGAGCATACCCCCTGAGTGTGAGGAAGTGCTGGCGATCTGCCGGACTGTGTTCGAGAAACCTTTGGGATTGGATGACGGATTCATCGAGGCGGGTGGACACTCGATTGTCATTGCGCGCTTGGCGCAGCAGCTGCAGGCGGCAGGATGGGTGGTACCGGTACGAACGCTGCTTACTACCTGCAACACTGCAAGAAAGGTGGCCAACCAGCCCCGAGCCCTCCAAGAGGCCTCCAAGGTCCCTCATACCGTTCCTTTGCAATCCGACGAAAATGAGCGTGCGCGCAACGAAGCCGGGGCGGGGGTGCTTTCCATTGGATACTTCACCACCCTGCAGATCCTGCTCGCAATGTTGTTTTACTCCCCGGCCTTGCTGAGTTTCCTGGTCGCGTTGACGTACGTTCAAGTCGCGACATTCTTCACGACCGCCAACCTACTGGAATTCATCATCGCCGACGTCGCCCTTTACCTGCTGGGCCTCATCGTGCCCTTCGCCTGCCTGCTATGGGTAATGCTGATCAAGTTCGCCGTGGGTGGCGAAATCTACAGGAACAATGTGACGCCGGGCGTGTACCCCAAGTGGAGCAAGATGCATCTGCGTATCTGGTGCATCGGACGAATGGAAAACATGGCGCTCCGCACGATGGCGATGTATCGCAGCGCGCCCCTTACGGCGTTTGCGCTGCGCCAGCTTGGCGCGACCGTTGGCAACAACCTTCAATGCGCACACGACGCCCACCTATTAGGTCCTTTGGACTTGATCTCCATCGAGAACGATGTCGCCATCCAGAGCGGCGCCTACATCCAAGCAACAAGGTGGTCGGGAGAAGGCCTGCACGTCGGTCCTATTCGTATCGAGAGTGGTTGCAAGATTGGGATGCGAGCCGCCGTCGCCAATGACGTGACGATTGGGCGGGGCACCTGGATTACCCCGTTTACACCCATCCTCAGCGATGTTGGTTCCCAGGAAATCTGGGAAGGGGCGCCGGCACGTCTCAGTGGCCGCTGCACGGAGCTCAAGCGTACGGCTGACTTCTGCCGTTACGCCCATCCGATCTGGCTGCTGGAAACCCTCAAAGTCGTTATGCACATCTTCTTATTCTTCTGCCTCAACATGCTTCCTATCGCCGTGATCGCATGGGCGGCCCGCGCCTACACGCCGGCCGGAGACGCCGAGCTTTCGAGTGACTATTTCAGCGTCACACCACTGCCAGAAATCGTCTGGGACCTGACCCTATACGCGTTCATCGCCGCATGGGCCAGCATCGTCTTGACCTCGTTGCTGGGTTGCCTGTTCATCCGTTGCACTGCCGCATCGCCGGGGCTCTATCCCTCGCGCGGGCTCAAGGGCGCCCTCCTTGCACACCGAATGGATGCGATGAACGCCATACAGCGACAATGGACCTGGACAATTACCGGGCAATATCTGCGCGCGCTCGCTGGCATGCGCTTCGCGAGGTTGGGCGCGTCCGAGTGCGACCTCATGATAAATCTTGTCCCCGAGCTGGCTACCGCCGGCTCCCAAGTGTTCTGGTCAAATTCTTCCCTCACAAACATGCTCGACTATGGCGCACAACACTACACGCTGCGCCAACTTGACATGCCCGAGAGTTTCTTCTGCGGCAACAACTGCGTGGCCGAGTACGGGCAGTTTCCGGCAAACTTTCTTTTGGGTGTCTCCACGCCGAGCAACGACATACTGTTTCGGCGGCAAATGCGGTCGCGGCTTGACGACCCCGTCGTGGTAGCTGGAAACCCGCCCGTGAAACTGGCGAGCGTGTCAGTTGGGGCAGAGAACAACACCTACGACCTACCGAATTTTGGACTGTTCCTGACCAGGGTTTTGCTGTTTGACTTGTTCAGCATCGGCACGCTGCGCATCACCGAGGGGCTCATTTTCACGATTATGTTCATTTCTATGTTGCGGCTCGGCGTACACTCGATTGCTGGCGCGGTGATTGCTTTACTGCTTACGGGATTCGTCCTGGTCGTCTCCTGCGTCGCAATCAAGAAGCTCCTGGTCAGCGACTGGGGGTCGAATAGCGCGACGCCGTTCTGGTCCGGTCGGCACTTTGCCTATTTCTTTGCGCAGGACTGCTTTTTCGTCTGGTGCAGGACGCCTTTGGGATTCTGCGCCGGCACAATTCTCGCGAATACCATTTTGCGATGGATGGGGTGTCAGATCGGCCGCCGGACGATCGTGAACCAACCGATGCAATGCTCCGATTGGAATGCAGTGAGCTTCGGCAATGATTGCCTGATCGACGGGTTTCTGCAGTATCACACGTTCGAGAACACAACGCTCACCGTGAAGCGAACCCATATAAAGGACGGCAGCACCGTCGCCTTCGGCAGCACGGTGATGGGCGGCGTGGTCATTGAGCGGAATACAACACTCTTGCCTCTGTCCATGGTCCTCAAAGAGATGAACCTGCTTACCGCCACCTACGAGGGGAGCCCAGCGGAGCCCATCAGCGGCTCAATACTTTTACCTCCGAGCGCTCTCCCATTTTCTGATACGCCCGCCGAAGAAAATCGGCTTACCAGCCGCTTGAGCGGGCAGATGCATGGAACGACGCGTTCTGCCAGCGACAATTCGGAAGCCGTACATTCCTCACGCGGTTGACAACACCGACCGGCTGAAGACGGGTCCAATCGTCTTGGCCGCGGCTGGCCGACACACTCTGGAAATTCATGCAATCCAGCTTGGCGGCTCGAACTCATAATCAAACTCCTGCCCGATCTCGCGACTTGACCCGAGATCGACCGCCCAGGACCACGCCTCGGCAACGTGATGGTTACGTTTGGGTCAACCTCCTGTGCTAAGGTCCGGGGTCATCCGCCGCTTCTGCATTCTTGGACCTAAGAACTTCGAGCGCGCGAGCGACCAACGGGTCGATACCGTTTTCAATGTCGGCCTTCTTGTTGAATAGCTCAATGTCGGCTGGTACGCCCTTACCCTCGTAGGATATCATGTCGGATGAGAAGTACACCTGGTACGGTAGACAGTAGCGCCAACCATTGGGGAGCTTCCTGTCGAGCGTATATGAGAATATTCCGTTGGTATGATCCCCGATGATGGTGACGTAGGGCAACTCTCTTATCGCCAATGCAAACGCTTCGCCGCCGCTGAAGACCGAATCGCATGTCAAGAGCACGATCGGCCCGGTAAATCGTGCGGCGCCCCGCGGTTCAATGTACCAGGTCTTCAGAGGCTTGAAGTCGTCTTCGCCCGGTCCAATCTTGGTCTTCCTGTGAAAGGCCACACGCTTCCGGTCGCAGAATCGGTCTATTATCGTTATGGCGACGCTGTCTTCTCCGCCGGGGCAGTCACGGATGTCGATGAGAAATCCGCTCAAATCCGCGAAGTCACCGGCAATCGTCTCCAGGGCGGCGATCAAATCGCGCTTGCCGATGCCTTCGAGCTCTAAGAGCCGGATGTAACCGAATGCTCGAGACCTGCAATAACGCAACATCCACGCTTTAGTCTTTCGCAGCGGCCCGAACCCATTATCGGCAAGAGTCTTCTCAGTCACTTTGAAAAGTTGCGCGATCTGTTTCTTTGTGAATTCCTGCCAGAACCGAGGTTTTTTTTCCGGGCAGAAGTATCGCCTCTTGCGCTTGCCGGCCGCCGGCACGGTGAGTTGGACATGCCCATCGTTTAGTGGAGAAAGCATCCGGCAGAAGATCCGGAACAGCTCATCATCGGTGGTCTCTTTTGTGACCTTCGGTCTGTACGTGTGATATTGCTTGGTCCAGTCGACGTCCCGCAGTGCAAAAAATGGATACCTGTTGTGGAAGGTCAGCCAGAGGGCTTCGAAATTCTTTTCAGGATCTCGAAGGGTCATGGCTGCTCCGATAGTGCCTCAGGCCCTCGTTATACTTCACACGCAAGGGAGCGGGCGCCCGTACAAACCTGGCATGATCTTAGCCACGCTCATTGGCGCGTGTCACCAGATTCGAACGCGGTTCTCAGTTGAGAGATAAAGTTTGTCGTTGACCTGCACGTTGAACGCACGGTACCAGGCATCGATATTTCTGACGGTGCCATTCACTCGATATCGCTCCGGCGCGTGGGGGTCGGACGCAAGTTGCTGTCGCGTTGCCTCATCGGTCTTTTTTGCGCGAAAGCTTTGCGCATAACTGAGAAAAAATCGCTGATCGCCGGTCAAGCCGTCAAGCACAGGCGCCGCACTCCCGCCTAGCGCGCGATGATAGGCATCGAGTGCGACGAGAACTCCGCCGAGATCGGCGATGCTTTCGTTTATGGTCAGGCGACCGTTCACATGCATGCCCCGAAGGGGCTCGAAGGAACTGTACTGTCGAGCCAGCTTGGCGGCGCGAACGTTGAACTCGCGGGCGTCGGCGTCAGTCCACCAATTCGAGAGCGCGCCTTCCGCGTTGTATTTGCGTCCATCATCATCAAGGGCATGGGTCAACTCATGACCGATAATAGCGCCAATGCCCCCGTAGTTGACCGCGCAATCAGCCGCCGGATCGAAATATGGAGCTTGCAGCTGCCCAGCTGGCAACACCACCTCATTGAGGTTAGAGCTGTAATCGCTGTTTATGGTCTGCGGGGTCGTACCCCATTCATTGCGATCGACCAGTGAGTCGAGGCGAGTAACCCTCCGCGCCCAATTGAACATCCTTGCGTTTTGTATGCTGCCGAGCAGTTCGCCCGCCCTGATTTCCAACCTCGAATAATCGCGCCAAACTTTCGGATATCCACTCTTGACCGTCAGGCGAGACAGTTTGTTCAATGCCTTTTCCTTTGTTTTTCGGCCTATCCAAGCGATGCGCTCGAGCCGTTCGCTCAATGCCAGACGAATTTGCGCTACCATGTCGTCAATTTGCGCCTTTGTCTGGCCAGAAAGATAACGCGCCACGTAGACACGTCCGATCGCGTCCCCCATCTCGGAGTCGACAAGCCCCACTCCGCGCTTCCATCGTTCTGCGGGTCTAGCGACTCCGGCGAGAGTGCTTTCGTGAAAGTGAAAATGGGCAGCGACGAAGCGCCGCGAAAGGTAGGGGGCGGTCGCATCGACGAGGTGAAATGCTTGCCAGGCCTTTAGCGCGGCAATCGGCGTTGTCGCATAGAGCGCTACGATCCTTTGGATCGCCGTCAACTCCGCTAGAACGACGCGGTCAAGTGCAGCCAGCTCGGCTCCTTGCAGAAACCTAAGCCACGGAAACGGAGCGGCCCGCGCGAGCTGTGCAACCGCCATCGGATGATATACCTTTTCCGGCTCCTGTCTGTCCGTCAGGGTCCAGCTCGCCTTTGCGATTGCAGTTTCGAAAGTCAAAATTGCGGCGGCGCATTCCTCCGGCTTCTCCCAGCCGATCAGACTCAGAAGTTGCGCAATATAGGCGAGGTACGCAGCCCTTTTGCTCGAAAAGTGAGCGACGAGATAGTAGTCGCGATCTGGCAGACCAAGCCCTCCCTGCCCGATTACGACGGCGTATTTGTCCGGCGCTTTGGCGTCAATCCCTATGGAAAGGCCAAGGATCGAGCCAAAAAATGTCTTTGCCATAAGCTCTGCGAGATCAGCGCGTGTATCTGCGCTGCGCAACATTTCGATGAACGGAGCCAGCGGGCCAGCGTCAAGAGCCTCGACGCGCGCCTCGTCCATGAAAGTCGAATAGAACATGCCGATCTTGAGGGCATCCTCGCGAGTAGAAGGCTCCACGCCGATTTCACCGCGCATCAGGATCTCGCGGATGCGCGCCTCCGCGATGTCCGATAACTGGGTATCGACGCTATTTGTATCACGGTCCGGCGCAATGCCGGCGCGGTCGAACCAAGCGCCATTAGCGTAGCGAAAGAAGTCCTCGCCGGGTCTGGCTTCAAAGTCAGCGCCGGTAAGATCAAAACCCCACGGTCCGTAGTCGCCTGCAGGGAGCGCCTTGAATATCTCTTGCGGATATGCCGAGCGTGTACGCATCAAACCGCCAAATGAGGCGCCAATCAGCGTGATACAATCGCGTCGGCTCAATTGATCGAATTGCATTCGATCCTCGACCTAATGACGGCACCGGGCCTCAGCGACCCGGCCTTGCTCCACTTTTTCCCGGCTTGGCGATCGGCGCAGTGGTATAAGGTGTCCTGCGGAGTTATGGTTTTGTCGTCTACATAGCAGGGTTCTCGCGTTTGGCCGAGCAAATTGCGTGCCGGGGAGGAAATTTGATGAAAGAGTTCTTGAAGAACACGATTGTTGGTGGAGCGGTGTTCCTCTTGCCCGTTGCCCTCGTTGGATTCATTTTGTCTCGTGCATTGCGGCTGACAAAGGGCGTAGCTGAACCTCTTGCAAAAGGGCTGCAATTGGATCAATTGGGCAGCGTGGCGGGCATGGGTGCTGCCGCGATCCTGTCAGTTCTTATGCTGGTCCTTGTCTCCTTCGCTGCGGGCTTTGCCGCCCGCACGGCTGTCGGCAGGCGTATTACCCGATGGTCGGAAAATTCCCTGCTCGGCAGTCTGCCGCAATACCATCTCATGAAGAGCATGGCGGAAGGTCTCGCGCATCTCGAAAGCGCGAGCGGCCTGAAGCCGGCGTTGGTCAGCATAGAGGATGGATGGCAAATCGCATACCAAATCGAGCAGCTGGAGAACAACTGGGTTGTGGTGTTTCTGCCACAGGCCCCGACACCCATGTCGGGTAACATAATGTATCTTCCGGCTGACCGTGTGCGGCCGCTTGGCATCAACATGATGCAGGCTATGTCAATCGTGAAGGCCATCGGCGTCGGATCCGCGCCGGCCCTTCGCGACGTCGACCTGACACTACCGAGCACAAACCGTTGAACAACAAGTGGAAGGCCATTTTCTTCGGAGCTGTCTATTCCGACAGCGCGGCGCGCACCGATGCCTGCGCGGCGTCCGCGTTCGCCGGTCGACCACATCTTTGTAATCAGTAGGTATAGAACATCTCTTGAATCTGCTGCGCTGTGTGTGGCTTCAAGAGCGCCAGCGAGAGCAGGATCCTCGCTTTCTGGGGATTTAACTCATCGGAAGCGATGAAACCGAGCTCATCGTCGTTGATCTCCACGTTGCGGCCGACTGTTCCAGTAGCCACGCGGCTGCTGCGCACGACGACCACGCCCTTCTGGACCGCTCGCGCCGCCGCCTCGAGCGACGCCTTGTTCATATTGCCATTGCCTACGCCGGCGATGACGATGCCCTTGGCACCATAGCTCACGCTGGCATCAATCAGGTCCGGCGGCATGTCGGCGTCGCCGTAGATGATATCCACTCGGGGCATCTTGGTAGCGTCGGATATGTCGAATTCACTCGCTGTTGTGTGCTTTCGCGGAGGATTGTTGTAGAAATCGTTCTTGCCGTAGGCGGAGACGCCGACCAGACCATGCAGCGGCGACACGAAGGTCTGCACAGCGGTCGTGCTCGTCTTGGTCAGGGAGTGTGCTGCGTGGATCCAGTCGTTCAAGACGACAAGCACGCCGCGGCCCGTGGCGTTCGGATCGGCAGCGACGGATACGGCGTCGTAGAGGTTCAGCGGCCCATCGGCACTGACGGCCGTAGAGGGGCGCATGGATCCGACCATGACTACCGGCTTGTCGCCCTTCACAGTCAGGTTGAGGAAGTAGGCCGTTTCTTCCATCGTGTCGGTACCGTGCGTAATCACGACGCCGTCTACACCCGGCGACGGCAGCAGTTCATTGATGCGCTTCGCGACCTTCAGCATGATGTCAAAGGACATATCCTGCGAGCCCACGTTGGCGACCTGCTCTCCCCTGAGATTGGCCAGATCCTTGATTCCCGGGACCGCATTGATCATGGCGTCAATCGTCACCTGACCCGAGGTATAGCCGGACTGCGTGCCGGTCGCGGCAGCTCCGGCAATCGTTCCGCCGGTCGCCAGAATGACGATGTTAGCCTTGCCCTGGCCGAAAGAATTCTGGCAGCTGGCGCCGAAAGCGACGGCGAACAGCACTGCCGAGACACTGCGAGACCGGTTCATGACACCCTCCGCTGCGCGTATACGTTCTCGGCGCGCTTTGCCAACTGTCGCAAATCAATCTGCAAGCGACCAGGTCAATTAAAAAGTCTCGAATTTGATGTGGATCAAAGCGTCCGATCGCAGTGCACCCTAGCGAGGGGATACGGCAGAACGTGAAGCAGGTAGCGGATTTCGCAGAAATAGTTTATTTGCCTGTCATGCGGGGGCAGCGGATCGCACCGTCCCAAAGAGAGGTCACAAGGAGGAGATGAAAATGATCGGGCGAAGTGGCTTAGGTTTTCCTCGTGCGTCAATGTCGATGTTTCTGCTACTTACCATGTTGTCGGTTTCGTTTTCGTTCGTTTCGTACTCAGCGGTAGGGGCCGAACAAGGATCGGTTGCTAAAGCGTGCGTGGCAGACATCAAGGAGAAATGTGGCGGAATCCAACCGGGTGAAGGTCGCATCAAAGACTGTATCAAGCAGCATTTCGGCGAACTTCTAGCGAATTGCAAGGCGGCCGTGGTAAAGCTCGTTGCGATGACCAGGTCTTGCAGATCTGACGTCAAGCAACATTGCCCGGACGTCAAGCTTGGCGGCGGCCGAATTGAAGCCTGCATGCAAAGTCATCTCGCCGACGTGAGCGCACCTTGCAAGGAAGCGTTGGGCAAAGCTGCCGCCCCCAAGGAGTGACCCTCGGCAGGGTAGGCACGAGGCGTTGTTCACGGTGCGGCGCCAGCCTGCGGGCTGGCGACGGCGGAAGCACCCGCACCGGCAGTGTGAGCCTGCCTGCTGGCTCGACAGTCCCACCGGAGCCCTTACCAAGGCGAGCCCCGGTGGGTCCGTCGCGTTCGAGGGAGGGTCGCATATCGTCGAGGCGCTCCATTGTCACGTCGTCCAGTAACCGGTGTGGGCGGTTCAAATCCGTCCTCCGCTACCAGTCAACCACGCAACTTCGCGCGGTCGTGCCACTGCTTCCTTGGTGGACACCACGTCACTTTCGCGCGGGGGAGAATTGGTCCGCCAGGCCATCCAGCATGCGGAACACGGCCTCCACGCCGTAGCCGGCGAGGAACGCAAGCGCCGGTGCGCCGACCGAGCTAACGGGATTGGCGATGACATTCTCGGCGGTCGTGAAAAAGCCGATTGCCACTCCGAACACCGTGCCAAGCACGAGCCGTACGATGTATTCGCGCAGATCGCGCGGGGTAAGGAGACGATCGCCGACACTGCGCAGATAACGCCGCAGAACGTACGCCATTGAACCGAGCAGACCCATCAGGACGGGCAGCACGTAGCCGCTCACGACGTTGAGCACGGCGGGCAGCGAGCGGTCATCGGCTGAGTACCAGGGCGAGAGATTCTTGTAGGCTATCCTCTGCTTTTGCAGCAAATCACCGAGCTTGGCGCAGAGATGGGATTGGGCGACGCTGCGAAACCGCTCAACCGTCTCCGCCGCGTTGGCGGGACTAGGAACTGACTCGACATCGGTGCAGTAGGGCAGGATGGTGGTGTTTGGCGGACGGTTGACTGCAACCTCTTCGCGAAGAATCTCCTCGTCCAGCAATTTGAACTGCGAGTTGATCTCCGCGATATTCGCGATCTTGGCGCTGCCGAAATAGATGTAGGCGGCAAGCGCCGCGATCGACAAGGTGATCACCACCGCCAGATGCAACAATACCACCATGGCGCGGCGCAATGCCCGCGCCGGCTGGATCCATTCAGGATAGGCACGCTCGGCATCAGCCTTTCCCTTACGGGCTTCCGGCGACTTGCGGACAACTAGCGTGGTGAACGCAATCGAGGCGCCGGTAGCAGGCTGAGCCCAGCTATTGAGATAGTCACGCAGATCGAGCAAAAACTGAAGTTCCGGCGACGCCAGGGCTTCTCCCCGACGGACCTTCTCATCGATCGGGAAATAGCGAGAAAGAGCGTCGCTGTAAGTCTCGCAGCCTGGCGGAAGATGTCCGGGCGGGTGGGACGTGAGAATGCGCTCGGGCAAGCCGGACAGGTAGTCGAGCAACAGGCTGATTTCCGCCGTCAGCAGATCAGGATCAAGCGCGGTTGAACGAGGTTCGTCCGGCTTGTCCAGTAAAGTCGTCTTTGGGGTATCGATTGCCTTAAATTTTTTCATTGTTCCTCTACTCCCCGACGGGAGCGCGGAGCAACCAACCGCGCTGCGCAACACACTGGCTCGTAGAAAAGCTTCGCCGCCCCGGCGAACGCCGGGGCTAGGATATTCCTGGGCCAACCGCGTTCCGGCAGGCGCTGACAAACGCCTGCTCTTGGCCGCCGACGACGTTCGAACCCGGTTTGATCACCCAAGACTCGCAAGCAGCAGATTGTGCACTTCGACGATGAAATCTTGTCGAATGATTGGTCGGGCTGCTACCGATTTCGCAAAATTCGAGCCAGTTGATAGCGGTCTTCCGTCGGCTGCTTTTCCCGTTTGGAAACCAAAAGGTCTTCAGGGTCTTGCCGCCGCTTCGCGCCGTGCGCTTCAATCAGCTGACTGTCGGCAGGCTGCTTTGATGCGCTTCATAGCCTACCGGGATACCTGAAAGGAGGCGTCGACGTTGCATCTGGGCTGCCGATCCCAAGAGGAAGCTCTCTCTTTGTTTGTTCTTGCACAACCAATAATTGTGAGGTAGCGTCGAAAGATCGAGGGCAAAGGTCGGCCTGCCTCGTGGACGCGGCGTTCGGGGCAGTACGATGCGGGGCGACAATACGACTTTCACTGCTTCCGCAACCGAGGCAAACCCTCGGAGCCCCGCTTTCCTGAGCGCTTCGTTTTTCTCGCGCTGATCTGATTGCCGCAAAGGGAGCTAGGAGAGACTCGGCAGCTCGATGCACCGCGGAATTGACAGGCGCGCGCGGCACTAGCGGTAAGTTCTAAACCGCCGCAAGGCTCTCCATCGCGATTTTTGCGTTCGTTGCAGGGAGGCTAGGATGGCGTCATTCGCGGAATACAAAAACGCATACGAGAACAACTGGGCCGACTTGGAAATCCGAGCGAATCGACTTCAGGAAGCCCGCAATCAGGCCAACAGGCTGCTTCACGGCAAACCGACTTACCAGCAGATCGAGAGCAAGACCGGAGTGCCATGGTGGTTTGTGGGTCTGTGCCACTATCGCGAATCCAATTTCAATTTCGACACCTACCTGGGAAACGGCCAATCGCTCGCGAGGGTGACCACCATTGTGCCGAAGGGGCGCGGGCCCTTCGCCGGACCCGATGCGTTCATAAACGGGGCCCTCGATGCGTTGCGCCTCGAGGGGTTCATCGGGGCCAACGATTGGGGGATCGCCAGGGCGCTCTACCGGCTCGAGGGATTCAACGGCTATGGATACCACGGCAAGGGCGTGAATTCTCCGTACCTCTATGGGGGCTCTATGGGGGCTCTATGGGGGCTCGAGGCCAAAGGCGGCAAGTACGTCGCCGATCATGTGTTCGATTCAAGCGTCGTCGACACGCAGCTCGGCACCGGGGTCATTTTGAAGGCGCTGATGCAACTCGATTCGTCGATCGATCTCGGCGACACCGCGACGGATGGGTCCTCGGACCATCCCGCGGCACATGAGCCGGATGATGAGCTTACCCAAGGCATTCTCTGGCTGCAGGGGTCCCTCAACAAGCTCGGCGCCAATCCGCCATTGGCAGAGGACGGGAAGAATGGGCCAAAGACGATGGCTGCGGTGTTTCAGTTCGAGCGGCAAAACGGCCTTCCGGATACCGGGCTAGCCGACCCTGCGATGATCGCAGCGATCGGACAGAAGCTAAGCTCAACGCCTGCGAATGGGCAAGCCCCCGGCGACCTGATCGTTGCGATCAAACAACTGCTCGATCAACTGCAGAAAGGTGGAGGTATCCAAATGCCAGCGCCTGCGAACGATCTTACAAGTACTCTGCAACAGGTGGCGAATATCCTGCAAAAGATCAACATTGCTCCCAAGTCGACGCTACCGGCTTCGACCCAGCCGCAGGATCAGGCCGCGCAACTGCAGAAAATCCTTGATTTCGTCAGTGGCCTCATCAGTCCGGGCGGCAAATCGCCGCCGTTGGGCCAAGTCAATGGCGCGCTCGGAGAAACAATCGGCAATCTCCTCAATGGCAAAAAGACCGCGATTGGTCTCATCGGCACCTTGCTAACCGGCTGGCTCTCAAGTGTGCCTGCGTTGCCGCCTGGAACCACTGCCAGCGGTTTGATCGGGCTCCTCCAGCTGATAGCCGGGTCCATTCCCGGCCTCAGCGGCTTACCATGCCGCTATTGCTTGTCCTGACGGCTTGGGGCGCGCTTGGCAAGATTGAGAAATGGGCGCAAGGCACCGCGCCCCCTCCTACAAGCACTAAATAGGCAACACTGGATCATCGGACGCGGCTGCGGATCGGTGCAGGACAACGCTAGCTTACCGTCGTTGTCGACGGCACCGAAACAGCGCAGCCAAAACGTCAGGATAAATGTCTGGCGGCTTAATTGACCATATTATCTTGCCCATGGAGGCCGGGTTCGCGGTATCGGCGACGGGACTAGAGACCGGAGTTCGACATTGCCTGTTTTGGCGGTGGCGGCCGCGGTCTGTTTGCAACGCGCAAATCGTGCTGAGTGATCCTCTCTGCCGGACGGTGGACCTGCCGGTGCCGGTTTTCTACCGGAGACAACGGAGAGCGAGAAAATGAAACGATTGGTCATTTGTTTTGATGGCACTTGGAACAGCGCAGATGCCGAAAGGGCCGATACAAATGTCGCGCTGCTCGCGCGCGCGATCCATGCAACCGTGGGTACTGGAGGAATTCCGCAATCCGTACTCTATTTGCGCGGCGTCGGAACTGCAGGCCTGCAAGCGGAAATCATTTTCGAGGGCGCTACCGGCCTCGGGGTCGATGAGAATATCCGCTCCGGTTACATGTTTATCGCGCAGAACTATCTCCCCGGGGATGAAATCTTCCTATTTGGATTCTCGCGCGGCGCTTTTACAGCCCGTAGCCTGTCTGGGCTCATCAACGCCTGTGGTGTACTGAAACGCCAAGAGCTTGGCGATCTCGGACGGGCATGGAAATACTACAGGAGCCCTGGGCCGCATTCTCCGGCTGACTTCATGAAGAGCTGTCAGTCAGATTGTCACCTTGGGGCCGAGATCAAGTTTCTTGGCGTATGGGACACCGTTGGTGCCCTCGGAGTTCCCGGCGAGCTGTTTTCGTCGCTTGATCATGAAAAGTACGGCTTTCACGATACCGGTCCCTGCAATATCGTGAAGCACGGCTGCCACGCACTGGCTGTTGACGAACATCGAAACGAGTTCGTTCCGACGCTCTGGACAGGAACGCCTGCAAGCGATGCGCAAATCATCGAGCAGGTCTGGTTCGCGGGAGCTCATTCGGACGTCGGCGGCGGCTACGTCACTCGAAAACTTGCTGACATTCCTCTCGTTTGGATGGCCAAAAAGGCCGAGATGGACGGCCTGGTGCTCGATTGGACATGCCTTCCCGACCCGGCCCAACTCGACCCGCATGCTCCGATGCACGATTCTCGCACGTTGGTCTTTGCCAAGGACCGCTTGACGCCGACCTTCCGCGAAATCTGTGGGCAGGCTTTTAATGTTTCGTTTTACGAACGGCTGTATGCGCCTATGGACGGTACTGGAAAGCTCCTTACAGCCATAAACGAGGCAATCCATCGAAGTGTTGTTGAAAGATGCAAAGCGAATGCATTCACCTGTTCGGACGATCGGAACGGTGTTTGCAATACGCAGCCGTATCGCCCAAGGAATGTCGCGCCTCTTTTAGAAGCAAACTTCCAAATCAAGGCCGGCGTGCGAGTGGAAGAGTACTAATCATTTTTCGTAACTCCAACAAAACAGGAATCTCTGCAGCGCCCGCCTCAATCCGCGGCGCAATTGATTTGCAGGCCGTCGCAACCGGGTTGTCTGTCGAAGTTCTGCTCGGCGAAGCGGTTGAACGTTTCCTTGATCGCGAGGCCGCCGTTGGTGTGGTTCATGTTGTGGTAGACGACCAGATAGTGAAGCTGCTGCGGCTGGCCTGGCGGCGGCGTCGGCGCCAGTGGCAGCAGCAGGACCTTGCACAGCCCGAGCTCGAGCGGCGGCGTGCTGCCGTTCACGCAAAGATCGCCGGTGTTCATCAGCGTGAACGAGATCGGGCATGACTTGTTCGGCGCCGTGAGCGTCGGCGGCAGCGGCGCGCCCACCGGGCCGTCGATGCAAGGCTGGCTCGACGGCGGCGAAACACCGGTCGGCCCGACGAAGATGTTTATCGCCCCGATGTCGGCCGAAATCGCGGCCGCCTGGTCGAGAGGGACCGGGTTGCCGGTGTCGATGTCGCCATGCAGGATCAGGATCGGCATGGTATCGAATTTTTGAATGCTCAAATCGCCGCGCGCGGCGAAATAGTGCGCGGAGCGCCAGTTGTAACCCATCACGCCGCTGGCGTCGGGCAGGTAGAAGCTGACGCCCGGCTGAAACGCCCCCGATACGATGGCGGCCACCTCCGGAGTGAGGCCGGCATTTCGCCCGGTCAGATAGGTCAGTCTGAGGTCGGTGAAGCCTTCGATGACGGAAAACGCCGTGACCGGCGCGCCTTGCTCGACCGCACGGTAGGTGATGCAGCCGCCATGCGAATAGCCGTACATCAGAACCTTGCCGTTGACGTTGATCGGCACCTTCTCACTTGCGCTGCCGACGGTGATGGCGCTCGCGTGATAGACCAGGAGATCGGTAAGCGCCATGACATCGGTCACCTCGCCCATGCAGAACTCCACGCTACCGTCCGAAGTCCAGGTCGATGACGGAAACTCTGGGCTCGAGGACGTAATGGTCACAGCCTCGCCGCGGTAGGAGGAGGTCGCGAACACCCAGCCGCGTTTCGCCCAGTCGAGACACTGGCCGAGACCGTCGGGCGCGCCAGGGGGCTGGGCGGTCCAGCCCGACGCCGTCACGACGCCGGTGATGCTGCCGCCGTTAGTGTTGTCGGTGCCGCCGTGATTGTAGATGACCACGGGGTAGGGCCCGCCGGTCGTCGGTGCGCAAATGAGGCCGTAGATCTTCTTGCCGCCTTCGACGGTGTAGTAGCCAACGCTCCAGGCGACCGGGGAATAGTATGGGGAATGGGAATCCGAGATCATGCCCTGTACCGTCACCCACAGCGACCCGTGGCTAGAGCCGACGCCGGATTGATCAAACAGCACGGTGGACTTGCCGTCGGAGTATTGCACGCCGGCCGTCACCGGATCTTCGCCGGAAAGGACCACGGAATTCCAGGCAGCAGGACTGAACGTATAGAAGTTGTTGCCGTCGACCGAGGCAAAGAGCTCAAGGTGTCCTTGACTCGTCGCCAAGTCGGCGACGATCGACTGCGGCGACCAGAAGTTGGCCGGCAGTACGCCGGCGTCGAACGACCACGGATAGATTGAGTAGTTCGTACCGCCCAGCGTCTGGGCAGGAAAGCCGGACGTTGCCGAAATGGCCGTCCCGCGGGTGACGAGATTGCCGGTGTTCTGGTCAACCGCTTGGATTGTTATCCTCTGCCCGGGAAATACGGTGTACCCCTGCAGGGATACGGGGGCTGAGGACTCGCTGTCGGTCCGGCTGTACGGGGCCGCGACGCACGCCATAAGGGGCAAGCAGGCAGTGAGGATGAGCAGGGGGCGAACACTGATCATCGGCGCGTGCGCTTTGCATTGCTGGCTCAGAAAGTAGCTACCGCTACTGCGGCATCAAGAAGGCGTGGAAGAGCCTGCCTGTGACCAGGTCACGCCAGCTTCAAGCAGACGTCACGGGCGTCCGTGCCTATCGGGCTGCAATTGCTGAACGCTTCTCGAAGAGGATTGGGGGTCATTATTGCGGTATTACTTCCCAATACGCTCGGATATTTCCCATGACTATGTACTCTACTGAATTGTTCCTTTTGAAGATCAGCTCGCTCCATCGAGCTTCCATTCGCGAACGTCCGGCGCACCAACTCCACGGGATCGCATGCTGACGACCGCAGTCCGGGGTGACGAAGGCTGAAGCCCTCCTCCGCTACCAGCGCGCAGCGGCCGTGTTCGCCGGCGCGGGCTCGATTCGGGCGGCGCGGCCTCTGGACAGGGACAACGCCGTTCGGGCCGCGACCTTGCGTACTGCACCGATTTTTCGGCAGGCAGCCTAAAAAAAGCTGCCTTGCGCGGCGAGGGTGTGGTGTAGTCGCTTGAATTCGCGAGGAGGCTCACATGCGGCTCTTGTCCGTATGGGCTATGGAATTCATCAAGCTTCTCGGAGGGAGGCGGCTTCATCCTGTTGTGACGCAGTGCCCCATCTGCAAGCAGATGGTCCGGCTCCACGTCGACAAAGCCGGCCGGCAACACGTGTTCGGCCACGCCCGCACCCTGTACGAGGGCTCGCGACTGCGCGTGCACTATACGGCGAAGATCAAGTGCGTCGGGTCCGGCGCGCTGAAGATGTTTGATCCCCGCCCGAACGAACCGCAACGGTTCAAGCTGCCGCACACTCTGCTGGAAGAGTGAAGCGCCCTGCGGGCATGCGGGCGCGGGCCACGCGGCGACGATTGAAACTCGCAGGCGGGCGCTGACGCCCGGCGCGTCCACCGCGGAACACGGATGCGTTGCCGGGCCGCAAGGCAAGAGCGATCGGCCGCGGTGCGCCGGCGGTCACGCGAAGGCAAACGGTTCTGAATAAGGAAACATTGACTCAAGTCCAGGCATGCGACGGCGGCGCTCGCGCGAAACCATTGACGCGGCCGCCGACTGCTGTTTCGATGTCTCATCACGCGCCTGTTGCGGTATCGGGGGAGGGCGCGATGCCAAAACGCTTTGGATTGTGTTGCGCGCTGCTCGCCTTGAGCACGAGCGCTCTTGCGCAATCAAGAGGGCCCGCCGCGCGGCTCGAATCCACTCTGTGGGACCACGACGGGTCGGTGGTGTACCTGCTGGCGCTGGGCGCCGCACGGGAATTCCATTACAGGGAACCTCGGGCAGGGATGGTGGAGGCGGGAGCGCGTCCCGGCGCTCTGCTGTTTCGCGGCGCAGTCGCGAACGGCCAGTTCGCCGGCACGGCGTTCATCTTCGACCACCGCTGCGGCCCGCTTCCCTATGCGGTCAGCGGACCGATCCTCGATCATGACGAGCGCGTCGTGCTTACCGGGGAAGCGCCGCTGGTCGGAGCAAAGTGCCGCGTCCAGGGACACTTCACGGAAGTCCTGGAATTCAGACTGCAGAACGCCAACAAGACGGCACGAGCCCTGGCGCCGGAGAACGCGCCCTCGCCGGCGCTGCCGACCGAAGAGCCCGCCGCGCTCCCGGCGCCGGCGCCTCCGGCGCCATCGCGGGAGTCACAGTCTCCTTCGTCAACTCCGCCAGCGGTCGCTGCGGAGCACGCACCTGCGCCGAAAGCGGCTGCGGCGCCGCCGCCGCCGCCGCCGCCGGCAGCGCCAAATGCGTCCGCGGTCGTTGCCGATGCTGCCCCGGCGCCGAAAGCGGTTGCGGCGCCGCCTCCGCGGCCGCCAGCACAAACTCCGCCCGCGGTCGTTGCCGATGCTGTCCTCGCGCCGAAAGTGGTTGCGGCGCCGCCGCGGCCATCAACACCCGCGCCGGACTTGACGGCGGAAATCGAGCGGACGCGAGCCGCGCGCGTGCAGGCGGCGGCGGCAGCGGAGGCCGCGCAGGCGGCTGAACTGGCGGCTCATCGGGCATCGGCGGAAGCCGAGGCCGCGCGTGCAGCCGCGGAAGCACACGCGCAGCAAAACCGCGACGAGCTACAGGCGGCTCGCGACGAAAACTCGGACGAGCGCTCGCGGCAATACCTCATCCTGGCGGCGATGGCGTGGACGCTGCTGCTGTCGGGTGCTGCGATTGTCCTGTTGTTTGCCAAGCTGCGCCGTTCGCAATCGCCGCCGAAAACTGAAAATCCGAAAACCGAAGAAGCTTCCGCCGCGACGATGACGCGCTCATCGGTCTATTCACGGTTCTCCGAGAGCATTGCTCAGGCTGACGCAGCGAGTGCGGCGAAGTCCCATGGATATCAGTCCGGCGGGCGCGTTCGGGTGTTTTTTCAAACGCGAGCATCGAACCCTTCCGCAAATAGTTCGGCGCTGCGAAGAGTCGGTTACGCGCCGCGATGAGCCGCACGCGTGATCCTCGGCGCGCGGCGCCGGAACCTTCGTTCATGTCGAGCGGGCCGGCGTCAATTTGCGCGCCTGGCGGGATGACTCAGTCCTTCTGCGAGCCATGTGCAGTGATTCAAGCAAGAAGTTCGAAGGGGTTGCCATAGCCGCGGACGCGGTAGCAACACGGCGACCACTCCCTCACAATACGCGATGCGCAATCCTCTCCAGGAGGCAAAGATGCCGGCCGAGCGGTTCGACTTCAACAATGCCGAGGGCCTGCAGCTTGCCGCGCTGCTCGACCGCCCTGCCGCGCCGGCGCGCACGGTCGCGCTGTTTGCGCACTGCTTCACCTGTGGCAAGCACAACAGGGCCGCACGGCGCATCGCCGACGGTCTGAAACAGCACGGCATCGCCGTGCTGCGTTTCGACTTCACCGGGCTCGGCGGCAGCGAGGGCGAGTTCGCCAACACCACGTTCTCCTCCAACGTCGACGATCTGGTCGCCGCCGCCGACCACTTGCGTCAAACTCTTGCCGCGCCCTCGATTCTGATCGGCCACAGCCTCGGCGGAGCCGCTGTGCTCGCCGCCGCCCATCGCGTCCCCGAAGCGCGCGCGGTGGTGACGATCAATGCCCCGTCCGATCCTGGGCACGTCACCGGCCTGCTCGCCGACGGGAAAGCCGCGAGCGGCGATGAGGACAAAATCGAGGTCACGCTCGGCGGCCGGCAGTTCCATGTCCGCCGCGCGTTCCTCGATGACATCGCCCACCAGAACCTCGAAGCGCGCATCGCCGGCCTGCGCAAGGCGCTGCTCGTCTTCCATGCGCCGACTGACGATACGGTCGGGATCGAGAACGCCAGTCATATCTTCCTGGCGGCGAAGCATCCCAAGAGCTTCATTTCGCTCGCCGGCGCCGATCACCTCATCAACGGGCACGGCGACGCCGCCTACGTCGCGAGCCTGATCGCCCCCTGGGCCGAGCGCTATCTGGACATCGCCGCCGACGCTCAGCCGGTCGGCGACGGCGAGAGCGGAGAAGTCGTGGTGCGCGAGACAAGGCGCGGACTGCTTCAGCAGGAAGTCATCGCCGGCCGGCACCGGCTGCTCGCCGACCACCCGGAAGCGGCGGGCGGGCTCGACAGCGGGCCGGGCCCCTACGATCTTCTCTTGGCCGCGCTCGGTGCGTGCACCTCGATGACGGTGCGGCTTTACGCGGATCGCAAGAGCCTGCCGCTGAAACGGACCTCGGTCCGGCTGCGGCACGGGAGAATTCATGCCGCCGATTGTGCCGAATGCGAGACAAAGGAAGGGATGATCGACCACATTGATCGCGTGATCACCTTCGAGGGAGACCTTGATGGCGAACAGCGCGCGCGCCTCCTCGAGATCGCCGACAAGTGCCCCGTCCATCGCACGCTGACATCGGAGATCGACATCCGAACCATCGAAGCGCCGAGCGGACAATCGGCTTAGTCAGCGGGGTACTCATAAACCTCTTAGCGTAACGCCCCGAGGTTGAGGTCGAATTTGCTCTTACTCTAAAGCGACGCGGTGCGGCGCAGCGGTGAAATGCGGCGATGGGGCCAAAAGCAGACGTCGTCGAGCCCACTCGATCAACTCGTCAGCGAGCGTAAGCATCGTTGGCGGCGCCGCGTTTTCATCATCGATCTATGTGCGCAGCGACTTGAACGCTGCACTAACGTCGGAAACAAAGAACGCCGGCTGCTCCCAAGCCGCGAAGTGGCCGCCTTTCGGAAGCTTGTTGAAGTAGATGAGTTTGGGAAAAGCCTTCTCCACCCAACTGCGCGGAGCTGCATAGATCTCCTCCGGGTAGACGCTCACGGCTACCGGGATTTGGACGTTTTTGGGTGCGAAAAACGCCAGTTTGTTTTCCCAGTAGAGACGAGCCGAAGAGACCCCCGTTTTCGTCAACCAGTAAAAAGTGATGTTGTCGAGGATGTCGTCGCGCGTGAGACCTTCGGTTTTCCCGTCGAAGACGCGTGCCATCATCGCATAGCTGCTCGCGTCGTGGTCGAGGATCCAACCGGCGAGGCCGATGGGTGAATCCGCGATCCCGTACAGCGTCTGTGGACGGTTCCCCATTTCCTGGGCGTAGGCCAGGCCGCGCGTGTAGAAGAACACCAGCCGATCGTACGCATGCTGTTCGTCGGCTGAGAGACCGGATGGGGCCGGCGCGCCCGCGAAAGCCGCCTTGTCGATGTCGGGTGGAACCGCGCCCGGCATGTTGGTGTGGATGCCGAGCAATCCCGGTGCCGCTTGTGCGCCCATGAGTTGCGTGATGAGCGCACCCCAATCGCCGCCCTGCGCCACATATTTCGTATAGCCGAGGCGCTTCATCAGCTCGGTCCAGGTACGCGCGATGCGCTCCGGGCCCCAGCCGGCCGCAGAGGGCTTGCCTGAGAATCCGTAGCCGGGCAACGACGGAATCACCAAGTGGAACGCATCCGATGCGGGTCCGCCATGTGCCTCGGGATTGGTCAGTGGACCGATGATCTTTAGCTGCTCGATGACGGAGCCGGGCCATCCGTGCGTGACGATCATGGGCAGCGCGTGCTCATGCTTCGAACGAACGTGAATGAAATGAAAGTCCAACCCGTCGATCTCGGTGATGAAATGCGGCAAGGCCTTCAGTTTCGCCTCGCACTTGCTCCATTCGTAGTCTTTGCCCCAATAGTCCGCGAGTTTCTGAACCGTCGCGAGCTGGACGCCTTGCGTTGCATCCGTGACCGTTTCCCGCTCGGGCCATCTTGTTGCGTTGACGCGCCTGCGCAACTCGGTGAGCTCCGCTTCCGGAAAACTCACATGGAATGGACGGATCGCGCTGGCTTCGGTCTTGGTCATTCGCAAATCTCCCTGGTTCGTTATTTTGGCGGGGTCGAAAGTTCAATGAGTGGAGATTACCGCGATTGCGGAAGGTTACGCGCGTCACTTAGCTTTTTCGTTAGTTCGGACCGGCGGGCCGATCGGCAAAAACACATAAAAGATCGATCCATAGGGCTGACCCGCGGACAGCGACAGCCGCCCGTCATGATTTTGTATGATCGATCGGCAGATCGAAAGCCCCATGCCCATACCGTGGGGCTTTGTCGTAAAGAACGGGTCGAAAATGCGGTTAAGGTTTTCCGGATCGATTCCGATTCCAGCGTCTTCCACTGTGATCAGCAAATAACCCGATTCATGTACCTCCGTCTTTACTTGCAAAACCCTCTGACGATTCACCACGGTACTCATAGCGTCAATGGCGTTCATGATCAAATTCACGACTACCTGGCGCAACTGAACCGGGCTAGCCGGAACTTGCGGGAGTTCGTCGAATAGCTCGGTGCGAACCGATACGCGTTGATTTTCCGCGTCACTGCGAACAAGGGTGAGGACCTCACGAATGAGCTTGTTGACTCCTGCGGCTCTTTCGCCTGACCCTCCCTCTTGAACATTGACCGGATTCCGGCAACGACTTCCTTGGCGCGTTGACTATCGTTGACGATGCGCTCCAAAGCGTCACGCGCCTCATCCAGTTTGGGAGTCGGGTTCGCAAGCCACCGCAAACCCGCATAGCCATTTGACGCGATTGCCGCCAAGGGTTGGTTGATCTCGTGAGCGATGGAAGCTGCCATCTCGCCCATCGCCAGCCTGTGCGTGCAACGCGCCACCTCTAGCGCGCCCCAAATCCGCCGTCCGGCACACTCTCGAGCCC
>Ga0210405_10001720_pt1 | contig 24209 bp, 28 predicted proteins | sample IncBWH11MmetaG_FD_155492 | JGI IMG/M metagenome (GOLD analysis project Ga0210405, IMG submission 155492) | Forest soil microbial communities from Barre Woods Harvard Forest LTER site, Petersham, Massachusetts, United States - Inc-BW-H-11-M | ecosystem: Environmental > Terrestrial > Soil >... | reverse complement strand
AAGCGAGTTAAAATTGTTCGGCGCGAGGCGCATCGCTTCTTGGAGATCCTTGTTCGCGGCGTCGAGGTTGCCGGAGCCTGCTTCGACGGCGGCGCGCAACCTCAACATTTCCGGGCGGGAAGATTCGGAGACGTTCACCTGGTTGATTTGCGCTAGTGCCGCATCGAGTTGCCGTTTCGCGCCGGCGTCGTCGCCCTGGCGCACATCGAGCTCATACAAATTAAGCCGCAGTTCGATCGGATAAAGCGGTCCTTCTGGCACACGCTCCGGTAGGCTGTGTAACGCAAGGTTGTATTCGTTGCGAGCATCAGCGATGCGCTCGTCCCCCTCCGCAATCGAGCCTTGAATGGCGTGAAGCCGATAGTTATTGCTGTCGATTTTCTTTGCCTGGTCCAGGAAACCCTGCGCAGCATCGGGTTGGCCGAGAGCGACCAAGGCCTGAGCCGCACTGAGATCGAGCCCGATGTTGCCTTTCGCACTCTTCGCGATTCGTGTGTAGATGTTGGCCGCCTCGTTCGGCTTTCCAGCGAGCTGATACGTATATGCCAACTCGGCTTGAACATCGATGGACTTTCCAGGGATTGCCTGAAGTGAGGAGATCGCCTGGTCGTACTCGCCTTGATCGCGAAATTGTCCAGCGACGGCGCGCAGGACCTCGGGATCTTGCGGGCCTCGAGCCCGCGCACGGTTCAAATAACGGTTTGCCTCATCCCGTTGTCCGAGGTGTTCGTAGGCGTGCGCAATCAGCAAATCTGTGTGAGGAGAGTCTTGAAGCTGATCCGCACGGCGAAGCAACTCGAGCGCCTGTTTGGGATCGGAGGTTAGAAGAAGTTCGCCTGCGAGTTGCAGGCTATTCGCATCCTTGGGATTCGCATCCACGATCTTCTGAAGTAGTTTCTCGGCGTCTGCATCGCGGCCCATCTTCGCATAGGTTTGCGCGAGTCCAGCCATTCCGCGGAGCGAGTTGGGCTGAATCTTAAGACCGCGATTATAGGCATCGATTGCGGCTGGGTAGTGCTCTTCCAGGCGGGCGCAATAGCCCAGCAAGAACCACAATTCCGGATTCTGAGGCGCGGATTTCGCAGCGCGTTCTGCGAAAGAAACCGCAGCTGCGTAGTCGTTCCTCTTCAGTGCGTCCTGGGCGGCACGGGCTTGGCGAGCTACATCGATGCTCGATCCCCAGCCGAGGTTCGAGTCGTTCTGATTCGGAGGACTCGTTGGCGAAGTTTTGTCGTCGGACGCACTTGTGCGTTTGTCGCCGGGCGGAGACGTGCTTTGACCATTAACGTCAAACGTCTGACCGAGGGCACAAGCGCAAAGAAATACAATGCAAAAGCTCGCGAGCGGAAATCGGCTTTTCACTGAATCACCACGCTTTATACAAGTCTTTGGGTGTACCTCCCGCATTTACAGTCTGTCTGCGGTCACAATCAGATGCCGCCGTTCGGAGGAAGGCTGCTTTTCCCGTAACAGAACGAGTACAGAAGAATGTGTAGGAAGGCACACAGATTGCAGTAAACCTTGCCGCCGCTTTCGGAATCCAAGCTCTTCGCAACTGGATAAGTACCCTTGGAGCGCCCATCTTGAGCAATGCCCCGAGTTACTCCCGTCCAATTCCGATACTCGCAATTGTCCTGGTAGCTCTGGCCGTCCACGGACCGTTGCTACTCATGCAATTGCCTGCGGGTTCGTTCGATGCGAATTTCCATATGTTTTTCGCATCGCACTACGTGCACCACTGGTTTAATCCCTGGAATGAGAAGTGGTTTGCAGGGTTTTCGCAAACAACGTATCCACCTCTTACCCACCAGTGGATTGCGCTGCTATCGAACGCGGTCGGCTTGACCATGGGCTACATGCTTGTGCAGTTAATTGCAGTGTTGTTGTTGCCGGTTGGCGTGTTCCGATTTGCACGAATTTGGGTGGATGACCGATCTGCGAGCTATGCCGCGTTAGGGAGTGTCTTCCTCGGCGCCCTTGCCTTTCTGGTATATCAGGCTGGACAGTTGGCGACGGTAGCTTCTGCGGCCTTGTATCTGAATGCGCTCCCTTATTTGTATGAATGGATTACGGAGTCCTCCGGGCGTGCCCTCACCAAGGGAATCGCAATCAGTTTGACGGCCGCGGCCGCGCACCACGTGACTCTAATTTTCGGTGCGGTGCTATTCGCGGGTCCGGTGCTGTTGACGGCGTTGTTGGATGCGCACGACGAACGGGTTGCGGCCTCCGTGGGCGGTGTATTGTCGCGAGCCGTGGCGTTTGCGGTTGTCGTTGGCGCTGGCGTTGGTTTGGTGCTGTTACCTTATTGGCTGGCTCTAATCCAACATCCGATTCGCCAGATTCCAATTCCTCACGACAGCCGCGCAAACTTCCTGTTGAACTCGACGACGGCAATCAACTATTTTGTGATACCTTACGGCGCTCTCATTCTGGCATTGCCTTTTATCCTGTTTCGAGGAGCTTCGTCGCGAAGGTTGTGGCCCCTTTTGTGTGGATTTTGGCTCACGTTTATTTTCGGACTTGGCGGCACGACGCCGCTGCCACGGTGGTTGCTGGGTCGTGCTTTTGAAATTTTGACCTTCGAAAGGTTCACGTTCTGGGCAACGCTGATGGCGATGCCTCTGGTTGGCGTTCTCGCGGTCGAGCTACTGGATCGCTTTCGAGCGAAGGCGGCCGTGGGACTCTCGCTGGCGTCAGTCGCCACGCTGGGCGCTGCTCTCTATTGGCTTTCGGCAAATCCGTACCGGCCCACGGGACCCACTGGAACTTTGACCAACGTGGACCCAGTGGTCGCCTTCATGAATCGTGATGGCCACGATGCCTACCGCTATATCACGCTGGGCTTTGGCAGCGAACTAGCCAAGGTGTCGACATACACGAACGCCGGCAGCGTTGACGGAGATTACAACTCGGCGCGTCTGCTTCCTGAGATGACGCACTACGGAGCGGCGCAGCTTACGAACGCCAAGTTCTACGGTTCCGCAGGAATGGCTTCTCTGCGAGCCATCCTCGAGCATTCGAGCCGATACGGCTTGAAGTACATTTTTGTGCACGATCCCTACTACGAGCCGCTTCTCACTTTTGTTGGATGGCGAAAGATTGAAACCTTCAATAACGGAGAGATAACGGCGTGGACGGAAGAAGATGTTCCACCTGCCCACAAGATCGAGTCAGACGCGGTACCGCCGGCCTGGCAAGGATTGTTGTGGGGAATCTTGCCGATCGGTGTGAGTTTTCTTGCGATCTTCCTTGAGCTGCTGCTGCCGGGAGAGCGCCGCGTACCGGCAGGTCTGGGGATTCCAATTCGCGCCGGACAACCTGAAGAACACTATGTGGCCTGAGGCATCGGAATGAAATTTGCAATCCCAATCACTCTCGTGGTGCTGACGGTACTCTTAATGGTGGCCGGTCTCGTCTGGACTGGACATGCAGGCGGTACCGTGGGAATTGCCGCCGGCTCGGCGATGTACGGCTTGACACCAAATGCCGACACTCCAGAACATGCGCTGGCGAACCTGCTCACCGATGCGCAGCGGCGCAATTGGGACCGAGCTTACGCCGATGTTTCGAAGACGAGCGATGTTGACGAATCTTCCTTCATCCAGGATTGGATTGGCTCCAATGGTGGCCTGCGGTCGTTTTCGAGCCTCGAAGGTTTCGATTCGCGGCCCATGCATATTACAAACGACGAAGCGCAAATGCGAGTGCGTCTGCACTGGACCACCCCGGTTGGCCCCATCGAAGACGCACGCGATTTTCACCTGATTAAAGAAGGGGATGTCTGGAAGACGGTTTGGCCCAAGGTGCAAGTGCCGTCGGTTCCCGCGCAGGTGGTTCCCGTTACATATTTGCGTTGGGATCTCGTTACCGGGGGCGCGGCGGACGAATGGGGATCGAAAAACGTCGACGCGCCGCACGTGCGAATCATCTCCATGAATGCCGTGGATTCAGCCGAAGGCGCGGTTGTGATGGGCGAAGTGGTGAACGAAGATACGATTCCTGCCTTCGTGAATGTGAATGCCACGCTCGTCGATGGAGCGGGCAATGCGATCGACCAGGAGAATAGTTTCGATAAGATCGCGCATATTCTTTTGCCCAAGCAGGTCACGCCATACCGCATCGATTTTCCGACTATCAGCCTGAAGAGCGTGAAGAACGTTCGCATGGACGTAAAAGCCACGCTGGTTCCAGCCTCCGCCGACCCGGTGATTGGCGTTATGAACCAAAAAGTCGAGTCTGACGTTCAAGGCAAGAGCATCCTTCATGGCGACCTGCTGAATGAAAGTGGGCAGACCGTCAACATTCCGCACGTGGTCGCGAGCTTTTACGACAACAACGGAAAAGTAGTTTGGGTCGCGGATGGCTATGTGGATCGCGCTCTGCTGCCGCAATCCTCGGAACCTTTTGCGGTGGAAATTCCACGCTCTCTCGCGGGTAAGGTCCAGAACTTCCACGTTGTAGTCAACCAGTACAGCCTGGGCAGGTCGTAAGGATGCAGCGCTTTCTTCAAGTCTGCGCACGGGTTTCGCTGGGGGTTGCGTGCCTGGCGGGATTTTGCTACGCGCAGGATTTTCAGGCCCCCGCTGCCGTCAGCGCTGGAGACGAAGCAGACATTCCAACCACAGGAAGTGGCAAAGCGACTTTCTACTTGGTCGGACCAGGAGTCTCGCGCAAGAGCGAGGTAAATTTGGGCGAGAGTATTCACCTGCCGGCGCAAGACACAAAGATTGCCGGCGATTATTTGGCAATCGTATGCTCGTCCACGTGCCGAAGTGGTGGCTTTTACGTAAGTGCCGCAAAGCCAGCGACCTTAACTTTTCTGGTTCACCCGTCCCGCGTTCCGGTCGCGCAGAGTGACGCCGTAAGCGGGGTCTTGCTTCCGTTTGATCAATTTCACAACTTGATACTCCATCCGCTTACAGTGAACTTCCAACTTGCCACTGGGAACGCTTCGTTGTTGTCGAGGCAAGTGCCCACGCAAAATGGAACAGCCTGGTTCCGCGCACTATCCGGCAAGTCTGCCGGCTTGCTGCAAGTCATAGCTGCCGTCGATGATCTTTCCGCCCGGCGTGCCGTGCAACAGGTTGCATCGGATCCGTGCAACTTGCGCATTACGGGTCAGCGAACGAAGACTGGAATTATTGTGCAAACCGAACCGGTTCGCGACTGCGCGGGCAATCCCGTGCCCGATGGAACGATCGTGACCTTCACTGCGACTGGCGCGAATGGAAAAAGCTCAGTAGATGCGCCCATTAAACGTGGAGTTGCGCAGGCGCAGATGCTGGCTTCTGGCGCGACCTCGATCTCCGCCGCTTCCGGCGTAGTGATGGGAAACGAAGTGCGCGTGGGGGCACAACAGTGATGCATATGTCCAACCATCTCGCGCGATTTCGGAGTTCGTGCAGCGTCGCCGCGTTCGCTCTTTGCCTTGGAGTGTCGCTGAATTTGCATGCAGCAGATTCAGCGGTTCAGGTACAACTTGATTTTAAGAAAGCCAGCCCTCGCGGGGTCGAGGAACTAACTGAGAGGGCAATCCTCCGCGACTATCGCTTCGCGTGGACGAGCATCGCGCAGGCCCTCGAATTCAACACCGTCGACCCTCTCGAGGGCCCTTTTGCCGGAGATGCAAAACGCTGGCTGAAGCAGAGTGTCGTGAGCCAACAGCAGTCGGGATTAAACCAAAAGTACTTGGATCAGACGCATCGTGTCGAAGCGGTATTTTATGCTCCGGAAGGAGATGTGATGGAGTTGCACGATACCGCGGAGTACCAGCTCCAGATTTCTGACGGAGGGAAGGTGATCCATGACGAGCACGCCGTGGTTCACTATGTGGTGCTGATGACTCCAGCTGCGGATCGCTGGGTGATTCGCCTGCTGCAGGCCGTGCCTCAGTTCTAGAATGCGTTTCTGTGTACCGTGGAAACCCTTATCCTTAAAGGCTTTCGAGGGTCCACCCTTATCTTTCTACTGGCCTTCTAACATGCCAACCGTGGCCGTCCTCACCGCATCTTAATGACAGGCAGAAGTCCTTGAGATATAGGCAGATTAGAAAATTAGAACGTGGAGCGATCTTTGTCGAAGTTGCTTCTTAGTTTCGCGATTGCATGGGTTGTGATGTTCGGGGGATGCGCGTCTCCGGCAATGCATCACTCTGTGCTGCAGGACGGACAGGCGCCTGCGCTCTCTCCGAAACTTCTTGCGGTTTACATGCCATGGTTCGGCGACCACACCCACATGGATGTTGGTTATACCAGCGATGACAGTACTGTTCTCCATCAGCAAATTCAGAAAGCCCGCGGGATGGGGATCTCAACCTTTGTGGTCGATTGGTACGGTGAGAGCAAGCCTTATTCGGATCACAATTTCGGACTGCTGCAACAAGCTGCCAGCGAAACCCACTTCAAGGTCGCGCTACTCTACAACGAGTCGGAAGACCAAGATGTACAGGCGACCGACGCCGCAATAGCTGCCTTCGACAAAGCTTACAAGGCGTACATCGGCCCATCGGCCAAGTACCGCGACGCTTATTTGACCTATGACGGTCGGCCGATGCTATTTATTTTTCCTAAGAGCGGGCACGTCGATTGGAATCGCGTGCAGGAAAGTTTCAGCGGTTGGGCTGCAGTTCCGCTTCTGATTTATAAAGACCAGCCGACGGCCGAGTATGCGAAAGATTTCTCAGGTTCCTACGCCTGGGTGCAGCCGGGGCCGGGGGGCTGGGCCGCGGATGGCAGCAACTGGGGCGAGGAGTATCTCAAATACTTTTACAAGACGATGAAAGACAGTCATCCCGACAAGATTGTGATCGGAGGAGCGTGGCCGGGCTTCGATGATTCTGCCGCAAAATGGGGTCTCAACCGGCACATGCAGAGCGCATGCGGGAAGACATTTGATGCAACGCTCACCTTTTATCAGCGTTACTACGACAGTTCCGCTCCGCCTCCATTTCTGTTGTTGGAAACCTGGAACGACTACGAGGAAGGCACTGCCATCGAACGGCGCACTGCCGTGGATTGCCGGAAAGATGCAAACACCGCGGCCAGTGCGTCTCGCTGATTCTTATCTGAGTAGCATTCCCTTCATTCGACAACCCACGAGTCGTTTTTCTCATCGAAAGGTGGGCTGGTTACCGCTGCAAGTTCGGCGAGATTTGCAAGTTAGGAGCGGTTTTCTAGCGGACAGTTAAAACAAATAATGGATTCTGAAATGAAAAACGCCACACGTTGCCTTACTCTTCTCTCTGGCCTGCTGTTCGGGGACTCAGCCAAAGAACCGGAAAAATCCGGTAGTCATGCCGCTACGCAGAATTTCAATGACGCTTTGCGAGGCTTTGTTCGCCCCGACTTCGGGGAACTTTGGGGGCTAGCGTCATCGCATCACGTAATTATGCGAACCTTCCCCGAACTGCGCCGCCTGATTGAGGATGAAGGAAGTGACAAGGCAGAATGGGTTGATCACGCGGTAGTGAAGGAGCAGGCGCGCATCGACCGCGCGCTTTCTTTTCTGTCTCCGATTTGTGACGCGTTGGGAAGGGTGGGCAACGTTGTCGTGATCAAATCGCTTGATCACTGGCCGGACCTGGGGAGCGACCTGGATCTTTATTCGAACGCGGAGAGCGCCGACATTGTCGCCATCATGCGCGAGCGATTCAAGGCTCAGGCAGCGGAACGAAGCTGGGGCGACCGGCTAGCGAACAAGTGGAATTTTATTGTTCCTGGCTTACCCGAACTGGTGGAAGTGCACGTGGGCCGATTGGGCCAGACCGGGGAGCAAGTCGCAATTACGAATTCATTGGTCTCGCGCTCCTGCGATGCACGATTCGGAGCGCACACGCTTCGCGTGCCGGCCGCAGAGGGCCGACTCATCATCAGCACGTTGCAGCGCATGTATCGCCATTTTTACCTGAGGCTGTGTGACATCGCCGATACCGCCCGGCTGTTGAGTAGCGGAAGCGTCGACTATACCTATCTTCAAAAGCTGGCTCGGTCCGCCGGTCTTTGGGATGGCCTGGCAACCTACCTGGTGACGGTCTCGGGGTATATTCAATCTTATGGCGGAGAAGAGCTTCCTTTACCGTCATTGGTTACGGCAGCCTCACGATTCGGCAACTCGGAGATCCAATTTCGACGGAAGTTCCTTCGTATCCCGATCTTCCCGCACGCCGCGAGTTTCTATACTTCGGAATGGAAGAAACTCTTGTTGAATGGTGAGCTACAAAATATGCTACGCCTTAGCTTACTACCAGGATTGGCGGCGGCGGCGATGCTGGAGTTTAAGCTTACTGGCAGCGACAAGGGAGTCTGGTGATTGCCCGAGTCAATTCTCAGGCTTTCAGGGTATTGCGAGCCTCAACGGGAAGCCCCTATCTTGAATCATTCGAAAGTGGAGCAGACTGTGTTTGACGGCGCAAAGCCGATGAGCGCAGCTTAAAGTTGAACGTCCAAGATTAGAGAGGAAGTGCCGCTTGGTGCGAATTCTTGTGGTTGACGACAATCCGGCGGTTCGGCACTATCTTCGGGCGCTGCTCGAGCAGCAGAGCGCATGGAAGGTTTGTGGCGAGGCTCGGACCGGAAGAGAAGCCTTGGAGCGGGTCGAGAAGAGCCCGCCCGATATGATCCTGCTGGACTTTCAAATGCCGGATCTGAACGGACTTGATGTGGCGCGTCAACTGACAAGGTTCTTTCCTGAAATCCCAATTCTGATGATCACGATTCATCTGTCGAAGCAGCTGGCCGAGGAGGCTCGCCGGGCGGGGATCCGGGGTGCCTGCGCGAAATCGGATGTCAGCTCGATCGTAGAGGCAGTGGATGCGCTATTGCACGCTGGAACTTATTTCCCGACAATGAGTTCCGAAATTGGTCTTTCGTAAGAAAACGTCAAATATCAGAAAATACAGGATTTCCTGTATACGGCACCGTAAAGCTGCATGCTAAGGTTAGCCGTGATCCGCCTGGTAGTATGTTTCGGGCCCGAAGAGGGATAGACTCCTCCGGCAGAGGCGGGATGCCCGCGGAACAAAGCGAAACCGGAGAGTGGTGTACAGTTGTCTCACCAAGTTGCCCTCACAGAGCCTCGAAATCTTATGCCAGTCCGCATACTGTTGGTGGATGATCATCCTGTCGTGAGACAAGGACTGCGCACGCTGCTGGAAGGGCGGTCCGGCTGGGAAGTAGTTGGTGAAGCTTCGGATGGAATTGAAGCCTTGGACAAGATCGAAAACTTGCAGCCGGACGTTGTGGTACTCGATGTTACCATGCCTCGGATGAACGGGCTGGAGGCATGCCGGATGATTCAACGGAAAAAAAAGTCCAACCCTGAGGTATTGTTCGTTACGCAACATGATTCGCCGCAAATGATGCGCGAGGCGTTGGATGCGGGAGCCAGGGGGTATGTGGTGAAGTCGAATGCCGCCCGCGATTTGTTGGAAGCGGTGGAGGCGGTAAGCCAGCATAAGGTTTTCACGGCACTGACGCGAAGTCCGCAAGCTTCGTGTTGAATTTCAGTCAAGAGAACTCCAGTTCCAACTATCTGCCAGGCTGCACAGGAGGATGCCATGAAATTACGTATCTTGTTGGCCGACGATCACGAGATTGTACGTCGAGGCTTGTGTGCACTTTTGCAGAAGCATGAGGGCTGGGAAGTTTGCGGAGAGGCATCCGACGGCCGTGAGGCCATCGAAATGGCGAAGCAGTTGAAGCCTGACGTCGTAATCGTCGACATTGGAATGCCGCACCTCAATGGCTTGGATACCACCCGACAGCTGTTGCAATACGATCCTCACTTCAAAGTAATCGTTTTGACCATCACCGACAGCGATCAGGTTATTCGCGAGGCACTTGACGCCGGAGCGCGAGGTTTCGTTCTCAAGTCTGATGCGGCTCGTGACCTGGTTTCTGCGGTTGAGGCGTTACAGAGTAAGAGAATGTTCTTTACGCCGCGAGTGAACGACTTGGTGCTTGCGGGTTTCCTGGAAAAGGGACACGCAATCTCGCGCAACGAGCCTCCGAATTTGCCGACACTGACGGTGCGGGAGCGCGAGGTTACTCAACTTCTTGCGGAAGGGAAGAGCTCGAAGGAAGTGGCTTCGCTCTTGAACTTGAGTACGAAGACCGTTGAAACGCATCGCAGCAACATCATGCGGAAACTCAGCCTGCACTCGATCCGCGATCTGGTGGTTTATGCCATCAAGAACAACATCATCCAGATCCAGATGCCGCCTCAGCTGCGAAACACAACGGAAACTACGGTTGTTTAGCTTTTGGTTTTATTTTCAATGAGCTGACTCGGGCGGATAATATCCCGTACGAGTGCGAACCGTAAGCTTGCCATATCCGGGAGCATTCGCTTCCATCCGCACCGATTGATAGCCCGGTCTTGCATTCTGATTCCGCGGCTTGTATGCGATCATATACTGGCTGCGGATATCGTGCGCGACCATCCGAGTGATATTATCCACCTGATCCAGACTCTCGGGAAAGTAAGCCACCCCACCCGTACCTTCCGCCAGGTCTTGCAGGGCTTCGCGCCCCTTTCTCTGCAAGCCGCTGCCTAGCAAACCCACTGCATAGATGGTTGGACCGTTTGCCTGCTTGAGTTTGCGCGAGGCTTCCTCGAGAGTCTCCTGGCTCATGTTGTCTTGCCCATCCGTGATAACCAGAAGGACTTTCTTGTCGAGGTGTGGATTGTTCTTGAGGTGCACCGCCGACGCGACGATCGCGTCATAGAGAGCGGTACTGCCTGCTGAGGATACTTGGTGTAAAGCGGTCTGCAACAAGTTTGCGTCGGACGTGAAATCCTGGTCGAGGTAGTAATTCTGGCTGAAGTTGACCACGAAGATTTCATCTTTTGGATTGCTGGCTCGTATCAGATTTAGAACCGCCTGGTTCACCTGGCTTCGCTTATCCCGCATTGAGCCTGAGTTATCGACTATGATGCCTATGGCAACCGGGATATCCTCGCGGCGAAACGACGTGATCGTTTGTGGTTTGCCATCCTCGAGAACGGTAAAGGCGCCGCGGTCCAATCCGGTAACCAGGTGTAAATTGTCATCAACGACAGTGGCGTGCAATACGACTTCTTCTACCTGTTTCTTAAAAACAAACATGCTGTCGTCATTCGAGCCGGGTTGTGCCGTGGGCTGCTGTCCGGGAACGGACGTTTGCGAATCGGGAGAGCTCGCAGGTATTTGCTGCGCGCCCGGATTACTCGACACCCTTGGAGACGACGGCGCCGTCGTTTGAGCGAATGCTCCAGAAACCAGAATGGCGACGAGAAGAGCTGATGGGATTCTTATGGAACACCAAGAAGCGGCCGGGCGCATGAGCAACAATCCTCCGTAGGCCATTTGGATGCCATACTTGGGTGGAGAGCGGCTCAATATTTTGATTTGTCTACAGTAAATACCCGAAAAAACCAATAAATTGACAGCCATCCTCAGGGGTTTCCGCGAAAAACTTACATACAATTTTCCCTAATAGGCTCCACGAACGCACTGAAATCAACCAGTCTGGATTTGGCAGTTTCCGTGCTAACAATCGTGTTAGCTGCGCCGAGGCGCGCGCTATTTATTACAACCCAACGCTTGTGGTGGCGCAACTATCCTCTAGACACAAAGTTGCATCCGGTGTTCTTCGATCCGGAAAAGTTCGATCCTGTGTGCGGAAGGTGCAAGCTTGAGCGTACTTCGAATCCTTGTCGCTGATGATCACGAAGTAGCCAGGAAGGGCATTCGCGCCATACTCGAAAGCCATGCCGGGTGGGAGGTTTGTGGTGAGGCCAGTGACGGTCGCGAAGCTGTTGCTACTGCGGCCACGCTGAAACCTGATGTCCTCTTGCTGGATATCGGGATGCCGAACCTTAATGGGCTCGATGCCTCACGACAAATCCTGGCCACTATGCCGGATGCCCGCATTCTGATCCTGACTATTCACGACTCTGAGCAGGTAGTGCGTGAAGTGCTGGCGGTAGGAGCACGCGGCTTTCTGCTGAAATCCGATGCGGGCCGAGATCTAATCGCCGCAGTGGAAGCTCTGCAGAATCGCCGGACTTTCTTTACGTCGAAAGTGGCGCAGATGATGCTCGACGGGTACCTGCGCCCGCACAGCGAAAACGAAACCTCCAATCATCAGCCGGTTCTGACGCCACGTGAACGAGAAGTGATCCAACTCGTTGCCGAAGGCAAGACCACGAAGGAAATCGCTATCGCTCTTAGTCTCAGTGTCAAGACCGCCGAGACTCACCGCACAAACCTGATGCGCAAACTAGACCTGCATTCAGTCGCAGACCTTACGCTTTACGCCGTTCGCAACGGAATCGTGCAGGTCTATTAAGGTCCGACCTGCGCTTATCGAATAGCTACCTTGCGCCATTAATCGTGTTCCTGATCGAACATAGAGCGCGACCACCCTTCGAATAGGGGCTTTGCTGGATACCTCCGCGGACCGACTGCTCATAAACTGTGACGCAGTGATTAGGTGGAAGGCATCAACTTCCAGGAAAGGAGTGCCTATGTTGTGGACTATAGCCGTCGTGCTCTTGATTCTTTGGTTGTTGGGCATGGTTAGCTCGTACACGCTGGGTGGATTCATTCACATTCTGCTCGTCTTGGCAGTGGTTGCGATTTTGATCCGCCTGATCCAGGGCAGAAGCCCAGTCGTCTAACAAGGCAGGCGCGCAGAATCGTCGAACGGGGCATAGTTGCCTTGAAGCAGATCCACTAATTCAGGAGGAAATCATGAATAAAGATCAGGTCGCAGGAAAGCTCAAGGATGTTGCTGGACGGGTCGAGCGCCAAACAGGCGAATGGACCGGGGATACGGAAAAGCAAGCCCACGGAGCCTTGAAGCAGGCCGAAGGCAAAGTGCAGAACGCCTGGGGAAATGTGAAAGATGCTAGCGAAAAGGCTGTTAACAAGAACGAGCCACGCGAGAAAGATCCCGTCGTCGATAACGATGTGGAAAAAGAAAACGAAGACATGGGTTCGCGTCGAAAAGCAAGCTAGCTTATCGATCAGTTGAAGTTTCAGTCCTGCGCTCACCGAGACCCGCATCTTGGTGGGCGTTGTTTTTTGCGTCTGATTACTCTATGCCTAAGGCGATCGTACATTTCGCGGTCTACGCGAGTAGGGAAACTATCTCGGATTTGCAAGGGCAGGACAGTATGGTGCGGAGTTGAACGTCATCTTAGAGTGCTTGCATACGGTACAGAAAGCGAGTCTCCCGACATGGCATATAGGATCGTAGGACACCGCATCGAACCAAACAAATCGCTCTCACCAGACGCTTTGAGGCGTGAATTTGAAACCGCAGTGTGTGAACTGCATGATCTAGACCTTGCGGCTCAGAAGAAGCGATTGCAATATCGCAGCCCGATTGTTCAACGGGCCGGCATTTCAGTTGACGTAGAAAAGCGTGCGCTGTCGGATGCAGCCAGGGCTCTGGCCCAATTGTGGAAGGTTTGACCAGTTAGCCTCGCCGCTAGGATCACCAGAGCCGTGAAGGGTTCCGCTCGGATCGCTGTCTCTGCCAATGAGCGGGACAGTCTACTTTTCGAATTGTAAAATCTAAAACGCTAGAGATGGCAGAGACGTTGCTGAAGACGCTCGGCCTACCGCGAGCTGCTTCGCGCTTTGGTTTTGGGTCCGCGCTTGATGCCGCTGGACCGGCTCGTGCTGCGTGCGCGTACAACGCCATTGGATCGTTTCCTAGTCTTCTTAGCTGGCTTGCGCCGGGTCTTAGTTCGATCCGCAGTGCTCGTGCCGGTGACTTCCTGCACTTTTGTCGCAACACTCTCCGTAAGCGTGGTGACGTTGTCCGTAAGGTCGTGGGTTACCTTCGTAAGCGTGCCAGCCGCGTGTCCCAACTTGCGAGCCATGGAATTCAGAAATGGTTCCTGCTTGACGGATTTTTTCTTCGGCGCCATATGATGCCTCCTGTGGTTGCGCTGCAATATCCAGCGTTCAAAAAAGAAGTCCCGGCTTTGCCGGGACTCCCATACCGCGTCATAGCCAAACTACGAAGCGCGGCGCTGACGGTCGCGATTCTGATCATCTTCCTGAGTCTCGTTCTGACCCTGGCCAGTCTTCTTCGGCTGGTTCTGTCCGGACTGACCACCCTGCTGAGGCTGTCCGGGCTGTCCACCTTGCTGACTGTGTTGTCCAGGTTGACCAGACTGCTGACCCTGTCCATATTGATTGCCCTGCTGGCCTTTCTTTTCCATATCGTCTGCCATAAAAGTACCTCCTAAAAAGCGCAGGCCGTCCCACACTTTGGAATTTAATCGCAACTGTAAGTTAGTTGCTGCAGCAGATTGCAAAGGTTGGGACGCTGCTTTACTCCGTCAAGAAAAGCAGCACCCAACCTTTTCGCAAAGTTATACGCCGCTCCCTCGGCGTGTGAGGTGAGTCGCAAGGGAAATCACAAACAGGACGAGGAAAATAACGAACAGCAATTTTGCCACGCCTGCGGCTGCAACGGCCACGCCGGTGAAACCCAGCACTCCGGCGATGAGTGCGATGACCAGGAACATCAGCGTCCAATAAAGCATGTTGACTCCTTCTCGGGTGATGTCAGGAATTTGAACTGCGCAGCTTAGACGTTAGCGTTTAATTCGGTGCAGACGAATCCTCTTCAATCCCTATTTCACGAACCTCAATCCTGTAAAGACCTGAGTGTGAAGGGGGCAGATGCCTGTTCGCCAGTGAACTGGCACCTGCCTTAAAGGTGGGGTATGTCGAGGTAACCAGGCTAGGAGATGAAAGCCGGTCTGACCATACCGTAAATGTCGTATCCGATCATAAGAACCTACTGAGGCTGAATTTACGGCGAACGTTGTATGGACGTAGGCCCGGGTGTCCGTTCCAATGGTGTTTGCTAAGGATCCTTAAGGAGGCGCTATGAGAAGACAGATCGGCATTTCAATTTTCATCGCGCAGGCATTCTTTTTCGCCACCATTTTCGCCACCATTCAAGGATTCGCGCAACAGACGCCAGTTCAGCAGATCCCCTCGATTCCAGACGATGTGCTCGGATCGCGGTTGATCGCATGGTCGCATATGCAGAAGCCAGAACCCGTCATGCAGGGTCAATCGCAACAACCGCAGCCAGTTCAGCAATCAGACCCGCCATCGAGCCCAACTCCAGCACTGATTGATCGCCCTAACGCTGATCGTACGAACCAAGGCGCAAATAGAGGCCTTGCCAATGGCAGCAATCGGTTTGCCGATAGAGGTGCGCAGCACTAATCGACGTTCCCGTTCTTAGGCCCAAGATGTTTGCAAGGAAATCGATTCAAGGCATACTGGAGGAACCAATGGAATTGATCGCGTCTTTGCCGAAAACCACCTTCTGGGTTGGAACCACTGCACTCGTCAGCGCCATCGCGTGTGGTTTGGCTCTGGGGATTGCCGCGCTGGGAGCGATCGCCGGAACGGCAGTTGCGACGCCTACACCGAATCAGCGGGATGCCGAAGCCGGTCCACAAAAGTCTTACGATGGCATCATTACAGACACGCGATGCGGCGCGAAACATTCTGCTGCGATTGGAAAGACAGCCGCAGACTGCACGCTGGTTTGCATACACGGCGGCGAACAATTTGCTCTCGTCGATGGCGAGACCATCTACTCGCTGGAGGGAGAAACCGTACAGCTAAAACGGGTAGCTGGACAGCGTGTCAGAATTATCGGCGCCCTAAAAGGAAAAAAAATATCAGTGACCTCTATCGGTACAATCATTTAGCTAGGCGAATTGGAGACCGATGGCCATGCGGTCGAATTGGATGCAGGAAACCGATCTAGCGCAACGCAACGAATCGATAGCAGCTAGAATTCGACGTTTCCAGTGCGAGGTAAGTCCGCCCCTAGATTAAGCTCTTCCGCGGAACTGAATGATTCTTCGACGATCGCGTTTCGATGGTCTGCTCGCTGGCAACTCCTCAAACTGCTTCATCGCCTTACGCTCCGCTGCCACTTTCACGCGTAGTTCTCGGCTGGCCTCGGTCTCGCGATAGAGTGTTTGTGCAACCGAGGCCGGACCACGCACGTCACTGAGAAGCAGGACTTCTACCTCAAAGTCGCCACCGTCGTTGGTGATGCGTAGCATATCTCCAATGCGGACTTCACGCGCCGGCTTGGCTGGCTGGCCATTGGATTGAATCCTGCTAAGGTCACAGGCTTTGGCGGCTAGAACTCGCGTCTTAAAAAATCGCGCAGCCCAAAGCCACTTGTCCAATCTTTTGCCGGTCATGAATTTCTGAAAACTGATTTCTGAGAACTCGAATTTCTGAGACTCTGAGATTTCTTAGGTTTCTGACTGCGTTTGCTCGGGCCCTCATCCGCAGATGGCCTAGCGTGTCGAAAATTTGTATATCGTCTCGCTCTTATAAATCGCCGGCGGCCGCAGAATTGTTGAAGGAAACTTCGGCTGGTTCACGGAGTCCGGAAAATGTTGCGTCTCCAGGCAGAAGCCGGAGTGCTTGCCATACACCACTCCGCCCTTTCCGGTGTATGTTCCATCGAGCGAGTTTCCGGTGTAGAACTGCATTCCGGGTTCTGTTGTGAACACTTCCATCTGCCGGCCTGAGGTGGGATCGAAAACTCGCGCCGCCATTCTTAGCTTGCCGGGTTCTCCGTTCAACACGTAGTTGTGATCGTAGCCTCCGGGATTTCCCTGCATCTCAGCAATATGCGCTCCGATCGCAATTGGATGGGTAAAATCGAGCGGCGTTCCCGTGACCGGACTAATTTCGCCCGTCGGAATTTGCGTGGAGTCGAATGGCGTGTAATGGTCCGCGTTGATTTCGACCACGTAACCGAGCACATCTTTTTCACCACCAAGGTTGAAATAGCTGTGATTCGTGAGATTGACCGGAGTCGCCTTATCGGTCTTTGCTGTGTATTCCAGTTGCAATTCATTGCTATTGGTCAAGCGGTAAAGAACAGTCAGGTGGAGATTTCCCGGGTAGCCTTCGTCGCCGTCCGGGCTGTCGTAAGAAAATCGAACCGCCGCCCCGTTTTTTTCGCGAATCGATTCTGCTTTCCAGACCACGTGGCTTAAATCTTTCGACCCGCTATGCAGACTGTTCGGGGGATTATTAATCTCCAGCGAATATTCTTTTCCATCCAGTGTGAATTTCCCCTTCGCGATGCGGTTGGTGACCCTTCCCACGGTCGCTCCGAACCACGGAGTTTTCCCCACATATCCTTGAATTTTGTCGGAGCCGAGAACCACGTCGGCGAATTTTCCCGAGCGATCAGGCATGGTCAATTCGGTCAGGGTTGCGCCGTAGGTGATGACTTTCGCCGTGGCACCTTTGGTGTTCTTGAGCGTATAAGCGTCAACCTGGGTACCATCTTCCAAAGTTCCAAACTTGCTCGTTTCCACATTCGCCTCCGGACCCTGCGCAGCACCCTCGTTCGCCGCCCACAAAGAGGCGGAAAGAATGCAAATCAGCACTGTCCGCAATAAGCCGTTTCGTCTGGTATCAGCTTTCATTCGCAACCCTCGCGCCCGATTTATGTTGGCAACCCGCCCGCAATGAACCTAATCGTTTTTGCCGAAATAAAGCAAGCCCTGCGGTCACAAACGGACCCCGCGACTGCAATTCTGTGTAAAGATATTAAGGACAAAGATTTGTCCCTCCCCAACCTCTGTTTCGGCCAGGGCCCGCTATCCCCCGAATCGAGCCACGGGTAACCTTGACAGCCATGAGGGTCAGCTTTAGAGTCAGCTTTAATCGGAGAATCAACTTTAATTTTTAGAATCAGCATTACTTAAGGGGGCAAAACGTGCACGACGGCTTGGTGGTGGTAACCGGTGCGGGTGGATTCATCGGAGGCGCTCTGGTCGCCTCACTTCGGCAGCAGGGGCACAAAAAGATCAGGGCCGTAGATGTCAAGCCGCTGGAGCACTGGTATCAAAGGACTCCCGAGGTTGAGAATCTAATTCTCGACCTTAACCTCAAAGAGAGCTGCGAGAAAGCAGCCAAAGACGCCCGCGTGATATACAACCTTGCCGCCAATATGGGAGGCATGGGCTTTATCGAGAAGAACAAGGGCCTGTGCATGCTATCCGTATTGATCAATACGCATATGCTGCAGGCGGCCGTGAAGTATCGCGCCGAACGATATTTTTATGCTTCATCGGCATGCGTTTACAACGGCGATAAGCAAAAGACTTTCGAGGCGCCATCCCTGAAAGAGGAAGACGCTTATCCCGCCCTCGCTGAAGATGGCTACGGCTGGGAAAAGCTGTTTTCCGAGCGCATGTGCCGACACTTCCGAGAAGACTTTGGGCTATACACTCGCGTCGCTCGTTTTCATAACGTCTACGGACCGTGGGGCACATGGTTCGGCGGGAGGGAAAAAGCTCCTGCTGCGATTTGCCGCAAGGTGATTGAGGCGAAACTTGCCGGCAAGCACGAGATCGAAATCTGGGGCACGGGAAATCAGACCCGCAGTTTTATGTACATCGATGATTGCCTGCAGGGTATTCAGAAAATTATGAACTCGGAAATTCTCGAACCCATCAACCTCGGATCGAGCGAGGCCGTCAGCATCAATCAGTTGGTCGACATGGTGGAAGGGATTGCCGGAATTCGTTTGAAACGAAACTACGATCTGACTGCGCCGCAGGGAGTGAATGGCCGTAACAGCGACAACACCCTGATCAAGAAGTATCTTGGCTGGGAGCCATGCATTCCGTTGCAGACCGGCTTGGAGAAGACTTACGCGTGGATTCATGACCAGTATCTCGCGCGCGAGAAGGGTGCTGAGGGAGTTGTGAAGGAGTTCGTCACCACATAACCGATACCATCGCTCCTGATTTCAGGGAGCTATAAAAAAAGCCAGACCGAAAGATGAGAGCCGATTTTGTGAGCACCGATTCTTCGGTGTAGACTGCGGGCATGGCCAAGAAGAAAAACAGCAGCAGGAAAACGACAACCAGGAAAACCAAGAAAAAGAGCCAGGCAACTCTCAAGAAAAGCTCTGCAAGTAACCGCAAGCTCGCCAAGAAGGCAAGCGGGAAAAAGTTGGTTGCGAAGAAGGCTGTCCCAAAGAAGAAGGTCGCTGCGAAGAAAGTAGCGGCCAAAACCGGGGCCGCCGCAAAGAAGACTCAGACCGTCGCCGCCAAGAGCGCCCCTAGGAAACCGATTCAGCGCAGCCCGCGTGTTGGCGATGAGCAGGTCTCATCCATGGATTCGCGAACTCGTTCGGGAGGTCAGTCAGGAGACCTGCAAGGACTGTCCGATATCGACCGGGCCGATTCTGAGAGTGTCGATGAGTTGCTTGAAGAAGGCAATGCGTTCGAAGCCGGCGTAGTCGAGGGCGTGGAAGAAGCCGGAGACCGCGAGGGTAGCGAAGTTCATACCCACGAGGTGCCCGAAGATGACGTGCCCGGTGAATACCTGGACGAAGAGTAGCTCCCAAGGAATCCAGACCGAACCGACGATCTCCCTAGATTTCGCTTGGAACGCTGAGGTTCGCGTTCGAATCGTCCACCGCAAGCCCGCGGCAAAGCGCAGCTCCGCCGGCGATGCCAGCATCGGCTCCATAGTGTGCCGCAACCAGTGGGATGTCCTGACAGTGCGAATTCACGCACCAACTGGGTAGCTGGTTTCGTAGCTCTCCAAAGAACGGTCGCAACATCGAACCTGCGCCGCCGCCAATAATGATCACGTCGGGTTCGAGCAGATCCACGATATTTCCCAACCAGACAGTCAGGAACATTGCTGTCTCTTGCAGGACGTCTTTCGCCAGAGCATCACCCGCAGCGTAAGCTCGTCCCACCATCTCGCTCGTGATGTGATCGGCACGGCCCGCAACCTGTTTCAGGATGGAGGAGGAGCCTCCCGCAGCAATTTTCTCGGCAGCCCGGCGAGCGATTGCCGGACCGGAAGCCAGAGCCTCGATGCATCCCAGCTTGCCGCATCCGCAGCGCGGCCCGCGATAGTCGATGGTGGTGTGGCCTCCCTCAGCCGCGGCGCCAGTACGGCCGTGATAGATGCGGCCATCGAAAACAATTCCGGTTCCGATGCCAGTGCCGATGGTCGTGCAGAAAACGTTCCGATAACCGCGACCTGCGCCCCAAAGAGCCTCAGCTAAAGCAGCGGCGTTGCCGTCGTTATCGAGCCGAACCGGCAAGTGATAGGTTTTCGATACTTCGGCGGCGAGGGGAAAATTGCGCCAACCCGGAAGATTCGGAGGATTGACCACGACACCGGCTCGAGGATCGAGCGGTCCTGGAGCGCAGATGCCAATGCCCGAAATCAAATCCCGGGAATGTGACTTAAGACTGGCTGTCGCGCGAACCGCATCAATCGCCGAAATCACGGCAGCTAAACCGGCAGCGGCATCGCTTGCCACCATTGGCGTGCGTACTTGGCCGCTGATTTCGCCGCAAGAACTTACCAAGCCAGCAGCTACCTTCGTGCCGCCAACATCCACTCCGATGATGTATGCATTCCCTGAGATGTGCGTCATGCGCGGTTGCGCGAAGGTGGCTCAAAATCACCAGTCGCCGGCAGTTAATTCCGGAAGACTTGCAGCAACCAACAGCATACACCGCAGGAAGCTACTTGCCAGTATATGCCTGGACTCAGTCCCCCGCGATGGCACCTTCGTGGATCACGGGCAGCGTTCCCCCACAGAGCGAGGTGACAGTCGGCAACAAGAGATTGATTACATCATTCTTCAAAACGAACCCATCAGCCTGGCGCAGCGCGGTTTTTGGGATTTCGTCGTCGCTGGAAACTATGATGACTGGAACCGTCGGCTTTACACGCTTGATTGCGTTTGCCACTTCGCCGCCAGTCATCTCGGGCATATGGTAATCGACGAGCGCGAGGCTAATCGCGTACGTTCGAGCCATCTCCAATCCGCGTCGCGCAGAGGAGGCAGTGAGCACTAAATATCCGGATCTCTCGAGCAGAGCTCGATGATAGTCGAGTGCGCCCCGGTCATCGTCGATGCACAAGATCGTTTTGTTCGCTTCGTTAGACATCGTTACCTCTATTACAATCGATTAGGTCTCTAATGCGATTATCGACACCGTTTTGCAACGAAGATGGCGCGATTAGCACAGGTTTAGGGCGGAAGGTCATACGAAGACCCAAATTGGTAGATTGGGTCAAAATGGGTTATGGATCGTGGATCTCAGGGGATTCACTGAGGGCCTGATCCGATCACCTTAATTTGGAAGCTGTGTACCGTAGCCATTCCGACCGGCCTCAAGAAACTTGTAACGAAAACAACGAGAAAGAGATCCCAGGCATTAAATCGCGCATCCAACCACATTACGATTGAGTGGTGGCGCGATGAGGAAGACGATGAGAAAAACTACGAAGTCGATCTTCGACGAGCAATACAGGGTTATCGCGATCGAGGGTGACTGCCTGCTCATCCGAGGAATTCTCAGCGGCAAAGTGCTAAAAATCATCAATCCTGAACCCCAGGCTCCCTTGAACCAGCGGGACTATCCGCCCGGAAAATTAATCGCATTAAGCGACCCGTTCACTGCTCCGCCTAATTAGCGCTGCACACTTTCGGGCTCGCGAAAAAATCCAGTCTCTGTCAGGTCGAATCCGCTGCACAAGTTTGATCGAGCCAGAAGTGCCGAAGCGACCAAACCGAAGGTGTTGGTCAACCTCGCTCAGGCGGATTCTGTTCGATCACGTTCTTTTCGCTACGTATCGATCAAATGACGCACCGTCGGTTCTCCGGAGAGACAGCTGTATATTCGCCCTTCCAACTCACGGTCGGCCTGGGTTTGCCTCTCATGCTGGCGCAGATGCTCTGCCCAGGAGTTCACCAAAAACATCTCCAGATAACGATCCGCGACTTCGGTATCGCGGAAGATTGCCCACCGATACGCGCCATCGCGACGCCGTGTCCGACCATATTCGTGCATCGCATCCACAAATTCTGCTGTCCGTTTTGGAATGACAGCGTATTCAACGGTAACCATTACCCGTCCCTTCTCAACATCAGCGCCAACTTCCCCGATGACGACGGGCATGCGCCAGTGGTTCCAGGGACTCAGATCCGCTGTCGAATCGGGAAGTCGCGCGAAAAGGGCAATTGCAGCGGTAGCGATTGTTCCCATCCCCGCACAGACGAGTGCGGTTCCAACACCTGATCTTTGCGCGATGGCACCCCAAACCGCGGTTCCGAGCGAATAACTCCCCTGATAAACCAGAATGAAGATGGCGAGGACTCGTGCTCTTACCCAATCAGGCGCCAGGTTCTGGACGAGGGCATTGATAAGGGAAATGAAAATGACCCACGCTGCACCGCCGACCAACATAACTGCAGCCAGCGTGCTCAATCTGTGCAACCGGCTCATTGCCAAAATCACGAACCCCAAGCTCACGACGCCCGTCGACACTATGGATTCCATCGCCCATCTGTCACGGGCCGACTGCATGACCAAAGCGCCGATGATTGCACCGCCACCAAAGCAGCCCAGCAAGAGTCCATAGCCGGTTGCATGCTGATTCACGCCCCGAGAAACCGTCGGCAGCAGCGCGAAGAGTGCGCTGGAGAAAAACATGACTACGCCTGTTCTGAGCAATACCGTCAGGATTGCGGGAGAGTGGCGGACGTATCGAATTGCCGCGACGGTAGCTCCCGAAAAAGACTCCGGCGGCGCGCTCCTCTTCATGCTGCGAACAGGTCTTTTCCACCTGGCAACAACAAGAATCACACCGAAGAACGATACGAAATTTGCGACGAAGGCTGTGGCGACACCAGCAACCGATATGATCGTGCCAGCGAGCGCCGGCCCAACCGCTCGCGCGAGGTTGAATTCAATCCCGTTGAGCGCGGAGGCCGCCGCCAGATCTTCTTTGGGCACCAACTCAGGGAGGATTGCACGCCATGCCGGCGTTTCGAACGCATCTCCGGCCGAGAGCGCAAATGTGAGCACCAGGAGTATCCATGGCGACATTACTCCTGCTATGGTCAAGATCGCTAGAAGCAACGCGACGCCCATCATCCACGACTCGGTGAAAAGAACCAGTTTGCGGCGGTCGACGATATCGCCAGCGGAGCCCGCTGGAAGGGCCAGCAGAAAATATGGCAAGGAAGCGGCAGTCTGCGTCAGCGCAACATAAATCGGCCCGGCGCCAAGCGAGACCATCAACCATGCTGCGCCGACGTTTTGCATAAAAGCGCCAGCGTCTGAAATAACGTCCGCGATTAGCAGATTGCGAAAAACCGTTACTCGAAGAGGTCGCCAGAGACTTGTGGAAGCAGTCAGCTTCATTTCTCTCCGCTGGCTGTGCTATTTCTTCCGTGCAATCGAAGCATCTTCCGTACTGTCCTTCTTGTTCCATCCGTGAAAACGCGACAAGTCACCCGCATTCCATGCCTCGCGAAGTCCAGGAGTACTCAGATCCCAGTCTGGGCGAATTTGACTCGTCACGGCGCGCAGATCGTGCCAAAGGTCAATGACCGATGGACGCCCCCAAAACCAGTAGCCGTTATAGATGCTGTAAATCACAAGGCCCGGCTTGAGCACGAGCGTATGCGGAATCATCGGGTTGTTCTCGGGGTCGGTGTACTCCTGGATGTCGAGATCCTTCTGAACCGTTCGCTCGGGGTCCGAAAGAAAAGTCCACTGGGCTCCGACTGACGCACGGAATTCCTGAAGAGTATGGTGATCGTCAGTTGCGATCGTGGCGATCTGAGTGTACGCCACAGCGATCTTGGGGTAGAACGCGGCGAGTTCCAAATGCTGCTGGTGTTCTTTTGGGCAATAGTGGCCGCGCGCAAGCGTGAGGATTAGCGGATCCTCACCCTGTAGCTCGCTGAGTTTGCGCAGTTTGTCTGTGTGATCGGGCAGTTCGTAGTCGGGGAAAATACCCCCGGGCACAATATCAGAACGCATGATTGGACTCCTATCCAAGCGACCGTTTTCGTGGAGCCACACGCTCACGTGAAATCTTTTGGTCGCAGTCACCTAGAGAATGCGGCCCAGCAATCTGACATAGGCGTCATCAACAATATGCTAGCGCAAAAACCCCAAGCATTTCGTTCGGCGGTCAAGGCTAGACTCGACACAAAATGTGGAATGTGGGTGTGGAATGTGGGACAGACGGGACGTTCACTAGTTTTTCGCGCCCAGTCTGGAACCGCGCCCGTTAGCTGCTTCGTCGATCAATCACCCCAATAACTTGCCTGCGAGCCAGTAATCGACACTGAACTTTCCCGGAC
>Ga0210405_10001719_pt1 | contig 24209 bp, 19 predicted proteins | sample IncBWH11MmetaG_FD_155492 | JGI IMG/M metagenome (GOLD analysis project Ga0210405, IMG submission 155492) | Forest soil microbial communities from Barre Woods Harvard Forest LTER site, Petersham, Massachusetts, United States - Inc-BW-H-11-M | ecosystem: Environmental > Terrestrial > Soil >... | reverse complement strand
CCGCCACGATATATAATATATCGTGATACGAGATATTACCCGGACCCAGCCCACTGGTGATACGATAGGCCCGCTGGTGGGACGAACACGGGATTCTACTCGCTGAGGAGGATTCGCATGAAATTGGCTTCACGCTCGCTCTATCGCGCTGGCTTGCTCGTCATGCTCGCCGCCGTTTTCTTCACTTTTGGTTGTGGCGGAAAGAAAGTCACCCCGCCACCTCCCGCGCCAACCCCGCCACCTCCGGCTGCCCGTCCCACTGTGACGTTACAGGCGAGCCCCACTACCATTAACAAAGGTGAATCGGCCACTTTGACCTGGAATTCCACCGACGCCACGCAACTCACGATTTCTCCCGGCGTTGGCGACGTCACGGCTCAGGGCAATACCACGGTCTCGCCTTCCGACTCGACCACCTACACCGTTACCGCCACCGGGCCCGGCGGCTCCGCGACTGCCACCGCCAGCGTCAGTGTAAACGCTCCTCCGCCAACTCCTCCTCCGCCTGCAGGTCCCTCGGACGATGAGCTGTGGAGAGCCGGAGTGCAGGATGCCTATTTCGATTACGACAAGGCGGATATTCGCCCTGACACTCGCGCTGCACTCTCCAAGACTGCGGACTTTCTGAAAAGCAATCCGCGGTTCAAGGCGACTATCGAAGGCCATTGCGACGAGCGCGGCTCCACCGAATACAACCTGGCCCTCGGCGTTCGCCGTGCCAACGCCGTGAAGGAGTACATCGTTTCCTTAGGCGTTTCCGCCGACCGTCTCAGCACCGTCAGCTTCGGCAAAGAGAAGCCCTTCTGCATGGAGAGCAACGAAGCCTGCTGGCAGCAGAACCGCCGCGGCCATTTCGTGAGAGCCAACTAAGCCGCTTCGAGCACAGTAACCGATTGTTGACCAACGGAGCCGCGAGCCCGGGCAAACTCTTGCCACCTCGCGGCTCTCTAATTAGAGTGGATGCGGTTCCCCTGGCCTGTATGATTCTTGTTGGCTGCTCTGCGGCTATCCGTCGCGCGCAGCCCTTCGGAGTCCCTTAGGAGGATTGTTCATGCGTATTCGTCATATCGTCGCTTTTGCCGCCGCCGTTCTCGCCGGCGCACTCGCAGGAAGTCTTGTCGGCCCTCGCCCCGCCGGAGCTGTCGCCCGTGAATTGATCTTGCTTCAACAAGACGTCACTACCCTGCTCACCGGCCAGAAAGATCTTTCCGACAAGCTGACTCAGCATGACGCCGTAATAAAGACGCTCGTCGGCCAGTCCAACGACAACGTCAACAAACTCGCCGCCACTATGGGCTCGCTCCAAAAATCGGTCCAGGATGTTCAGGCCAATTCCGGCGCCCGCCTCGACACCATGTCCACACAAGTCCAGGGCCTCTCCGACAATCTCGAGGAAATCAAGTCGCGCCTCGGCAAGCTCAACCAGCAGCTCGTCGACCTCCAGAACACCGTCCAGAGCCTCGACGCCAAAATCTCCAGCGGCGCCGCACCGGCCACCGGCGCTGGCAGCCCCGCCGCCGGTTCAGGCAAACCTATCGCTTCCGCTGGCTCTCCGCCAGGCTCCTCCGTCCTTCCCCCGGGCGCGCCCACTGCCGACACTCTCTATTCCAACGGCCTCCGCGACATTACCAGCGGCAAGTACGATCTCGCCCGCTCCGAATTCCAGGACTACCTCAAGTACTACGCCGACACCGACCTCGCCTCCAACGCCCAGTTCTATCTCGGCGAAATCGCCTACTCCCAGAAAACCTTCGACGTCGCCGTCGCCGAATACGAAAAAGTCCTCACCAATTATCCCAAGAGCTTCAAGCTCGCCCCCGCCCGCCTCAAAAAAGGCATGGCCCTCATCGAACTCAACCAGAAACCTGCCGGCGTCCGCGAACTCCGCGAAGTCGTCAAGCGCTACCCCGGCACCGAAGAAGACCGCCGCGCCCGCGCCAAACTCAAAGAACTAGGCGTCTCGATCACGCCCACGCGCTAGCCTCATCCTTTTCTCAATCCCCCAACGTTTCCACGCTCCTCCGCTGTCTCTCTCCGCCCGCTGGCCTCTCAACGTCCCGCCTTCACACTTCTTCCCCATCGCCGCTAACCGGCTACACCACTGCCCATCCAAGTCCTCTGCTCCGAAGGGAACGGCGCTACTCTGGTTTTGTGGGGGCCCCTGCCTGCGAAACGCTTGTTGGGAGTAGGTCGGTCTTAATGGTGATTTTCTGGCGGGCCAGCAGGCTGACTTCCGTCTCGAACGCCTGGTATCCCGGAAGCGCTATCTTGATGCGATGTTTTCCCGCGCTCACCAACATGCCATGACCAATGCCGCTGAATTCGCTGACGTTTCCCACAAACGCATCGTCCACAAACACCGCCGCGCGCTCGGGACTGACATACAACTTGATCTCCGATGTGACCTTGGGCAAGGCGGTCCCCGGAGCCCTGAGCATCACCACCTGCAAGATAACTCTTTTTTTCGGCTCGATGACCACCTTCTGCGTGAAGTCTGTATATCCGGACTGGCGAACAGAGATTTCATGTTCACCGGGTAAAAGTAAGAGTTTATTGTCGTCCTTTAGCTCGCTGACGTAGCCCACGTACTGGCCGTCAATCCACACGCCCGATGTTTTGTCCGCCTTGGTCTTGCCAACGAGTTTCACTTCGCCCAGAACCTGGTTTTGCGCCGGCGTCGCGGAAGGAATGATCAGCAGGGTGGAACCAAGAAAAAGTACACTCTTGCAGAACCGTTTAATGACTTTCATTTTCAACCCCCAGGTAAGCACGATTTTAGGATTTCGAACCGCCTGGGTACGATCCAACTTCCCGTCAAATCACCGCCAGTAACATTCTAACCGCAATCGCGTATATCCGAGAGAAATTCTGGTGGTGTCCTAATTTGGATTTGGTTTGCGCCCAACAACGATTTCCACTTGTCCTTCCAGAAGTGGGCGGATGGGCGGGTGGCCCGGAACACCGACTCCGAATCTCCGGCTCCCCTCGATCGAACGAGGTAGTTCTCGCACACTTGCGAATCAAACCGACACGGAGGGTGCCCCAGGTTCGTCGTTTGAACCTGGGTCTTGGGTTTGCGCGGGTGGCCCGGATGACGAATCTCGGATTTCAAGTTAGCCTTGACCGAACGAGGTAGTTCTCGCGCGCTTGCGAATCAAGCCCACACGGAGGGTGGGCTGATTAGATGACGGCGTCGGCTCCTTCGACCGAGTAAACTTGGCAGGCGGGTGGCCCGGATGACGAATCTCGGATTTCAAGTTAGGCGGGTGGCCCGGGATAACCCCTCCCCTCCGATCGAACGAGGAAACTTTCGCGCACTCCCAAGTCAAAACAACACGGAGGGTGCCCCAGGTTCGCAGTTTGAACCTGGGTCTTGGGGTGGCTTTCTCTTTTCACTCTTCCACGTCAATCGCCACCAGCCCCGCGACTCTCCCCCAGTAAAACCCCCAACTGCTCCACCGCCATTCCCCTGGATGTTTCACCAGTCCGCGAAGCACTGGATTCGCGTGCATGTAATTCAACTTTTCCTTCTTCTTTCCTTGGCTGTACACATTGAAATCATAAAATCGCGCCTGCCAGAACGCTCGCAGCGTTTCTCCCGTCTCCGCAAATGGCAATCGCATCTGCCCCACGCTCTCCCGTATTCGGCGCTTCCGTAATTTTCGCGCCACTCTCAATTTCAACTTGTGCAGCACCGTCGAGGGCGTGCCCTTTGGGCGGCTCGCTCATCAAAAGATGCACGGGCTCCGGCATCACCACGTAGCCGAGGAGATGAAACCCCATTTCGTCGCACACTTTCCCCAGCTCTTTCACAAAAATATCCCGTGCTCGCGCCATCTTCAGCAGCGGCAGCCGTCGATAACAACTGAACGTGACAAAATGCAGATGGCCCTTGTGGTAGTACCGCCGCAGTCCTGCAGGCATGCCTACTCCACGAAAGCAAACGTCAACCCCAAGACCCAGGTTCCAACGGCGAACCTGGGGCACCCTCCGTTAGACTATACTTCCCCGAGACCTACCGCAGTGATACTCTCTCTCCATCCTTATGACCGCAAATACAAAAACTTCCCAATCCGGGCCACCCGCCCACAAATGAAATATCGAAGAAACTCGCCAGAGACTGCTTCTTTGGAGTGAAGGGGCCAAAGCCATGAAGACGATAGTCCGCGGCGCACTTTTGATTATTTTCGGAACTTGCGTGATGATAGCCGGCGAACAGATTCCGAGGAAACAATATGCTACCGTCAAGCTGAAGATCCTCGATTCCTACGGACGCTCTCGCCAAGGATGCCGCGTAACAGAGTTTCATCTTCACAAGCCCGAAGGAGATGCCGAATACCGCGGATCGTTTGACGCTCTCGTCGCGTCCAAGATTCCCTTCGGTAACACATACAGCGTGCTCGTGAAGTGTGCCGACGGCAGCATAGCGAGTTATCCTTATGTGGGCGTAACGCATTCGGAGCAACTTTTGGTTCTGGTGAGTTGGATACCGGACGAAGACTACGTTACAGGGCCGGAGCCCAGGCTAGCGATCGCAGTAAGTACGGATTCCAAGTCGCGCCTTTCTGATCATGCGTGGGTTAAGGCGGTCGGCGTGTACGCGGACGGTACCGAGGTCGCGCAGGTCGATCCCGTGACCGGAGTAGCTGGTTTGTACTCTATCGTACCCGGTAGAATTATTATCCTAATTCTTGATGGAGAAAAACTGATCTGCACTCAACAGATTAACTTCCTCAGAGAACACGCACATCTTGCCTTATCCTTAACACCCGACGGCTGCAAGGCCTAAGGCGACTCCCTAGTCGTAGTAGCGAACTAATGGCGTAATGACATTTCCTGGGACGGAGGGGACAGCCGGGACGTTCCCTACTATTCTTGACATTTCTTACTACCCGCTGATTGGTCGAACGCGACGACTCGCGCTTCCATTAAAACCATTCACCCGTCCTTATAACCGTTCAACCCTCAATTTCGACCCTTCACTGTAAAACACTTAACATCCTCATTAAGGTGTGCTATCCTCTTCCGTGTTTGTTTACTCTGAGCCTCGATCGAAGATTCCGACCCTGTCGGAAAGAGTCCGATCTCATCCCCGATCTGCGAATTCCTTCTTTAGCCTAATCCCTATTCCCTGTCTCCTATCCCCTAACCCCGAAATTTCCCCTGCCGCCCTTTCCACCTACCCTGCTTTCCCCTTAAGTCTTTTACAATGCGCAGTTCCGGACAAACACCGTGTTTTGCCGGTTTTTAGCCGCAATCGTCCACCCTTAAGTCCTTTAGAATGCGCAGTTCCAAGCCCCCGCATAATTGCTCATTCTAAAAGGGGTTACAGAAAATGCTAACTCCTTTAGAATGCGCACTTACAAAAAAACATGGGGGTACCTTCCTCAAGCCAAATATCTTTCTCCCCCCCCACTTCCGGACGTTCCGACGTGTTTCCGAACTATCCCCTGTCTTTTCAAACTCTTGCGCACTCTTTTGCAGCTTTTTGCATTCACGCAAAACTCAACTCTTTTGTTTTCAAGCGTTTCCGCACTCTTTGCCAAAAACCACCCGGGGTGGGGGTAGGAGGAGCCGTCGTATGACTCCAAAGAAGTTACGACCTATGCCGGTCGTCGGGAGCGGCGGCAATACCCGTGCGGCGAAGCTCGTCCTGGTAGTATTTCTTGTGGAGGACGTCCCATTCCTCGCTGCCTTCCAGGATTTCTTTTTTCTGCGAGGTGATTTTCTTTCGCACTTCCAGTTCGATTTTCTCTTCTTCTTTCAGCGTATCCGTCAGAATCTGCACCACCTGCTGGCGAATGGTGTCCCTGTCATCAACGAATTCCACTTCCTGGCTTTCCACCAGCACCTCGGTGATCTGGTGCGACAAGCGAATGATTTTTTCCCGCGTCAGGCGCATCTTCCCTTTCCGTGCTTAACCCTTGCGAGTCCGTATCCTGGCAGCTCGCACCCTGCCCATTTTTCCGATTTCAATCTTCCGGTTTCTATCGCAGGATCAGCTTGCGGTCCCTCGCCAGTTGCTGCTTCACCTTCTTGTACATTTCCTGATAAGAGACGCTGGTTCGCCGCATTTCGTCCTGGTGGTCGATGAGAATCTGGCGCACTTCGTCGTTGAGCCGGTCCTCGACCGTGAGCTCCTCCAGCATGCGCTGCCGCACGCGGTTGGCCACCGCTGCGGCCGCCTTGGTTTCGATCTGCCCGCCTTCGACCAGCCGTTTTACAATCTCGTTCGCCATGTGCGCCACAAAGTCCCGTACGAGTAGCATCTCGGAGAGTTTCCTTTACACCAATGCAAGAGAGTGAGTTTACTGGCTGCGCCAATAAAGTGCAAGGAAAGCCCCAAAATCGCGTGAATTTTTCAACGGTACGGACGGAGCTTTATCCTGCGCGTAGCCGAAGAAACGCATGGCCACGACCGGCAACACATGCCAACAAAAGAGCGGATTCAGCAGAAACGAAAGGGATCTTTTGCCCGTGCGTTGACGCCTCTTGCCGCTTCCTGTACGATGATAGAGCAAGGGCGCTTAGCTCAGCGGTTAGAGCGTTCGGTTTACACCCGAAAGGTCGTCCGTTCAAATCGGACAGTGCCCACCATTGTGACGCTTCACCCTTCAGCGGGGACGTAGTTCAGTTGGTTAGAACGCTGCCCTGTCACGGCAGAGGTCGCGAGTTCGAGTCTCGTCGTCCCCGCCATTTGTTCAACCACTTGCGCAAAAGTTGGCTTGCCGGCGCGGTTCGCACAGAACTAAAACTTCACCATGATGGCCAGCCGGATACTAGGTTCGTTCTTCCGCAAGTCCGGAAACCACACGCTGCTGATTCCGGTATTGCCGGTCAAGGGAGCGCAGACCTTTTCTACCGCAGGGAGGTCTGCCGCGATGCTGCCCGACGAGGTTATCCCGGAAGTGGCGCCGTTGCTGCACACATAGGCTGCAGGAAATCCGTTGTTGCCGCCGGGAGGCGTGATTCCGCCTCGACCCGTGAAATACGGCTGATTCGCATGGCGATAGCCGTACTCCCAGCGAAAGGTGATGTATTGTTTTGGCATCCAATCAAATGTGACTGAAGAATCCCAGGCCTTGTACTTGTCCCCCGGATTCAGCGTAAAGTAGGGCGACCCGGAGACGGCATCCGCTCCATTGATCGGCGGCAGCAGCGTCAGATAACGTCCCGGATTGTTCATCGCGCCGCCGCCAATCGTCAGTCCAAACAGGTCTCTCTTGAACCAAAAGCGGTTGTAGAACATCCAGCCCGCGAACGACTGCCGCGTCGTAGTCTTCGTGTTGTGGAAGCAAGTCACTCCCGCGCCATATTCGCAGCCTAGGTCGCCGGTCAGCGAAAACGCCATTTTGTCGAGTGTTTTGTCGGGTTTGTCGTAGTATTTGACCTCGATGCTGTCGTCGGTGTGGATGCGCGAACGCCCGATATTTCCCAGCGTGTCTTCGCCCATGCCGTAGTTGTTGAAAACCAGCGAAAGCCACGACGTCGGACGATACAGTATCTGGCCACCCAAGCCCGGACGATTGCCAAACCTGCCATACGATTGCCATCCGTTGATGATCCACGGTTCGATCTTCAGCTTTTCGGTGGGAAACCACTGTATTCGCATGCCGTTGAAGAACCACGGAGTGTTGGAAGAAACGTACGACGGCTGGTAGGCCCAGTTGTCAAAGTTATAGTAGCTGAATAGGCCGATGTACGACACAAAGATTCCCGCATCCACGTTGAGCCCGTGGTTGACGTCGAAGTGATAGCCGCCGTAGGCTTCACCAAAATACTTGTAGGCTCCGCGCAGGTCCCATTGGCCCCGTCCCACGCTGGCATCATTCCTGGGCGTGGTCACTCCAAACAATCCTCCCAGTGTCAGTACCCGGGCGCGAACATTTTGCCAGTGAAAGTCGCCGCCGAAGCTGATTTGCTCCACTTGGACTTCGTTCGAACGGAAAATTTCCGTCGAGCCCCCGAGCGAGTCATCCTTCGGATGGTTGAAGCTGCTTATAAAGTTAGTGTCCAATCTGATTTCCGGCGTGAAAAATTTCGAATCCCACACCGCGTCTTTGTTGCGGGGCGTGCCGTTTAACCACGTCCAGTCTGCGTACGCGAACGGGGCTGTACGAGGAATCGTGGCCACAGCCGACTTGCCCTTTTCTGTGGCTTGTGGCTCTAGAGTTGCTGCGACGTGAGTGGTGGAACTGGGGTCCGAGTTCGCCGGCGTTGTTCCGGGGGCAACAGTCGGAGTGGCCGCGACGATAGCGGTTGGCGCAGTCTTCGGGGAAGCTGGTTGGGCGGCTGACGCATCAGGAGCAGGAGCCGCGGGCCGATTGACCTTGGCCTCCAGTTCCGTCACGCGATTTTTCAACTCTTCTACCTGATCGAGCAGCCATCTCTCGCGCTCGGTCAATCCCGGCGCCGGCGCATCGGTCTTTCCGGGAGCGGGCTTTGGTGAAGCGGGTTTTGCGGGCGGATTACCGGCATTCTTGTCCGCGGTGTCGTCGTTCGCCAGCGAAAGGCGGGGAACAGCAATTGCGCACAGCAATGAAGCCACCAGCAGCCAGACAATTCTAATTTCATTCTTGAATGCGCGCATCTCTTTCTCCTATCATCTGCCACCAATGAAACTTTGCCGGGCGTCGGAAATCGACCCCGCATCCCGGGGCACGGCCTTCGGCTTCCATTGGATGCACGAGCACCCCCCCAAGGGCTATCAAAGTGCGCGCTGTATTCTCTGACGCCGGGACCGAGTCCCAGCGCATGCGGCAAAGGCAGCCACGCACCACGCTGTTGTGACCGTATGACGGAAGATATGAGGAAACCGTGAAGTTTTCGTCAGGAAAGCGTGCGGCAGTTCTTATGGCAAAGGACGACACCATAGACTTACGCCTTTGATACCTACTACGAGTCTCCTTAGAAAAAGAAGATCACGTCTCCCGCCGCCGTGAATTGACTCTTCTTGGTGCCGGGACTCCCGCAAGGTAAGCAGGGAGAATCGTATGCCGGCCGGTCGTAAGAGTGTTCAAAACGCAGTTCGGGACGGAACAAGACTGTGGTCCCTACCCAATGTCCCCAGCCGAGAAGGTGCTCCGAGTAACGAGTCTTCGTTCCTGTCCGCTGGCCTTTCATATCGTCGAAGAATTCGTTGCGTATCGTCAGGTAGTCGTGTTTCGAAAACTGCTTCTCCACGTAGTTGACGACCGCGTGCTCGGGGGCAGAGCAGGTAAGCGCCGACGGCCGGTCGCAAAATGCCCCGTTCGCATTCACGACCAGGAGTGCGGCGGCAGCCGGGGGAGCGTTGGGATCAACGTTGGGTACATTTCTTTCCCACATATACCAATATTCCGTGGCCGTGTGCCAGGAGGAGTTATCGAACTTGTGATACCAGGTGTAGTAGATGCTCTGTACGTTATTATACGCGTACTTTCCGGAGTTCAGCGAATTCAGGCACGCGTAGTGGGTGTCTCTTCCCTCCTGCCACGAATACGCCACGCAGCTATTGAACGTCGGTTTTGCATCCGGTTCTCCGACCCAGGGCGCCACGTCGTTGCCTGCCGAAAGCCCCACTTGAAGCAGCCAATGATTGCTGAGCCTTGTGGTGACGTTTATGCCGGTTTGGGTGTAGGCGTCAAACGTATAGAGGATGGAATGGCTGTAGGTGTAGTTATTCGGCGCCAACTGCGCCTCGATGTCCGGCAGCGAAATATAGCGTCCGATTCGAACGTTCATTCCGTCCGCTACGTGGGGGAAGTACAGATCCACGTAAGCCATCACCAGGTCGTATCCGTACTCGAGGTTTTTCTGAAGCAGTTGGTGGCTGAAATAGCCCTTGGCGGTCGTGAAACGGTAGTCGATCCCATACAGATTCGTGAAGCGGAAGCCCCAATCAAAATGGTCCTTCTGCACCGTATCCGGCTGGCGCTCGATGTATAAAACTTCCTGGTCAGGCAGACACGAGTCGGGCACTTCGCTATAAGCTTCCGGGAAATTCGCGTATCTCGACTTGTGAGAAGTGCTGACATTGCATCCGGCGTTCAGCCAGCCGTAAACCTGCACCCCGCTCTTCTTCCAGGCTTCTCCATGAGGGCCGCTCCACAGCGCCTGCATCACCGGAGACGATTGCGTCCACGGAGCTCCAATGACCACGGACCCGCCGTAGGGCCAATCAGAAAAGGGGTAAGGCGGACCATCCACGGGGGCGGGAAATCCGCGCCGTAGAGGGTCCGGCCCGCTGCTCGTTGCACCTTTCCAATCATCCGCATACGCCTTCACCAGCCGGTGGAAGAATCTACCTTGCTCGTGTTTCTGCGATGTGGGAGATTCGGAGTCCTTCTGCCCAAGGGAGACGTCTGCTCTCAGGCTCTGCCCTGGTGCCAGCTCCAGGGATGTCCGTGACGAGTTTGCGAAGCCTTCCTTCGTTGCCATCAGTTCGTAGCGCCCAGGTTTGAGTCCTTCAATTGCGAACCCGCCGTCGGCACCGCTGACGACGGTACGGTCGTCACCCCTGTCAACGCTGTGCGCCCTAATCTGCACCTCAGCCAACGGCAGCAGACCGCCGGGGTGGCGCGTCACTCCGCGAACGACACCGAGCTCTGTTTGGGCGCAAGCAACGTGGCCGGAAAGCGGAATCACTGCCGGAATGATGACGGTGACCAACAACCCGTACTTCACGAAGAGTCTTGGATTCATAGGCTCCGTCGAGGGTGAATTCCACCATAGACGATAGGATATAACGCGTAAGGAATTCGTAAGGTTTCTACGAGAACTTTGCTTGGCTTGCGCGCTCGGTCGGTACCGCGAGGGGCGCGTTGTGTCGTGAGGGTGTGCGCGCGGATACCAATGGTTAAGGCGAAAGTACAAGGCAAGTCCGTGCCAACCAGAATAGAACTTCTCCTTGTTTCTAATTGCTTGGCGCCATTTGACATGCCTGCGGTCCTTGTATACCGTGCCGCCATGACCAGAAAAATTCCAAGTGTCGCCTCCGATCCAACTGCGGGCATCGGAGTCCAAATCGACCGCACCGGTGACGTCATCACCTTCACCTTGGACAACTCCCATCACGGCAACCAAGTCACTGGAGCGATGTTTGACGCCATGCTGGCCGAACTCCTCAAGGAGAAGTCAAAACCACTTGCCCGCGTCTTGCGCATCCGCGCCCGGGGCCCCGTTTTTTGCACTGGACGCGAGCGCGCCGCCCTCAACCGTGCTGCCGTCCGCCGCGAATCGGCTCGCATCGTCAAGTTCAAGGCCGCCCTGCGTTCCTCTCCCTTGATCAGCATCGCCGAGGTTCAAGGCGATGCCTTCGGTTTCGGCTTCGGCCTAGCCATCGTGTGCGACTTTGCGCTCGTCGCGGAAAAGGCCTCATTGGCTTTTCCCGAGATGCGTCATGGTCTTGCACCCGTCGCCATCCTGTCCTATCTCGGTGAGTACACGCTGTCGCGCTTCGCCTTTCCCCTTGTTCTGTTTGGTGACCCGATCAGCCCCCATCGCGCACTGCAAATCGGTTTGATTTCGCAAGTCTGTTCCCCTGATCACCTTTCCACGGAAGCGGACGCCCTTGTCGAGCGCGTTCTGCGGCTTGACCCCGGGGCCGTGCGCCGCTGTAAACAGTTTTTTCTCAATGCCCAGCAACATTCCTTCGACCAAAACTGCCGTCTCGCCGTCGATGCCTTGACGGAAGGCAGCCTGGCCATGCTCGCGGGGAAAAAGTGAACGCGCTGTGACCGCGGACTCCGGCGCGCGTCTCGACCGCCTGCCCATTTCCGGCTTCCATCGCCGCATCATGCTGCTGATCGGCGCCGGCATGTTTTTCGATGGCTTTGATATTTACGTCGCCGCCACCGTCCTCGGCGCCACCCTCAAGAGCCATTTTTCCACGATGGCTCAGAATGCCCAGTTCATGTCGGTCACCTTTGTCGGCATGATGCTCGGTTCGTTTCTGACCGGGTTCCTCGGCGACCGCTACGGCCGCCGCTTCACCTATCAAGCCAATCTCGCCATCTTCGGTTTTGCGTCCATCGCTTCCGCCTTTGCTCCTTCGATGCGCGTTTTGACCCTACTGCGATTTGTCATGGGCGTGGGCCTTGGCGCCGAAAACGTGGTGGGCTATTCGACCATGACGGAGTTCGTCCCCCCGCAAGCGCGCGGCAAGTGGCTCGGCGGCATGAACGTCATCGTGGTCTCCGGCTTGCCCGTCGCCGCGCTCCTCGGCACGCTCCTCATCCCGCGCTTCACTTGGCGCGCCATGTTCGCTCTCGGTGGAGTCGGCGCGCTCGTCATCTGGTATTTGCGCAAGGCCTTGCCGGAGTCGCCGCGCTGGCTGGAATCCGTCGGCCGCACGGCCGAATCGGAATCACTGCTGCAATCCATCGAGAATGAGGTGTCGCGCGAGTACGGCCCCCTTCCGCCGGCGGTTCCGCGCTCCTCCGCTCCTCCTTCGACCAGCCTCGCTTCCCTGCTCAGCCCGGCGCTGCTTCCGCGCATGATTGTCGGCGCCACCACTCTGATTGTCATGAACACTCTGATCTTCGGCTTCGTTACCTGGCTGCCTTCTTTCTTCGTTCAGGAGGGCCTCAGCATCGTCACGTCCTTCCGCTACTCGCTCATCATGTCGCTCGGCGCGCCGCTCGGCTCGGCCATCGGCGCCTTCGCTGCGGACTCCTGGGGACGCCGGCCCACCATTGTTGGGGCTTCGCTGGTAACCATCGTGCTCGGTGGGATCTATCCCTTCATCCATCGGCCCGCCGCTTTGATTGCCGTCGGTTTTTTGCTGACCATTCCCATCTACATTCTGGTCGCCACGCTTTTTGCGATTTACATTCCGGAATTGTTCCCAACGGAGGTTCGACTGCGCGCCTCGGGAATCTGCAATACCTTTGGCCGTGGCGCCACGATTCTCACGCCCTTCATGGCCGTTGCACTGTTCCGCTCTTATGGAATTCGCGGCGTCCTCAGCCTGATGACCGGTTTTCTTATCGTCCAGATTGTTGTCGTCCTGCGCTTCGGCATCGAGCCGAAAAAACGGCGTCTCGAAGATATGGAACAAGGTTAAAATGCGGGGCGGGCCAGGAGGAAATCACATGAAGCGCGCGGCTCTCTGCTCGGTGCTCGTATTTCTCTTCGTTGCTTGTTCGCTCCACGCGCAGTCCAAGCTCTCCGCCAAGTGGGAAGAGCTGACGGCGGGCGAGTTTCGCGACGCCATCCAGCTTTCCAAAGGCACTTGCCTCTTGCCCTTCGGCATCCTGGAAAAACATGGCCAGCATTTGCCCTTGGGAACGGATCTTCTCAACGTGCGCCATGCTTCCTTGCAGGCGGTGCAGCGGGAGTACGCCGTGGTTTTTCCGCAGTACTATTTCGGGCAAATTTTTGAAGCGAAGCACCAACCGGGAACGGTCGCCTATAGCATGGAACTCCAACTGAAGTTGCTCCAGGAAACCGCCGATGAAATGGCCCGCAACGGCTGCAAAAAGATAATCATCGTGAACGGCCACGGCGGAAACGAGCATTTGCTTCCCTTATTCGCCCAGGCGCAACTCGATCGCCCTCACGAATATGTTGTTTATGTCCTTGACGGCGAACGCAGCCGCCCCGGCGGGCCTCCCAAAAAATCAACCGGCATCGATTACCACGCCGGCGAAAATGAAACCTCCAACACCCTAGTCTCTCGCCCCGACCTCGTTCACCTCGATCGTGCCGCCAACGAATCCGGCGCCGACCAGAAACACATAAACCTGCCGGATGACATTTACACCGGCATCTGGTGGTACGGCCGCTTCCCGAACCACTACTCCGGTGACGGTTCGGTGGCCACCCGCGAACTCGGCGAGTGGAACATGAACAACTGGATCGCCGCCATCGTCGAAGCCATTCGCGCCGCCAAGGCTGACGAGCAAAGCCTAAAGCTCCAGAACGAATTCTACGAAAAGGGCAAACATCCCCTCGATACGCGGCCCTGATATGCAGTTGTGATGCGGGGACATCCACGCAAGCGGCATCGCTTCAGACATGCGCGTCAGCTTGATTTGCCAATCAGAAATGTTCAGCGGGTTTTGCTGAGTTGCTCGACCCAGCGGCGCAACACTTCAAGGTACGGCGATTCCACATCGATAAATTCTAGGCCCATGCCGATGCGCGGCTTCACGATGCGCACCACTCCGAGGGCCTCCACTCTTTGGTCCTTCCGCGTCAGCGTCATGCGCACCCGCGCATTCGATGGGAACGGCTTGCTCGTGCAGACGAACGTCCCGCCCAAGGATATGTCCGATGTGACGCCTTCCGCCTTCGCTCCGCTCTCCATGTCCAGCAACTCGGCGTCCGCCGCAAACGGATAGCGAATACAGTACCGGCGGTCGCGCACGTTCATGCCCCGCGCATCGCCCTTCAATGTTCGGTCTTCCATGATGATTACGTTGCTCACAGTTTTTCTCGCCGGGCTGCCATCGGTTGCCGCCGACGGGGAGCGCACTTCCGGCTCCTTTTATTTTGCCCAATTCCCTCTTTTCTGCGCGTTTTTCCATCTCTCCCCCACTCCAATGTGACAATACCCGCCCTCCCTTCTGCTTCTTCAGAGCTTCCTCCCCGATATTACTTGGAACGACAAGCCAGCCCTTCTTCCACCCGCCCGCCCCCACTCCGCGTGCTAACCTGAAATTGGTTTCTCCCTTATCGCGCCATGAGCACACTATCCGACGGACTTCGCCAGAGCGATCGCGTGCGCTTCCGCATGCCCGTCGAAGCCAGCTGGGTCTCCTCCGCCGGCGTCACGGTCACCCAAAACGCCGAAACTCTCCTCGTCAGCCGCAATGGCGGCGTCCTCCGCCTCACCGAAAAACTTTCCATGGGCCAGGAGCTTCACCTCCGCCGCAATCTCGAAGGCGACAACTGGAAACACACCCGCGCCCGCGTCGTCGCCGAAATCGACCAGGACCCGCCCAATCACTTCCTCTACGCCATCCACATTCTCGATCCACGCGCCGATTTCTGGGACATCGACTTCCCCGCCCCACACAAAGGCGAAGAAGCTCTCGCCCGTCTTCTCATGGAGTGCAGCTTCTGCCAGCGCCGCGAAGTCGTGTATCTCAACGAGCTGCAATTGAAATCCTTCGAAATCCGCAAGTGCGTCGCGCGCGTCTGCAAGCATTGCGACTCCCCTTCCATCTGGATTGAATCCCAATCCGAAGTCCGCGATCCCGAAGCCGGCGCCTCCGCCTCCACTGTCGACGAACGCGTCCTTCCCCGCCGCAACCGCACCCGCATCAAGGCCCGCATCCTGGCCTGCATCCGCCACCGCGGCTTTCAGGAAGAAATCGCCGTCTGCGAAGATCTCTCCAAAGGCGGCCTCAGCTTCCGCAGCCGCAATCAATATCCCGAAGGCACGCGCGTCGAAGTCGCTGTCCCGTTCACTCCCGGCACCGGCGCTATCTTCGTCCCCATCCGCATCGTCTTTTCCCAATCCATTCCCACCGCTGGCCTCCACCGCCACGGCGCCGCCTACATCAAGCCCCCGCTAGACGCCTAGTTCTCTTTTCCTGAAGGGGCAGCGCTTGTCGCCCGTCATTTCGACGGCAGGGAGGATCTCCCTTATCCTGCCCACCCCGAGCCCCTCATCCGACGGAAGCTAGAAACCTCTCTTCTCTCCATCACCGTACTGTCGACTCCTAACTTCTTCTCGCGCTACACTGGAAGCCATGGGAATTCTGCGGCGGCTCTCACGTTTATACCGAGCGCTGTTCGCGAGGGACGGAAAGAGGACTCAAGACCACATGACCCACATCGTTGCCGGAAACATTGCTCCGGGATTTTCGCTCAAGGCTCTCGACAGCAAGGAATACTCGCTCAGCACCCTCTTGGAACGCGGCCCCGTGGTTGCCGCCTTCTTCAAAATCTCCTGTCCCGTCTGCCAATTCGCCTTCCCGTTCCTCGAACGGCTGTACAAACGTTACGGCGGCGACGGCGTAACGTTTCTCGGGATCTCCCAGGACGACGCGAAAGCCACGGGCAAATTCGCCAAGGAATATGGAATCACTTTCCCGATCGTTCTCGACGACGAAAACGGCTACGCAGTCTCCAACGCCTACGGACTGACCAACGTCCCAACGATTTTTTTGGTCGATACCGATGGCGCAGTAAAAGTGAGTTCGATAGGCTTCGACAAAAAGGACTTGGAGACCATTTCCGCCGCCCTCGCCGAGCGCAAGAAAATATCGCTGGCGCCGCTCTTCCGCCCCGACGAAGGGGTCCCCGCCAACAAACCGGGATGAAGCTCGAAAAATTAGGCCCGGTCGGGCCGAAAGAGTTTTCCAGTTTCCAGCTCTCAGCTCTCAGCTTTCCGCTTTTAGTTTTGGTTTTTTGAGTGCAGACAAAAATGAATGCAGCGTTTAAGAAATTACGCAGAACACGATTCCGAGAATTGCCGCCAGGTTAGGACTAGGGGAAAGGAAGGAAGTTAGCTGAGGTCGGCTTCTAAGACTTTTTTCTTGTGCTTGGGTGGCCGCTTGCGTTTGTCCGGAATGACGCGCGTAGCCGCCGGCGCAATCCCGGACTTGCGCGCCGCACGCCGCGCCTCCGTGCCTTTGTCCAAAATCTTTTTCCGTTTCCGGTTCATTGAATTGCTTTTCAGGAATCCATTCCCGACGTGAACAAATTAAAAGCTGAACGTCGCTTGCAAATCGATGCGACGATTCGACGTCGACTGAGAGAACGGCCGGCCGGCAAGTCCGTTCGAACGACCGAAAAGAGACGAACTCACGTCGCCGATGGGCGTATCCGGGTTCACGTTGTTAAAGATGTTCCGCACGGCAACCGAAAACGTCAAGCCATAGCGATGATTCGAAAGATTGCTGTCGGGTCCGGCCGGCCCTCGGCCGCCAAAGCCGCCGCGCTGCCCAGGCCCTCCCCCACCGGGTCCGCGCCCGAAAGTGCCGCCGGCACCTGGACCGCCACCGGGGCCAGCGTTTGCGGTTTCCGCTTTTTTCCCAAAGCCAAAGGCCCTGCTTAACCTGAGGTTCAACGTAAATTTTCCCGGGCCGGTCAAGAAATTGATGGGCACAATTTTTTCGCCGGGTTGCGGATTCGCATCAAAACATCCAAAAGGCGTCTGTTTGACGGACTGCGAAGCAGAAGGGCAAATAGCAAATGCGGCTCGCTGGTTGAACCGCAAGTCACCGAATGGATCCTGCGAGGTGGTTACGTTGAACGGCGTCCCGGAAGTGGCAATCATGAAAGGGCTCAACCGGAACGCGTAGGGCAGACTCGCCGTGCCGCCAATGAACATACGATGGCGAATGTCAAATGAAGCGCGCCCATAGTCTTCGCTGGGATCGAGCGGATTGGAAGGAAAATAGCCGGAGCCGCCGGTGTCGCTTTTCGCGTAGTTCAATGTGTAGTAGCCGAAAGCGGAAAGTTTGGTTCCCATCCGAATGCTGCTGTTCACGATTAGCTGGTTCTGGCGGAAAACGCCATCCGATTGATACTGGAAGATATTGCCTTGATTCAGGAACTGACGCTGACCCCCGTTCGCGATGTCCGGCGCATTGATATTGTTGGTGAAAAACGCGTGGACACCCCGCGCGTTCAAATATGTCACGGCTAGATTTGCAGACTTGCCGAGCTGGCGTTCCACACTCACCCCAGTTTGCATGGTGTAGGGAGTTCGAAGATGTGGATTGACCGTGTATGTGGTCGCGGCGTTGCCCGACTGTTGAAGCTGGCTGACCGGCGGAGTATTGTTCAAATAAAAAGTGGGATTGGTCACGATGAACTGCTGTTGGATGCTTCCGTTGAGACGCTGCTGCTGTGCCACCAAGTCATACCCGAAGCGGTCATAAAACATTCCAAAACCGGCGCGCAGGACAGTTTTCGGAGGATTCTTCGGCGTCCCCCCAATGCCCCAGGCAATTCCCAGCCGGGGCGCAAAGTCGGCATGATCGGAAATGTTGTTCTGAGTTTCGAAACGAAGTCCATAGCTGAGGGTGAGATTGGGACGGACACGCCAATCATCCTGGGCGTACAGCCCAGCGTCAAACCAGTTCACCTGAACAGTAGGATTCCCCACGGGACTGGCGCTCACCGAGTAATTCGTTGGCCCGTAACCGCAATTAATCAGGTTCTGAACGCTCTGTCCATTCGCCAAGCCCATCACCAACTGCTGGTATGCCTGGACTCCCGAGAGCGTCCCGTTGGGGCCCGTACAGGATACGCTTGGCGGAGGAGTGACTCTGGATCCAAACGAAAAGTTCCCGTTGAAATTGGCGGTTTGGAAGTTTTCGTCGCGGTTCGAGCGCATCCTTACGCCAAACTTCACGAAATGTTTGCCCGCGGCCATGGAAGTGTAGTTCTGGATCTCGTAGCGATCGAGGGTGTCATTGAGCACGCCTTGAACGTTACCGCCAGAGGTAAATGCGCCTTGAACTTGAATCGTGGGGGTAGCGCTGACGGGCGTTTGAATTGCGGTGGTCCTAAGGAATTGGAACCGGGTTTCGTTGATGATTTTGGCGTTCACCACCTGGGTATCGCTGATTTGCAGGGTATGTTCGGCGTTGACGATGTTGAAACCTTGATTCGCCAGGTTGAACTGCCCAGTGCCTTCGTTCTCATCGGTGTTGTGGAAATACTGGTATCGCGCCGTGAGCGTGTTGGTTGGCGTCAGCTGGTAGTCGAGGCGCGGGCTGATTTCGTACCGCCTGCCTGGATTCGGCACGATAGCGCTAAACGGAACGATCTGAAACGTATTGGGATCCACAAAGGATTGCGTGTTGACGATTTTGAGGTCAATGACGTCGCGGCCCTCGGCGTTGAAAAAAAACGAGGCCTTCTTGCTGAGGGGCCCGCCGATATTTCCACTGTACTGGGTCGAATGATTGTCAGGCGAAGACGTTCCAGCGGGAAGAATTGCAAAAGGATTGCGGGCGTTAAACGCAGCTGTGGTTCCCGTAAAGTATAGCTGCCCGTGGAATTGGTCGGTGCCGGGCTTGGTGAGAATTTCGATGCGGCCGTAGCCCAGCTTGTCGTATTCCGCGGAAAAAGGGTTTTGATTGATGCGGATTTCGCGGATGGAAGCTTTGGGAGGAAGAGTGCCGGCAGTAAAACCGTCGATATAAATCTGGCCGCCGTTGGGGCCCGCTGAGGGGCCGGCAAGGGTTTGAAGTTCGGATTGCAGCTCGTCGGGATCGTCGGAAAGCGCTTCGAGGTCTTTGCCTTGCATAACCACCATTCCGGCGTTGTTGGAAGGATCGATATCGACCTTGGTGGAGGAGTCGGAGACTTCCACCTTTTCCTCCTCGACGTGGATGAGGAGTCCGATATTCAACTGTTGGGTCTGCCCGGCGAGAACCTGGACATCTTCCTTGGCGAAAATGGCGAAACCCTTGGCGACGGCCGTCACGGTGTAGATCCCGGGCGCCAGTCCCTTGAATTCGTAGAACCCGTCGCGGTTGGTGGAAGCGTCGAGCGAGGCGCCACCGGCGTTGGTCAGACGGACGGCGGCCTTTGCCACCACTCCGCCGGAGGGGTCGGTGACGACGCCGTTCAGTCCGCCAGTGGGAGTCTGCGCTTGCGAAATTCCGCCGAGCGAGAAAATCGACAGAAGAAGAATTAGGCTCAACTGCACGATTCGAATGGGCCGAAAACTCATCTGCGCTCCGGGCTGAAAACTTAAGGACTTGAGACGGCGCGGCATTATGGAGTGGCTGCTTCCCCGCCGCCCCCGCTGCTGAGGCTCCATGGCGAAAGGATGGTGGATGGGCTGCTCTTTGGGGAAGCCTCGAGAATGGGATCAACTCCAGCCAGCAAGGTAATGACCGTGGAAAAGCCGTTTAGCCCACCCTCGGTGGCCACCAGCATGACGGCGTCACCTTTCTGCAAGTCTCCCAACGTGGCTGCGGGAATGCGGCTGATGATCTGTTGTAGATCGGCGCTGCCGCCTCCAGCCTGTCCCATTCCGCCGGAGCCGCCAGCCCCCGATCTGCCTTGGGGCGCGGCACCGGGTTTCGTTGTTTGCTCGGTATTCGAAGCGTGTCCAGCACCGCCTGGAGCCGGCGCGGACGAGGGTGAATCGGCTGAAGTTCCTTTCAATCGCGCGGCGATCCGTTGTGCCATCGGCGCAGGCAACTTGCGCACTTGCGACTCCACCGTGATTCTCACAGTGATGGGTTTCTTTGAAACCAAATCCTGGATGGTGATAGTTCCGGCGGATGCATCGAGCGCGGAAATCGTACCGGCGATATTTCGAAACGTGCCGGAGACGATTTCATCGGCGGTGAATTCGGCGCCATCGGCGGTGCGCGAGCCGCGAGCGCGAAGCTGGTCACCCGGCTTGATCTGTTCGAGCGGGGCGGGCTTGGCGTCGTCAGACTTCACGGAGTCGAGAGCATACCTGCGCAAGATGGTGTCCTTGGAAAGATGAACGGTAACGGCCTTTTTTTTGCCAGCGGATGGCAAAGCGACGCTGATGGAGTTGCCGGCTGCATCGACGCTGTTCACCAACCCTTCGAAGCCGTGTTTCTGCCACTCTTCGCGCTCGCGAGATTGTTTCTCGGCGATGTCCGCCTTTTTCATAGCGATCACGGATAGGGCCAGCACGGATTTCCCATCTTCAGCCAGCTTGCCGCGGACCAGAACGCGATCGCCGGGCTGGACGTCCGCCAACGGAATGGGAGTAGCGTCTTTCAAGTCTTTCTGGCCGGGGGCGATGCGAACGAGTTTCGTCGTCTCTTGAACTTGAACGGTCACATCGCTACCCGCATCCGTTGTCAAAGTGATGGTATTCCCCGAAATGGACTTAATGGTTCCAACGGGCCTGGCGACCGAGGGAGTTTGGGCGGTGGGCTGAGGCACGGATTGAGCCGGCGACGGCTGAGCCGACGCCGAGCAAAAGCAGATCAAGCTCAGGCAACCCGCTGAAATGAGCCGGAGGTTCAGACGCACGAACCACATCAAGATATTCATCTTCGAGTTCCCATCCCGAGCCGAGTAGGCACTATACGCTCCAGTTCTCTCGACCCCGCCTGACCGTGCACACCACACCTTGCGCCTAGCGTTTAGACGTTTCCAGATGCGGTTCATGTTACATGCCCGAAGATAAATTCCCGATTAACGCCGAAGCGGATGCACAGGCCCGGAAGTCTCTGAAATCGATCGCATTTAGGGAATCAAGTGACGAATTCTCGTGAAGTGATGCTGTTGGTCTTCATCCAGAACCCGGGAGAGTGGCGGAAGCGTGTGGGAGTCGAACCCACCATTCGACCCGCGAAGGACCGAATCACCGGCTTTGAAGGCCGGGAAAGTCACCGGACTCTTTTCGCCTCCGGAAACAGTATAGCGTGGGAGCGGTAACCGGTGCGGGAGGAGCGGCCCGCCTCGGAAGGCGGCCGCTACAAAATCGCAGGGTCAGGCGCGCTGGGAAGCCATAGCGGCGGTTTGCTGGGTGCGGATCAAGGCCGCGACGAGGTCGTAGAGCGCTGGGCTGGTACAGACTTCGTAATACGGGTGCGTCGTAGGTCCACCGATTTTGCCGTCGGGAAGCAATTGGCGAGCAAAACCTTTGCGCAGAACGAGCAGTTCGACGGATTCGCCGAGCGGAACTTCTCCAAAATACAGTGAGACATTTTGCTTGCCCCAGGGCATATCGAGCCGGGTTTCAACAGAGTCGAGCGAAATCTCCTCGGAAAGCTTTTGAAAGCCTTCTTCGTTGAGCTCGATGCCGTTGTGGTTGTAACGCACCAGGAATTCGTCCAGCTCTTCGGGGGATGCGCCTTCCATGGTGTTGAGGAATTGAAAAACGGAGAAGTGGGATTTCTGTCCCGCCAGCAGGCGTTTGGCGAGCTTGGCGCAGCCAGAGAGACGGTCGGAGAGATTCAGGGCCTTGGAAATCATGATGCGCGAATCGCCATCGGTCCAGTACGTGGGGGCGGAACCTTGAAAAGCAACTCCCAGGCCAAGTTCGAGCGAGGGAAGATCGCTCGCCGAAGCGCGATCGTTGTAAGAGTTGCAGACGGCCAAAATCTGGCGGGAAAGAATGCAGGCCTTGGCGACCGGCCGCGCATACGCGACGGTCGATTCCGTTTCGAAAATGGCGAGGATGATGGCGTCGCCTTCGATGAATACTTTCTTGGCCGAATAGCGGTCCAGAAGCTTTTTAACAGGCTCGTGCAGATTCAAACTGAAATGGGAAGCGGGGTTCAGCCCGCGGGAGAGCAAATCCTGGGTCATGCGGGTGGAGCCGCGCACATCGGACTTGATGATGACGTGAGAGACTACGTGGTCCTGCTCCGGCCGGGCTTCCTCCTGAAGCACGCACTCGTAGAGCCGGTTGTTCAGGCGCGAAAGATCGCGTGCCGTTTCGGTGGTTACCAGGTTGATACGCTCCATGCAGGCGGTCAGGTGTTCGGCGTCACGCAGATCCCGCCGGAGCCTGAGGAAGTCGCCAGCAAATCGCAGAACGAAAGCCTGCATCTCGTCGCGGGAGTAACGGCGGATCTTCCTGGAAAGTTCCTCGATGGCCTTGAGGGATAATTTCTTGGCGGGTACCTGCTTGAGGACTTGCTCGACCTGCTTCAGTTCGTCTTTGGAAACGAGGGCCCTGCGGAGCTGCTGCAAGTGCAGGGGCGGGCAAAAATCAGCGGCGATGGGGCGGATTTCATAACTGGCCAGAAGGTGAAAGAGAATCTCGGACTGTTCGAGACGGTCGTGAAGCCGCGCGAGCAAGCGCGCGCGAGCGGGGGCCTCGTCCTCCGGGGCGGAGCTGGCATCGAAGAGGCGCTTGGCGTTTTCCGGGTCGTTGAGGTATCCCCCGAGCTTCCCGGCATGGTCTTTTACGAAGAAATCGAGCTTCTGCCGGGCCGCGTCAATCTGCGGCTCCAGCTCTTCGAGCTTGCATTCCTGATGCTTGAGCCGGAGTTCGAGGTCATGCAACGAGGCCTTGATGCCGGCCTGATCGCCGGAGCTCAGTAGCTTGGTGAAGAAACCTTCGCCGCGTTCCAGACGTTTGCGAGTGTCTTCACGCTGTTCCTCCAGGTTGGCGATATCACTCCGAATGGCTTGCACGGATTCCAGGAGCTCGGTATGGGCCTGGATGGCTTCGGTGTGCGCCGGATCGTGGCCAGGAGAAAAGCCAGCCTCGCGGAGGAATTCCTGGAAGAGCGTGTCCATAGCCTCAAAGCGGTCCGGGTCACGGGCATAGTTGCCCAGCAACACATAGTGTTCGAGAAAGAAAACATCGTCTTTGCCGCCGTCGAGGAAAATCAGGCGGTTCTTGCAAAGCTCGTAAAAGGGAGCGAAATCCTCGCCAAACAGAGCGCGGCGGGCTTTGGCGATGACGTTGTCCTCGACGTCGATGACCATTTGGGCTACCTGCTGTCCCAGGCGGCGGAGGACGGCTCTGCGGCCGGACTGCAGCTCCGACAAGCGCGCCTTGATGACGTGGGCCTGCTGGCTGCGCTCAAAATGCTCGCCGCGCTTGCGAATCCACTCCTTGCCTTCGAGGATCAGGTTGGCAAACTGATTGCCGAGCTCGAAGGTCAGAAATTTCAGCAGGCTCAGGCGAAAGAGCAAGTCGATCTCGATGTTCTTGTGATACTTGGCCTGCGTTAGAGCGCTTTGCAACAGTTCGGATACCAGCTTACGGAAGCCGGTGTTGTCCGGTCCTCGCGTGGGGCGTAGTTCGATGCCCGGGAGATAGGCGCTGCTGGTATGCTGGCGAATCAAGTCGAACAGATATTCGCGAGCCGACTGGACGAACCTGGGGCTCAAGAATACATCGTGGTGGATATTATCCACGCCGATCGCCAGCGATCCCATGGGGATGGTGACGTTGTAGCTCTTGAGTTCGGAGCCGGTCTCTTCGGCGGCGGCGGGCGCTAGTAGTTCGTTGGACATTTACTTAGCCAAGAATGGCTAATTTCACGTTAGCAGCCGCAGGGGGGCCGGGCAAGAAATCCGGACAGGCGCGTAGCCAGAGAGTTAGGGAGGCGTCAGAGCGGCGGCGACCGAAGGCTTAGAGCACAGTGATTCGGCGGGAGTCACCCCCGAGATGCTCGAGACGGACACGGATCTGCGGCCAAGGAGATTGCGGGGGGAAGCGTTCGGACCACTCCAGAACGGCGATGGAGGGGGTGGAGAAGATATCTTCCATGCCGAGAGTCTCAAAATCGTGGAAATTCTCGATGCGGTATAGATCGGCGTGGTAGACCTTGGGGGGCTTTCCGTAGACGTGAACAAGG
>Ga0210405_10001718_pt1 | contig 24210 bp, 20 predicted proteins | sample IncBWH11MmetaG_FD_155492 | JGI IMG/M metagenome (GOLD analysis project Ga0210405, IMG submission 155492) | Forest soil microbial communities from Barre Woods Harvard Forest LTER site, Petersham, Massachusetts, United States - Inc-BW-H-11-M | ecosystem: Environmental > Terrestrial > Soil >... | reverse complement strand
CGAAATCGGACAAACACGCTCCGAAGCGTGAAGCCGTTTTTCTTGGCCCGGAATATCCTTCCAAAACCGAACGACGTACCATTTACCACTTTTTTCAATCGAACCCACCTGAGAACGGCGAGACATACATTTGCCTCGTTTCCGTTTCTCTGGTGTCGTTATGGCGGGGATTGTAGCAGGAGAGAGAAATCCTGTGGTAGCAGCTAATTCATTGATTGAAGACACGGCCAGCGCATTCTTCTCAGAAATGCACGGCCATCAGGTGAGAGACTGTGGCTGCCCTCTACGTAGGGCTTCCTTGCTTGATCTTACTTTCGCCCGTTGCACGGACGCCGCTCATTCGCGGTGCTGAGTATTACGGTAGTGGTTTTCTGATTGCTGCCAGAGCACTACGTGGCAGTGGCTGGCTGCCCCAAGGACCCACCATTTCGAGTGCCACTGCTTAAACGCTAGCACATCTCTTCGAATTCGTCAGGGTGAACAGTAACTTTTTTGAAACAAATCACATTGAAGTCCAGAAAATGGACGAATTCTCTAGCCTCTTCTGACGGATTCTTTGTGCCAATCGAACAGGCATTCCTTATTCGGGCACTGGCAGCTTTTCGGGGTTCTGCAAAGGGTTCCGCACTTGGGGCAGCGATTGAGAGCAAGCTCGGGATGGTCTTTCAAAATCCTTGACGCTGTCCCGATTGAAACTTTTTCAAATTCGGCCCAGGCATTCTGTATAGCTGGCGGGGCATTCGATATGGGACCCGAGTATTTCTCAGTCCTTGCCAGACGTTTGATCGCTAGCTTTTTGTCCCTGTCGCCCTCGCGCTCACCGAAATTCATGTATCCACGATAGTAGCGACAAACGTGCCATGCGGTGGGGTAATCCATTCCCTGAGTCTACCTAGGAGAACGGCAAGAGGGGAGAGGCTACCCCGGAGAATTATTCCAAAATGGAACCTGTCGAAGGCTTGGCAGCGTTGTTAACCGAATTTCTGTCCGGTGTCGCCTTGCGATTTTTGGCATCCGCCTCGGCTTTGAGTCGCGCGTACTCAGCTTTTGATTTTCCACGCTGCCCACTTATCGGAATTTCGGATATGACAACAAAGTCTTCTGGTTTGGCCAAGGCAGGGTCTTGCTGCTCCGGAGTTAATTCGATCTTTTCATTGTCTTTGTTTAACATGATTTTTCCTTTATCCTTTGAATTTTTGATGGGGAAACGTGGGAAAACGCTGACAGTACGTACGCTGGCCGTTTCCCCCAACACCCAAGCGCGTGTCCTTCCGTTTACCGGAAATTTTATCTGCGGCCTTTCGCGTGCGCTCTGAGCGTCTCTGCCGTCAGTTTTTCGATTTCATCATCAGCCAAACTGTCTAAGTCTATCTGTTCTGGAGCTTGAGTTTCTATTGGGTTGGGGCGGGGTAGAAGTGACAGACCCGTTCTGGCGTGTTCGGTCTGATATGCATCGAAAGCAGCTTTGAGCAAATCCAAATTCAAAATCTTCCGGTTAGCTAGGAAATTCTCCATAAACACTCTGGAGTCTTCGTTGAACTCCGGTGTGGAATGCTCAAACACAAACCACACACAATCATTCGACACTGGTGTGTACCGGGGGTCATCTATTACAGGCCTGTCGAGTTCTCCACATCTAAAATAGAGATAATTGCTAATCGCGTCCTGAATCTGTTTTAGTTGGCAGAGCCGAATCACATAAAGCTCTTCCTCTTTTGAGAGCGCTCGAATCTTAACGGTATCGCGGGCAAAGTATTTTGCGGCTTGCGTTTGAGCTTCCTCGCGGTTTTTTGCATCCGGAAACTGGACGGACGCCTGCTTTCCGTCTTGGTAACGAGTCACCCTCCAAGTTCCGTCATTCCCTAGATACACGGTCGCTTTATCTCCATTTAGGTAGAAGGTTTTAGGCATTGTGGGGTCTTCGATGTTTGCGGCTCGTAAGTGTTGTGAAATTTCTGCATCACGGGAGTTTGAGAGAGCTAAGATTCCAGCTTTCAAACTGTGCCGATTTTCCTCTACTAAATGCACGTCATCTCCTTGCAAAAATGGGTCCGAAGTGTCGCTCGCAAGAGACTCAGAAAGTTGTGGAAAACCCGATAAATCTATATTCACATCAGCGGTCAAGAACGGATCGGAAAAGCGGGGTTGTGGAGGTTGTGTAGCTTGTTTTGGTTTAGTCATGTTTTTCCTTTTTCGGTTTGATAGGTCCGAAAACTAATCAAAATTCCAAAGCGGGGTTACGCCTGACCCGAGAAGAGCGAGTCAGGAGGAGGGTCCGGGGAAATTGGCCTTTTCGGTAGTGGTGGAAGTCGCGGGATATTTCCGAGGCTGAGTGGAACGGGCTTAATTTCGGCGTTCCGCTCGTACCACCCAACTAGTCTGAGTAGATAAAAGCCGAACGGAGGACCGTCTGTCGCCAGAATGGATAGGCGATTTTTGGCCTGCTTACGTTTCTCAGGGTTCGTAGCAGGGTCCACAGCTAAGTTAAACAGGTCGATTTGATCCTGTGCGAGAGTCATCTCCGCTCCTGTGCGCGGTAAAGAGCGCGAGTCGATTCGTGGGAATGGATCAGTCGTCTCTGGATTACTCATAAATTCCTTCCGGCTTTAAGATGGCAGTCCTAGCTATTTTTTGGAGTTCAACGGTTTCCTTAGCTGGGAGCGGGTTGGGCGACAGAATTGCCGCCAACTTGGGGTCTAGCTTCCATGTCTCCTCGGGATCGGCGGTTTCGACTTGGGGCGGCTCTGAAACGGGCAGGGAACTAGTCTCAACTGGTTTAGCTTTTGGGGTGGACAAGAGCTTTACCAGAAGGCTGCTCGCTGCCCGTTGCAAATCCTGAGGCACACTCTGATCGCGGATAAGGGATTCCAAAAAACGGCGGGATGGGCTTGGGAGTCGGCGAAGAGCTTTTTTGCGTTCCTGTACGGGTAGGCCGCCGTCAAGGATTTGCGTTTTAAGAAGTACAGTTACGGATTTTTGAGACATAGGCAATTTCCTCAATTCGGGAACAAAATGGGGCTAACCTCGGAACAGAACAGGATCACTGTGAGCCACGGTGATACTCGGAAAGAAAGGGTACCTTGAGGGGCTTGGCATGGCGGCCAAGCCAGAAATATGGGTCCCAAGAAAATCCCCCCGAGAAAAAATTCAGACTCACCGACAAGACCCGACGCGGAACAACTCCCCGACCTGAAAGGCGCGAATCAGCAGTGAAATAGGGCCGATTTGAGTTGCCGAGGTTTCCACTCCTGATTCATTGCAATTCCGTGCGGTCATTCCAGAATCAAATGTCTGTGGCAGAAAAATCCGAGTCCGCAAGTCCTGAGTTTGCAACCAGTCAAAACCAAAAAACCAGTGGGGTTTTTGGAATGAGCGATCCCGGCCTCGCCCCAATCGGATATGACAAGGCATTTTGTCAGGTAAACCCTCACTACCACCCGGCCCCGAGTCGCAGGCTTCCGGCCAGCCTTTGACTTGTCCAGATAATGGACGACTCCCAAAATTACCGGGCCAAAACTTTGTATTTAGAGCGGCGATTGGCCTCCCTACGTGTTCGGAGCCTTTGTCGAGGGATCGTGCGTCCTGAGGCCGTCCTGAGGCCAGCAAACATGGTCTGGCGCGACGACGCAACCTCAGATTACCTAGATGCCATCAAGCAGACCCTAGTTCCTTTATGGGTAATCTGGACGAGACCCCCCTCACGGTTAACCGGTATCTGTGATTCCACATCGAAGATTCAATATCGGAGATTCTATCGGAGATTACACTGTCACCCATGATAGACGGTGTCTCCACCCACGACAGACTGCCGTCTAGCACCCATGACAGACTACCGTTTATCACCCATGAGCAACTACACTAGCGATATGAGGAGCGGCATCAGAAACTTGGAGGCTACCGCTGCCTTCACCCAAGCTCTGGCGCAATAGCTTCAGGAACCGGAAGTAAGAGCCTTTCCAGCGTCTCCCACTGGGCTTATCGACCTCAAGAAACCGTTTCCACTGATCTACGATATCTGAGTCGGTGAGACCGAGGCCTCTCAGAGCCTTCAATTCACCTGGAAAGAACTTTCTTCTGCCCCCTGTTGCCGTGTGCATCGCAACGCCCAACGGATCGCCCGATTCCTCACTCCAAGGGAAGCTGATTTTTGTGCCACAAGCCCCTGGGTGGTTCGCTGCCCATTCTTCGTGTTTGACCACCTTGTACGAGGTAGGTTTGAAAACTTCCCTTGACGGGTCCTCAAAAAATCCAGCCTCGACTAACTCCTTGACGGCGCGAAAAACCGTTGAGTATGAGGCATTCAGATAAGGGGAAAGCGTCTCTAGCGAAACATAAAAGATTCCAGTTCCCTTTGAGAGGCGAATCGCCAGCGAATAGATTACCGGAGCAAGATTCGACGTGAGTCGTGCGAGATGGAATTCAGCGGAGCAGTGCAGGGTTGTTTCAAGAGTGGTATTTGATTTCATCGGCGGGTGTTTCCTCGACCTTTTCCTGTGTAGTCTTTCTCAGCAAGACGGGCTTCCCGTCTTTCAGTACGATTGTGATTTCGCCCCAACTGCGTTTTTCGCGGGCCTCATCAATCATTTCGTCTAGTTTTTTCATCGTGGTTTTTCCTATTCGATTGAGTTTGTGCGTTTCCTGTTGCAATACGACGTATAACAGTGTATCATGCATCCATGAAGATACTTATTGCGGTCAGGATCGAAAAGAAGTTGGTGGATAAATTAAAACTGCTTGCTGCCAAAGAGGACGAAAGGTCGGTTAGTTACATGGTCCGCAAGGCGGTGGAACAGTTTGTGGAATCACATCCAAAGCGTAAAAGGAGTGACCGATGAAAGCCGCTATATATGCTCGTGTTTCTACATCGGCAAACCAAAGCGTCGAAATGCAACTTCGGGACTTACGCCAACTGGCACAACAACGCGGATTCGAAATCGTCGCGGAATTCTGCGATGAAGGTTTCAGCGGTTCGTCTGACAGCCGCCCTCAACTTGACCGGATGTTGGCAGATGCACAGAAAGGAAAGTTCTCGGCGATTCTGATTTGGCGTTTGGATCGCCTAGGCCGTAGCCTCCAACACCTTGTAAGGCTATTCGAGAATTTCCGGGTGTGGAACGTCGCGCTTATTTCCTACGGTGAGGGTTTGGACTTCTCGACCCCTATGGGAAAACTTTTTTATCAACTGTCTGGAGCGTTTGCCGAATTTGAGCGCGACTGTATCCGCGAGCGCGTCAGGGCTGGGCTGCGAAACGCAAAAGCGAAAGGTGTAAGGCTGGGGAGGAAGCGGGTATCGCTCGACCTAGCCGCGATTCAGGCACTACGGGCAGAGGGCCAATCTATCGCCGTGATTGCGAAAAAAACGGGCTACTCTACGGGGTCAATCTTCCGCACTCTTAAAAACGTGACAGCATAGCCTCATTAACTCGCAACGATCCCAGTATAAGATAAGAGTTAATTGTTCTCGCCTCAATGGGAATGGAGTAGGATTGCGGCGAGGAGGTGACGTGTGCCAAATCCCCATAGATATTTCGTCCAAGAGCGGGAAGACGACGAGTACTCGGTAAAAGGTGAAGGCAAAGAAAGGGCAGCTAGAATACTCACGAGCGAGTCGGCAGCCGAAAAAAAGGCTCATCACTACGCTGGCCGAAATGGCGTTGTTGAGTATCGAGATAGTCAGGGGCGATTTGAATCTGAATGTGACTGCGCCCGCTGCAAACGAAACAGGTAAACAGGACATTGCCGCAATAAACCAACAAAAAAAAGCGGCTACCCCCGAAGAGGCAGCCGCTCGATGTTCAGCACGATGGATGAATTCCACCTTTCGCACCCGGCCAAGGGTGTACGAAACTGTTAATTAAATTGGGTGGCTTTTTGTGCTGAGAATCGGAAGCGGCATTGCCAGCTTCTGAAAAACTGAGGGCGGCTGTTAACCGCCCTTTCTAATTGGAAATACCCTGTCCAGATAATGGACAACTTGGAGGTTGACGACCTCCAAGGTTGGAGCGTTGGCTCCCTACCTATAACGAGCACGAAAAACCGCTTTTGTCTCACTCACTGTCGCAAACACTTAAGTTTCTGCTTTATGTCGCACTCAATCCGCGAGACCTTTGATTTATCCAATCCCATCTCGACAGCCGTTTCACGAACAGTCAAGCCAGCTTCATGCCGTAACCGGATAACCTCAGTCTCTTGCCCGTCCAACTTCTCCAAAGCCTCTTTCACGATTAGGCAATCTAAGTAATCGCCGTTTGCGGGTATGGCATCGTTCTGAAATTTCTCAGATGCCTCCCCAGCCTCGTTTGATTCCTCGATTTCAAGGGCATCGTCTCTATCTTCGAAATCCGGCCAAACGAGTTTTCCTGTTACCGGGTCCTTAACTTTTCGCCGCCCCTGGCTCGCCAGAATCTTTTTGCAGTGTCGCCCGATTTCGTTCTTAATGGCTTCGTTTGCATACTCACGGGTGAGACTATGACCTTCACGGCGGGCGGCATTAAGCAGCCCGATAGAGCCTTCCTGTTCCAGGTCCTCCGTTTGATCCTTTGGCAGGCGGTACGTCTGGACGAATCGGCTCGCAATGGGGCCAATCAGAGATGAGAATTTTTCAAATACGCGATCTCGTTCCTTGTCGGGAACGGGTGTTCCTTTAACTGTCATGGATTTTCCAATTAGAGAGAAAAGACCCTTGTCAGAGGTCTTGCCCGCAAAGCGGACTTACTCCAAAAACTGAGGCAATTCGGGGAATTCCGGGGAGTTAGCAGGAAATCGACAGCATCCTCAAGATGCTGGAATTACTTCTTAAATATAGTATAACACATAATACCGAGAAAAGTTTCGCAGAAAGCAGCGACTTGGGTTGTCCATCAAACTCAATCGTCCAGATAATGGACAAATCCTTGTCCAGACAAAAGACAACTGGATGTTCAGAAGTTGCCCGAAAACTGGGCGAGGAAGATCACTGCCCACAGTTAACTAGACTGGCAAATTGCGGACGCACTAGCCCCGCCAGAGCTAGAATCTAAGGCATGAAATGGCTTTGGTGTTGGCGCTGCAAAACCGAAATGCCGATGCTGGAGGAGGCCGAATTTAGCCTTGTCGCTTCCAAGCGTGGCGGCGGAGCCCCAGGAGAACCAGTTCTAGCGGAGTATGAACGAATCACCGGGTACAAGGAAACGAACGCCGCAGCCATTTGGCATCACCGTCTAGCCCTTTACGGCCCACCCTGCAAATCTTGCGGGAAACCACTCAGAACACCTCGGGCTAAGCTCTGTGGCAGTTGCATGACTCCAGTAGAGGAGTCCGCCATCGAGAGACTCCGTGTCCTCATCGTTGACGACCAGCTGCCGCTTGTCGAGATGGCCGAACAGATTCTATCGGCAGAAGGTTACGAAGTACGCTCCACAACGGAGGCCACAAGGACAATTGAAATCGCAGTAGAGTTCAAGCCGGACCTAGCGATGCTGGGTCTTGTCATGCCGGTGGATGGAATCCAACTCGGCAAACAATTACTCAACCTCTTGCCGAAAACGAAAATCATGCTTTGGGCTGAAGTCGATGGTTCGGAAGATTTGCGGGAATTGCAACGAAACGGTTACGACTTTGCTTTGCTTCCCACTCCTTTTGACAAGCGCGAGCTAGCCCGGATAGTTGCCTCTCTGACCCATGAACAGCTCGCAGCAGCCAATGTTCAGCCACTCTCCGATACTAAGGGTGCGCCAACGGGAATTCGAGTCACAGATAAAGAATTGTTGTCATCTGGTGCCGCACTTAGGGGCGACACTCAGTACCATCCTCCCGAGCGATCCTCTCAACAGCCTGAATTTAATTGGTTCAAACAGCTACTTTTCATATTCGGGGTAATGCTAGTGGTTGCCGTGTTCGCGAAGCTTGCCAACCAAAGCAAAACACATAGCACACCCCCAATCACCGAGCCCAGAGTAATGACTTCTTATGCGGTCAGCGACTTGCACCCTGTTGGAGAGAGCGCAACTTACACAGGGTGGGCTGAAGGCAGCCACGTTGTAATCGTTCCGGACGAAGGAACTGCTTGTGCGGTAGAACCACAAGGAAGCCGGTCGGAGGTATCCACTGTGGAGCCGCTCGCACCGTCATTTACAGAGGAATATGGTCCAGTGCAACTTGTACGATTAGATGGTGGTTCACTCGGCAAATACTGGGAGATTCAGCAGCAACAGACATTGATTACGAAGAAGGGCCGCACCGAGAGCACGGAGTCTTGCTCAGTTACAGTCCGATTTGAATGATAACAGTAGCCCCCATGAACTGACGGGCGCGAATCTCAGTCAGAGATTGAGATTCGGCTTGGTAACAACTGAGGCAACAACTACGCCTAAAACCGCCTATTTCCGCCTTCCTCGAAACGGGGAAACCGCTTGGCCGAGCCGCTTTGTCGCGGATTATACACACAAATGGTGACTTCAAAATGTGATAGCCCGTCGTATAGAAAGATAGTTAGGAGCCGCCACATGCGCTTGTTATTGATCGCAGCCTTTGAAGATGCAATCACTCAGATCAGAGCCGAAGAGGCTCGCATTCCGCTCGACCGTTGGAACGAATCAGTCTTCCGCTTCTTTTATTCTAGAGCTATCACAACTCTGGAGCCTGATGTAACGCAGTTGGTTGAGTGCGACAGAATTGATCTGGTGCTTCATCGAGGGAGTGAGCGAGCGTTTATTGAGTTCAAGTTCTACACCCATTCAATCCGCCACGATCCGATAACTGGAGAACGGACAGGGATGAAAGGCTTCCCAGGTCCAAAGAACTGCCTTGAGTTCAAGGAGTGTGTTGAGACCCTTAGACAGCGACCCATCTCACCGGAGGGATTGAAAGTGGTCGGCCTCTTCTATGCCGATCCACTCGCCCCCGCTCATAAAACATACGAAGAGTGTTATGGAGATGGTTCCGGCATTGAGGATGAATTGAAGATTAGCCGACTGGTCTCTATTGGCCCATTTCGATCCCACGACTTGCAAAACACCTGCAATGCAAGACTGTATGAAGTCGGCAGTTAAACCGGAAAGCCCTTCAATCCCTACTTTTCTCTCGAATCACCCCGACCGCAACGGTCCGCCTTTCCCGCTCTGGGAGTTTTAAACGTGATTTTTCGGCTTCTTTCCTGGTCTTGAACGGTTTCGATAGCAGCGTGAACTGGCCTTCGATGTACTTGAACAGCAGCCACTTGTCAGTCGTTTTGAGGATTTTCAAAGTACATCCCCGCCGATCTGCGTTCCGTTGACGCAATTCTTTTTTGCTGAGGTTCGCTCCTGAATCTTTTCGTCATAGTATTTCACCTGCGCGATGGCGTTGTGAATTGCCTCTTGTAGTTGCTCCTCACTCAAATCCACGCCCTGTACTCCTCTGTATTCATCCGCAACGTTTCGGCCTCCCCATTGCACTCGCGAGTCGCCGTGAATAACGGAATCCCTCAGCGTCACTATTTTTTCGAAGAAATCCAGGGATACAGGTCCTTTACTCAAATCTTGATCCAGAGCGTTGAGCTTGGTCACCAGTTTTGATTCGCGGGGCTTTGATGGCTTCGCCCTTGTAAGTTTCCTCTGTTCCGCGAATCTTGAAACCCAATGGTCGAACCGTGTAACCAGCCCGACTAACGCAAGCAGCCGCGCAGCCCTCCTAAAATCGTCGTAAGTGTTTTGCCATTGTCCTTGAATTGAATTGATGATTTCGCGGCTTTCCAAGTTGACTTCGTTATTGATTTTTTTCAACTCCTCATCTTCTTCACGGTCAATGGCAGTAATCGTAAATTCGTGATTGGCCGTAACGAGCATGTGAAGATCGATCTCAAAGTCATGCCTGATCTCTTCCTGCGGTTCAGTCAAAGCATCCCAGTCAATGTTCTCAGGCGAGCCCATAACTTTCCTCTCTTGCTAGTAGCCTATCGCGTCCCAAGTAACTTTCTCAACTTCTCTTTCTGCGTTTGCTGCCCCGGACGAGCCGTATCCTGCTTAACCGAATTCAAGAGCCTCAACACGTCAGGCCCAGACTCGCATTTGTTGACGACGTACCGTTGTCGGTCTATACCACTGACGGAGGACAACATGACAATCCATCGTGAAGGCAGTCTAGTTCCTGAATCGGGCATCTACGAGGTTATTCACGACAAGAAGCTGCACGATATTCAGAGGCACGAAGTAACATGCATAAAGGGGAAGAGATTTCCGCCGTGTCGCGGTTGTGGTAAAGACGTTACGTTCCGTGCGGTGCGAACTGCGATGCACATCGGAGAACATCAGCACTTTTCGTAGTCAGAAAGCCGAAACTGCCTTTCGATAGGTTTATACTCCGAAACGGAGTTGCCAGTTAGGTCTGGGAGCACTACCTATGGTTTCAGATGCAATTCGACTCGACGGGATTGCAATGCATGAAGCAGGACACGCCGTAGTCGCTGTGGACACGGGCATTGGTATTGAGTGGGTGGAAATGGACGACAGTAGCGGATTATGCAAACTCCGCCCCCCTCAAGAAGATTCAGAGGATCAACTTGAAAAACGGATCATCGTTTTTTGGGCAGGTCAGGTGGCTCAATACAAGACGAAACTGCTGTCCTGTGTTCTCAAATGTTGGGAGCACGATAACAGATGTGCCTTTGGAATGCTCCAAACACTAGAAGCAAGAAAGCGTGCAAGACTACTGTCCGCCGAACCTTTGTTAGAGAGGCTGCGTCAGGAAACAGTTGATGAAACTGAGAAGAGAGTCTTGCACTTGTTATCAACAATCCGACGAGTCGCTTTTGCCCTGAGGAAGTCGAGAAAACTAACTGAGGGGCAAGTCGTAGAGATTATCCGAGATCACAGCCAGCCTGAGATTGAGTCCCCACAAATTCAGTTTTGGACAATGCAGTAAAGATTCGCGTAGATTGAACCGCGCAACAAACTAGGCAACAACCGCTCCTAATTATGCCCATTCCTGCTTAACTCGAAAGGTGGAAATCGCATCTCCTGGTACTCTCCACAAAATCACGGACAATCTACGGACAATTGAGGAAGGACTTGAAGGTGTTCCGGCTCGTAAACGACACCAAAGAAACAATTTGAGATTTTGAACCCAAGACTACGAACCAGAAGGTCGGGAGTTCGAATCTCTCAGGGCGCACCACTTTTTTCTCCTTTGCATTCAACTGCTTACAATACTAGCCTTGGGGGGACGTAGAACTTCCTGGGGATAGGCTCGACAAGGTGAGCGCGAACAGTGAAGTGCTGATTAGCGGGCAAACCGGCACCGGGTCAACCAAGCCAACTTATATATCTGGTGCCATGAAGACGCACCGGCTGAACGGTCCGAGTTAGATATTGAAACTGTCGAAGCCGAAATTGCGCATTTGACACGTCAAGCAGGGCAGTGGCCCGCCTTTCACCGGTCCTCCAGGACAAGAACGGAGTTCTGGAAGTCAATTGATACGGCTCTGAACGAACTGAGAACATCGAGTCCAATGACGCCGTCCGCGTCCCCAAACTTGAAGTCTCCGACCACTACAGTCTGACGAAACGAACAATGCCGCTCTTGCAGATCTGGCTCGCCTACAGTGAATGCGACCGGGACAAGAGACGCGGAGACACTTCCGCTCGCCATGTTGATGGTGATCTTGGAGTTCACGTTGACTTCCGGAACGATTTGCGAACTAAAGGTGGTCAGGGCAGCACCAGTGTCGAGGAGCAGAGTGACGCGATTCCCGTTCACCCGAGCAGGGATGAAGATGAGGCCATTGTGCGCGTGGAAATGAATGTGGTGCTCCCCGGCACGAGCGGCCACGGCAGGCTCCTGACCCGGCCACAACCGGCCAGTGATAGCCAGCAAGCCAAAAATTGCAATCGTCGCTCGCCCGATTGCCAAGTGTCACTCCCTACGGACAACAACTGCTCTCGATAAATACTAGGCACCAGCACTTTCCAAGAGCAATGAACTGGGGCTCCATTCATGGTTAGGGCCAGGTTAGAGTGTCTTGGGCTGGGATCCGGGGGCATCGCTGCCCTGGTTTCACTTTGAAAATTTGCCGTTCGTGGTCTCAGGGGGTGTTAAACTTGCTTCACTTACCTTCCGATAAAGAGAGCGCCTATGGCATCTCATGCGCTAACCAGGTTCCGCATTCGGGAGTTTGAGCTGGATGCAGCAACAGGCGAACTGCGCAAGGCGGGGACCCTGGTAAAGCTGCAGCCCCAACCGTTTCGAGTGTTGCTGCTCCTCGTAGAACGTGCCGGCCAATTGGTCACCCGGGAAGAAATACAACGCTGCCTCTGGACAGATTCCACATTCGTGGATTTTGAACACGGGATCAATTTCTCGATTAACCAGATCCGTGAGGCCCTGGAAGACGATGCGGAGAAGCCTCGATACGTGGAGACTCTGCCGCGCCGCGGGTATCGTTTTGTTGCGCAAGTGGAAGAGGTGAATGAGGATGCAGCGGGCACGAGCACTCAAGCGTCAATCGCCGTGCTGCCGTTCGCGAACATGAGCGCGGACCCGGAGAATGAGTTCTTCGCCGATGGCATCACCGAAGAGATCATCAACGCGTTGACACGGATTGAAGAGCTCCGTGTCGCCGCGTGCAGGTCAGCTTTTTCCTTCAAGGGCAAGCACGTTGACCTGCGTATTATCGGAGAGCGGCTGAACGTCAAAACCATTCTCGAGGGCAGCGTTCGAAGGGCGGGGAGCCGCGTCAGAATCATGGCCCAATTGATCAACGTTGCCGACGGCTATCACCTCTGGGCCGAAAGCTACGACAGGGAGCTAAAGGAGATTTTCGAAGTGCAGGACGAGGTCGCGCTCGCCATCGTAAGTCGTTTGAACGTTACGCTGAGAGCGGGCCAACAGCCATCGGTCAAAGCGGGGACGAGCAATCTCGAAGCATATCAGCTTTACCTGACGGGCCGCGCATTGCTGCATCGGGGTGGGCTCGATATTCGACGCGCGGCTCATTACTTCGAGCGTGCTGTCGCTCTCGATCCACAATATCCTCTAGCATGGTCTGGGCTTGCCGATGCCCGCATCATGCTTGGCTTAAATGGATTATCGCGGCCGGGAGCGGTCATGCCCCAAGCTAGAGAAGCTGCCACTCGCGCCGTTACTCTTGATCCGATGCTCGCTGAGGCGCATTGCTCTCTCGCTATGATTCACGTCCTTCACGATTGGGAGCGGTCCAAGGCAGAGCAGGAATTCCTCCACGCACTGGCGTTGAATCCACGCTCTTTGCAGAACTTGACTCGGTATGCGTTTTACTTGACGTGGGTTCAGGGACGGGCTGACGAGGGCATTGCGTTGGCGAAGCAGGCTCTGGAATGCGATCCCCTTTCCGGATATGCCCACGCGACGCTGGCTCTTAGTTATTATTGGGCTGGCAGGGGCGCTGAAGCGGTTGTGGCGGCAAATGCTGCCAGGGAGCTGGAGGAGTCCTTCATAGTCTATTATGTGTCACAGGTTGCCTTTCATCAGGATCGCCAGTTTGCTAAAGCGGCGGCGGCAGGCGAAATGGCGCTGGCACTGTCTGGGCGGAATGCGTTCGCGCTAGCGAGCCAGGCGACGATATATGCCGACTGGGGCAAGATTGCAGATGCTCAGGCCATCCATTCGGAGCTTGTAGCCCGAGCCGCACTCGGGTACATACCGGCGATCCGAATGGCCATAGCCGCTTCCGCTGCGGGCGAGCCGGACCTGGCCGTGGCGCACGCCCGCGAAGCGTTTGAAGCTCGAGATCCGCGGGTTCCGTGGGAAATTGCAGTAAAGAACTGCCCGGAATATGTACGCCTACGCGAAGACGCGCGTTTCAATGAGCTTGTCGCCCGCAAGGACTTGAAATAGATGCTCATTTGATCGTAAGGCGATCCTACTTGCCTTGTCGGATAACCTGGAAAGTCCCTTGGGGGCTCACGATCAAGCTACAGATTCAACTCAGTCGGAAACACGATCTGTGGCAAGGCTGCCACGAAATCGCCAAGAAAAGTTCTAAAATCGTCCCCTTGGGCGCACCACTTCCAATCCGACGTTGCGCCACTTAATGGTCTTTTTCTCACCAAAGACGTCGCACCCCGTAGCTTTCGAAAGATGCTTCATTACTAATGATAGGTATATTTTCGGCCTGAGCTTGAGCGATCAGCATACGGTCAATGGATCTTTGTGAGGGCCAGGCAAGAGCCTTGCCCGAATGCCATGCTCTGCAGAAATGGCTAACGATTGAAAACCTTCGCGTTCAATTAGGCCAGAGAAATCCGCTGCCAGGTCAGTCGCAGTCGGGAGTTTTCCCAGCCTGACCTTGATGGCGATTTCCCAAGCCGAAGCAGCACTCACTATCAGTGTGTTTTTGCTTTCCGCAATGATCTTTCGAGCGGCTCGCGTTAGCGCGGCGTCATTGGAAAGCCACCAGAGCAAAGCATGGGTATCGAGTCGCGCGCGCAACTAGACTACTCCCAGGCCGTCAGTTCGATCATCGCGAGGGGCTCAAAAAACTCAGGCCCAACGCGCAACTTGCCTTTCAACGATCCTGGCTGGCGTTTACCTTTTACCTCGCGGACCGGAACGAGTCGGGCTACTGGCTTTGACCCGCGTGCAATGATCACTTCCTCTCCCTCGGATGCTTTCTCAATTAGCCGAGAAAGGTTTGTTTTGGCTTGGTGGATGGTGACAATACTCATCGTAGCTCCTTAGCCAGCCTATATCAGCTTACTAGAGGATCCCACGCAACCCTGCTGCTGGTTTTTTTGCGACAACCTCTAAGTCGACAGGGGGTTCACTCAGGAGAATCGGTCTGTGGCAAGGCTGCCACAAAATCGGTGCGGAAAAGTCGTCCCCTTGGGCGCACCACTCCCCGCGGTCAATACTCAGTAGCAACTCGGAGAAAGATCAGCCAGCCTCTGTGGGAGGATCGGTGTGTTTAATACTCGTCGTCGGCAATCCCGAGTAAGACGAAGTGAAGAATCCACCCTTTGCAAAACCGGCGAGGGGTAGGCGCACGCAGGAAGGCCTGCCTCACACGGAGTGCGCCACCCGCCAAGTCAGATCATTGCAACTAACTCTAGCTGGTCAATCGGACCAGTCGACGCCATGACTTACCAAGGAATCCAACGAGTCCCGAAGCCAACAGAATCAGCGAACTCGGCTCCGGCACGTTCATCGATCCTGTGCCCGAGAGCGGAGCGATGTCGTCGAGAAATGATATCAAGCCGGGTTCTGCCGTGAAGTTGCCGGGGGCTCCGATCAAACCTGTTGCATCATAGTCTACGAATTCCAGAAAACCGGAATTCGATGCGACGAACAGGTGCCCCTTGCCATCCTCGGCAGCTTGGTCGAAATTGCCGATACCCGTTAAAGTTGAAACTATCGTCCCGGAGCCAGGGTCGAACTGTTGTACGACCCCCGCGCTGTTCATGATGATGTCGTTGGTAAACGGATCGAATGAAACTCCATGGGCGAAGACGCCGGACAATAGTTGGGTCAGCGTCGCCGTGTGGGTCACATCATTGAATGTAACGGTTCCGAATGTCCCCGAAGCACCGTCACCAGCAGTCGAATAATACCATGTCGCGTTATGCGGATCGAAAACGACTCCGCGGACATCCGTAATGCAAGTGGTGCCGACTGCGCAAGACACGGTGTAAGGAGTGCCAGCGACCGCCAGCCCGCCTCCGGAGAGAGTAGTGGCTGCGATGGCGGTTAAACCTCCGCTACCAGGTCCGTTCCACAGGGTGTACAAGGTTCCGCCGGTGCCGGACAAACCCAGGTGATAGGCACCGGTTCCGGCGTTAACCGTGTTTACTGGAACGCCTGCGGTCGTGATTTCGTGCAACTGATTCGTCCCTTGCCCGGCAATGATAAGGTTCCCATCCGGAGCAAACAACAAGCCATCGGCTCCGGCTGTGGCCGCTACAGGCGTGGGGGCGCCCAATGTGAAGGTTGTCCCAGTAAAGCTGTAGGTAGCCGTCCAGACGTTCGTACCGCCCGCACCACCGATAAAAGTCGTGAAAAACAGGTTCCCGCTGGTGCCGTCCGCTTTCGCCGTTGGCACTCGCAGGCCAAACAACGCAATCCCCAACACCGCCGCGAAAAGTAGCCGTTTCCCTATCGTGAGGTTTCCCACTTTGCCCTCCTTTTTCCTTGAAAGAGTTGATACAGGGCGGAACGCTAGTACAGGACACGAAGGCTGCCAAGGATACCGGAACCACTGTTGAGACCTAGAAATCCCCACCTGAGGATTTGATCCCAACAACTGGTCGGAATACCCCCGGCCGAGAATTGAGCAGTTTCCTGGCCAATTCACAGTGATTTACGTAACGATCAGATACGATTACCCCAAAAGAGTTAGCCCATCGAGCGAGACTTGCGCGGAGACAACCATCATATCCAAGATTTTGCACACTTCCGTCCTTCTCTTGCACTTGTTGCGTTTCTTTGTGTCGCTCTGGCGTGCTAAGGTCGCTGCGAAAGCTGGGCAGAAAAATTCGAAGATCGCCCTGCAGGGCACACGATTTCCGTCCCGTGTTCTACGATTAATGGCCCGTAATGAAATGAATCGGCTATAGCGAAGAGTTTTTCAGCGCACGCTTTGTGTGATGGGGGACTAGTCAGCCTGGGCTGCGCTTCTTCTTTCCCCGAGCAAGCCACTTGCGCGCATCAACTCGACGGCGTCGTAGCGATTGGTGGCGTCCACTTGCCGCATGACTCGGCGGAGGTGGTTCTTCACCGTGTACTGGGATAAGTTCAGGCTTGTGGCAATCTCTTTGTTGGACAAACCATCGGCGACCAGGTTCATCAGTTGCACCTGGCGGTGCGTCAATCTGCTGTTGCTTGTAGCCGAACCGGGGGATTGAAGCTTCCTTCGCTCCTCATTCCAAACATGCTCAATCAACACCATGCACAGGCTGGGTGGACAAATTGCTTCGCCTCTCCCCACGCGCCGGATCGTCGTTACGATTTCCAGGGCGGAGGCGTCCTTCAATACATAGCCTCTGGCCCCGAGACGTACCGCATTCATGAAGATCTCCGGATCGTCCTCCATACCAATAACGATGATCTTGAGTTGCGAGTTCTCTTCGTGCAGGTCACGCAGCAGGAGAGAATTGCTCGAACCAGGCGAGAAATCCGTGAGCACCGTGTCGCAAGCAGATTCCTGAACCTGTCCGGTAATGTTTTCCGGATTGGCGACCATTCCGGCTACGCGGATTCCGGACTGTTTTCTAAGCAGGCGCGCCAGGGTATCCCGGAGCAAGCGGTTTTCTGTGGCAAGGAATACATTTGCGTCGACGGACTTGGCAGATGTGTTGGGACACGACATAACAGCCAATCTCCCCATTTAGAAAGGCCCTGCCCACCGCTTGCACAGATTCGAGGACTGTCGTAACCAGAGGGCTACTCCACTTTAGTGTTATCAGCCGCAAGTGTCAACACTTGATAAAGTATTTACCGCCAGCACCCCGTAGACAGCCTGTGAGCCCGAGCCCCTCAAAAGTAGTTTATTAGACGGCATTTAGTTTCACGGGGATGGCTTGAATCTCAATTTTTATCTATTGTTTACATTCGGGCTCCTTAGTCCTTTATGACCCTTCTGAGCCAATCCCGATAGTTCCTTTTTTAGTACTTCATGCCAATTCCAAAGCAGGTCCGGATAGTCCATTTCTACCCTTGTTTGGGGCCATCCGGGTCAACTATCTCCTTATTTTTCTTTAGTTCTTCTTTGATTCGGCATTGGACCTTCTCAATTACGGCATTGCATTAATACTGGTTTTCAAGACTGGTTCGCCGTGAGAGGTCAAAATGGTCAGAACGTTTAGGATCTTGGTCGCGAACAAACCCAAGCTGATGCGCGAACTGCTCCTTGAGACACTCGCAGAGCAGCCCTGGATCGAGATTGTGGGAGAAGTAGCAGACGAGGCCGAAATCCACGACTACGTGCAAAAGTCGTCGCCCGACCTCCTCGTTGTTACGGCGGAAGAGCACGGGAAGCGCCCGGACATCTGCGACACACTCTTCCGCCATTTTCCGGAGCTTCGAATCATCGCTGTCGCTCCCCACGAAAATCACACCGTCTGTTACTGGGCCTCCGTCGATATTCATTCCGGCGATATCGAGTCCTCCGAAGAGGGGTTACTCACCGCCGTCCGCCACATGGCCGAGAGCCAGGCGCCGCAGCGCAATGAGGCGGGAGGGTAATTTTATGAGACTGGCAATCGTAGTTCCGAAAATTCAGAGAATGGCAGCTACCCGCTGCGGTTTGAAACTCGCTGCCACAATTCTTCTTTCTGCCTGTTGCCTCCCTGTTATAGCACAGGAGTCCGAACCAAAGCGGGTGCCGGAACGTGCTCCCGCTACCGTGCGCCAGCAGCCAGGACAGTCGGAGCTCGAGAAAGAAAACCTAAATTACGTTGCCGCTGCGCCGGCCTTGGTCAAAGAAGTACTGATTAAGGATCCGGGGTTGTTGGTGGAGCTGAAGCGCTGGATTGCCAAGGAAGCGAGTGACAACGGTCAGATCGTCAGCGAAGAAGATCTCACCGATAACGCCGTATTTGATCGGCTGACAAGCGATGTAGCGTTTCGTTCGGTCGCGACCAGATTGGTACAGCGCTATGGATATCTGCGCCCAAACTTTAATCCGGACTCCGAGATGGGAAAGGAACAAGAACTCCTCATTAAGGAGCGTGTAAGGCGGTTGGTCCAGATTGAAGCACAGGAAGACAGCGAGTCTCTCAAGCCGCAGAAGCCCGAAACCCGCGAAGCGAGAAGTGCGCCGTGCGATTTGAACGCGAACACGGACTGCTCGCAGGAAATGCCGTCGCGCTCGAGGCGCACAACCTCAAGCCCGGATGAAAATGTTCCGCAGAAGGACCAGAATCCCAATTATCCGGGTGAAGGACAGCCGCTGACTCCCTCTCCGCGAATTCTGCAGACGCGCGGCAATCCTGACGGAGCTCTGTTAAATCCGTCTACCGATGGCAACGACTCATTCCTGAGCATTTCCGAGCCGATGAAGCAGCCTCTAGATCCGAGATCCGGTGGGATTACCTCTTCCGATCCCTTGAGCAGCGCTCTCATGGATCAAGCCCGTGGCGCAGGGGCGCAAGGTTCGGGAACCGGAAGTTCTGTTGACCAAACGACCGGAACACTGAGCGCGAAGTCCGACATGATGGGAGACACTTATTCACGCCGTAAGTCGAGACTCGCAACGGATCGTACCCTGGCAGCGGGAATGCCGGTCCACCAACCAAATCCCTACGCGGATATTCCGTCTTTGTACGACCTTTATGTTCAGGCTCCCGCCACGGACCGCCCGCCGCAACGATTTGGGACGGAGGTTTTCCGCGACGGCCTCCGCGACCCGCGCAGCATTCCCATGGACCTGCCTGTGGGGCCGGACTATGTGGTGGGCCCGGGCGACAGCTTGACCATAGACCTTTGGGGAGGGATTTCGACAAAGCTGGTGCGCATCGTTGACCGGCAGGGGAGAGTCACGCTTCCCGAGGCGGGGCCGGTGCTCGTGAGCGGCAGATCGCTCGGTGAAGTTCAACAAGCAGTGCAGAGAGCGATTTCGACCCAGTATCGCGACACGTCAACGGATGTGTCTGTTTCTCGCCTGCGGACGATTCGCATCTACGTTGTGGGAGAAGTGGAAGAGCCGGGCGCGTACGACATCAGTTCGCTCTCAACGGCGCTGAACGCGCTTGTGGGAGCAGGAGGTGTGACGCCGCGGGGATCGCTGCGTTCCCTGAAGCATATGCGCGGAAAACAGGAGCTCGAAGAGATCGACGCGTACGACCTGCTGTTGCACGGCGTTTCTCCGGACGCAAAGAAGTTGGAAAACGGCGACACGTTGATGGTGCCGTCGGTGGGGCCGCAGGTGACAGTGACCGGAATGGTGCGGCGGCCGGCGATTTACGAGCTGAACGGCGAAGAAACGGTCGAGGATGCGCTCGAGCTTGCCGGCGGCATCCTGCCCGCGGCAGCTTTACGGCACGTCGAGGTGCAACGGCTCGAAGCGCACGAAAAGCGCACCATGCTGAGCCTGGACCTTTCGCTTGACAACTCCGCACCAGCTCAACTCGCCTCTTTCAAGATTCAGGATGGCGATGAAATCCATATTTTCCCGATCGCCCAATACAACCAGGACACGATCTATCTCCGGGGACATGTGCAACGGCCGGGACGATACTCGTATCACGAGCAAATGAAGTTGACCGATCTTGTCGCCTCGTACAAAGACATTCTTCCCGAACCAGCGGCTCACTACGGCGAAATCATTCGCCTGAATCCGCCTGATTTTCACCCGACCGTGGTGAGCTTTGACCTGGCGGCCGCCATGGCCGATCCGGCTGCCGCTCCCGCGTTGCAGCCGCTCGATACTGTCCGGATTTTCAGCCGGTTTGATTTTGAACCCGCGCCAACCGTGTTTGTCGTCGGAGAAGTGCGCGCGCCCGGCAACTACAGAACTTCCGGGCAGGCTTCGCTGCGTGATGCCGTATTTCTCGCCGGAGGCCTGAAGCCGGATGCCGCGCTGGACACGGCCCAACTCTTTCGAATCAATCCGGACGGTAGCTCCAAAATATTCAGCGTAAATCTGGGTTCTGCGCTGAACGGAAACGCCGCGGATAACATTTTCCTGCAGCCGCGCGACCGGCTCCTGATTCACAAAAACACTTCCCGCGTGGAACCGAGCACGATCGAAATTACCGGCGAAGTTGCAAAGCCCGGTCGCTATCCCTACACCGAAAATATGCGCGCCGAGGATCTGATTCGTGCCGCAGGCGGCCTGAAGCGCAGCGCCGATACAACCACTGCGGACTTGACCCGTTACGCGGCCTCCGCAGGTACATCGCAACATTTGCAGATCTCGTTGGCGTCGTTGAGCAACGGCAATGCGAGCGAGGATCTGCCGCTTCGCAGCGGGGATGTTCTGGCGATTCGTCAGGTTCCGGGATGGAGCGACATCGGCGCAGCCGTGAAAGTCAACGGCGAGGTCATGCATCCCTCCACATACGGCATCCGGCCGGGCGAACGCTTGAGCTCAGTCCTCCAGCGCGCCGGCGGATATACAAATCAGGCGTATCCCTATGGCGCCGTTCTGATGCGGCGCGAAGTTCGGGAGATGGAAGCCAGAAATCAGATGGAACTCATCAACCGAATGAAGGCGGAGAGAACGCAACTCAAGGCCCTGCCGGAGGGAAATACACAGGACGAGAAGAACGCCAAACTCAACGCGCTCGCGCAAACCGATTCGACGATTGCTCAGCTTTCGACAAATCCGCCCATCGGCCGGGTAGTAATTCACATCCAGTCCGATATCAAAAACTGGAAGAACACTCCCGCCGATGTGGCTCTGCGCGACGGCGACATTCTGATGATTCCAAAGAAGGCCAACGTTGTGACAGTGAACGGACAGGTGTTCAATCCCACGGCAATCAGCGCCACATCAGGGCGTTCCGCGAAGTGGTACTTGAGCCAGGCCGGCGGACTTACACCGATTGCCGACAAGAAGGCCGTGTTCGTGATCCGCGCCGATGGGTCGGTCCTTTCCGCGAAGAACAACGGCGGAGGAGGCTGGTTCTCGGGTGATCCGTTAAACACCACGCTTCGCCCGGGTGACGCGGTGGTCGTGCCTGAGAAAACGCCGAAGATTGGCGGCGTGAACTGGCAATTGATTATGCAGACGGCTCAGTTGGCGTCGTCGATTGCTCTCACAGCGGCGTATATCCATCCGTAAGTGGGCCAGGGGATGACAGCGAGAAAAACGATCTTGGTTTCGATGCTGGCGATGAACCTATTGGTGGCGAAGGGTGTGATGGCTTGTCCGCAAACGCCAGACACTCCGGAGCCAACGGCGGAAGCCAAAAAGAGCGGAAAGATGCCGCAAGACCCAAAACCCAAGCCGGAACCGACGGCTAACGATGAGGAGAAGGATACCTCCGTGAAGTTGTCCCACAATTTCCGAGGGCTTGGGGAGAGATTCCTCCTTGATCAAAAGGAGATTTGGGTCAGTCCGACGAAGCTGCGGTTCACTGACCTGGGATGGATCATTCCGGCGGGCGGCGTTACCTCGACGCTGCTTCTCACCGACAAAGATGCAAGTCTCCACATGTCGCACGTTCCAAGCACGGTGAGCCACTACGACAACATTTCGAATGCGGGCATCGCCGCCATGTTGGGCGGCGCCGCTGGGATGTGGATGTTGAGCTACCCGAAACACAACGAACACTGGCGCGAAACGGGATTCCTGGCTGGCGAAGCGGTCCTCAACAGCCTGGTGGTGACCGAGGCGATGAAGTATTCGCTGGGCCGCCAACGGCCCAACGAGGGAAACGGGAGCGGTCCATTTTTTAATGGCGGAGTCTCTTTTCCTTCAGAACACGCTTCAGCGGCGTGGGCTGCTGCCGGTGTGATCGCGCATGAATATCCGGGGCCGCTCACAAAGATCGCTGTCTATGCGCTGGCGGGGTTGGTGGACTACTCGCGGGTTCGTGCGCGCCAGCATTTCCCCTCGGATGTGTTTGTCGGAAGCATTCTGGGAAACATGGTGGCGCAGAGCGTTTACAGCCAACACCACGATCCGGAATTGGGCGGCGAAGCGTGGATCTCGGCTTCGCAGTATCTGCGCGAACACTGGAAACCAGAGCCGGAGAGCATGGGGTCGCCGAACGTGCCTCTCGACTCCTGGGTTTATCCGGCAATCGAACGGCTTGCCGCGCAAGGGCTGGTCCAGTCTGAGTTTTTGAACATCCGGCCATGGACACGCCTGGAGTGTGTGGAGTTGATGAACGAAGCCGCCGGCAAGATCGACGAGAGCGCTCCACACGGAAACGAAATGGCGGGGATTGTTGCCGCACTGCGCACCGAATTCGCTGGCGAACTTCACGCCGTGGAAACCGGGGAAAATCAATCATCCCGGCTGGAATCGGTCTATACCCGCGTGACCGGAATCAGCGGAACTCCTTTAGCCGACAGTTATCACTTCGGGCAGACAATCTACAACGACGAAGGCCGGCCTTACCAGGAGGGCCTTAACAGCATTGCCGGTTTTTCGAGCTATGCCACCTCCGATCGGTTTGCAATTTACTTCAGCGGCGAATTCCAACACGCGCCCAGTGCGCCGACGTATCCGCTGGCGGTGCGGCAAGTGATTGCGAACGTGGACTTGAATCCGCTGCAACCCGCGTCACCCGTCGCGCAAACGGATCGCTTCACGATTCAGAACGCGTACCTCAACACGAATCTCGATGGCTGGAATTTTTCCTTTGGGAAACAGGACTTGTGGTGGTCGCCTAACTACGGGAGCTCTTTTCTGTTCAGCAACAACGCCGAGCCAATCTACATGTTCCGGTTGAGCCGCGTAAGGCCGTTCACCCTGCCGTGGATATTGCGCTATCTGGGCCCTATGAAGATTGATTTGTTTGCCGGAAGGATGCGCGGAAACGATTTTCCATCGGGCCCGATTTTCCACGGTGAAAAAATCTCTTTCAAGCCGACGAAGAATCTCGAATTTGGATTCAGCCGTACGACCGAATTTGGCGGGGTGGGGCGTGCCATGACGCTCGGGGCAATCTGGCACAGCTATGTGGCTTATACGAGTTCGGTGAACTACGGTCCCAATGATAATCCGGGCCATCGCGTGGGTGGATTCGATTTCTCTTACAAGCTGCCGTTTGTAAGGAACTGGCTGACGCTCTACGCGGACTCGATGACCAGCGATGACCCCAGCCCGATTGATGCGCCGCGCCGCGCGCCCATCGATGGGGGATTGTATCTGGCGAAGTTTCCCCACATTCCGAAACTTGATTTGCGCGTCGAAGGAATCTTCACCGACACCACAACTTCGCGGAGCCATGCCGGGCAGTTCTCGTACTGGGAACTTTTCTACCACGACGCTTACACCAACAACAAAATCATCATGGGCAGCTGGATTGGACGCGAAGGAACGGGTGAGCAAGCGTGGATGAATTACTGGTTCAGCCCGAAAAGCAGCCTCCAATTTGGATACCGGCACCAGCAAGTTGACGGTGACTTCATTCCGGGCGGCGTAAAGCTGCATGACGAATTTGTAAAGGCCAACCTGTGGGTGACCGGGAATTTTAATGTGACTGCATTGCTTCAGCACGAGCAATGGAACGCGCCTTTGCTGGCGCCGACACCACAGACGAATTGGACTTCGTCGGTAGGGATCACCTTTCAGCCCAACAAGCTATTCTCGCGCGGGCAAAATCCGCGGGT
>Ga0210405_10001717_pt1 | contig 24222 bp, 21 predicted proteins | sample IncBWH11MmetaG_FD_155492 | JGI IMG/M metagenome (GOLD analysis project Ga0210405, IMG submission 155492) | Forest soil microbial communities from Barre Woods Harvard Forest LTER site, Petersham, Massachusetts, United States - Inc-BW-H-11-M | ecosystem: Environmental > Terrestrial > Soil >... | reverse complement strand
ATCCATGGCTCGTTCGACACCCTCCCGCGACTCCGGAGCGACGCGCACCGAGACCGACAGCTTCGGTCCGATCGAGGTCCCGGCCGATCGCTATTGGGGCGCGCAGACCGAGCGTTCCCGGCAGAATTTTCGCATCGGCCAGGACCGGATGCCGATGGCCATTATCCGGGCGCTTGGCATCGTCAAGCTTGCGGCGGCGGAAACCAATCGCGAACTCGGGCTGCTCGACCAGCGCCGCGCCCGCGCCATTATCCGTGCCGCGCGTGAGGTGATCGAGGGCAAGCTCGACGATCATTTTCCGCTGGTGGTCTGGCAGACCGGCTCCGGCACCCAGACCAACATGAACCTCAATGAGGTGATCGCCAATCGCGCCAATGAACTGCTTGGCGGCAAGCTCGGCGCCAAGGCCCCGGTTCATCCCAACGATCACGTCAATATGAGCCAGTCGTCAAACGACTCCTTCCCGACCGCGATGCATATTGCAGCGGCGATGGCTCTCGTCGGCGATCTGATTCCCGCGCTAATCGGTCTTCACCATGCCCTGCACGAAAAGGAAAAGGCGTTCGCGCATATCGTCAAGATCGGCCGCACCCATACCCAGGATGCGACGCCGCTGACGCTCGGCCAGGAATTTTCCGGCTACGCCGCGCAGGTCGAAAGCGGCATCGCGCGGCTTAACCTTGTGCTTGAGGATCTGTATCCGCTGGCGCAAGGCGGCACCGCGGTCGGGACCGGCCTCAATTCCAGCCCGAAATTTGCCAGGGCGTTTGCCAGGCACGTCGCCAAAATCACCAAGCTGCCTTTCACCAGCGCCGCCAACAAGTTCGAGGCGCTGGCCTCCAACGACGCCTACGTGTTCGTGCACGGCGCCATCAACGCGATGGCCACCGGCCTGTTCAAGATCGCCAACGACATCCGGTTGCTCGGATCGGGTCCCCGTTCCGGCCTGGGCGAACTGATCCTGCCCGAAAACGAACCGGGATCCTCGATCATGCCCGGCAAGGTCAACCCGACCCAGAGCGAGGCGGTCACCATGGTTTGCTGCCAGGTGTTCGGCAATCACACGACGATCACGGTCGCCGGCAGCCAGGGCCATTTCGAGCTGAATGTCTACAAGCCGGTTCTGGCATATTGTATGATGCATTCCATCCAACTGATGGCCGACGTTGCCCGCTCGTTCACCAAGCATTGCGTCGAGGGTATCCGCGCCGATGAAAAACGCATCCACGAACTCATGGAGCGTTCGCTGATGCTGGTGACCGCGCTCGCACCCAGAATCGGTTACGACAATGCCGCAAAAGTCGCAAAATCAGCACATTCCCGGGGCACCACCTTGAAGGAAGAGGCTGTGCGGCTGGGCTTTGTTTCCGCTGATGAATTCGACCGGCTGGTGAAGCCGGAGAAGATGACGCGCCCCGGATAAACAACATCGTGACTTCGAAAAGACTGGCTGACCGAAAAAAGTTTATGCATCATATCGCCTAAAGAATTATGCTGAGTCGCTATCGCCATGGCGCTGGCCCGTGGTAGAGCAAGAAATATTTTGAACAGCGAAGCACTTTTTTGATCCTATCAGAGAGCATAATGGGAAATTTCTTAAATGAGGACCGAGCGGACTAGCGCGCTTCATCCGCGATTTAATACGTATTTTGCAACCGGAATCCGCGGACGGTTATTGATCAAGTGCAGTTTGTTGTGGCCAGCCGGATTGCTCCAGATGGCCGACAGCCACCGCGATGATTCCTGTCTTTGTCAGCGTGTCGCATGCCGATAGATCGCATGATGGGGCCCGGCATGGGGGATGTGGTCAATCTGAAACAATTCAAAAAGCGCACCGCGCGAGATCGCTCGGAGAAAGAGGCCGCAGCGAATCGCGCACGGTTTGGTCGTTCCAAATCCCAACGCATGCAGGACGATCGCCGCGCAAACCGCGCCAGCGATTTGCTGGATCAACATCGGATGGACGGCGAGGACGCATCATGAAATCGCCTGTCGTGAAACGATCCATCGTGGTCGCCGGCCACAAGACCAGCGTCAGCCTCGAGGAGGCATTCTGGAACGGCATGAAGGAAATCTCGGGCCTTCGGAACATGACACTGTCCGAACTGGTGGGCGAGATCGACAGCAACCGCCAGCAAGGCAATCTGTCTTCCGCCATTCGTCTCTTTGTGCTGGATTACTTCCGATCGCGCGCCGCCACGGCGGCAGCGGATCCAAAACAGCATGCCTAGAGCAAATCGGTTCTGATTGGATCAGGGCCGACGCTCGGGTCTTTTTTGTTTGACGCGTTTTCTTCACGCGAACCGCGACCCACTTCGCTGGAAAACGCTTTGGCCTGCTTGACGCGTTTTCTTCACGCGAACCGCGACCCACTTCGCTGGAAAACGCTTTGGCTTGCTTGACGCGTTTTTTTCGCGCGAACCGCGACCCACTTCGCTGGAAAACGCTTTGGCTTGCTTGACGCGTTTTCTTCGCGAACCGTGATCCACTTCGCTGGAAAACGCTTTGGCCTGCTTGACGCGTTTTCTTCACGCGAACCGTGACCCACTTCGCTGCAAAACGCTTTGGCCTGCTTGACGCGTTTTCTTCACGCGAACCGCGACCCACTTCGCTGGAAAACGCTTTCGTTTGAGCGGCGCGTGGTGCGCGCACCCCGCAAGTCAGTTCGTTTTCAGGTTCAAGGCGTGACAGGCGTTGCAGCGCTGACGCAGTTGCCCGATCAGCGGCCTGAATTCATCGGCACGCCTGGCCTGGCTGGCGCTCCATGCGATCTTCGAGGCCTCGGTGGCGCGCTGGTAGAAGTCGGCAAAATTCGACCACAGATCGGGATTGGCGAACGTATCGGTGGCGGGATCGCGGTCCGCGCCGGCTTTCCACTGATTGGTGGCCGGCGGAAACAGATGCGGAAACGCCATCAGCATGGTCGAGATCGTCTCGGCATGCTCCTTTGCATCGGCCAGCGCGAGCTTGCCTTCCGGCGCCAGCATGGTCTCGATCTCGTCCATGTTCATGTCGATCGCGCCCATCAGTATCTTGCGGGCGAAGATCGTATCCCTGGCCGCCGGCTGGTCCTGAGCCGGTGCGGGGCCTGCCATCGCCGCCATCGTGAGCGCGGCAATGGCGCCGGCCAACGCGCCGCGCAATCGAGAATGCAATCGCATCGCGCAAATCTACTCCGGCCCAAAGTCTATTCCAGGCCTGGCTTTTCCTGGTCGCGGATATTGGCGGCGAACACTTCGCCGGTCGCAAGCACCTTGAGCTGTCGCATGAGACCGCTCTTCTTGTCGGCGTCACGCAACGGATGGAACACGACCTCGACCTGATCGCCCGGCTTGACCACATCGCGCCGCCACCCGCCGACCCGCACCAGATTTCCCGGGCTGGTTGTTTCCATCAGCCACTCGGCGGGCGCTTCACCGGCGTTGGGCGAACCGTTGAGGGTCAAGGTGACATGCGGATTGACCCAGCGCAGTTCGACCACGCTTCCCTTCATCGTCACCGTCTTGGAGAAATCGAACATCGACGCGGAATGGTGCGCGGCCACCTGGGATATTCCCGCGGCCAGCATCGCGACTGCGGCCAGCGCGCCGATCGACTTCATGAGTTGTCGCATTGATAGCTCCTGTTTGTTTTTTTTGCCGGCTACTTCGGAACGGCTGTCGTATGGCCCCATTCGGACTTCTCGACGGGTACGAAAATGTGATCACCCTCGGCATTGACCCGCTCGACCAGATCGCCGGTGGCGCAGACGCCCTCGACGATATCGAACTTGCGCGCGCGCTGGCGGAAGAAGATGCGGGTCGTCTTCCACGGCCTGGTGAGGATCTTTGGCGCGATGATCTCGAGCTCATCATGCAGGATGTCCTTGTCGGCAAGATGAATGCGCTCGATCACGTGCATGTCGCCATTATTCGGAAGGCCTGCGGCCTCGCTGATGGCCAGCGGCGCCTGCGGAATGATGTCCACGGTATCGATGACAAGCGTGTCGCCTTCCCAATGCCCGATCGAATGGCCGTGAAAGGTCGGGTCGGAAACTTCCGGGTGACCCCGGCCGTCCGTATAGATGCGCCGGATCCGGTTGCCGTCCGACTCTCCGAGCATGGTGACCCGGCCCGGCGTAAACAGGATCTCCATGGCGTTGTGGGTGACCAGCATCCAGGACGGATGCGCTTCGGGCAGGCAGTTTGAGAAGATCAGCCGCGGCCGGCCGGCCTTTTCCTCGGCGAACATCTCCTGAATTTTCCTGGCGGCCACCTCATTCCACGGCGGCGGATTGGTTTTGACCTGGGCGTCCTGGTCGCTGATTTTCGGATTCCAGACCCCGCTCCAGTCCGGCAATTTGCCGATATCGGCCCAATCCTGGGCTGACGGCGGCGGGTTGATGACGGTTGGCGGCTTCTTGGGGGCTTGCGCGAAAGCGGTTGACGGCGCCACCAGCGACGCAAGCAGACCAGCGACGATAATACCGAGTGGACCCAATTTCACGCGCAGTTCTCCGATACAAATGTCCGACGAGCGGGTGCAACGTAACGACAACCATCCTCAAAGTGAAGTCAGTGCATCGTGAAGCCGATCTCCCGACCGAACGCGACCACGGCGATCCATACCAGGAGCGAGATGGTTGCGGCGGCCCTGGCGGCGATTGGCGTTTGGCCGGTTCCGGCGTCCCAGCGCTCGATATCGCGGATGCCGATGAGGTGAAAGGCCGCCATATTCAGGCCAGCCAGCGCGAGCAGCACGAGCTTGCCCTGGAAGAAGAAATTGTGGGCGTAGTGCACGGCATCCGAGGAGAACATCAGAGAGCCGGTGATCGCGGCAACGGCGAACGCGCCCCAGGTATAGGGGATCACGTCGCGCATCAGCCGGCGAACCCCAAGATCGAGCGAAGCAACGCCCAAGAGCCGCAGATCGACGATCGAGATCGTGCCGACCACCAGCACGATCGCCAGGACGTGAACGGATTCGATCCACGGAAACAGGACTTCATTTTCGCCAATCGCGCTGGCGATGCGGGTGCTCTGAATCCACCCCAGAACGCGATCAATCTCCACTGAAAAAATCCCTGTGATTCGGTATGCCGGCTGATGCGTTCGATCCACTCACGCGTAATAGGCGATCCACCGGCCAGCGAAGATGATCGAGGACCACAGCAGCATCGAGACAATCGCAAACGTCGCCGCGGCGGCGCGCGGCCCGGAGCGCGGATCGCCGAAGCTGGCGTTGCGCCGCTGGAGAAATTGAAACAGCGCGGTGACGACCAGCGTCGCGATCAGCAGCAGCATCTTGAGCTGGAACGCCGGATTCTTCAGCGAGCGCGCCGGCTCTGCGATGATCATGATGACGCCGGTGGTGAGCAGGACCAGCAAGGGCCACCAGACCAGCGGCAAGAACCGTGACATGACGTCCTTGATCGGCCGGTTCGCCCAGAACACGCCGAGCAGGCGAAGATCGATCATCAGCGCCGAACTTGCGACGACTGCAATCGCGAGGATGTGAATCGTCTGCACCGCCGGCACGGCCCATTTTGTGGCCTGGATCGCCTGGCTCAGCGCCGTGTGGTCGATCCACTGACAAATCTCGTTAAGCGTGACAGCCATGTCGGCGAGCTGAAATCCAGGCAGAAGTGAACCGCCCAAGAGCGGCGAAGGTGGCGGCACCGTACATGGGGTGCCGTGAAGCGGGAAGGCCCGTTTTCACATGGACGCATGTACGCGGTGACGGACCGGCCTGCTGTCTTTTGGAATAAAGGCCGAAGGGAATCCCCTAAAATGCCGGCTGCGACGGATTCGCAGCCGGCGGCGTCAGCGCCAGCGGCGGTTTCGGCTTCGGCGGTCGGGTGACGACGCTCGGTGCCGGGCGCACTTCGATCGGCGGCGGCAACGGCGCGACCTGCTGGCTCACGACGGGCGGATTTGCGCCTGGCTGAGAATTGATGGCTGGCGGTGCAGCCGGCGCGCGCGGCGCGCCGACTTTCGGCTTTGGTTGATACCGGCGCGGATTGCGGCCCGGAAGCGGCGGTTCGGAAGGGGGCTGGCCGGGCAGAGTGACGTCTGGCGGAATCGACGCCGGCGTTGGCTCGCCGCGCTCGATCGAATCCAGCCTGCGGGTCTCGCGATCGATCGCCCGCACCGCCAGCCATGACGACAACGCCGCGACGTCGACCGTGCGATCGAGCGCATCCGGCGAACCCGCGGCAAACACCTGAATTTCCGGGCCGGACGCCTGTCCGCCCGCGACCGAGGCAACCGTCGCGCGGATATCGGCTTGATCCGCGGGAATATCATATCCGCCGGAAACGATGGCATGCGCACCCTCGGCGTCGAGCGCGGTGGCGCCGACCCGAAGCCGGCCGTCCCGGATGGTGAATGGAATTTGCGCCGACGCGACCGACAACGCGCCGCCTGCCAACGCCGCTTCGACGATCTTGCGCAGCCGAATGTCGTCGGTCGCCTGGCCAGCGTCGCTGGCACGGATCGCAACATCGAAGGCGCGCGGATCGAGGCCGGCGACGCGCGCGGACTCCAGCGTCACGGTCCCGCTTCCCGACAGCGCGCCCGTCAATGCCGAAGCGCTGCGGCCCTGGCTTGTCACTGTCATCTGCATCGAGGCGCGCCCCGCGGGCATCGCCAACGCGCGATAATGCAAGGCGGCGCCATCGACGGACGTGAATTGCAGGCGCGCATTCAGCGCCAGGCCATTGGCGGTCTGTCTGGCGTCGATGCTGGCACTCGCCTCGCCTCCGCCGATGCCGCCCTTGAGGGCGTCGAACAGCAGCGATTGACCGTCGCTTTTGACGATGCCGCTGACGGGGCGCAGCTCGGCGCCGCCCGGAACGAGGCCGCGCAGCGCCTGAAACGCGATTTGGCCGCGCCAGCCCTTCAACAGCCCGGAACCGAGCGGCTCGGCCGCGTCACGGCCCGCGGCGCCGATCGCCAACGTGAAGGCCGGTGCGAGATCGAGCGAGTCGAGGCCGACCGCGCCCTCGACATCGCGTTCACCATCAAGCGTCAAGGCCACATGCCCGCGCAGCCGCGACCCCGCCATCGCGCCGTCCAGGTCTTCGAAGGTCAGCTTGCCGCCCGAAAGCGACACCCGCGACGACACGCTGATGTTTTGTGCGAGCTTGTCGGATGGTTTGAGATCGAACAGCGGCGCCAGATTGACGCTGCGCGCCTTCAAGGTGACGCTGCCCTTGGGCTGCGGCGCAAAGGGCTCGGCCGTGCCCTGCGCCTCGGCGTCGAGACCCGCGCCCGAGAGTTTGACTTTCAGCCGCAACGGCGCGCCCCACACGCCGGTCACCGATCCCTGGAATTGTCCGGGGCCCTCCCCCGCCGCGAGCGTGCCGTCCAAGCCCAGCAGCGCGAGCAGGGATGCGCCCTGCTCCGACGACAGTTTCGAGTCGAGGCTGATTTCGCTGCGCCGGAGTTTTTCGAGATCGACCGCGCGCAGCGCCGCGGCTTCGGGCCTTGCCGCGATCGTGGCGGACCCCTTGAATTGCGGCGCGTCGAGATCGAGGGTGACGTGCGCGCTGGTGTGGTCGGCGTGGTCGGGGTCCTTGTCGACGGCGAGCGCCAGCTTGAGGCGCGCCGGGCCCGGACTGAGCCGCATCGAATTCAGCCGCGAGGCAACCGATGGCGCGAACGGGGCGATCAGTCCGGTGATCTGCGCCAGCGAGGCGGCGCTTGAATTGAGCGCCAGTTTTCCGGTCGCATTGATCCGGTCAAACGCGCCTGTGCCCTCCACCATGACGCCGCCGGCCTTGCCGATCTTCAGGCGATCGAGTGAGACCGTCTTCGGACCGTAGCCGAGCTTCGCCATTAGCGGATGCATTTCCTGGCCGGCCGAAATGGCATGAGCGATATCCAGCGATAGCGTCGCCTGCTCCGGCCACTCGGCCTGCGGACCAAGCAACGCGCGCGCGAAGGCTGAAGCGGCATCGAGATCGAGGCGTTGGGCCTTGATCTCCGCTTCGAGCGAAGCGCCACCGCCTGGTTTATCATGCGAGAGCGCGATCCGCCCTTCGACGGCGCCGCCGTCGATCTCGGCCTTGATCGCGTCGATCGCGACGCGATCCGCGCTGACATTGACGTCGCCGCGCACGCGCATCGGCTTCTGGCTGCGATACGTCAACTCGCTGCGGCCCTGCAACCACATCACCAAAGCATCGGGATCGGATGACTCGACGCTGAGCGCGCCTTTGAAACTGGAGGACTGGCCCGCTTGCGCGTTGGCGCCGCTCAGCGACAGACGGGTTGCGCCCGGGGCGCGAAAATCCAGCCGGTCGATGGTCCAGGATCTGGCGTCGGCCCGCACATCGGCGGCAAAATTCTGCAGCGGGCGTCCGCCCAGCGTGATCTGCTCGGCACTGAGCTCGATTTGCGTCGGGATCGGCGGCTCCGGCGCAGCAGCGATGAGGGTGCGCAAGGCGGCTAACACCCCTGGCGGCTCGGTGGCGTTGTTGTCTTTGGCGGCAAACTTGTCGGCGTCGAGCTGGCGCGCCGAAAGCGTGGCGTGAAGCAGCGGCGAGGCGCCAAAGCGAACATCGCCAAGGCCCACAAGCTTCAGCGCCGTGTCCTCGGCGCCATAGCTCGCTTCAATCTGCTCAAGCTTTGCTGCGGCATGGTCGGCCTTGACCTTGGCCGAAACCCGCCACGGCGTTGGCGAGGCCTCAAGGCCAGCTTTCGCCTTGGGCCCGGCGGGGACGGCCAGCGTGAGTGCACCTTCGAAGCGCGGAGCGCGGGCCTCGAAGCTCAGCACGCCGTCGAGATCTCCGGACAGAGCGCGCGCGCCGGGATCGATGTTGAGATGAACGCGGGTGCCGGTGCCGTCGGCGCTCTGCCCGGATGAGACGCGAAACGGGTAGCGGACGCCCGACAGCACAAAATTGCCGTCGCCCCGCACCGAGCCGGCGAGCGAGCGCACGTCGCCGGAAAAGGCGATATCGTTCAGCTCCAGCGTTCCGCGGCTCGAGGCGTCATGCAGCGCGATGCGGCCGGTCAGATTCAGCCGATCGATCGCAAGCGTGCCCAGGTTGAACTTGCCGGTCGAGGCCGGCCAATCGATCCGCCCTTGCGGATCGAGCCCGAGGTCGAGCGCCGCACCGCTGATCGTCAGTTCGGTGGCGCGCCACTCGCCCCGCATCAGGGAACCCAGGCTGAACTCGACGTCGAGCTTGTCGGCGCGAACCTTGCCGAGATCGTTGGCGCCGCCGACCACCACGGAGCGCAGCCGCAGCGACGGCGACGGCAGCAGCCGCGCTTCCAGCGCGCCCGCCACGCGCACCGGCGCCCCGATCACCTGCGCGGCCTCGGCTTCGAATTGCGGCCGAAACTGATTCCAGTCGATGAAGTACGGCCCGATCAGCGCGGCGATCAGCGCAATGATGAAGGCAATCGAAAGTCCGAGCAGCGTGGTCTGCACGGTATCTCCCCTCGTACAAGCTCCGACTCACATGGCTTGCGCGGCACGGCGCGTCGGTTGCGCTTTGGCCTTGCCCGCCATTGCAATGACGATCCTTCGGCGCCCTCCCCCGCCGCCGCGCTGAAATCAGTGTCGGAGCAAGGACATATATAGAGGCAACTGTGGCGAAGTCACAGCAACCTCGCGTGACATCGTCACGCGGGCGGCTATCACCAGCTTGCGGGCAGCTTTTTGAGGCCGCGCAAGACGAAGGTCGGCCGCCATTCCGGATTTTCGGCGTCATCGAGCCGCAGCTCCGGCAGGCGGCGCAGCAGGGTCGCGACCGCGATCTCGGCCTCGATGCGCGCCAGCTGCGCGCCGAGGCAGAAGTGAATGCCGCCGCCGAACGACAATGGGCGCACGTTGGGGCGGGTGATATCGAGGCGATCCGGCCGGTCGGGATACACGGCCGGATCCCGATTGGCCGAGCCCAGCAGGCAGAGCACGGTTTCACCCTTCGGGATCTTCTTGCCGCCGAGGTCGTCGATGTCCTGCAGCGCCACCCGGCCGCTCAACTGCACCGAAGAATCGTAACGCAGGAACTCCTCGATCGCGTTGGTGATGAGGGCGGGATTGGCCTTGAGCAGGGCGAGCTGATCGGGATTGCGGTAGAGCGCCAACAGCCCGTTTCCGATCAGGTTGACGGTGGTCTCGTGCCCGGCGCCGAACAGCAGGATGATATTGGCGGTCAGTTCCTCGTTGGAGAGCTTGTTGCCATCCTCTTCGGCCTGCACCAGTTGGGTGGTCAGGTCATCGCCGGGGTTCTTGCGCCGCAGCTCGAACAGCTCCCGGAAATACATCTGCGCCATTAGATTGCCGGCGTTGGCCTGCGCGATTTCCGCCGGCGTCAGGGGCACCGGATCGAGAAGGCGCCCGCCGTCGCGGGAGCTGGAGTAAAATGTCTCGCGGTGTTCTTCGGGGATTCCGAGCATGTCGCAGATGATCGTCACCGGCAGGCGGAACGCGAAATCTTCGATCAGGTCCATATGCCCGCGCGGGGCAATGCGATCGAGCGTTTGATCGACGATCTGCTGGATGCGCGGCCGCATGTCCTCGACCCGGCGCGCCGTGAACGCCTTCACCACCAGGCCCCGCAAGCGGGTATGGTCGGGCGGGTCCTGCTGCAGCATCCAGTGGCTCATGCTGCGAAAGACCGGCTCCTCCATGATTTGCGGTCCGTACCGCCGCGTCGAGCGCTCGGTAAAATCCTTGCCGAAGCGCTTGTCGCGCAGCACCAGACTGGCTTCGGCATGCCGGCTCGCGACATACATGCCAAGCGGCGAGTGATGCATGGGATCGGTGTTTCGCAACCGCTCGTAATGCGGATAGGGATCGCGAATAAACTCCGGCGCCAGCGGATTGAAAAGCGGCTCGGTCGTCGCAGCCTGAACATGTTCGTTCATGGGCGCCCTCGATGGGTTGAGAGGCGGATTAAGCCCACATGCCGGCGGTTACGGCAAGCCGGTAGATGGTGACTGTTCGCTGCCGGTGGTAGCCCTAGGTGGGTATCCGGTGCAAGCGGCCTGCCACCGCGCGAATTTTGCCCGGCGCCGCCAACCAGATCGCCAGGGCGGAAAGGCCGCTCATTCCGATGCCGATCACGAAAGCCAGCGTATAATTCCCGGAAAGGTCGTGCAGAACGCCCGTGACCAGGGGGCCAGCGGCGCCTCCGGCCAGCGCTGCGACCATGATGGTGCCGAAAATACTGCCATAATGCTTGCCCTGAAAAATCTCCACCACCACCGCCCCCATGATGGAGGTCAGGCCATAGCCGAGCGCGCCCTGCGCAAACACCATGACGTAGACCAGTGTCAGCGTCGGAAAATGCGCCAGCGCAATCAGGGCCGCAAAGCAGATCGCAAACCCGAGACAGCTCGCGGTCCAGATCCACTCCCGTCCGACCCGGTCGGAGAGATGGCCAAGCAGGATCTGGCCGGGAATGCCAAGCAGACTGACCGCGCCCAAGGCCCAGACCGCAACGCTCGGGCTAAAGCCGATGTCGAGAAGATATTTGGTCTGGTGCACCTGCACCGCGTACCAGATGTACAAGCCGCCGAAATAGCCGGTCGCAAGCCACCAGAACCGCGCGGTGCGAAGCGCGCGCTGCAAGGTCCAGTCGATGCCGGCCCAATCGGGATCGACGATGTTCGATATTGGTTTGGCGGATGAGACTGAAGGCGCGGCGTCACCGTCGGGCCGCAGGCCGATATCTTCCGGGCGCTTGCGCAATAACAGGTTGATCGGCGCCAGCACGACAAGAACCAGAAGGCCCATCGCGGTGCAGGCGGTTCGCCACCCGGTTTGCTCGATCATGAGTTGCACCCATGGCAGCAGCGTGACCGAGCCGACACCGACGCCGGCGAAGGCCAGCCCTATTGCAAGGCCGCGCCTTCGATTGAACCAGTTGGGCAGAAACAGGGATTGTCCGGAATAGCCGAGACAGATGCTTCCGGCCCCGACCAGCACGCCGATGGTCATATACAAATGCCATGGCTGCGTGGTCAGCGGCGCCAGCAGCAAGCCGGCCGCCATCAGGGCAACGCCGAGTTCCATCACGGAGCGGGGACCGAACCGGTCCATGAGGCGGCCAATCAGCGGGCTTGCGCCTGCGGAGACCACGAAACCGAAGGAGAACGCGCCGGCGGTGATGCCGCGCTCCCATCCGAACTCGTCGATGATCGGCGGAAAGAACAGCGAAAACGCGGTGCGGGCGTTGACGCCAATCGCCATGGTGACGAACGTCACCGCGATGATGATCCAGCCGTAAAAGAAGGGAAGCCGCATGCATCACCTGGAAAGAAGGAATTGCGAATTCCAGGCGTCGTGATGACGGGTAATGCCCCCCATGGTCCGGCGGTGGTCTGAAACAACAAGGCGATATTTGTCCAATCCCAAGATACCGTTTGGATCGTTCTTCTCGTAGCCTTCGAGTACGAAGGTGCCGGAATTCGCGTAATAATTGCCACGCACGAGTTCGACCCCGGTCATCCCCAGCTTTCCCTGCTCCGCAGGGCGGGGAGATTTGCGGAGCGTCCAGTTGATGTCGCCCGTGGCGGCGCCCGACGGGCCGACGCGAAGGTTGATGACAGCTTCATAGGTCCAGCCTGGCGCGGTCCAGAGTCCATGCCATGGGCCGGCGAGTTCGGTCTGCTCGGCCTGAGATAGGCTTTGCGCGGCAACTGTCGCCGGGATGATTCCCGCACCGAACAGAGCGATCGCAACAAGTAAATTTCTGAAAAATCTCATCAGCGTCCCCACCAAATGGCGTTCTTGTGACGCCGATGATGACAGACTCTGATCGCATTTGCACCCGCATCGCCGCTTCGTTGCGGGATCTTCCTGCAATAGCGCCGGCCAGGGAATCCCTATATCGTCCATATCGTCAGGCAACGCGAAGCCTTGTTCAACTACCAAGGAGGTAAAGATGGCGCTGAGTGTGAAGCAGATGATGGAGGCCGCCAACGCCGTGGTACCGAAGATCACGCCGTCCCAGGCGCGCGAGATGATCGAAAAGGGCGACACGCTGGTGGTCGATGTGCGCGACGCGCCGGAAGTGCAGAACAGCGGCAAGGTCGCCGGCGCCGTGCATGTCTCGCGCGGCATGCTGGAATTTCGCGCCGATCCCGAATTGCCCACCCACGACAAGAGTTTCGCCAGGGACAAGACCGTCATCCTCTATTGCGGATCCGGCGGCCGCGCGGCGCTGGCCGGCAAGCTGCTCAAGGACATGGGCTATGGCCAAGTCTACAATGCCGGCGGCTTCAAGGATTGGGCCGAAAGCGGCGCCGCGATCGAAAAGCCGGATTGAACCTGGGCCCTGACGGGGAAACGATGGGCGGCTTCACTGCCGCAGGACGGGATGTTCCTGCAGCACTTCCTCCCGGATCGAGGCTGCCTGAATCGCACGAAACAGGATCCGCGCCGTCCTCATATCATTGGCCTTCAGGCACAGGCTGACGATCTGGCGCACCGACGAATCGCGCAACAGATCGTCGGCGATTTTCATCGCGATCTCCATCGCGCGCCTGGCGGCGCGCTCGTAGCGCTCGGCTTCGTATTTTTTTTCGTTGCTGTCGAGTTGACCGGCAAGGGCACCAAGCTTCTCGGCGCTGCCGGCAGCGGAACGGCAGATGTCGCGGATCTTGTGTGCGGCCTCAATATCACCGATCGGCCATTCGATGCTTTCGTCCCATGCCTCCGGGGGCTTCTGTCTGTGGAACCACCGCATCGCCATGCCCTGAATTACCAAACACACGGGTGGCCGTGTCAGGCTTGCGGCCCCCTCGAAATTTACCGTTATCCCGCAATCTAGAGCTGTCGGATGGTCGGCGGGGACGGCTTGACTCTGCGAACAGTAATAGGCGAGCCATCGGACTCGAAACGCAGTTCGTATTTCTTGCCATTTTTATCGGTCGCGGTACAGGCGATACTGGAAACCTGTAACGCGGCGAAGTTGCCGAGCTGCGTGCACATTCCGGCAGATAACTCGACGAACGGCACGGGCAGGCCATCGACCTTTGGCCTGCTCTTGGAGTTCAGCAGCACCCGGTCGACCGTCAGTTCGTACAGGTTGTCCTCGCTTCGGTGGCTATTCGCACCCGAGAACGAGATGATGTGGTTGTTGTCGGCCGGGTCGTCGAGCGCAATCGTGAAATAGGCCCGGCCGCGGATGCTATGGGCGTAGGCGACCGACCTGCAGGTAAAATCGCGGCCCGCGACTTTGAGCGTGGGGCATTTCCCCGACATCAGCGCGAATAAATCCGTATCGGGTTCCTGCGGCTTGAGTTCGTTCGCGGCGTCCTCGGCGACGCGCGCCTTCGCGTCCGCGGGGTTTTGCCGGAGATTTTGGTCATGCCCGACGCGTCGGCTGCCGTTGTAAGGCTCGGCAGCGGATGGAGCGGCCGCGAGGACCATGGCAGCGGCGACAATTTGCCAGCAAAGGCGCATCATTATGCCCGGTTGATAAGAATCCAAAAAGCGCCGCGGTATCGTTGAATCACACGTTACCTGAAATCGCGGGCGTTGTGCCAGTCTCCCGTAACGGAACTTTTTTGCAGAGCCGTCGCAGCCTGGACCGGGCGGACGAGCCCCGACGCACGAGAACAGCGCTACCCCGCCGGAATGATCTTTCCGGGATTGAAGATGTTCTGCGGATCGAGCGCCTGCTTGATCGCGCGCATGGCATCGATGGCCTCACTGCCAAGCTCGGTCTTGAGGTATTTCTGCTTGCCCTGCCCGATGCCATGCTCGCCGGTGCAAGTGCCGCCCATCGCTTGGGCCCGCTCGACCAGCCGGTGCATGAACTCCTCGCCGCGCGCCATCTCGTCGGAATCATCGACGTCGCACAACAGCGAGCAGTGGAAATTGCCGTCACCGACATGGCCGACAATCGGCGACTGCAGATGGAGGCGCTTCAGATCGGCTTCGGTCTCGGTGACGCAATCGGCAAGCCGCGAAATCGGCACGCACACATCCGTCGCCACCACGCCGGCGCCGGCCCGCAGCGCCTTGACCGCCCAATAGGCATCGTGCCGCGCCTGCCAGAGCTTCGTGCGATCCTCCGGTCGCGTGGTCCAGGTGAAATCGCCGCCGCCGCATTCTTTCGCGATCTCGCTGAAATTCCTCGACTGCTCGGAGACGTCGGTGTCGCTGCCGTGGAATTCCAGCAGCAAAAGCGGCGTCTCCGGCAGCGACAGTTTCGAATAGGCATTGCAGGCGCACACCTGCTCGGCGTTGAGCAGTTCGATGCGCGCAACCGGGATGCCGGTCTGGATCGCCAGGATCGTCGCCTGGCAGGCGCCGCGCACGCTATCGAACGAGCACGCCGCCGCCGCGATGGTTTCGGGGATGCCGCGCAGCTTGATGGTGAGTTCGCTGATGATCCCGAGCGTGCCTTCGGCGCCGATGAACAGATGGGTCAGGTCGTATCCGGCGCTCGACTTCTTCGCCCGCGTGCCGGTGGTGATGATCTCGCCATCGCCGCGCACCACCTTGAGCGCCAGCACGTTGTCGCGCATGGTGCCGTAGCGCACCGCATTGGTGCCGGAGGCGCGCGTCGAGGCCATGCCGCCGAGCGATGCGTCGGCGCCCGGATCGATCGGGAAGAACACGCCCTGGTCGCGCAGATGCTCGTTGAGCGCCTTGCGGGTGACGCCGGGCTGGATCACGCAGTCGAGGTCCTCGGCGTGGACTTCCAGCACCTTGTTCATGTCGCGAAGATCGATGCACACGCCGCCCGCAGGCGCGTTGACCTGACCCTCCAGTGAAGTGCCGGTGCCGAACGCGATTACCGGGACGCCATGTTTGGCGCAAATCCGCACCACGTCCTGGATGTCGGAGGTTTCCTGCGCCATGACCACCGCGTCGGGCGGCTGCGATTCCAGCCATGTCGTGGTATGGGCGTGCTGCTCGCGCGCCGCCTTCGATGTGATCAGCCGGTTGCCAAACCGCGCGGCGAGCGCTTCGATGGTGGACGCCAGCGCCTTCGGCTCCGGCCGCTTCAAATTGCTGGTTATCGTTACTCCCAAAGCCATATCCTCCCGGCAAAATCACCGTGGCAAAGGATATATAGGGGGTCAAGGGATCCGGCCTCAACAGAGGGATGCATGCAAATGACGACATCTGCTGCCGGCGAGGACGTGCTGCTCAGGTCCGCGCCGTTCTTGTCGTCGGTGATGCAGATCGAGCCGCAATGGATCGACTACAACGGCCATCTCAACATGGCCTATTACAATGTGATGTTCGACCGGGCGATCGACGAATTATGGCTGCAATTGGGTATCGGCCCCACCTACATGAAGGCGCGCCAGGGCTCAACCTTTACCGCCGAATGCCATGTGCGCTATTTGCGCGAGATTCACCTCGGCGATCCCGTGCAGGTTTCGGTGCTGCTGGTCGGCGCGGACGAAAAGCGGCTGCATACGTTTGAGGAATTGCGCCACGCCGGCGAAGGCTGGCTGTCGGCGACATCAGAAAACATGACCATCCATATCGACATGACCGCGCGAAAGACCGCACCGTTTCCGCCCGATATCCGCGCCCGCATCGCGGCGGTGGCCAAGGCCCATGCGGGGCTTCCGCGTCCCGAGGGCATCGGGCGAAAAATCGCGATGCCCTCGAAATAACTTCGCGGGCCTCAATCAGACCCGGTTGCGCCCGCGTGCGAGGCCGACCACGGCCGAGATCAAGAACAGCACGACGGCGATGAAGAAGATGGTCTTGGCGATTTCGATGGATACGCCGGCGATGCCGCCGAAGCCCAGAATACCCGCCACCAGGGCAATGATCAGAAACGTAACGACCCAGCTCAGCATGACAATTCTCCGCTTACACATCAGTTTGTCAGCGCGACAAGCGACGACGCATTTGCTGAATTAATCCTGCCTTGGAACAAAGGTTCCGGCCCGCGGGGCGTCCCCGGCTTTCAAAAAATGCCTGAATTTACGGAACAAAACCGCGCCGGGGCAGAGGCCGGAGAGGGCAGAGCGACGGCGGGATAACTCCTGTCAAATCCGCGCCAAAAGTCCTATATGCCCGCAATCCTGCTATGAAGGCTCCCCTTCACGGCCCCACGGTGTCATCGTGGGGGCCAAGACGAATCGCATATGACCGAGCCGAACAAGCTGACCAATCACGGCGTTCCCGACCACCAGCCGGCGGCTGGAGGCATCGCTGCGCGCGCCCGGGCGACGGCGGCACCGCAATATCTGGCCGGCCTCAATCCCGAACAGCGCGAGGCGGTGGAAACGCTGGACGGGCCGGTATTGGTGCTGGCCGGCGCGGGCACCGGCAAGACCCGTGTGCTCACCTGCCGCATCGCCCATATCCTCTCGACCGGCCGGGCGTGGCCGAGCGAAATCCTCTCGGTCACCTTCACCAACAAGGCGGCGCGCGAGATGAAACTGCGGCTCGGCCACATGCTCGGCCACGCCGTCGAGGGCATGCCGTGGCTCGGCACCTTTCATTCCATAGGCGGACGAATCCTGCGCACCCATGCCGAGATGGTGCAGCTGAAATCCAATTTCACCGTGCTCGACGTCGACGACCAGGTCCGCCTGCTGAAGCAGTTATTGCAGGCCGAGAACATCGACGACAAGCGTTGGCCGGCGCGAATGCTCGCCGGATTGATCGACGGCTGGAAGAATCGCGGGCTAAACTCGTCACAGGTGCCGCCGGGCGAAGCCGCGGTGTTCGCCAACGGCAAGGGCGGCAAGCTCTATACGAGCTATCAGGAGCGGCTGAAGATCCTCAACGCCGCCGATTTCGGCGATCTGCTATTGGAAAATATCCGGCTGTTCCGCGAACATCCCGATGTGCTCCGGCAATACCAGAACCGCTTCAAGTTCATTCTGGTGGACGAATATCAGGACACCAACGTCGCCCAGTACCTCTGGCTGCGGCTTCTGGCGCAGGCGCCGTCGAAGGCGGGCGCACCGTCGTCCGCCGTCATTCCGGGGCACACCCCCACCCCCGTCATTCCGGGGCGGGCCGAAGGCCCGAACCCGGAATCTCGAGATAAAGAGGACTCACTTCGAGATTCCGGATTCGCACCTGCCGGTGCGCCCCGGAATGACGAAGGTAATGCTGTCACTCAATCCGCCTCTCCCCCGCCGCCCAAGAACATCTGCTGTGTCGGCGATGACGACCAGTCGATCTATGGCTGGCGCGGGGCCGAGGTCGACAACATCCTGCGCTTCGAGCACGACTTTCCGGGCGCCAAAGTCATTCGCCTGGAGCGCAATTACCGCTCCACCGGCCACATCCTCGCCGCCGCCTCGCATCTGATCGCGCATAATGAAGGCCGGCTCGGCAAGACCTTGCGCACCGAAGACGTCGACGGCGAAAAGGTCACCGTGACCGGCGCCTGGGATTCCGAGGAGGAAGCCCGCGCCATCGGCGAGGAGATCGAGGAACTGCAGCGCAAGGGCGACAGGCTCAACGAAGTCGCGATCCTGGTGCGGGCCTCGTTCCAGATGCGCGAATTCGAAGATCGCTTCGTCACCCTCGGCCTGCCCTATCGCGTCATCGGCGGACCGAGATTCTACGAGCGCGCCGAAATCCGCGATGCGTTGGCCTATTTGCGCGTGATCAACTCCGCCGCCGACGACCTCGCTTTCGAGCGTATCGTCAATGTGCCCAAGCGCGGCCTCGGCGACGCCACCGTGCAGATGCTGCACGACCACGCCCGCAAGCGCCGCATTCCGCTGTTCGAGGCCGCCCGCGCCGTGGTCGAAACCGACGAGCTGAAGCCGAAAGCCCGCGGCGCCCTGCGCGACCTGCTCGCCAGTTTCGATCGCTGGCGGGCGCAGCGCGAAGTGACCTCGCACACCGAACTCGCCGAGATCGTGCTCGACGAGAGCGGCTATACCGAGATGTGGCAGAAGGACCGTTCCGCCGATGCCGCCGGCCGGCTTGAGAACCTGAAAGAACTGGTCCGCTCGATGGAGGAGTTCGAGAACCTGCAAGGTTTCCTCGAACACATTTCGCTGGTGATGGACCGCGACGGCGGCGCGGAAGACGATGCGGTTTCGCTGATGACGCTGCATTCGGCCAAGGGACTGGAGTTCGACAACGTCTTCCTGCCCGGCTGGGAAGAAGGCCTGTTTCCGAGCCAGCGCACGCTCGACGAGCAGGGCCGTGCCGGGCTCGAGGAGGAACGGCGCCTCGCCCATGTCGGCCTGACCCGCGCCCGCCGCCGCGCCAAGCTTTACTTCGCCACCAACCGGCGCATCCATGGCACCTGGTCGACCACGATCCCGTCGCGCTTCCTCGACGAGTTGCCGGCGCACAATGTCGAGATCACGGAATCCAAGGGCGGCTCGGGCTGGGGCGGCACCAGTGGTTACGGTCCCTCGCGCTTCGACAATGTGGAATCCTTTGGCTCAAGCTATGCCACGCCGGGCTGGCAGCGCGCGCAGGCCAACCGCGCCCGCAACCAAAGCGGCCGTCAAGGACAGGCCGGCGGATTCAATGAAAGCCAGTCGCCATTTTCAGGTTCGCGCAGCGATACCTCAGGTTCGCGCGGCGATACCTCAGGTTCGCGCAGCAACGCTTCGTCACGGGGCGATACCGGCGGCTTCGCGCGCAACAAGCGCGCGCCGATGGTGATCGAAGGCGAACTGATCGCGAAATCGACCGGCACCACCTCCGAATTCGCGCTCTCCGACCGGGTGTTCCACCAGAAATTCGGCTATGGCAACGTCGTCAAGATCGACGGCAACAAGCTCACCATCGCCTTCGAGAAGGCCGGCGAGAAGAAGGTGGTCGACAGTTTTGTCGAGCGGGTGTGAAGGCCGGCGCACTACCCCGGCCGATCGCAACTGCTTAACGCGGACCGCTCACCCCCTGGTGGAGCGAAGGTATCATGATCGGCCTGTTGCGCCGCAGCCCCCGGCGATGAGCCGAAAACTAACCGAATTCGCGGCATTTGAACGAATTTTGATCGACAATACTTCCGCGCCGCATTTACCGAAAAATTGCGCGTGGGGTGTACCATCCGTTCCGGTTAATCCTTGTCCGCATCTATTTGCGCTTTGGGCCTGGTAAATGAGCTTGCAATTCAAGACCGCCAAGAAGGGCGAAGCAAAGCTGTTTCTGCGGGATCTCGACGAGGCGGTCACGCGCGGATCGCCCGAGAGCCGCGCGCGGGCGTTGTGGCACACCACCGATCTGATGATCACCGGCCGGTTCAGCGAGGACGAAATCTGGACCTTCGGCGAGGTCATCACGCGGCTGGCCGATGAGATCGAAGTTGCGGCCCGGGCGCAGCTGGCCCAGCGGCTGGCCCGCTTTGACCGCGCGCCCGTCAATATCATTCACAAGCTTGCCTTCGACGACTCGATCGAGGTCGCAGGCCCCGTGCTGCGGGAATCGACACAGCTCGAGCCTTACGCGCTGGTGGCCAACGTCTGCACCAAAGGCCAGACCCACATGCTCGCGATCTCGAAACGGGAATCGCTCGAGGAGAGGGTCACCGACGAACTGGTGACGCGCGGCAATCAGGAAGTGGTGAAATCGGTTGCACAGAACAACGGCGCGTGTTTTTCCGACTTCGGCTTTTTGCATATGATCAAGCGGGCCGAGGGCGATTCCATCCTCGCCGAGCAACTTGGCCTGCGCAAGGACATCCCCCGCCACATCTTCCAGCAGCTGATCGCCAAGGCGTCGAGCGACGTGAGGAAGCGGCTCGAAGACGAGCGCCCTGATATGGCCAAGCACATTCAGTCGTCGGTGACCGATGTTGCAGGCGTGCTGCAGTCCAAATTCGGCCCGGTATCGCGAAGCCATTTTGTCGCAAAACGGGTGGTGGCGACGCAGCATCGGCTCGGCAACCTGAATGAGAGCAGCATTTCAAGCTACGCGCGATCCCACAGGGTCGATGAAGTCACGATCGGACTGTCGTTGCTGTGCGCATTGCCGGGTGACGTGATCGAACGCGCGCTTCTGGACAAGAACCGCGAGACGCTTCTGATCCTGGCCAAGGCCCTCGACTTCTGCTGGGAGACGACGATGGCCCTGCTGTTTCTCGGCGCCAAGGACCACCGCATCACCGCGCAGGATCTGAGAGACCTGGAAAGCGAGTATGGCCGTCTCAACATCGGGACATCGCGGAGCGTTCTGGCCTTCTATCAATCTCGCAAGAACGGCGGAGCGGCGGAGCCCGTCGTGAACGGGCAGCCGGCGCCTGCCGTACCATGAGTGGAGACCGACGAGCATGAACGCGATTACATTTGGCAAAGCCGTACCCGAATTTGGCAAAGCCGCGACCGAGGGTTTCGGTAAAAAGGGTGGCCAGAGGGGCCTCGACGCATCCAAGCAGGATGGAACGCTGGATGCGGCCCGGACCGTTCTGGAAGCCGCGACCGATCTCAGAGACGAAGCGGTCGCTGATGTTTGCCGGCGGGTCATCGAGGCGAGCTTGAACGGAAAGCAGCCCTCGATGTCCGACCTGCGCATCATCAGCAATTATTTCCAGTAGGCGGGGCTGAAGACCCGATTCAGCCTCTCCAAAGCCGTTCACGACAAAACTATTTCTCGCCGAGAACATCTCCGAACAGCACCCAGGACTTTCCGTCAAACCGCGCCATGTGAATTTGCCGGATCGGCGTGACATTGTGCGGATCGGTGTGGATCTTGATGCCGGGAAGCAGCATCGGCATCGCGACGCCGTTCAATGATTTCGCATGTTTGATGATATTGTCGCGGGAAAGATCGTCCCCGCAATTTTGCAGCACCAAAGCCATGATTTGCGCGGCGGTATAGCCTTGCACGTTGTATAAATCACCGGTCGAGGCATTTGGCTGGTATTTCTTCATCCAGCCGAGCCAGTCCTTGAGCGCGGGGTCATCGGCCCAACGGGCGTCGTTGGGGTCCTTGAGGTAAAGACCGGTCACCACGCCGATCGCATTATCGAGGCCGGCCGGCTCCAGCACCGCGGAGAAGGAATTCGAAACCGACGGCAGGATGATCAGCGGCTTCCAGCCCATGCTCGCGGCCTTCTTGATGGCCTGGGCCGCGAATTTGGGCGTCGCCTCGGCGAAGAAAACATCCGCACCGGATTCCCGCATGGTGACCATTTGCGAATCGATCGTCGGATCGGCGGTCAGGTAGGTCGTCTCGGAGACGAGCTGATCGACATGCTCACCCAGCCCGGCCCTGAAACCCCGGACGTAATCCTTGCCGGCATCCTCGTTCGGAGCGATGACTGCGATCCTGGCGTTCGGCCGAGTCTGCAAAATATATTGCGCATACAGACGGCCCTCGAGCTCGTAAGTCGGATTGAACCCGACCGTCCACGGGAAATGTTCGGGGTCGTTCCACCGCGTCGCGCCCGACGAAACGAAGATTTGAGGGATGCGTTTGGCGTTGAGATATTTCTGCACCGAAATATTCGGCGCGGTGCCGACCGAGGAGAATATCGCCAGCACGTCGTCCTGTTCGACCAGCTTGCGGGTTTGCTCGACCGTCTTGGCGGGCGAGTAGGCGTCGTCCAGGGTCAGAAAATCGATCTTGCGTCCATTGATGCCGCCTTGATCGTTGAGCATCTGAAAGTAGGCCGCCTCGGCGCGCGCGATCGTGCCGTAGGCGGACGCAGGCCCGCTATAGGGCGCAGTGTTGCCGAGTTTGATGGTGGTCTCGGCCGCGCTGCACCCGCCGGACGGCGGCATCGCGAGCGTCGCGGCGGCGAGCCATGCCGCGAGAAACCTGGCGTGAAATAACAAGGTCGTCGCCCTCCCCCGGCGGTCGTGTGATTTTTCTTTGGCTTGCAAAGCATATTTTGATTGGCTCTCTGCGAGCAATTGCGGAAAATGCAACGCCTCGCCGGCACTTGTCGCTGGTCTGCATATCTTTCGGAAGGGGGCGGCGAGCCGATTGCACTACGCGGGTGGCTTTCCTATCTGTGTAGCCTCCTGCCGAAGCGCCCTTCCCTTCTCGCATCTCCCCGCTCAAGACCTGCAAAACCGCCCATGCCTCCCATCATATCCGTTTCAAATCTGTCCAAGACCTATGGCTCCGGTTTCAAGGCGCTGAACAACATCAATCTGGAAATTGCGCGCGGCGAGATTTTTGCGCTGCTCGGCCCGAACGGCGCCGGCAAGACCACGCTGATCAGCATCATCTGCGGCATTGCGAACCTGAGCGAGGGCCGCGTCACCGTCGGCGGCCACGACATCAAGCGCGACTATCGTGCCGCGCGTTCCCTGATCGGCCTGGTGCCGCAGGAACTGCACACCGATGCCTTCGAATCGGTGTGGGCGACGGTCAGCTTCAGCCGCGGCCTGTTCGGCAAGCCGAAAAATCCGGAGCACATCGAAAAGGTGCTGAAGGACCTGTCGCTGTGGGAAAAAAAGGACGCCAAGATCGTCACTCTTTCGGGCGGCATGAAACGCCGGGTGATGATCGCAAAAGCGCTGTCGCACGAGCCGCAGATCCTGTTTCTCGACGAGCCGACGGCAGGCGTCGATGTCGAGTTGCGCAAGGGCATGTGGGAGGTGGTGCGGCGGCTTCAGGCGTCCGGCGTCACCATCATCCTCACCACGCATTACATCGACGAGGCGGAGGAAATGGCCGACCGGGTCGGGGTCATCAACAAGGGCGAGATCATCCTGGTGGAGGACAAGGCGAACCTGATGCAAAAGCTCGGCAAGAAGCAGTTGAAGCTGCATCTGCAGACCAGGATCGAAGTGATACCGCCCGATCTCGCGCCCTACAATCTCGAACTGTCGGACGGCGGCTGCGAACTGACCTACAACTACGACACCAAGGGCGACCGCACCGGCATCACCAGCCTGCTCAGCGACCTCCGGGACGCCGGCATCCGCTTCTCGGACATCGACACCACCCAGAGTTCGCTGGAAGACATCTTCGTCAGCCTGGTGCGATCACCATGAATTTCAGGGCCGTCGGCGCGATCTACAAGTTCGAAATGGCGCGCACCTGGCGCACGCTGCTGCAGAGCATCGTTTCGCCGGTGGTTTCGACCTCGCTGTATTTCGTGGTGTTTGGCGCGGCGATCGGTTCGCGCATCACCTCGGTGGAAGGCGTCAGCTATGGCACCTTCATCGTGCCGGGGCTGGTGATGCTGTCGGTGCTGACGCAGAGCATCGCCAACGCCTCGTTCGGCATCTATTTCCCGAAATTCGTCGGCACGATTTACGAGTTGCTGTCGGCGCCGATCTCCTATTTCGAGATCGTGCTTGGCTATGTCGGCGCGGCCGCGACCAAATCGATCATCCTCGGCCTGATCATTCTCGCCACCGCCGG
>Ga0210405_10001715_pt1 | contig 24230 bp, 24 predicted proteins | sample IncBWH11MmetaG_FD_155492 | JGI IMG/M metagenome (GOLD analysis project Ga0210405, IMG submission 155492) | Forest soil microbial communities from Barre Woods Harvard Forest LTER site, Petersham, Massachusetts, United States - Inc-BW-H-11-M | ecosystem: Environmental > Terrestrial > Soil >... | reverse complement strand
TGAATCGCCATCGATTGCATCATAAACATTCCGACCATCCCGGGGATCCCAATAAACTTTCCGAGGATGGTTTTTGGCGAACTCTATATCTCTGCGTGATGCCGTATCAATGCAAAGAAAATCTGGCGGGCGACAAAATTTTGAAGTCCCGGACTTTCCGGGTGGTTGCGAATCCGGTTTTCGCAATCCTTGCCCAAGCCCTTAGTTTTTACCTGTTATGGAAGCTGGTTGGAGATCTGAAGTTTGCGCTGGTGATGTGGTTTGGGATACGAATTTTTTCCCTGTGGGTAAATATGATTCAAAACTATTGGACCCACACCCGGGAATTTGGATACCGGCGGTATCACGATGATGACGACAACGCCATGAATATCGGCGAGTGGCTGCCCGTTACCGCGACCTTTAGCGCATGCCTCCAGAATAATCATCATCATTGTGAGGGTTTGTTGCGACTAAGCCACGACAAATCCGAATACGACTTTGGATTTATAACGGTCAAAGTGATGAAGTATTTGGGCCTGGTGAAGGCAACGAGCACGGGCGCACAGTTACCCAAAGACGTTCCACTAGACGCGCTCGGTTTTTAAGGCGTTCTTTTTCTTTCTTATCTTTTTTTCCCCAAAAAGGGTTCGATGGTCTGCCCCAAAAAGGTAGGTGAAATTTCTTCGCCGGATAGACCGTATTGTGCCGGCCATTCCTCAGGAAAATAATACGTTCCGAAAATCTTATCAATCCACGGAAAATGAATCGCAAAATTCTTATCAATGGCCTCTTTTTGCGAAGTATGGTGCCAATGATGAAATCTGGGCATAACCAAAAACTTTTCGAGCCATTTGGCATTGGGACCGAAATTGCAATGAGTCCAAGTAGCGTGAAGAGTGACGAAGATCAAATACGCCAGGATGATCGATTGCGAAAATCCAAGCATCATAGGGACAAGGATAAATCCGCGCACAAGCGTGTCGTCCACAAAATGGGAGCGTGAGCCCGCGATCCAATCAAGGGCCTTCGAAGAATGGTGAATGGAATGAAAACGCCACAGAAAAGGCACTTTATGCAAAGCCAGATGAATGAAATATTCAGCAACGTCCGCAACCACAACGGCCAGGAAAAATTGCAACAACCAAGGCGCGCGAGCAATAAGCTGCTGAAGAACCGGAACACCCAAGTATTTAGTGGCCTGGGTGGCGGGCAATAAAACCAGAAAAGATAAAATCTGAATCGGCAGATGGGTGGACATGAAATAAACCACATCCTGGAACCAATCTTTTCTGAATGTTCCTTGTTTTGGATACTGTGGCCAGATTCTTTCGAGTGGGACGTAGATAAGCGCCATCAACAACAAATCAAGCAAAAACCAGTCCATGCCGATGGTTATGCCATTGAGTTGACTCCCATTCACTTTTACGCTCGATCCGCCCCAAGCTGTTGCAGCGATAGCGAGCAGCATTCCCGTTAACGCCAGAGTCTTTTTCTTGCGCAGCAGAGAAGAGAGCGCTCCAAACGCAACTGCCGCCACGATGAGGAATTGGATTAAGAGGCGCATCGCGTGCAGCGAGTAAAGCGGACGGAATTCCGCAGAGGTTAGGAACTGGGGAAAATGCAGGCAGAGAACGCCGCCGAACGCGAGAAATCCAAAAAAGGCCGACAATATCCCACTCCACCAACCCGTTCCAAAGCCAGTAGACTCGGCATCGCCAAAGAATTCATTAATTTTTTGCTCGAGCACGGTGTCTCCTAGTTTACGCTTCTCGACTCATGCGAGAGATGGATTGTGCCGGTTGGAGTGGCGGAGTGATTACGGCGGGTTGAGCTTAATCGAATTTATGGAGGCCCCGCTTGTACCGTAAAAAGCGGGAGCAGAGCTCCCGCACTCCAAAGGTTCAGGTTTGTGAGGTGCGTTCGAAGAGGATGGTGGGTTCGCCGCGATAGGTGGCGCGTTGCCATTCGTGGAAGCCGCATTTTTCGGCCACGCGGATGGAGGCGGCGTTATCGGGGTGAATCAGGCAAATCGTGCGGGGATCGGAAAAGTGGGCGTCGCCCCAGGCGAGGACGGCGGCGACGGCTTCGGTGGCGTAGCCCTTGCCGTGCATGGCGGGAGCGAGAATCCAGCCGGCTTCGCGAAGATTTTCGACGGGCGGGATGAGTTCGCGATGGAAATAGGCGAGGCCGATTTCCCCGGCAAATGCGCCCGTGGATTTTTCTTCGAGGATCCAGAAGCCGAAACCGAGGAGCGGCCAGTGTCCGGCGTTGCGGAGAAATTTGACCCAGGCTTCTTCTTCGGTGAGCGGGCGGCCGCCGACGAATTGGGTGACGGCGGGGTCGGCCCACATGGCGCGGCAGGCGGGGAAATCCTCGAGGCGATGATGGCGGAGACGGAGGCGAGGAGTTTCGATGACGGGAAATTCCGCCGGTGAGCTCAGCGATTTAAGCACGAAAAGATTTTAGCGCAGGGCGGAGTAACGAAGAGGTAGAATCAGCGCGAATCCGCCATTGAGAGATTTGACGGGGCCGGGTGCCGGGCACAGGGCCTGTAGAAAGACAAAACCAGAGAGGTGTGCGATGGCAACATCGAATGCGACGCAAGGGTTGCACAGTCCGGGAGCGCTGGTGAAGAAGGCGACGGGGTGGTTTATTGCGGTTGCGGTGATGTTTATTTTGCTGGGGATTTTTGCGATTGCGGAGCCGTTCGCGGCTGGGCTGGGCGTGACGCTGTTGGTGGGATGGTTGCTGGTGGTTGGAGCTGTGGCGCACTTTTTTGGGGCGTTCAAGGGGGGCGGGGCGAAGCATGTGATTTTGCAGGTGGTGGTGGGGATTGTGTACCTGATCGGCGGATTGTATTTCCTGACGCACACGATCATGGGAGTGAGCACGCTGACGCTGCTGCTTTCGGGCGTAATTTTGGCGGAGGGCGTTCTGGAGGTGGTGGCGTATTTCCGGCTCAAGACCGCGCACGGAGCGTCGTGGATGTTGATTAACGGAATTGTGACGCTGCTGCTGGGCGGGCTGATCTGGTTTCACTGGCCGTCGAGTTCGGTGTGGGCGATCGGGACATTGGTGGGAGTGAACTTGTTGATGACGGGGATATCGAGGTTGATGCTGGGATTGGTCGCGCGAAAATTGGCGAACGCTGTGGTGTAAGAAAATAGTTCACACGGAGCACACAGAGAAAGGGCACCCTTCGCAAGGAACGCTCAGGGCAACCAGAAGACACAGAGAAGAGTGACGCGGAAAGTTGGAGGCGTTCGATCGCAAGAGCCCACCTATCGCACACGACGCGAAAGGTGGGGCACCCTCAAGATTTACTGTTTTGCGACGTCGGTGGGGGCCATGTCGCGGAAAGCGAAGTGAGTGGTTAGGCCTTTCACGGGTTGGCCGTCGGATTCGGCGTAGGGGTAGATGAAGTAGTTGAGCGCCGGGCCTTTTTGGTCGGGAGAGAGGACGAGGTCGCGGCCGTAGGTGAAGAAGACGCGATTGTCGTCGTGGGCGCCGAAGAAATAGTCGCGCTTGGCGGGATTTTTCCAGGCTTCGCTGGCGTCGACGGGTATCCAGCCGATGCCGTTCAGATAAAATTCGGCCCAGCAGTGGTAGCCGGAAATGTCGCCTTCGGATTTACCTTCGGGAAGCGGAAAGCCGATTTCAAAGCGCGCGGGAATTCCTGCCGAGCGCATCATGCCAATAAATAGAGAGTGAAAGTCGGTGCAGTTGCCGTGCTTGGAGGTGCAGGCCCAAACGGCGTCGCCGCGGCCCCAGCCTTCGCCGGTTTTGTCGTAGCGCATGGTGGCGACGACGTAATCGTAAATGTGGCGGGCTTTCTGGAGCGGGGTGGTGTCGCCGGCGGTCTGCTGCTTTGACAGTTCGGCGATGGTGCCGTTGAGAGGAACGAGTTTATCGGGTTCAAGATAACGCTTCATGAGGGGATCGTTGGAGGGGGACACCCCTGAGGTGTTTTGCAGGGCGAGGGAATGGATGTTTACGGAATGCTCGCGGCGGGTGGCGTTGAAGAGGAGAGTGACGTCATAGCCTGCGGCGGCCTGCGCGGCTGTGGGAGTGAAGACGGCGAAGGGATTCTGGTATTCGGGATCGCGGCCTTCGGTGTGGGGGACAGAACTTTCAATTTTAAGGTTGGAGATGGATTGGAAGGCGTCGTTTTGCGGGAGGGGGATCCAGACATGGCTGGATTTTGCGTCGGCGTTGGCGGGGACGTGGACCTGATAGGTGAAGGAAAAGCTGCGATGGGATTCGGAGGCCTCAACGGCCAAGCCGGAAGTGCTGCGCGGGGCGGAGTGCACCAGGAGTGTGGCAGAAGAAGCGAGAAAGAGCGCGGTGCCGAGAGCGGGAAGGACGTGGGATTTGGACACAGGCGTGGTCTCCTTGCAAGTTCGATAGAGTGAGCGGCGGAATCGTTACACGTAAGTTATGGATACGGACGCTAAAATTGAATGCAATGCTAGCCGCACGGCGATCAGGCCTTGCGGGTAACGGTGAAACTTTCGGTCTGCGATTTGCCCTTGTCCATGAAGGTCCAGGTTTGCACGAGGTGGGTTTTGTCAGGCATGGAGACGGTCAGGGCGGCCATGTGGCCTTCGTCGGGAGACTTGGCGCCGGCGAGGCGGAGGAAGGTGAAGTCGAGCTTGCCGTTGGCGGCGGGAGAGGCGGCGGTTTGCATGGTGGGCTGATTGCCCATAGAGCAGTAATGGGTGACGAGGATGCGGTCGCCATCGAGCGAGTACATGGTGATCATGTCGGGCTCGTCGCCAGGGTGCAGGCGTTCCATGAGGACGCTGCCGTTGGAGATGAGTTCGTAGGAGACTTGCACCCTTTTGCCGTCCGGGGTGGTGCCTTCCCAGTGGCCGACGAGGGATCTGAGCTGATCGAAGGCTGGCGTGGTGCGTGCGACCGGGTGCATTTCCTGGGGAACGGCGATGGTGGCGGCGAAAGCGCAGAGGACGAGAGCGCATAGAACGCGGGGACGAAACATGGAGGCCTCCTTTGAATTGTGCGCCAGGCTAAGGCGGCGGAGTGGCCCGGCGGGTGACCGATTGGGGTAGGAGAGAGTCTGCCGCATGGACGCGAGGAAGTCCAGAGGGGAGAAAGGGCGGAGACGGATGGATATGATGCGTCCATCCGACCGCTGCGATTCGTTTAGTGCTTTTCCCCTGGAGGATGGCCCTGCGCAGGCGGTGCACTCTGGTGCGGCTGTTGATGCGTCTGCACTTGCTGCTGCTGTGTGGTGTGCTTTTGCTCAAGTTGCTGGGTTTGCTGCGCGTGGCGCTGCTCCATCTGCTGTCTTTGAGGTTCACTGGTGTTTCTCGTGGCTGCTTGCTGGTGTTCTTTTTCCTGCTGTTGCTGTAGCTTCTGGTGTTCCTGATTTTGTTTGGCGGCCAGCTTGTCCTGTTGTTGCTGATATTTCTGGTCCGTTGCGGGATTTCCGACGGTCGGAGCAGTGTACCTGTGGGGCTGAACTTCGTTTGCATGAGCGTTGGCCCGCGCTGCGTTGTTGTTTGCTGGACGAGCTTCATTTGCAGACGCGGGCCGATCGGGAGCTTTATAAGGAGCGCCGGCTTCCCTGGCAGGTACGGCGCTGCCCCTAAAGTCTCCGGGCCTGGACGTGGCTGCGATCGGAGGTTTGCCTTGATTCCTGGAGGCGCGCAACTCGGGGTTGGAACGAGCTTGTTGCATATGCTGGTTTTGTGCGGCGACCGGGCCGGTGTGGCGTTCCCTGTCGTAGGTTTGCTCTTGGGCGGACGGCCGCTCATTGATGCCGCCGTTGCCGCCATTGTAGCTGACGCGGTTTCCCGAGTTGTATTCGACCCTGGTGTTGTAGGTGTTGCGGATGTAGGTGTTGTTTATGCGATTGACCGAGGTGTTGTAATAAAAATGATTGTTTTCCCAGCGGCCGCCTTCGTAGCCGCGGCCACCATAGCCGAATCCGTAATTGATCCCACCATAATATCCAACGTGCGGGCCCCAATAGCCTTCGTGGAAGAAGAAGGCGTTGTCACCCCAACCCCAGTATCCGGGGGTCCAAAGGAAGCCGACTTCGGGAGCTTCAACCCAAGTGCCGGGCACCCAGTAATAGTCGCCACCATCCCAAGCCCAATAACCGGGCGTCCAGATGTAGCCATCCCCGGGGCAGTCGGGTTGCTCGTAAACGGGGAGTGCAGGAGGACCGAAAGAGACGGAAATACCTACTTGAGCGAATGCAGCAGCTGAAAGAGCCATCAACATTACAGCGAAAAGCAACGAACGAATTACGACGAAAGGACGCATCCACTTACCTTCTTTCTGCCCGCTCATTTTTTTGGCCCAGTGAAGGGTGTGATTGTCGGCCGGGGTCTCGACAGGCATATGCGTAATTATCCCCGTTCGCCTATTTTGAGTACTGTCCAAAAGGAGACATGAGCCGAAGGGGATTGGGTGTGTGTTTGAGGTACTGCAGCCAACGCCTTTCACACCTGTCCTCATGCCCGGGTACTATTTCGGGTCAATCTTCGCCGGAATTCGTAGTCCTGCCGCACACAACATTTAAGATAGGGGCAGGGATTTCCCCATAAAGCCTTTCGCGAGGTTCAAAATGATAAAACACCTTTGGATCCTGCCGTGCGCCCTGCTAGCTGTTCCCGTGCTGTCGGCCGGTCAGGAAGTACAGCCCAAACCAGTTTCCAAGAAGAGTGCTAACTCCTCCGCAAAGTCCACAAATCCCGCGCCCAAGCCGGCGGAGCAATCCGCCAAAATTACTTACGCGGAAATGACCATCACCGAGTTGATTGCTGAGGATGCCAATCGCTGGTCCGAAAAAATGTCCGCGCATGCCGCGGTCGGCGGGTTCGTCACGCAGGTGGCAAAAGGAAGCGACGGCGACACTGATATCCGCATTTGCGAAAACCCCAAAATAGAGGGCATGGACCGGGCGCGTTGCATTGTGGCCAAATGCATACGCAAGATGCCTTGCGAGGTGCCGCAAGTCGGTAAGCCCATTACCGTAAAGGGAATCACCCGATACGACGCCAAAGTCGGCACGCACTGGTGGGAGATTCATCCCGTTGAAGAAATAGAAAAGTAGTCCCAAGGTTTAAAAACCGGCACGTCCGCCGGCAAGGCCCTGCACAACTCTTAATAAACACACTATCGGGGGTGTGGAATTATTGGTTTGGGTCCTCGCAAACGATCGGTTGTAATCCACAGAGAGCCTTGCACCATAATTGTGCACGATGGTGATGTTTGGCTCCCTCCTACCAACCTGCCCGCCCTGCGTTGACACATGCCGGGAGCCGCCCTATACTCCGCCCCGATTCTGGATAGAGGAAGATCGGTCGCGCGGAGTGCTTCATGCACAGTTTCTTTTTTCACAAGAGGTGGGCAAGAGTCTTCGTTCGCTTCGGCGTTGGCTCAGCGATTTTGCTTGGGGCTTGTACGTTTGCTACTTGCGCGCAGGAGGCACCGAAGTACAGGGTGGACCCGTTCTGGCCACAGGAGCTGCCGAACAACTGGATTGTAGGGCAAATCGGCGGGCTGGCTGTGGATCGGGAGGACCACATCTGGGTTTTGCAGCGACCCGCCACGAACACTGTGGACGAAGTTGGCGCTTCGCTTACACCGCCACGTTCCATGTGCTGCTTTGCGGCGCCGCCGGTGCTGGAGTTCGACAAGCAGGGACATCTGCTCCATTCCTGGGGCGGGCCGGGCGAAGGATTTGATTGGCCGAAGTCGGAGCACGGGATTTATGTGGACAAGGATGGATCCGTTTGGATCGGGGGGAACGCGCCGACTGACAGGCATATTCTCAAATTCAAAAAGGATGGGAAGTTTGTGATGCAGATCGGGCATCCCTCAGCCGATCCGGCCGACAGCACACGCACGGACATTCTGGGGCGGCCGGCCGGCATTGAAGTGGATTCGGAAGCGCACGAGGTGTATGTCGCCGACGGTTATATGAACAAGCGGGTGATTGTGTTCGACTCGGAGACCGGGGGGTTCAAGCGGCTTTGGGGAGCTTATGGAAACGCGCCGAAGGACGCCGATCCCGGTGCGTATACTCCCGGCACGCCGCCGGACCAGCAATTCCGCAACCCGGTGCATTGCGTGCACATTTCACGGGATGGGCTGGTGTATGTGTGCGATCGCAGCAATGACCGGATGCAGGTGTTCACCAAGCAGGGGAAATTTGTGAAGGAGTTCATGGTGCGGCCCGAAACACTGGGGATGGGTTCCGTGTGGCAGTTCGCGTTTTCGATCGACGAGCAGCAGAAATTTCTGCTGGTGGCGGACGGGGAGGACAACGTCATCTGGACTTTGCGGCGGGAAGATGGCGCGGTGGTGGGGCAGGCCGGGCACAACGGGCGCAATGCGGGGCAGTTTCACTGGCTGCATCAGATCGCGTCTGATTCCGAGGGGAATCTGTATACCGGAGAAGTGGACACGGGCAAGAGGATCCAGAAATTCGTTTTGCTGAGCGGCGGGAAGCCTCAGAAATAAAATACAAGTGAATCGGGGAGGCGGAGAGGAAGGCAGGATGAACGAACAGCGAAGCACGGAACCCCGCTTGAGTCGCGAGCAACAGACACTCAACGACCTTTGGGAAGAGCACCTGCGCCACGAATTTGCGACCCAGGATACAAAGGCCACGCTGGAGACAATGGTGCTGGATGCGTACGTGAACCACATCCCGGTCCTAACCGGCGGCGTCGGCCACGAGCAATTGCGCGAATTTTATTCGCGGCACTTCATCCCCAAGATGCCTGCCGATACAGACATCGTTCCCATCTCGCGAACCATCGGCACGGAGCGGCTGGTGGACGAAATGATTTTTCGCTTTACGCACACCATTGAAATGGACTGGATGCTCCCCGGCATTGCGCCCACCGGCAAGCGGGTGGAATGCCCACTGGTGGTCATCGTCCATTTTCGCGACGGAAAACTTTCGAACGAACATATCTACTGGGATCAAGCTTCGGTGCTGGTGCAGCTGGGGCTGCTGGATGCAGACAAGCTGCCGGTCGCCGGTTTGGAAACTGCGAGAAAGTTAGCCGACCCGAGCTTGCCCTCCAACCATTTAATTGAGAGAGCCGAGGTTGGGCGCAGATCGTAAACTTTCAGTGAAAAGCCGAAGATTGAAGCTCACGTCATGCAAAAGCCGGAAATTGTTAGGCCCGCTTTCTGCGTTTGCTTCCTCCCCAGAAATAGTAGAGCACCGCTGCAGTGGCGATCAGCAACAAGAGGATGGCGACGACCACCGGGTGCCCGTGTGCCGCAAAGAACGCGATGATTTGCCGCCCATAACGCGCGGCCAGGTAAGCCAAGATCATGTATCTGGAGATTCGGCCAAGCGTGAGCGCAACCAGGAATTTTTTTGCGGGATATTGCATGGCGCCTGCCGCCAACAGGAATGGAACCATGGGCATAGGCGGAGGCAGCAAAGCAGGAATGGCAATCGCGCCGAAGCCCCAGCGCTCGAAGATTTTGCAAACTTTGTCCACTTTCCGGGGCGAGAACCTGCGTTCCAGGGCTGCCTTCCCTCCTTTGCGAGCGAGCCGGTAGGAGACGAAGCCACCCATCACCGAACCTACAGTGGCCATCAAGGCGTAGTAAAGCCACAACTGCTGATGGCGGGCGGAAAAAAGAATGGTTGCCACATCCATGATGCCGGGAAGCGGAACGGGGGAATTGTCCAAGAGTCCGAGGGGAATCAGCCCCAAGCCGCCGAGGTGAAACAGCCAGTGCCGCATGCTTCGTAGCGCAGCGGGAAGCGACGCCGCAATCAGATCGCCGCCGGTCAATCGGAGAAACCCGTGCGCAGAGGAACTTTCCGCATGGCGACATCAGAGCATGTTTAGAGGTTACCCGGCAACGCCCGATTGCGGCGATTCATCGGGACTCGCGCACCGAAATCTTCCTCATGACAATGAGACTAAAATAGTTCGCTCATCCCGGGTAGTTTGTACTTTCTATTTCTTTGGCTGCGCGGTCGGCGGCAGGATTCCGTTCAGGCGCAAATACATGGCTGCGGCACCATAGTGGTCGGCCCAGCCGCCGACGAGGAAAAAGACTCCCATCGCGCGGGGGCCCTGCACGCGGCCGAAGTCCACGTTGTCGCCCAGCTTGGAGTCGTCGAGATTGGCGAGGGCGGTGGAACAGAAATCGAAAGAGGCGCGGGCCGCGGCAAGCAGCTTGTCTTTGGGATCGGTTTCCTTGAATTCTTCGACTTTGGGAGCGGGAACATCGGCAACTTTCGCGCACAGGCCATTGTTCGACTCGATGATGTGGACGGCGAGGTGCCCGAAGCTCATCTGATCCGGAGTGGGCTTGTAGCCGAACTTGTCGGCAGGCATGGCGTCAATGGCGGCGAGGGTGTTTTTCTGGCGGGAGGCGAGTGACGTGCGCAACACCGTGCTGACGGGATTTTTCACTGGCGCGACGGTTTGCGGGTTTGCCGCTGGAGCGGGGGAAGCAGAAGGGGCGGCCATCTGGGCGAGTGCGGAACCGGCAAAAGAGCACGCGACACCGAGTGTGAGAAAAAGTTTTTTCATTTGAAGTTCTCCCTGAATTATTCGATCGCGGCGTCCGACTGCCGCCTTGCCGAAATCCTTTTTTGGGCCAAAAGCAATCCAGATCATACACCCACAGCGGCGTTCGCCGACACGGTGAGGAGATCTTCCAGCGGATTACGGAAAATGACTTTGCAGAGGAGCCAGAGGTTGCCGGTGTTCCGCCTGGAAATTCAGGGTTTGGCAGCAGCAGCCGGCACCGGATGCGCTTGCCGGAACGGGTCGAAGTCATTCCACACGCGTTGCACGGTGGCGGCGTCAACCGGCTTGCTCTCGGGCGTGTTGGGATCTTTCTCGGAGTAAATTTCGAGAACCACATTTCCGCAGGCGGGTGTTACGGCATCGGCCTGGTACTCGTATGCGCCTTGAAACGTGGTATCCACCTTGCGATCCCGCTGGTCATACAAATCGAATTCCGCCCGGCCGGGCAGGATCGGCGTCAGTTCCTTGCCTCCGCACAGGAGCCGCATGCGCACGAAACCATTCTTGAAACGAACCTTAAAGAACGCCCTGAACTTCGGCCGAACGCGCACTAACAGCACGGGGCGGTACTCCTGCGCGTCCTCGAGCGCGCTCGACGGCGGCTTGGCGGTTGCCGCGTCGCCGCTGGAGCGCTTTGCGGCCTTGCGGGCCGCAGCCATTTCCTGTTCGTGGCGCAGGTAGTAGTTCAGCGGAGGCGTGACGAATCCCACCTGGAATTCGCCGGCGTCGAAGAAGTAGGGTTTGGTGTCGAGCCTATCCTGTTTCAAGAGTTCGCGCAGCGCATCCGCGGGGAAATAATCCGTGGGCTCGACGGGAAGCAGGACCCGGGACGGAGGAACTTCATTCACGATATCTTTTCTGGCCTGCTCGACGAGGGGGCGGACGACTTCGACCGGCACGATGGAGGCCAGATTCCGGAGCACGCTGGTGGTGATTCCGGCGACCTGCCCGTCCAGGGTGAACAAGGGACCGCCGGAATTCCCGGGGTTGATGTTGATGTCGCTGTTGATGGAATCTTTTTCGATTTTGCTGACGACACCAGTGGTGAGGGCCTTTTCGCGGCCTAGGGGATTGCCGATGGTAAACACGCGCTGGCCGACCGCGAGATGAGAAGCGGCTTCTTTCGGCAGCAGCGGCGCCACGACGGCTTCCGGAAACGCGGCGGGATCAAACCGGATCACCGCGAGGTCCTTGTCGATGTTCGAGGTGACGAGCCGCGCGGGCACCTTGCGCTTGTCGTCAAACTGCACGGCCAGGTAGCTGGAGGAGTCGACCACGTGGTTGTTGGTCACGACCAGCCCGGTGGAATCCACCAGAAAACCCGAACCCTTGCCCGATTCGGAATGGATGGTGACGACGGAGTTTTTCAGTTTGTCGAAGAGGACCGTGAGTTCCCCACCGGCCGCGGCGGAGGAAGATTTATTTTCGCCCGGAGAAGAGGCGCTCGGAGGTAAGTCTTCTATTTTGGCGTTGTCGTTGGTCAGGTCAACGCGCTGCTCCGCGCCGGTGATCTGGATTTCCAGATTCCAGGAATAGCGCTTGCCGGCCAGCTCGACCGGCTTGGGCGTGGAGATGGAATAGCGGCCGGGTGGGAGTTGCTTTTCCGCCTTGCCATCGAGCTCGGTTTTCAGCGCGGCCGGAGCATCGGCAGTCGCCAGATTCCGGAAGTTGACGATGCAAAAAGGGACGGGCTTCTGATTTAGATCTTTGTCGACCAAAACGACGCGGACTTTTACATTGACTGGCACAGTTTGCGGCTCCGGATAAATGCCGGACGTGAACAGCAACGAAGCCATCAGCAAATAGGCGTACATGGGATGCCTTTCCCGCGGCCAACCGCCTGCCTGGTTCCGATTTCTCCGGATTCGGGGAGTGGATTGTATCTTACTCGCTTTGTAGACCTGAGATGTAGAAAGTGAATTCCAGGGCAGCGAAGGCCATCGTAAACGGAAGACGGGGGCGGGGAGGTGCGGGATGGGTCGCTCGGGGGAGCGAAAGCGTTGACCCGCGACGGAAGGGGTCCTTACCATGGAGGGATGAACCTGGGACGACAGCGGGGGAACGTGCGGAACGCAGGAGCCTGGCTGCTGCTGGCGGTTAGCTTTGCGGGTTGCGAGGATGCGGCCAAGCGGCCGGTGCAGGCGCACGCTCCGGCGCTGAATCCTGGCACTACACAGGGGGCGCAGGGGCAGCAGGCGTTGGCAGCGCAGGCCGGGCCAGGCTCGGTGGGCAACCTGCCGGTGCGGAACCTGAAGACGCAGCCGCTGATTTCGCTGACGCCGCGAATGCCGGGCGGGATTCCCTACCTGATTGAGAGAGTGAAGGAGCGGTTTGCCGCAGGGGAGGCCAACTACAAGGCCGGACACCTGGCGGCGGCGAGGCGGGATTTTGACGACGCGGTGGATTGGATGCTGGAGAGCGGGTACGACCCGAACAGCGACCCGCAGCTGAGGGAACTGTTTCACCAGGTCACCGACACGATTTATTCCTACGAACTGCAGGCATTCCGGGCGGGAGACGGGTTCAGCGAGGCTCCGGCGGTGCCGGCGCCGATTGACGAAGTGGCGGAGATGACCTTTCCGGTGGACCCGAAGCTGAGGGAACGGGCGGAAGAGGCGGCCAAGAGCGTTTCGCACGACCTGCCGTTGACGGTGAACGACGTGGTGGCGTCTTTCCTGAATTTTTTCCAGACGCCGCGCGGGCGGGCCATCGTGGAGACAGGGCTGCGGCGCAAGGGAAAGTACGACGACATGATCGCGCGGGTACTGCGGGAAGAGGGCGTGCCACAGGACCTGATTTACCTGGCGCAGGCGGAAAGCGCGTTTCAGCCGCTGGCGCTTTCGCGCGCGGGGGCGCGGGGGATCTGGCAATTTGTGCAGTGGCGCGGAAACGAGTATGGATTGAAGCGCACCTGGTGGGTGGACGAGCGGATGGATCCGGAGAAGGCGACGCGGGCGGCTGCGCAGCACTTGAGGGATTTATACGGACTTTTCGGGGATTGGTACCTGGCGATTGCGGCGTACAACTGCGGGCCGGGAAACGTGCAGAAGGGCGTGGAGCGGACGGGGTACGCGGATTTCTGGGAGCTGTACAAACGGAATGTGCTGCCGCGGGAAACGAAGAATTATGTCCCGATCATCCTGGCGCTGACGCTGATCGCCAAGGACGCGGCACATTATGGAATTTCGGTGGACCCGGAGCACGAGGTGGAGACGGACGTGGTGAAACCGGGGCGGGCGATCGACCTGCGGCTGGTGGCAGAGACGATTGACGTGGACGTGGCCACGCTGCGGACGCTGAATCCGTCCCTATTGCGGATGGCGACACCGGACGATCCAGAGTTTGTGCTGCACCTGCCAAAGGGGACCGCGGAAACGTTTTCGGCGGAGATCGCGGATATCCCGGCGGACAAGTGGGTGAGCTGGCGGCGGCACAGGGTGGAGAGCGGAGAGACGCTGACGTCCATTGCCAAGAAGTACCGGGTGACACCGGGAGCGATCGCGGCGGCCAACGACCTGGAGGCGGGAACGGGGCTGGAGGCAGGCGAGAAGCTGATAATCCCGGCGGCGCGGCCGGTGGAAGAGACCAAGAGCCGGTTGGTCCGGTACCGGGTGCGGCGGGGCGATACGCTGGGGGGAATCGCGGACCAGTTCAGCGTGACGGACGCGGACATCCGGAAATGGAACGGGTTGAAGGGCGGCAAGGTGAGCCGCGGGATGGTGCTGCGGATTTACACAGTGGGGGGCGCGCCGGAGGCGCATGCGGTGAAGAGTTCGGCGAAAACGCGGCACAAGAAGCCGGCGAGCGCGAGCGGAAGCAAGGGCGGTAGCCAAACGAAACCTTGACAGGAAAAGGCTGGACGGAACCGAAGGCGAGAGGCAAACTATTTTGCCTGCCAGCGGGCCGATTGTGTCCAGAAAGCTTGACAAGGACGTTGGAGTGGGATAACAAATCGCAAGGACGGAGTGCAGGACGTCTCCGACTGGTGCAGCGTGCCAAGAACAACGGGTAAGAAGGATCCCCATGGGGAGGAGAGCATGGAATTCGAGAAAGATCAGTTTGAGGACGACGAAGAGCTGTCCCGGTTGGAAGACGACGAGGAACTCGGCGGAGAGCCGGGAGCCATTGTCGAAGAAGAGGAAGAGCTGCTGATCGTGGAGGAAGAGCCCGCCGACGAGGGGGACGAACCCGCGGCCAAACCGGCGGCGAAGCCCGCGCCGAAGAAGGCTGCTCCCAAAAAGGCCGTGAAGAAGAAGGCCAAGAAGCCCGCCAAAAAGGCCAAGAAGAAACCGGCCAAGAAGGCGAAGGCCAAGCCGAAGAAGAAGGCGGCGAAGAAGGCCAAGAAGCGGCGCCGGTAGAGACCGGTTTCTAAAATTTCACCACAGGCTCCCCGGGAGAACCGGGGGGCCTTTTTTTTGGAGCGGGCGTCCTGAAATGGCTAGGAGACGGCGGGCGGGGAGACCCAAAACGAAGCGGAGTGGGTCCCGGAAGGGGAAGCAGGGGTAGTGGGCATGGCGAGAGGCTTGCCGAGAGAATTAAGTATCGCTACGATAATCACACATGATCAAGGCTTTAGAGCAGATCCGGCGGATGCGGGGCGGCGCCCAGTCGCACCTGATGCGCTGCTCGGACGGAAGCTACTATGTGGTGAAGTTTCAAAATAACCCGCAGCATCGCAGAATTCTGGTGAACGAGCTGCTGGGTACAAGGCTGGCGTCAAGGCTGGGGCTGCCGACGACGCCGGTGGAAGTGATCGAGGTGGGGACGGAGCTGATTCGGCTGACGCCGGAGTTGTGCATCGAGTTGCCGCGATCGCGGACGCCGTGCGCGGCGGGGCTGCAGTTCGGCTCGCGCTATCCGGGGGATCCGCGGCAGATGGCGCTGCACGATTTTCTGCCCGATGAAAAATTGCGTGAAGTGGTAAACCTGCACGACTTCGCGGGCATGCTGGTTTTCGACAAGTGGGCGTGTAACACGAACGGGAGGCAGACGGTTTTTCTTGAAGAGGCGGCGCGGACGAGCGGGTTGACGCCGGGCGCGATTTCGCCAGGGCTGGGGCCCAGAGTAGGACAGGGAGAGGTTGCACGTGGAACGTTGCCGCAGGGCGGAACGCAGCGGGAAGAAGTGCGGGAAGAGGCCGGGCGCGGGCGGCCATACGAGACGGTGATGATCGACCAAGGATTCTGCTTTAACGCGGGCGAGTGGAATTTCCCGGATGCGCCGCTGCGCGGATTGTACGCGCGGAGCCGGGTGTACGAGGGTGTGACGGGAATGGATTCATTCGGGCCGTGGCTGGAGCGATTGGAAAAGCGCATTACGGAAAAGGTGCTGGCAGAGCTGGCGGAAGAGATTCCGCCCGCCTGGTATGAGGACGACTACGATGCGGTGCTGCGGCTGCTGGAGCAGCTGCAGCGGAGAAAGCCGCGGGTGGAGGAACTGATTTTGTCGGCAAAGAGTTCGAACCGGCAGCCGTTTGGTAGTTGGAAGTAGTGAGCGGCTTTCAGTGATGAGTGACTAGTGATTGGTGACTTGTGAAAGAGGGAGTGGTGGCGGCCAGGGCAAGGATGAACCGTACCTGTTCGCTGTTGACTATCGGCCATGCAAGAGGAATTGGACCTGCGTCCGAGGCGGTGTTCACCAGTCACTAGTCACCATTCACGCTGGTAAGGAGGAGAACAATGGCAACCCAAGCAAATGGAGTGGACCGGACCCTTGCCTATCGAGTCCTCCGCTACACGCCGAACCTTGTGCGCGATGAGTGGGTGAATATCGGCGTGCTGGTCTTCGATCCGCAATCGGGCGAGCGGCGGATGCGGCTGATTGAGGAACCGGAGGAGTACGCGCGCGTGCGGCGGCTGCACCCGCGGGTGGACGAGGAGCTGCTGCGGGCATTGCGCGACGACCTGGAAAACCGGTTTGCGACGGCCACGCAGTTTTTTAATGGAACTGGAAACGGAACGGCGGAGCGACCGGGCAACGGGCAGGCGAGCGCGGACTGGATGAAATTGCTGGGGAAATGGGATGAGACGCTTTCGAACGCCCTGCAACTGGCGCCGCAGAAAGGCTTGCACGGGGACGACCTGGACGCGGAAACCGAGAGATTGTACGCGGACCACGTGGCCTTGCACCGCGGGGCGGCGCGCGTGGGGGCGCCGGGAGGCCGCGGGGCGATCCGCTCGTATTGCGCGCAGGTGTTCAAGCAGGCGCGGCTGTGGGAGCGGCTGCAGAAGAGCCTTCCCGCCGCGGAGTTTACGTTTTCGGGCGACCCGATGCGCATTGACTACGGGTACCGGCGGAACGGCACGCGGGGATTCGTGCAGACGCTGAGCGTTTCACGCGCGCCGGGGGACGTGAAGTCGCTGGCATACACGGTGGAGCGCATCCGCAACAAGGTGCAGGCGAGCGAATTTACGGCGGTGACGGACGTGCACTTGCTTGCCGAGAACGAGCGGCACCAGTTTGTGCGCGAGACCCTACGCGATGCAGGCGTGGAAGCGGTGCCCTTGGAGGGATTGGCGGTGTGGGCGGCGCGGATGCGGCAGATGATTCAGTGAGGAGTGAGTGGTGGTTAGCGACTGGTGAAAACCCTCCTCGGCCCAGTTCCGTCTCCTCTTGAGCAGCCACTCGCCACTGATCGCTCTGCACCAGTCATATTTCGAGGGCCAACGAATGGGCATGGGGCGGCCCTCCGATTCTGGGCGAGGACCTCAGCTACCTTATCGATAGATTTCCTTGCGGTCGCCGATGCGGAGGACCAGCACCAGAAGGCGATCATCTTCGATTTTGCAGATAGACGGAAGGTTCCGACGCGATATCGCCAGAATTCGCCAAGGCGCGCCCCCCGCAACGCTTTTCCGATGCTTCGCGGATCGTCCAGGCGGGCGACGCGTTCTTGCAGAAATTTCAGAATGCGTTTGGCGTGTTGCGGATCGAGCTTGCGGAGTTCGCGGTCGGCTTCGACGGAAAACTCAATCTTCCAGGCCATGACGTTTTACGACGTCTTCGAGCGGAATCGTGGAAGCTTCGCCGCTGCGGATCCGATCGAGTGAGCGTTCGGCGAGGTAAAGGTCTTCGAGTTCGTCGAGGTGTTGGAGGATGGCTTCCCGGACATAAAAGGTCTTGGTGCGCCCGGTGCGCCTGGCGAGTTTCTCGAGGCGCTTTTCGATGGATTCGGGAAGACGGATGGCCAGCATTGGACCTCGCTATACAAGTATAGCACGGTCGCACGGCTCGCGGCACTCGATGACCGTCTACCTTCGAACCCTTGCTAGACCAGAGGCTCGGACCAGTTTTCCAGGGTCTCTTTTACCTTGTGCAAAAACTGGTGGGCGACGGCGCCGTCGACGACGCGGTGATCGTAGCTGAGCGTGACGTAGCACATCGAGCGGATGGCGATGGAGTCGTTGATGACCACCGGGCGCTTTTCGATCGCGCCGAGGCCGAGAATGCCGACGTTGGGTTGGCTGATGACCGGCAGGCCGAAGAGGCCGCCGAAGACGCCGGGATTGGTGATGGAAAAGGTGCCTTCCTGGACTTCCTCGGGCTTGAGCTTCTTGGAGCGAGCCCGTTCAGCGAGATCGTTGAGATTGCGCTGGATGCCGAGGAGGTTTTTTTCGTCGGCGTTTTTGATGACCGGAACGATCAGGCCCCAGTCGAGTGCGACCGCCATGCCGATGTTGATCTCCCGGTGCAGGACCATGTTGGTGCCGTCGAGCGAGGCGTTGAGCGTGGGATACGCGCGCAGGCCGGCGACGGCGGCTTTCACGAAGAAGGGCATGAACGTGAGCTTGGTCTCGTAGCGCTTTTCGAACTCTTCCTTGGCCTTGGCGCGGATGGCGGCGACCTTGGTCATATCGATTTCATCCACCGAGTAGACGTGCGCCGAAACGTGCTTGGAGGCGACCATGTGCTCGGCGATTTTCTGGCGCATGTTGCTGAGCGGCTGCACTTCGTAATTGCCGAAGTAGATGCGCTCGCGGGGAACGCCGATCTGCAGCGCCGGGGCGTACTGGCTGCCGTGCGCGGCGGGTGCGCCGGAGGCGGCGATGGGAGCAGGAGGTGGAGGCGGAACGGGCTGACGTACGGCGGCGGCCGGAGCCGGAGGTTGCGCCGTGGCCGGTGCGGATTGCCCGGCGATTACGGATTCGATGTCTTCCTTGGTGATGCGGCCGCCAGCACCGGTGCCTTCGATGGCAGAAAGGTCCACGTTGTGTTCCTTGGCGAGGCGGCGGACGAGGGGCGAGGAGTGAATGCGTTCGGTGGAGCCGGAGGAAGCCGCGGCAGCGGGTGCGGCCGGAGCGGAAGCAGGAGCCACTGGCGCGGGAGCCGCAGGTTTGGCGGCGGGAACAGCGGCAGCAGCCGGGGCCGCTTTTGCTGGAGCCGCAGCCGGAGCAGGCGCGGAAGCGGCGGCTCCGCCCGCGCCGTCGATCACGGCGACAATGGTCTGGATGGGGACGGTCTGGCCTTCGGCGATCTTGATTTCTTTCAGTACGCCGGCGGAGGGAGAGGGGATTTCGGCGTCGACCTTGTCGGTGGAGATTTCAAAGAGAGGCTCGTCGCGCTCGACCTTGTCGCCGGGCTTCTTGAGCCATTTGGTGATGGTGCCTTCAAAGATGCTTTCGCCCATCTGGGGCATGACGACATCAACTGCCATGGGATTGCTCTCCTTCGCCTGTTAAGCCGTATGAAACTTCGGGAATGCGTGGCGCTTTTGGCATATTCCGCGGAACCTTTCTAGTTTACAGCGAAAGGCGAGGGGCGAAAAGGGCGGAGGGCGGAGAGTTTTGCAGGGCGGACGGAAAGCGGGCCGGATGAGTTTATGGCTTGGCGGTGAAGACGAAGTTCAGGGATTGCGGCTCGCCGCTGGAGTTGATTTCAATTTCGCGGGACTGGGTACCGAGGGTTTCATGCCAAGCGGTGATGGTGTAGCGGCCGGGAGGAAGATCCGGCAACGCGAAGCTGCCGTCGTCGCCGGTAACGGCGAAATACGGCGTCCTCAGAACAACGAAGTAACCCTGCATCCAGGGGTGAATGTTGCACTTTACGGGAATGAACTCCTCGTTTTCATACGCGTAGGCGAACGGAGGCGTGCCGCCGGGCTGGATCTTGTTCCACTCCCTGTTGATTTTGGCGAGCGGATGAATGTTGTGGGAGAGCGGATCGCTGTTGGAGATCTTCACTTCCTGGCCGGTGCGGAACGCCAACACATGAGTGGCGTAGTGGCAGCCCTGCTGATCAAAAAGGGCGGGGGAAGAGGGCACCGGGCCGGGATAGGGAGCGCCACTGGAGATGTACACGACGACGTTGCGAAGCGAGTTGCCCGGACCGATCAGGACTGTTTCGGGAAAGAGCGGATCGGCAGCGTGCATTTTGGCGCAGGCGGGCTCCTTGGAAAGGTCGAACGCTTTGGGTTTTGGGGGAGGTCCATTGAGCGTGACCTTGCCGGTCACTCTCGTGCCAGCAGGCCCGGCCAAGAGTGCGAAGGGAGCGCAAGAAAGAAGGAAAGCCGTGAATGAAGCGTATGCCAGTCGCATCCCCGTAAAGCCTCCTGAGCTAGGGATCTCAGACAATCGTGGCCTGGCGGAATTTTGAAGCGCGGCAGTGCGGAGCATCAACAGGAAGAGAGGGAAATGCCGTGCCAACCCCGTGCAGCTTCGATTCTATAGGGCCGGTATGAGGTGGAATCGATTATGGAAACCGGCTCAGTCAATAGGTTATTAACTTTTTGAAGCAGGAAGAACGGGCCGGGCCGTTCGATCAGAGGCAGGGCAAGCGAGCCCGGCCATTACAAGCCGGATGGAGGAGCGCGGATGATGCCACGAGTTGTACAGGACGGCGGCCGCTACGCTGCTAGAACTTGGCGAGGTCTTTGGCGGCGGTGAAGATTTTCTGGGCGTTGGGAAGGAAGGCTTCTTCGAGCGTGGGGGCGTAGGGGACGGGGGTGTCGAGAGAGGCGACGCGGAGGACCGGACCGTCGAGATCGTGGAAGGCTTTTTCGAAGAGGATGGCGGCGATTTCGCCGGAGATGCCGCCGGTCTTGGTGTCTTCGTGGACGACGAGGCATTTATTGGTTTTCCGGATGGACTGAAGAATCGTTTCCTCATCGAGCGGCATTAAGGTGCGCAGGTCGATGACCTCGGCTTCGATGCCCTCTTTGGCGAGGGCTTCGGCGGCTTCGAGCGAGGTGTGCATCATCGCGGCGTAGGAAAGAATGGTGAGGTGCTTTCCTTCGCGGCGGACGACGGCTTTGCCGAGCGGCACAGTGTAATCGCCTTCGGGAATATCTTCCTTGATGCGGCGGTACAGGAATTTGTGCTCGAAGAAGAGGACGGGATTGTTGTCGCGGATGCTGGCCTTGAGCAGGCCCTTGGCGTCATAGGGCGTGGAGGGATAGACGATTTTCATTCCCGGCGTGTGGAGGAAATACATTTCGGGATTCGCTGAATGAAACGGGCCGCCGTGGACGCCGCCGCCGGACGGGCCGCGGACGACAATGGGAGCGGGCGCGTTCCAAAGATAGTGGCCCTTGGCGACGAAATTGGTGAGTTGGTTGAAACAGCAGGCGATGAAATCGATGAACTGCATTTCGGCGATGGGGCGCAGGCCGAGATAGCTCATGCCGCAGGCGGCGCCGATGATGGCGCTTTCGCTGATGGGCGTGTCAATGACGCGCTCCCAGCCGAACTTTTCGAGGAGGCCTTCGCTGGTTTTGAACGCGCCGCCGTAGACGCCGACGTCTTCGCCGATGAGCACGACGCTGGGGTCGGCGGCCATCTCTTCGAACATGGCCTGGCGGATGGCTTCGAGAAAAGTGATGGGGGCCATGGGCTACCTCCGGGCCTTTCCGCGCGCGGCGGATTTCGCAGGGAGGGATTTTCTGGCCGGAGGTTTTGTTGCGGGCTTTGCGACGGGTTTTGTTTTTGCGGCGGGTTCCTCGGCGACCGGCTGCGTGTCACCAAAATGAATCGGCGCGTTTTCGCGGTAAGCGGATTTGCCGCGGCCGAAGCCTTCGACGATCCAGACCGGTTCGACGCTGGATTTCGGCGGGGTCACCTCGGCGATGGGGCGCTCCCACTTGGGGCGGATCTTGTGGCAATCGTCGCCCGTGCAGTAGACGCCCTCGGAGGCGAGTTCCGGTGGCGGCATCGGAGAGTTCTCGGCGAACTCGCGGTCTTTTTCAAGGAGCGCGTTGATTTTGCCTTCGATCTCTTTTTTGCCTTTGGCGTCGAGGATTCTTTCGGCGGCAAGGAATTTCTCGTAAAGAGTGATGGGGTCGCGCTTTTCCCAATACTCGCGCTGCTCGGCCGGGACGTATTCGGCGGGGTCATGCTGGGCGTGGCCGCGGCGGCGAAAAGTTTTGGCTTCGATGAGGATGGGGCCTTCGCCGGCGCGGGCGCGATCGACGGCTTCTTTCGCTGTGGAGTAGACGGCGACCGGGTCGTTGCCGTCCACGATGTAACTGGAAATGCCGTAGGCCTTGGCGCGGTCGGCCAGATTTTCGAGGGGCACCTGGCGGCGCACCGGCGTGGAATAGGCCCACTGGTTGTTTTCGAGAATCAGGACGAACGCTGCTTTCTGGGAGGCGGCGAGATTCAGGCCTTCGTGAAAGACGCCGGTGGAGCTGCCGCCGTCGCCGATCCAGGTCATGGCCACGATTTTCTGGCCGAGGTAGCGGCCGGCCATGGCGACGCCAGTGAGCACGGGAATGAGGTCGCCGAGCATGGAGATGGGCGAAACGATGTGCAGATTTTCGAGGTCGCCGAAGTGGCTGGTGCCGTCCTTGCCCTTGGTCGGCGAGGTATATTTGGCCATGTGCTGCGTAAAGATATCGTGCGGGGGAACGCCTTTGACGAGCAGCGCGCCGATGTTGCGGATCATCGGGGCCATCCAGTCTTTTTTCTCGAGGGCGTAGGCGCTGCCGACGGAGATGGCTTCCTGGCCCAGGCTGGAGTAGAGGCCGCCGACGATTTTGTTCTGGCGGAAGAGGCGGGTCATGGTGTCCTCGACCTCGCGGTTTAGGCGCATGAAGTAGTAGAGGTCGAGGTATTGCTGGCGCGAAAGTTTCGTTTTGACGGCTGTTGCGGTGGCAGGCATCTTCGGCGGTTCTCCGGATGGACGTCCGGTTATCTATCTTACGGCCAACGGGAGCGGTTGGCGAATGGGGGAAGCCGGAGGGGTGGCGGGGAGGGGCTGAAGGAAGACAAATTGGCCGGTTGATTTTTATGTTGCATATGCAACATCTTTATGTTGTACTTGCAACATGGAGGGCGTGATGACCGGCAACCTGGAAGCGATGCTGCGAAGAAGGGCGATTCGGGAGTTCGATCGGGTGGAGGTACCCGCCGAGGCGCGCGAACAGATGCTGCGGGCCGCTTGCGCGGCGCCTTCGAGTTTCAATTCCCAGCCATACCGGCTGGTGTGGATCGAATCGCCGGCGAAGCGAAAACGGGCGGCGGAGTTGTGCATGTCGCAATCGGCGGCGCAAACAGCTTCGGCGCTGGTGGTGGCCGTGGCGGACCTTGGAGCATCGAAGGCGACGACCGAAGGGCAATTGCGGTGGATGCGCGAGAGCGGATTCGCGGAAAGCAAAATCCGGGAGTACGAGAAAAAAGCAAAGTTTGCGAAATGGTTTTACGTGCAGGGGTGGTTCAACGTTTTTGGCGCCGTGAAGTGGCTGGCCCTCAAGCTTATCCATCTGAGGAAAATCATCGGGATGGCGCCGGTGTCGCGGCAGGGATTGTTCAAGTGGGCGACGAAGAGCACGGCGCTTGCTTGCGGGAATCTGATGATTGCGGCGGAGTCACTGGGATTCAACACCTGCCCGATGGAGGGATTCGACGGGGCACGGCTTTCGAAATTTCTGGGGCTTTCCCGGAAATACCACGAGATCGTGATGGTGATCGCGATCGGGAGAAAATCGGCGAAGCACGTCGTGCAACCGCAGTGGCGGCGGCCGCTGGAATCGACGGTGACGATTCTATGATTGCCGTCGAAAAAAAGATGATTCCGGACGAGATTCTGAAGGATTCGGTGCTGGTGCATTTGGCAGCGGCTTACTTTTCGGTGAGCAAACAATTGGAGCGGCGGACGAAGTGCTCGCAGACCCGCGGATTTATTTTGTCCACGCTGCGGGGCGGGGCGGAGCGGAATCAGAACCAGATTGCCACGCTGCTGGGATTTGACCGGACGGTGGTGCACCGGTCGATTGGAACGATGTTGAAGGAAGGGTTGGTCTCGAAGAAGAAGGCGGGGTCGGGGAGGGCGATGGTGATCCGGTTGACTCCGAAGGGGGAGAGATACCGGGAGTTCTTAATTAAGGAGCGGCGCGGGGCGGAGGAACGGTTGTGTCGGGTGATGAGCGCGGAGGACCGCGCAACGTTGATCCGGTTGTTGAAGATTGTGGCGGAGTTCGAAATTTGGCTGGCAGTTGTTGAGAAAAAAGAGCTGGCATAAAAGCCAGCACTCCATTGAAGCAAGGAAGAGAGTGTGGGTGGCCGGTCTAAGGACCGGCCACCGTGCAGCCGATTACTGTGTGACCGTCATGCCAAATAGGCCTCGAGTTGGCCGAGGCAGCCAATCCAGCCCTGGTTGTGCTTTTCGCGGGATTCGGCGGTGAGCAGGTTTTTGTGGGTCAGGTTGACTTCGGTGGAGCCGCCCAGGTCTTTGAAGGTTACCGTGACAAGGGATTCCGTCTTTGTTTCG
>Ga0210405_10001712_pt1 | contig 24265 bp, 15 predicted proteins | sample IncBWH11MmetaG_FD_155492 | JGI IMG/M metagenome (GOLD analysis project Ga0210405, IMG submission 155492) | Forest soil microbial communities from Barre Woods Harvard Forest LTER site, Petersham, Massachusetts, United States - Inc-BW-H-11-M | ecosystem: Environmental > Terrestrial > Soil >... | reverse complement strand
GAGGGAGGCGCGCTGAGGCTGGTGCCGTTGACGATGAAAATGTCGGGCCAGCCGTCGTTGTCGTAGTCGAAGATGGCGACGCCGGTTCCCGTAGTTTCAAGAATGTATCTCTTGGTGTCGACGCCGCCGAAAACCACGGAGTCCGTGAGACCAGCTTTTTTGGCAATATCTGTGAAATGAGCGAGGGGCTTGGGAATGCTTTTTGGGAGCTGGCTAGCGCCGAAGAGAAAAGCGAACGGAAGGAGCAGGGCTAGAGAAATCCGCGATAGTTTGAAACGGAACCGCGAAGGATGGGTTGGACCAGAAATCATGAACTCTTGGCATACTAAGATGCGGGTAAAGAAGGGTCAAGGCAGAGCGCCTGGCGGAGTTGGCAGCTTGACGATTTTAAGGTATCAAACGGGTGAAGAGATTAAGAAAGGCGACCATATACTATTCCATGCTGAGCCAGGCCGAATCGAGCTTGTTGTACCTGAGTTGGGCGAACCAGAACAGACTGGTTCATGCAGGAGTACGGCGGGGCGTCATGATCCTCGAGAGAGTTGCTGGCCGCACATTTATTCCAGCAGATCAAGTCGTTGATCTCTGCCGGGATCTGGAGTTTGTGGCCAGGGCCGATGAAAACTAAGGCAAATCAACGCTCGTTGAGGGCTGGGTTGAGAATCGGCGCGCTTGGCGTGGCGCTTCTTCTCGCTTGCGCGGGCGGACACACACAGACCAAGAACTCGAAGGGGAGCGGCGACGCGGCAGCGGCAAATGCGGTTTACAGCCAGGGAATTGCCGCTTTGCAGCGGAGGGATTTAGCGGCGGCGCGGGAGGCGTTTGAAAAGACAGTGAAATTGGCTCCGCGGAGCCCGGAACCGCACAATTCGCTCGGATGGGTTTTGCTGGCGCAAGGAGAAACCGACGCGGCCATTGCTGAGTTCAAAATGGCAGTGAAATTGAAACCGGATTTTGCACAAGCACACATGAATTTTTCCAGCGCGCTGCTACAAAAAGGAGATACGCAGGACTCCGTCCTTGAGGCGCGCGAAGCGGTGCGGCTGGCTCCAGAGGACTCGGAGACGCGCCACATCCTGGGAAAGGCGCTCTTTTATTCCGGCGATGCCGCCGGGGCTGCCGCGGAATTGAAGAGCGCGCTCGCGATCGAACCCAACCGGCCGGAGCTGCATGATGATCTCGGTTCTGTTTTGGTTCAGCAATCGAAGATGGAGGAGGCGGCGGCCCAGTTTTCTGAAGCACTAAAGCTGCAGCCGCAATTTGCGCAGGCGCATTTGCATCTTGGCGTCCTGCGTTTGCAGCAAAAGGATTTGGAGGGAGCGGAGTCTCAGCTGCGCATGGCCACAAACCTGGAGCCGGGAGATTCGCTGGCGCACTACTACTTGGGACAGACGCTCGAATCGAAGGGAGCGGCCGACGCCGCGCTGCAGGAGTATCAGGTTGCGGCAAAACTAGATCCGCAGAATGCGGATGCACAAAAGCATTTGGGGATTTTGCTGCAGCGTTCAGGAAACGGAGAGGATGCGCTGGCTGCATTCCGGCAAGCGGTGAAGATTCGGCCGGAGAGCGCGGATGCGCACAATGATTTGGGGCTTGCGCTGCTCGAGACCGGCGATGCGGAGAATAGTATTCAGGAATTTGGCGCGGCGCTGAAATTGAAACCAAACGACGCCGGGTATGAAGGCAATTTGGGAGCCGCTTATTTGCAGAAGACTGACTTTGACGCCGCGGTTGTGCATTTTCAGGCAGCGCTGAAATCCGCGCCGCGGGACGCCACGTTTCACTACGATTTGGGCTTGGCGCTAAAGATGAAAGACCTCTTGCCGGAAGCAATTGCGGAATTCAAGAAGGCTGAAGAACTAGATCCCAAGTTGGCGGATGCGCATTACACCCTTGGCGTCACCTTGTGGCAGCAGGGAGAATTAGCGGCGGCGGCTGAGGAATTGCGCGCGGCGGTGCGGGTAAAACCCGACTATGCGGAGGCTTACTACACGCTGGGGTCGGTGCTGAAGCAGAACGGGGAATTGCAGCCTGCGGCGGATGCGCTGCGGGAAGCGATTCGTTTGCAGCCGGATTTTTCTGGAGCGCATACGAACCTGGGAGCCGTGTTGCGGCAGCTCGGGGACGCGGACGGCGGCGCTGCGGAGAGCCGCACGGGAATGGAACTCTTGAAGCAAAAGTCGAGCGAGCAGGCGGCGGCATTCGCGACAAACTCTGGACGGAAGCTTTTGAACGCGGGGGATCTTGACGGAGCGATTTCGCAATTTCGAACGGCGATCCAGTCGCTGCCTGTGTATGCTCCGGCGCATTATCAGCTGGCGCTGGCACTACGGAGGAAGGGAAACAAAGAAGAGGCGTTGAAGGAATTTCAGAAGGCGGCGGAGATTGATCCGAATCTGAGAGCGCCGGGCCAATAGACGGAACAGAAGAGGCTGATGACGCCGCGCTAAAACGCGGTCTTGCGAATGGCCACTAGCTCGGTCTCGACCGGCACGCCGCGAGCGACTTTCGCACGAATGACGGCTTCAAACGGTTTGAGGTCGCCATTTTGCGACACGGAAAGGCGCAAGAGCAGCTCTTCCAGAGAGCTTTGCCTGCAGACGTACTCAACGGCGGCTTGCGTGCCAATCGTAGTGTTTCCCGCAAGGATAAGCACCGTCTGCCCCTGATTCATTCCTTTTACGAGGCCGAGAAGCGCGTAGTCCTCGGTGAGTGGCAGACCAGAAGGAGTTGCGAAGAATTCCTTGCCCTCGTCGGGTTGCGGATGCCTGTTGATAATGGCATGGTCACCCTTTCGAGGACCGGAAGTAAGCTGCTCGAAAAAGAACTCCTGAGTGCCGGGAATCTCCAGCAGCGAAAGATTTTCTACGGGCGAACCGATGAAAATCAAATTGTTGTTCTTGGCGTCGTCGAGCGAAAAGAGGCTTCCGCGCTTGACGCGGATGCGGCGGTGCAGGAGACCGAAGACGCGATCGAGTTCGTGAACCGCCAGGACCTCGCCGACGCCGGTGTAGTGGTCGAGAATGGGCGCCCCTGCGTCACGCGCTGCATCGCGGTAACGCATGCCCGTCTCAGGGCGACCGATGAAGGCGGCGTTGCTAAAGACCACCCAAGGCTCTTCCGGTCCGGAGGTAAAGCCCTTCCAGAAGACGCGAAACGCGGCTGGGACGGGTTCGCCTTCGCTCGCGAGTCCCACAGGGCTCGAATTGCGAGTCGCCAGTAGCCAGACAATCACGAGGATGGCAGCTGCGAGGAAGATGGAGAGGGAAATTACTTCGGTGCCCCATCTGCGCTCGGTGCTCTTCTCGAGGGCATCCTTGCTGACTACGCCATTTACATTGGCGGGAGCAGACTTTGCGGGAAGATTGTTGCGATGGTGAAAAGAAAGCACATAAGTGCCCTTGGGGAGTTCCACCACGACGGGGTCTTCCAGCCCGTCCGAGCTGTAATACTCGGTGAGCTTGGAGCGCAAGCGTCCGGCCTGCACCCGGACCATAGAGTCAAGCTGAGGATCGAAGTCGGGGGAGCGACCGAAAACCTCGGTAGCGATTTGGAATTCCTTAATAGGGGTGCCCGGATGATCGACGGCATGCTTGGCCAAATAGCGGAGCAATTTGCATAGGGACTCCGAGCCATGCAGAGCCTGGCTGCCGACGAGCCGATTAATTTGCCCGAGAAGATGCTCCCGTTCTGTCACACAAGTCCTTGATACGTTGAAGTAACAGGAGTGTAACAAGTCACGCATCTCTCTGCAAGACGGAGAGTTATTAGATGTAACCGTATCAGACGCATTGAGACTTCTAACAGGAAGCCAAAAAACGAATAGTACGCATCAATATTGCCGCATCATCCGCTTTTGTATCGGTGCCGACGCTTAAATGGCGTCTGGGGCGGAAGCGCGGAGGCCTTGTTAGGCCGGGTGCTTTAGTGCGAGGCGCAGGTCGAGGGCGCTTTAAGTGCATTGTGGGGGTGCCTTTAGCGGTTGAGCCTGGCTCGATCTTTGCGAGTTTTGGTTCAGCCTTCCTTAGTAGGGAATATTCAACCAAATCGTTGGGTGCAGAAAGCTTGGCTGGCTTGTCGGTGGCGTAGTTGAGGGCCGGGCTATTCGACGATTGGAATTGAAGTACTTTTCTGAAGACAAGGGAAACGGATCTGCTAGGAGGGGTGGGATGGCAAAGCGACTGGTAGTTCTAGGTTTGGCGGTTCTGTTTTGTGCGTTTTTGTTGAATGCGCCGAAAGCATCCGGGCAGGCGGTTTTTGGAAGCATTATTGGAACGGTGACGGATCCGCAGGGTAATGCAGTGGTGGGAGCCAAAGTAACGGTCACTTCGACCACCAAGAGCTTTACCTATGATACGACCACAAATGAAAGCGGAAACTATTCCGTCACACACTTAATTCCGGATACCTACAGGATTCACATAGAGTCTCCCGGGTTCAAGGCGTACGACGTGCCGAGCCTTACGGTTTCAGCCGACACTTCGTCGAGCGTTGATGCGGCCATGCAGGTTGGCGCGGTCACGCAAACCGTGGAAGTTACGGGCGAGATTCCGCAACTCCAAACAGACCGCGCCGACGTGGACGTCCAGTTCAGCCAGAAGTATGTGGAAGACTTGCCCGTCCTCAACCGCAACTTCACCAGTTTCGAATTGCTGTCGCCGGGCACCCAAAAGCTTCCAGGATTCAGCCACGCTGCTACTGAGAATCCCCAAGGTGGCGGCCAGATTGAAGTCAATGGGCAGCATTTTTCGGGCACGAACTTCGAACTGGATGGCACCGACAACCAGGATCCCATCCTTGGCATTATCGTTGTGAACCCGAACCTTGACGCCATCGGAGAAGCGAAGATTGCCCTTCAGGATTACGACGCAGAATCCGGCAAGGCGACTTCTGGAATTATCAGGGTGCAGACGAAGTCCGGCTCAAACGAGTTCCATGGTAGCGGCTTCTACTACTACCGCAACAGCGACCAGCAAGCCCGCGATCCGTTCACCCCTCGCAGCGTCCCGCTGGCCCCCGCCACTTGGAAACAGTATGGCGGTTCCGTCGGCGGTGCCATCATTAAGGACAAGCTTTTCTTCTTTGGCGATTATCAGGGCACCCATCAGATTCAAGGCATAACCAACCAGTATACGACGCCGACCGCTGAAGTCCTCAAGAGCTGCGTTCTGGCGTCGAACTCCGGCAGCGCCACTCCAGGATTTTGCGATTTAAGCGAGTATGCCAATTTTTTTGGAGCCAGCGCCAATGTCTTTGACCCCGCGAGCAACGCTGTAAACAATCCTACTGGATCTAACCGCACACAGTTCTGCGGACCCGCTGGGTGCGCTACGGAGCCGAATTGGATTCCCATCGGTCGCATTCCGATAAACGTGCAAAACGCCTTGAGTCTGTTCCCGACTCCAACAGTCGTCTGCGGAGCGACGCCGAATAATAGCTGCCTCACTAACAACTTCACATCATCAGGGTCCGGCCCGTTCAAACAGAACTCGTTTGATGTTCGGATCGATTACAGCGCTCCCCGCAACTTTCAGGTGTTCGGTCGCTTCAGCCTCGATTACTTCTCCCTGTCTGGACTCGGGGGCCTGGGTGCTCTCGGTGGTTTGGGATTTGGCCCAGGCGGCCTTGATGGGAGCTCCAACGTTCATAACTACAGCTTGGCTTCCGGCTTCACAAAAGCTATCGGTTCCAGGTGGCTCACGGACTTTCGGTTCGGGTATTTCAAATACAACCCGCAAACGGCATACTCCGACGCGAGTCAAGCGCCGATGGATAAACTGGGCTTTCCTGGACTTAACTCAGGAGCTGGGATCGCTGGTCCGCCGCAGACCGGTGGTCTCTCCGGATTCCAGTTTCAGAACGGCAATGCAACTCCGACCCCGTTCGGGGATGGCTTGAACATTGGCCGTTGTAACTGCCCGTTGACCGAGAGCGAGCAGCAGTTCCAGTTTGTAAACAACTGGACGCGCACTCAGGGCAACCACACCATCAAGTTTGGTGCCGATATTCGCTATGCGGAGAACCTTCGCGTGCCGAGCGACGCCAGCCGCACCGGTCTCTTGAACTTTGACGCCAACGGTACTTCCAACGGAGGCGCTGACGGTTTGGCTCTGGCCACCTTCTTATTGGGAGACGTTTCGAATTTCCAGCGTTTTGTAAGCACCAGCTTAAACGCAGCTGAACGCCAGAAGCGCTGGTTCTTCTATGGTCAGGACTCCTGGCGCATCAGTCCAAAATTCACGATGTCCTATGGCCTCCGTTGGGAGATTTATTTCCCTGAGAGCGTCAATGGTAAAAACAACGGCGGTTTCGCCAACCTGGACCAGGGTGTTATCCGCGTTGCGGGAGAGGGTCCCATCGGTTTGAACGGCAACATTAACAACACGTATAAGGCGTTTGCGCCGCGTCTCAGCTTTGCTTATCAGTTCGATTCTAAAACCGTGGTGCGCATCGGGTACGGCCGCGGATTCGACATCGGTGTATTCGGATCCAACTTCGGTCACGTGGTGACGCAGAACTTGCCGGTCCTTGCGCAACAGTCAATACAAGATACAAATTGCTCGCCGCTTCAGCAGGCAACTTGTGGTCCGGGTACGTCGAACAACCGCTATCCCGTGTTCACTCTCAGCCAAGGCCCACAGGCCTTCTCTTTTGCCAACATTCTAGGTGCTATCTCGTCGGGTGGTACCTTGCCTTTGTACGGACCAGATGGCACAGTCGCGCCCAGAATCCGTCCAACCGTTCAGCGGCTGCCCACTATCGACCAATGGAACGCTACCCTCCAGCGGCAGCTCACGCCGACAATAAACCTAACCGTGAGCTACATCGGCAACAAGGGTACTCATGTGTTTGCCGGTCAAGGCCCGTCTTACAATAACAATGAGCCTGCCATCGGTACGGGAACGGACGCTTATAGCTGCACGGCGAATCCGGCTCCAAACGCAGGAACATTTGATTGCAAGCAGGGGTTTGTACCTTCCGTGCCACAGTCTTTCCGCCGGAAGTATTTCTTAAACGGCGTTCCAACATTCACCTATCCCGGATCGACCTTCAAGGACGCTCAGGGCAACACGCAACCAACGCCTCCTTGCTGCGCGGTCGATACGGGTTACTTCGGTAACGACGCCGATGACAAGTACAATGCGTTGCAAGTCAAAGCGGAAAAGCGCACCAGTTACGGACTGCAGTTCCTGGCGCACTACACCTTCTCACGCGCGTATGACTACGACGCGGGCTACTTTGATGTGAACAAGACCTTCGCCTGGGGTCCAAACCCGTACAATCGCAATCAGGTATTTGTGGGCAATGTGATTTACGAGTTGCCTGTGGGCAAGGGCAAGAAGTTCATGGGCGACTCTGGCCGCGTTACCGATCTCCTCATCGGGGGATGGCAAATTACCAACACCGTCACTTATGGCACCGGTCTTCCGTGGACTGCGAGCCTCTCGAATTGCGGTCAGGTGTCCGATGCCGGACCGTGCCGCCCCAACCTGGTAGGAAACAAGGGGATCCAGACAGGAGTCACCAAAAACGCAAACGGTACGTTCTGGTTCACACCGATTACGACTTTGAGCCAAAATCTTCCAGAGATTAAATTCTCTCCCACTGACATAAGCGGAACGAACGACTCTTGCGGGACAGCGCGTCCGACAGCCGGCTCATTTGCTATGCCTGCGTGCGGCCAAATCGGCAACGCCGGTTTCAATACTTTCCGCGGTCCGCACGCGTTCTATGACGACATGGCACTGTCGAAGACCTTCAACATTACTGAGCGCTACAAAGCGCAGTTCCGCTTCGATGCGTACAACCTGTTCAACCATCCCGTTCTGGCCCTTCCCAACGGTTGTGTAGATTGCTCGAACGGTGGGCAGATCAGCGATATCGAGGCGGATGCCGCACCGGGTGCCCCTATTGGCATGCGGCAACTGCAGTTTGGTGTACGGTTTACCTTCTAACAAAAAACAACACAAACACCCCAAACCGACGGGGAGCCCTTACGGGCTCCCCGTTTTTTATGTTCTAATTTCCTTTTGTCATATTGGAACGGACCCATGCCAAAGGTTCATTGGTCTTGCGTTGTTCTCGTGGGGAGCTTGATCGCGTGCTGGCCGACTCATGGCGCTGAAACGCTACGAGCGGCGCAGTCTTCTTCGGCGGTAGACTCTCCCCACTCCGCGCAATCCCAGCCACCGGGAACTGAATTCGATGAGGCGAGACGGCTTTCGCAACAAGGCAAATACAACGAGGCGATCAGCGTCCTTCATGACCTTGGATCAGCACATCCGGGCTTGAAAGGCCTTTCCCATGAACTGGGAGCGGCATACTACAAAATGGGCGATTATGCGAGCGCGATCGCATTCTTAAAAAAAGCGATGGAAGAGAATCCAGCGGACTCCGAGGCGGAGCAGCTGCTGGGCCTTTCCTATTACCTGTCGCAGCGGCCAGCGGAGGCGATTCCAAAGCTGGAAAAGGTGCAGACATGGTATGCCAGCGCGAATGTCGATGCGTCATATATCCTCGGGATTTGTTACATCCAGACGAAGGACTATCCCAACGCTCGCAAAGCCTTTGCGAAAATGTTCGACGTGCCTGCGGAGTCCGCAGCCAGCTACCTGTTCACGGCGCGCATGTTGCTGCGGCAGGATTTCGGGCCCGTGGCCGAAGAGTACGCGCACAAAGCCGTGGCGCTCGATCCAAAGCTTCCCTTGGCGCACCAGCTTGTTGGGGAGCTGTACCTGTATCAGTCCCGGATAGACGAGGCCATCACAGAGTTCCGGAAAGAACTGGAAATCAATCCAGGCAGCGCCACAGCGTATTACAAACTTGCGGATGGTTACTCGCGCGTCCAGAAATACGATGATGCCGAGCGGCTGCTGCAACGGTCGATTTGGCTGGATCCCACTTCCACGGGGCCGTACATACTCCTCGGCAAAGTGTTGCAGAAAAAGGGCGAGACGGAGCTGGCGGTTCGCGCCCTTCAGCGGGCACTTTCCATGGACCCCAACAATCCCATACCACACCACCTTTTGGGTCAGGCCTACCGCGATCTGGGCAAGAACGAAGAGGCAGACCGAGAGCTAAAGGTGGCCGGTCAATTGGAGCAAGGCAAAAATTCGAAGCCTTGAGCGCGACAGCCATGAAAAAGTTCACGACTGTCGGACTGGGCGAATTGCTCTGGGACATCTTCCCAGAGGGCCGTCAGCTCGGCGGCGCACCCGCGAATTTTGCATACATGACCAGCTTGCTTGGAGATGAAGGCATCGTCGCCAGCCGTGTCGGCAGGGATGAGCTCGGGGAAGCAGCCAAACACCAATTGGAGCGCCTCGGTCTCGGTACTTCCTGCATTCAGCTCGATCCAACTTATCGCACGGGAGTTGTGCAGGTCGAAGTCGATGCGAAAGGCCAGCCGACATTTCAAATCGCCCAGCCGGTCGCGTGGGATGCGTTCGAATGGACGCTAGCCTGGCAATCGCTGGCGCAGCGAGCGGACGCGGTGTGTTTCGGTTCCCTGGCGCAGCGGTCGCCGCCGTCCCGCCAGACGATCTTCTCTTTCTTGAAAACAATTCCGGCGGAGACCACGCGCGTGTTCGACGTCAATCTCCGGCAGTCCTTTTATTCCGCGCAGATTCTTGCCGATTCCGCGAAACACACGGACATCATCAAATTAAATCAGGACGAGTTGCCCACAGTCGTGCAACTTTTAGGGTTTCCGTTTCACGACGAGGAGTCTGCGGCCCAATGGCTCTTGGGTACTTTTCACATAAAGCTGGTGTGCATCACACGGGGCGCGCGAGGAAGTTTGCTGGTCAGCGAGTATGCCAAAAACGAGCATCGCGGCATCCCAGTGCAGGTGGCTGACACGGTGGGTTCCGGCGATGCCTTTACGGCGGCGCTCGTTTATCACTTTCTGCGGCGCGATTCTCTCGCAACCATGAATGAGGCGGCCAACCGGATGGGGTCGTGGGTCGCGAGCGAGACTGGCGCTACTCCTACACCGGATGAAGCCCGGCTAGAATTAATCCGCTCGGCGGGTGAATGATACAAGCGGAAACGGATAGCTAGTGCGCCGAGATGGGCGGTTGGTCTTGCTCTTTCGATAGCCGGGCGACATCGCTCGGCGGCAGCTCGTGCAGCAGCGTTAAAAAAACGCCGTTGGTCCAGCCGAACCCCACGATGTTCATGTGGTAGCCCGCGGTTACCTGCGTTTCCGAGGAACGCTTCACCGCATCATATTTTTCTCGAATGGTGCCGTCCCGCCGGAAATTCTCCATGACCATCGAAAGAAATTTGTAGGACAGCCGGTCCGCATCAGCATTGAATCCGCTATGGCGCATGCCTTCGATGGCCATCAATTGGTTTGGCGCCCACGCATACGGGAAATCCCATTGCCCGCCGGTTTCGTAGGGGCTCATCACCAGCCCGCCGGGCTGTTCGAACTTGTTGACGTGCTGCATCACCGTCCGCGCTTGCTCGGCAGTCGCAATGCCAGCCCACAATGGATAGAACGTCGTGACATATTCATACGTCGAGCGAGCCTGCTTCTCGAAATCGTAGTCGAAGAAAAGGCCGCGCTCGCTGTCCCAAAGATATTTTTGTACGTCGGCTTTACGCTGCTCGGAGCGCTGCCGCCACTTCTCCGATTCTTCCTTGCGGCCCAGTGTCGCGCTCATTTGTTCCAGGTCTTTTTCCGTTTTGTAAAGCAGGCTGTTTAGGCACACCGGAGCGTAATGGTGCGTTGCGGCGCCATAAGGGCCAAAGCGGAAGGAAATGTCGAACCCGGACTCGCGCATGGCGCGGTCCCCCTTGTAGTAGTCCGCGCTAAGCGCGACTGTTCCGGCCGAATCGCAGCCCGGCTGCGCCCTGGTCTTCGCCACATCGCAAATCTGCAACGCGAACAGAGGGCCGGCTGCAAGCGGATTGGGTTTTGCCGCGGGTGATTCCATCAGGTAATTCCTGCCGAGATCCGTTTGACCCAGAAAATACGCAGCCACTTGCCGATAATGGCCCGTTTCGTCCTTTACGCTCTCCGCCGCGGGGCCGTTGCCGAAGTCAAAGTAACGCGAGAGTCCGGTCGGTCCCGCACGATGCGGTTCACTCGTCCACAGTTCGTGGTCTTTGACGGCGTAGTCGTACGCTTTCGCGAGCCATTCGTTGTTTGCGTGCCCGGCGGCCTTCTGCCCGTCATAGACCGCCAGGATCATGGAAGTAAGAAACGGCGGTTGAGACCGCGTCAGATAATACGTGCGGTTCGCGTTCAGCACGCCGCCGTAGTGCTCAATTTCAAAAAAGAAATTCTCCACCATGCCTTTTGCGAGATCGATCCTGCCATCGCGCACCAAGCCGCGAATAATGAAGTAACTATCCCAGCCGTACATTTCGTTGAATCTTCCGCCCGGCACGACGTAGCGATTTTCCATGTACAGCAGCCCGGCGGGATCGATTTTGCCAGGGTCCATTTCGCCGATGTGGTGAATCACCGCGGGCAGATGCTGGATTTGTACGTTGCACTGCTTCTGGAGTTGTACGACCGAGGCTGGCACCGCAAAATCAGCCGGAAGATAAAGCACGGATGCCGAGGAAAGTTTAGTGTCCAAGACCGTGGCGCAGTCCGTGAGCGACCGAGTTAGCGAATCCCAGCCCGTTGAAATGTAGGCGCGGATTTGGTCAAGAGCGTGTTGTTCGGGGTTGGAATCGGCGGTGGCGGAAGAGGGAATTGCGTTCAACAAGAAAACACAGAGCAAGCAAACACAAATTTTCTTTAGTTTTTGCATGAGGTCAGCACCCCCGCAGCGCACCCACGGCGGCGCCCGTTGCGGCACTAGCAGCATAGTCGGTTATCCAGGTTGGGGCAACCTTGGGGGCGGCCTAAGGGAGGAATGCGGGGCCCGTATAAGGATACGGTCCACTGCTGCTAAGTCCTGTGCATAGAAGTAGTTGTGAGGAGTCAGAGAGAGGTTTGCGCCGGATTGCGGCGCGCCCGGGGTGCTCAACCGGAGTTTCGGGCCTCGTATTTAACCGGTCAGTTAAATACGAGGCCATGCCAAAATGCACGTTGGCCCGGCTGCAAATTCGGCCCGAAGAACAGCCATTAGGCGGACGCTATTTGTGCCCGTCCTGCCGGCAGATGTTCCACCGGAATAAATAGGTGCTCGCAGCGTTTGCACTGAAACCCGTTTTGCTTCATGTTGTCCGAGAGATCCGCAAACTTGGACCTCGACTTTGCTTTGACCCATTTACGTGCAAAGAAGCCGGCAATTAAAGTGCCAGCAAACGCAAAGAACCCCAGGTACTCGTTGAACAAACCAAAGACAATCCCGAAAGCGATTCCGAAAAATACCGAAGCCAAGGGAATCCAGAGGTTATAGACATAGACCACACCAAAACGCAGAATTTTTCCAAAGAGGCCTGTGGCCGATGTGACCATAGTAAGTTTCTGGGTGTCCTCGCTCTTACACTTCGGGCATGTGAGATCCATCCTAATTCTCCCTTCTTGAACTATTGAATTTTGTCCACCGGCTGCAGATTCCAGAATCTGCACCTACAACTGTTCTGACCGAACTGCCATACACCTCAGCAAATCCACCTTGCCCGTTGCCGCCTGGTCGCCCCGGTGATAAAGTTCCGTCCGATAATGAGGCAAAGTTCCCCGCCTCCCCACACGGCAAACCGTTAGGTTTGTCGCTTCTTACTATGCATTGCGTAAAAGGGATGAGAAAACCGTCATGACGGCGAGAAACCCGCGACGAAACTCACCACAGAGCCCCCTTGGAGCACTCCCAGATAGACCGCAATTTGAACCATCTGAACTGGGTTTGCCGCCGGAAGATCGGAACGGCCTAGACCACTTGTTTAGCGCGACTTATGAAGAATTGCGACGGCTGGCGTCCAGCGTGCGCCGCGGCGATCCCAGCGCCACGCTCAATCCCACCGCCCTGGTCAACGAAGCCTGGATGAAAATGGCCAAGTCCCCGGAAATCGCCCCGACCTCGCGGCTGCACTTCAAGCGCATTGCTGCCCGCGCCATGCGCCAAATCTTGATTGAAGCGGCTCGCCGCCGGAACGCGGGGAAACGTGGCGGAGGCCAGGACGTAACCGTGAGCTTCGACGATTCCTACCAAAAAGCGCCTTCCTGCGGACAAGACTTGCTTCGCCTCGACCGCGCCCTGGATGAGCTCGCGCGGATGAACCCGCGCCAAGCGACGCTCGTCGAAAGCCGCTTCTTCGGCGGGCTGGGCATACCGGAAACGGCGATCCTATTAAATGTCTCCGAGGCCACCGTCCTGCGCGACTGGCGGGCAGCCAAAGCGTGGCTTGCGCACGAGCTTCGTGAGGCCAGCTGAACGACGGCTTTATTTCTTTCGCGTGTTCGAGAGGCAGGGATGGACAGCGATCGCTGGCAAAAAATCCAGACTCTGTTTCACAAGGCGGCCGACTTTTCCGAAGCCGAGCAGCGCATTTTTCTCGAGAGCCAGTGCGCCGATGACCCCGCGCTCATTTCCGAAATAATGATCCTGCTGGAGGAAGATGCCCGCGGCGCTTCCTTGCTTGACGGCGATATCGCGCACGTAGCACATCAGATTCTCAACGATCCAATTGCCGCGCCTCCTCCTTTCAGTAAGTTCGGCCCCTATCGCATTCAAAGAGTGCTCGGCGAAGGCGGTATGGGCGTTGTCTACCTCGCCGAACGCGAGGACCTTGGCAGCCAGGTTGCGATCAAAGTCCTGCGCGACGCCTGGCTTTCGCCGGCTCGCCGCGAACTTTTTGCCGCCGAGCAGCGAACTCTCGCCCAACTCAATCATCCGTCGATTGCGCGCCTTTACGATGCAAATACTTCGCCGGACGGCTCTCCCTTTTTTGTCATGGAGTACGTCGAAGGAATTCCTCTCACCGTCTACTGCGACAAGAACAACTGCTCGATCCACGGGCGCTTGCGGCTCTTTCGATCTGTTTGCGAGGCGGTCCTTTACGCTCACCAGCATGCCGTCATTCACCGCGATTTGAAGCCCTCCAATATCCTGGTGAAAAACGACGAGACGCTTCGCCTCCTGGATTTCGGCATCTCCAAACACCTCGAGAGCCTCGGCGACTCCGTCAAACAAACAATGGCTGGCTTGCGCCTCATGACACCTGCGTATGCCGCACCAGAGCAAATCCGGGGCGAACAAGTCGGAATTCATTCGGATGTGTATTCGCTCGGAGTCATTCTCTACGAACTCCTGGCGGGACGTCTGCCGTTTGATGTTTCCGACCGACCCCCTGCTCAAGCCGAAAAAATTCTGACGCAACATGAAGCAGAGAAGCCGTCGGCTGTCGCGGATGGAATCCTTCATCCGCCGCAACATCGCGACGACACCGCCCCGGTCAGTAACACCGAATGGGCGGATCTCGATGTGCTGTGTCTCACTGCAATGCACAAGGATCCTCAGCGCCGATACCGATCCGTGGAGGCATTGATTCGCGACATCGATCATTACCTGAAGGGAGAGCCACTGGAAGCGCAGCCAGACGCCCTAGCCTACCGCCTGAGAAAATTCGTCGCGCGCCATCGGCAGCCGGTCGCGGCCGTCGCGGCCGTGTTGACTCTCGTCGTCGGCCTGGTGATTTTCTTCACCGTGCGCCTGGCGACAGCGCGCAATGCGGCTCTTGCCGAAGCCGCGCGCACGCAGCGCATCCAAAAATTCATGACCAATCTCTTCCAGGGCGGCGACGCTTCCGCCGCGCCCGCGGAAAGCCTTCGCGTTGTAACTCTTCTCGACCGCGGCGTCCAAGAGGCGCAGTTGCTCAACGCGGAACCGCAAGTGCAAGCCGATCTTTACGAAACGCTTGGCACCATTTATCAAAAGCTCGGAAAGCTAGATCAGGCAAACACGCTGTTGCATTCCAGCCTGGAGGAGCGCAAGTCTCTCTACGGCTCCGATGCGGCCCCAGTAGCGGAAGGCCTGGTCGCACTCGGCCTGCTCCGAGATGATCAGGCTCAGCTACCCGAAGCAGAACGAATGGTGCGCGAGGGTCTCGCCATGAGCAAGCGGCATCTTCCTCCCAATCACCCCGCTGTCGCGAAAGCAACTTCAGCACTCGGAAAGGTGCTGGAAGATCGCGGTTCCTACGACGAGGCCATCAGGACGCTGGACGAAGCCGTGCGGCTCCAGTCGACGAAAGGCGTTGCTGCTCCCGAGCTCGCCGTAAGTTTGTTCGAGCTGGCGAACACGCATTTCTACGCCGGCCACTACGACGTCTCCGAGTCTATTAACGAGCGACTGCTTCCTATGTACCGGCAGATCTATGGCGAACGCCACCCTCGCGTCGCCGATGTATTGATCAATCTCGGAGCCATCAAATTTGACCTCGGCCACTATCCCGAAGCCGAGAAATATGACCGGCAGGCTCTGGAAATCGTTCAGGCCTGGTATGGCAAGGACAATCCGGAAACAGCTTCCGATCTGACGCTTCTTGCTCGCGCGCTGGTTCGGGAAGACCGCTACGACGAGGCCGTCGATCTGCTGCGGCAGTCACTCGCCATCAAAGAGCGCGTCTACGGAAAGGTGCACCCCACGGTGGCTTCCACACTCAACGAATTGGGATCCGCGGCGCTGCGGCAGCACAAGAACGACGTCGCGGAACAAGACTTCCTGCGCATGGTCGACATTTATCGCCAGGTTTACGGGGAACACCATTATCTCTTCGGCGTCGCGCTATCGAACCTTGGCAGCGTGTACTCGGGCCGGGAGGAATGGCCCCGCGCCGAGAAGATCTACCGGCAAGTGATTCCCATTTTCACCGAGTCGCAATCCGCGGATCATATCAACACCGGCGTCGCGCGAATCAAACTCGGAAGAACTCTGCTGCGCCAGAATCGTTATGCCGAAGGAGAAACCGAATCTCGCGCCGGCTATGAGATCTTAATCAAACAAATGGACCTGAAAGTGAGCTGGCTCGCGAGTGCGCGCAAGGATTTGGCGGAGGAGTACGACGCGTTGAAAAAGCCCGACCAAGCCGCCAAATTTCGCGCTGAAACCGCGGCTCTGGACAGCAAGGCTTCCGACTCCGCTAGGAAGTAACGCGCAGTGAACGCGTACCCCGATGGACTTCCGCAAAATGTCGATTAATGAATTTGCCGGCGGTTCCTGCGCTGCTGCGGACCTCTCCATCAACATAAAATGAAAGGTTAGAGAATGTATGATCGAAGACCTACAGCTGGAGCCAAAGAAAACCGGCCCCATTTAGAACGAATAATTTGGCACGATTGGAAAGGCGTAGAATCGAAGGGCCGACATGACCGCAAATGCGAAACAGCCGCTGATTCTCGTCCCGTTCTGTTTGTGTTTCTTGTTCTTCAGTCTGTTGAATCCCTCGGAGGCACAGCAGACGAAAGAAACGCCGGCCGCGGGTGAGGACATCAAAATTCAAGTAAACGTAAACGCCGTGCTGGTACCTGTCGTAGTCCGCGATTCGAAAGGGCGCGCGGTGGGGAACTTGAAGAAAGAGGACTTTCAGGTCTTCGACAAGGGGAAGCCCCAAATCATTTCCGGCTTCATCGTTCAGAAACGTGTGGGAGTGGAAAGTGAAAGGAAGGCTGACGAACCGGCGCAGGGAGTCCCAATCCTTACCGCCCCCGATGTAGCTTCGCAGCCGGCTCAAGCGCCGGAACGATTCATTGTTTTTTTATTCGACGATATGCACCTGCGCGCTGGCGATCTTCTGCAAGTCCAAAAAATAGCGACGAAGATGCTCGCCGAGTCGCTGCCCACTTCGGACTTCGCTGCCGTGGTTTCTCTGTCCGGAATGAACAGTGGCCTAACCCGTGATCACAGTAAGCTACAAGAAGCGGTCCTGAAGCTAAGAGTGCAGCCGCTCTACCGGCACGACGAGCATGCATGCCCGAATATCGACTATTACCAGGCGGACTTGATTCAAAATAAGCACAGCGAGCAGGCTCTGCAGCTTGCCATGGCGGATTACGCCACTTGCGCCCATCTTCAGAGCCCAACGCACAGCATGCTTGAGGGCATGGTGAAATCCGCCGCCGCGCAATCTCTTGCTATTGGCGAACGCGATGTTTGGGGATCGCTCGCGACAGTCAGCGAGATTGTGCGGAGAATGGGGAGGCTGCCGGGGCAACGCACGCTGATTCTGATTTCGCCGGGATTCCTCACCCTCACGCCGGAAGCGATGACGGAGAAATCGCAGGTTCTGGATCTCGCAGCTCACTTCAATGTGACCATCAGCGCGCTGGATGCGCGTGGATTGTACACCACAGAGGTCGACGCTAGCGAGCGAGGCGGCTCTTCGGCCCTGGACTTAGTAACGGGCCAGCATTCCCAATATCACAGCGAAACGATGAAGCTCGACGAGGACGTTATGTCGGAGCTTGCGGACGGTACTGGTGGAACCTACTTTCATAACAGCAACGATCTGGAAGGGGGATTCAGAACTCTTGCACAGGCCCCTGAATACGTGTACCTGCTCGAGTTTCCGCTGGAAAAGGTTAAGGTGGATGGCGCCTATCATAGTTTGAACGTGAAAGTGGACCAGGACGGCCTGAAGGTGCAGGCGCGCCGCGGCTACTTTGCGCCGGCGCCGCCCAAGAATAAAAAGTAAGGCTGGGCGGTGGTGTTCCCAAATTCTGTCGAAGAGCGGTTAGCCTTTTGCCCGCGGCAAGGAGTCGTATGAACCCCGGCGGAATATTGCGTTTGGGCAGCGTTCGAGACGTCGCTCACTTTCAAGAGCGCCTCGATGCGCTGCACTTAACAATTCCGTGCGATAGCCAACTCAGTCGCGGGCCAGAGTCGCCGCTGGCGCAGCCAATCGTCCGCGAAGGAATCAAGATTGGCAATCGCTTCGCTGTTCAACCGATGGAAGGGTGGGACGGAACGAGTGACGGCAATCCCAGCGAACATACCCTTCGCCGCTGGCAGCGATTCGGACGCAGCGGAGCGAAACTCATCTGGGGAGGCGAAGCGGTCGCTATCTGTCACGATGGGCGAGCGAATCCGAATCAACTCTTGGCAGCTTCTCATACGCAAGCGGGCTTGGCGCAACTGAAGGCGGCGCTCATCGCAGAACATTGCCAAACGGTGGGGTCGGATGACGGCCTGTTCATTGGATTGCAATTGACGCACTCGGGCCGTTATAGCTGTCCAAATCAAAAGGGCCGTCCTCAACCGCGCATTCTCTACCGTCACCCGATTTTGGACCGGCGGCTGAATTTGTCTACGGGTTATCAGGTGCTCACGGATTCTGAAATCGAGGGCATCATCGAACAGTTCCACCGCGCTGCGCGGATGGCGAGCGAGCTAGGCTTCCACTTTGTGGACATCAAGCATTGCCATGGGTATCTTGGTCACGAATTTCTGAGCGCCCACACTCGGGAAGGGAAGTACGGCGGAAGTTTCGAGAATCGAACGCGATTTTTGAGAGAAGTGGTGCAAGGGATACGCGCGACTGCTCCCGCATTGCTGATCGGTGTGCGTCTTTCGGCGTTTGACGCGATTCCTTATAGGCCGGACCCTGCGGACTCGACGCCGGGAAAGCCGGCGAAAGGGATTCCGGAGGAGCATCGGCATTTAATTCCTTACAGGTGGGGTTTCGGAGTCAACCCCAGCGATCCGACGCAACCGGATCTCACCGAAACGCTGCTCTTCTTCACTTTGTTGGAAGAGTTGAATATTCGGCTCGTGAATGTTACGGCCGGAAGTCCATACTACTGTCCGCACATTCAACGGCCGGCATTTTATCCGCCGTCGGATGGGTATCAACCGCCTGAGGATCCTCTGATTGGGGTGGCGAGGCAGTTCGAAGCCGTGCAGCAGCTGAAACAACGTTTTCCAAAACTTATTATTGTGGGTACGGCTTACAGTTACTTGCAGGATTTTCTTCCCAATGTCGCGCAAGCGGCGGTTCGCCTGGGATGGGTCGACTCCATCGGATTGGGACGCATGGTGCTCAGCTATCCGGAGATGCTCTCCGATGTGGTGCTGGGCAGGGCGCTTCAACACAAACTCGTTTGCAGAACATTTAGCGATTGCACGACCGCTCCGCGCAACGGACTACCATCTGGATGTTACCCGCTGGATAGCTACTACAAAAAGTCCGCCTCGGCGGAACTTCTCAAAGTTGCCAAGGCACGCTGACAATGACGCAATCCGGCGAGACGAGAGGGGAAGACTTGGGAATGACTATCAAAACGATAGAGGAGCGCCGAAAGCTACATCGTGAAGTGCATGGAATCTCGGCTACGCTTTTGCCTTACGAGACGAACGGGCAAATGGCTGTCGCGGCGTTTCAGCGCCATCTCGTGGCCACGGACTGCGCTGGACTTATGAATGCCGTCAACATGGATACCGGCTACGTAAATTATCTGAGCGATGCCGAAAAACTCGACGTTCTTCGTTGGGCCAGGGAAGCGTTAGGCGACGGCAGGCCGTTTGTTGCCGGGGCATACATCGAAGGACTCGACGGCGACGTTATCGCGTTGTACAGAAAGCAGATGGACGCCATCGTTAAGATAGGCGGCATACCCATCCTGTTTCAAACCGCGCGGCTGCACGGAAAAACTTCCAACGAAAAAGTGGCGACGTATCAGGCGGTGTGCCGTGGATACGCGCAGGTGCTGGGTTTTGAACTGGGCCGCATGTTCGCGCCGAACGGCGAAATTTTCGATGCAGACACCGTGCAGGGTTTGATGGATATCCCGGAACTGAAGGGGATGAAACACTCATCGCTGGATCGCCTTGTGGAACTCGATCGGCTGTCGCTGCGCGACGAGCGGCGCCCGGATTTTCGCATCTACACCGGCAACGATCTGGGCATCAACATGATTGAATACGGCTCCGACTACTTGCTGGGGCTCGCAACCTTCGCACCGGAGAAATTTGCGGAACGAGACCGCCTTTGGAAAACAGGTGACCCAGCTTACTACGCGCTTTCCGATGCGCTGCAGTATTTGGGAAACGTCGCTTTCCGCGAGCCCGTTCCCGCTTACAAACATTCGGCGGCGGCCTTCCTGCACTTGACCGGCCGAATTCCGTCGACAAGAACTCATCCCCGGAGTCCGGAGCGGCCTCCATGGGAACCGGAAATCTTGCGGTCCTGCGCGCAACGGCTGTGTCTCGTCTGATTCCCAAATGCTGCCGCGCTTAAAACCAGTACTGACCGATATTCTCTCGCGTAAAGTCCAGCGGAGTTCCCATAACTATTTTGCGCGCCTCCGGAAACACGCGAATCCGTCCAACCCCGGGAACATCCATCCCATCGCGGGGAGTTTCATGGCGCAGAATCATCGCTCCCACGGCCGCGGTCAGCCGGCCTAGTTTGCCGGGGTCCCACAGCGTTATGGTCTTCACCGTTTTGTTTTCGATGTACTGCCGCATCAGATTTGGTGTGGAGAGTCCCGCGATGGCAATTTTGCCGGCCAGGCCCGCTTGCTCGATGGCTCGAGCGATAGCGGGCGGTGCGGCAGAGCTGTTTCCTATAAATCCCCTCAAGACAGGATAGGCCTGCAATAAGCTTTGAGCCTGCACAAAAGCTTGCTGCTGATCGTCGTTGCCGGCGACCACTGCAACCAATTGCATTTCCGGATACTTTTCCTGTTGCTGTTTTTTCATCCAGTAGAGCCACGCATTCAAATTGGAAGCCGTCAGCGAACCGGTGACGATGGCGTATTGTCCGCGTCCGCCAAGCTGTTCGGCAAGAACATCCATGACGTGACGGCCCAGCGTTTCATCTTCTACCTGGCTGACAAACCAATCGCGAGAGTCCGGTTGTGCGTCGGCATCCCACGTCAGCACGGGAATACCGTAGCGGCGGGCGCGGCGCAATACCGGAGCTAGTGCGTTGGCGTCATCGCAAGAGACGGCCAGAACCGCCGGATGCCTTGCCAACAATCCAGCGATAACGTCCACTTGTAAACTGGCGTCCGCTTCGGTTGGGCCAGTGTAGAAAAAATGAAGGCCAAGCCGGCTTGCCTCTTGAGAAGCTCCGTCGCGTGCGGAGTTGAAGTAAGGGATGCCAACTAATTTCGGCACCATAACGAATAGGGTCTTGGAGTTGCGGGGCAAGCGAGAGCACGCCGTTGCCAGCAGAAGCGCGAGTAGCATCAGGCTCGCAAGGACGTGACAATGGCGATTCTTCATCGCCGCCCCTCCCGGTTTCCTCGCAAAAGATTTCCGACGGCGACAGATGCGAGCAGCAAGACCGAGGTAAGGGCGTGTTGCACAAAAGGTGGAACATCGAGAAGGAGCAATCCATCTTGAACAATGTAAAACGCCGCAACTCCCACCACGGTGGCGATAACGGAAGCCGACCCGCCAACAATCGGCGCGCCGCCGAGAACTACCGAGGCTATGGCCATCAACATTAATCCCTGGCCCATGTCCGCGCGAGCACTCGCCAACCGCGCCACCAGAAGTATCCCGGTCATTCCACACAACAGTCCCTGCAGGGTGTAAACGCCAAACAAGGTGAGAGCGACTGGGTATCCGGAATATCTCGCCGCGACGCGGTTGCTGCCGATCGCGAGGACATAGTGTCCCCACACCGAATAGCGCAGAAACGCTGCAGCAACCGCGGCCGTCGTCAGGAACAAAAGAAATTCCAGCGGAATGCCAAGTAGTGCCGCGTCATTCCACCACAGTAAGCCCTCCGGGAAGCCCGCGAAGCTGTTGCCATCGCTGAGAGCCATTGCAATACCGCTATAAAGAATCATGCTGCCGAGAGTCACCAGAATGGATGAAAGGCGAAGAACTCCAATCAGTATCCCGTTGAAAGCGCCGCAGAGCAGGCCTGCCGAGAGCGCGGCGGCCTCGATTGCCGGGACAGGCAATTTGTGGTGTGCGGCGATGCCCGCCGTGACTGCTGCGACGCCAATGATCGCCCCGGCGGAGAGATCGATTCCTCCACTGGCGATGACAAACATCATTCCGAGAGAAACGATCCCCGCTTCAGCGAGCGGCTGTACGACAAGCTGCCAATTCAGCGTCGACCAAAAGTCGCCGCTGCGATAGCCGGCGTAAATACAGAAAAATAACACCAAGAGCGTAACGACACAGGGCTGTAGATTTCCGGTTAGACTCAACCTGCTGATCTGTTGCACGAATCTCGGCGGGGAATTGTGAAATGTATCGAGCGACGCAGATGAGGATGAAGTCATGCGGGAGAACTCTGCTGAAGCACAAACTTTCGGTGGAGTCGCGGCGCAGCGCTGAGGATCACGCCGAGAAGCACGATGGCGCCGGTGACGATGTTTTGCCAGAACACCGCGACGTGCAGAAGCACCAGGGCTTGTTGGAGAGAACAGAGCAGCAAAACACCCAGGAACGTGCCCAGCAAACTGCCGCGGCCCCCCAGAATGTCCGCGCCGCCTAGAACGACGGCGGCGATGACCGTGAGTTCGTAGCCATTTGCGGCATTGCCCTGCACTGCGCCCAACTGCGCGGCGTAAAAAACGGCGCCGATGGCTGTTAACACGCCAAGTGAGATATACGCGAAGTAGATCGGTTGCCGGGAGGAAATGCCGGTCCGCATTGCGGCGAGTGGCGAGTCACCGAATCGGAACAGCGCTCGGCCAATTTGCGTTCGATGAAGGATCAAAGCCGCGACGAGCATCAACAGCCCGGCCGCCAATACCGAAGCATCCAGCCCGCCCCAGCGCGGACTTCCGACTGCGTTTAACCAGGCCGGAATGGAACTTTCCCATTCTCCTTGAGTCCATTCCAGGAGCAACCCGCGAAACAAACCAGCCGTGCCAAGCGTGGCGACGATCGGAGGAATTCGCAGTTCGGCAATCAACGCGGCATTCACCGCACCAAGCGCGGCACCTGTTAGCAAACCCAGCGGCAGCACAGTGGAAGCCGTTAAGCCATGATTTCCGAGGCGTACCAGCACAACGCTTACCACCGCCAAAATGGCGCCCGCGGAAACGTCGATTCCGCCGGCTAAAATAACGTTTAACATGCCGACGGAAACAATTAGCAATACACCCATGCTTCTTGCCAGTAACGCGAGGTTTACAGTCGCAAAGAACCTCGGAGCGGCTACCGCGACTGCAATCCCCAGCACCAAGAGAAGGGAAGCCAGTTTCGTTTCGTGCCGATGAAAGCGCTCGCGGACCCGTAATAAGCGGCTCGATGAATTCACGCTGCGCCACCAGGCCGAGCGGGCATTTGCTCTACAGGGTTGTGGCCATGGAGCATGGTGGCCATCAATTGTTCCCGGTTAATTTCCTCGCGTTGGCAATCTAGAACTAGAGTGCCCGCGTGAAAAACCAAAATGCGATCGGCCAAGTCGAGTACCTCGTCCGTCTCGGAGCTAATGACCAGTACCGCCGCGCCGGCGGTGGTCCATTCTCGCAGCCGTCTGTGAATCTCTCCCTTGGCGCTTACGTCTACGCCCGCTGTCGGTTCATCGAGGACTAAAACACGCGCCCCAGCCATGTGCCAGCGTGCCAACAGCACCTTCTGTTGATTTCCGCCGCTGAGAGTTCCCAGCGGCGAATCCGGGCCCTGGCAGCGTATGCCGAAATCGGATATCCCTGTGACCGCTCGATCGGTTTCTTTACCTAAAAAACCGAACATCGATCGAAGATGCTCGGTCGCGCCCACCAGGTTTTCCGCCGTGCTACGCTGCAAAAAAAGCCCCGAGCGCAACCGGTCTTCCGGGACATAGACCAATCCGTGCCACATCGCGCTCCGTGGACCGGAAAAGCTCAGCGCTTGGCCGGACATGAGCAGTTCGCCGCGGTCAAAACGCCGCAAACCCACAAGCGACTCGGCAAACTCTGTGCGGCCGGATCCCGTTAAGCCTGTAAGCACGGCAATCTCGCCGCCGCGCAGCGTCACGGAGACATTACTGAATTCTCCGCGACGAGTCACATTCCGTACCGCTAGCGCATCTTGCACCACGCTATTCCGCGTCCGGCCTGCAACAAGATTGGGTTTGGGAGCAACGGTCTCCTCGGCCTTGCCGAACATGGCTTGTGCCAGAGTGTTCCCGCTGACATTCGCGGCCGTTGCCGAAAGCGCTACGGCGCCATCACGCAGAACCAGGTAACGGTCTGCGATTCGCTTCACATCGGAAAGCCGGTGGCTGACAAAAAGCACGGTGACTCCACCTGTCGCCAGCTCGCGCAGATAAGTGAGCAGGTGATCCGTATCTTGCAGGGAGAGGGCGGCTGTTGGCTCATCTAAAATGAGGATTCGCGAATCATAAGTGAGCGCGCGAGCGATAGCTACGCGCTGTCTCATCGCGAGCGGCAGCTCTTCCACTTTCC